>Ga0210085_1000675_pt1 | contig 14040 bp, 9 predicted proteins | sample China_Galinas_PW_5_FD_184866 | JGI IMG/M metagenome (GOLD analysis project Ga0210085, IMG submission 184866) | Wetland microbial communities from San Francisco Bay, California, USA, that impact long-term carbon sequestration - China_Galinas_PWC_D1... | ecosystem: Environmental > Aquatic > Marine... | reverse complement strand
AGCTCAGCTTCAAAACTTTTAAGCGAGGCAGTGATAGAAAAAATCAAGTGGTTGTCTGAAGATTTCAGTAAAAAGAAAAAGTGGAAGAATGATTTTTTAATCATAGTACTCGGAAGTACAGGGACCGGTTCAATGACGTTTGCTTCGGATATAGATTTGATTTTTGCCGTGAAGAATTCTCAAAAGTATCCCAAAATTCAAAATGATTTTCAGGAACTACTTGGAAAGTTAAAGCAAGAGCTTTCCCCTTTTACGGTTGATTGCAGATTAAGACCCGAAGGTGCAAGCAGTCAATTAGTCTGGGATTTTGAAAAATACATTGAATACATTAACAAGCGTGCCCGAGTCTGGGAATTCCAATCACTGTTAAAAGCCAGATTCGATTGTGGAAATAATAAATTATTTGAAAGCCTTCTCGAATCATTCATTGATCGAACATCAAAGCTCACAAAAGGAGAAGTTTTAAAAGGAATACTTGAGATGAGATCAAAAACAATTTCAAGTTTTCCCACAGAAATGAATTTAGTTGATCTTAAAAAGAATCCTGGTGGCTTGAGCGATATTGAGTATATTGCTCATTATTTATTGCTCATTGAAGAGAAACGATCAAATAATCTTATCGGAAAATCAATTCCTGAAATCCTTAGAAATTTTAAATCAAACAAAAAAGTTTTAAATGAACTTGCTGATAATTACATTTTCATTAAGAATTTAGAAATTTTTAACCAGGTTGCGTTTAGTATTAGTTCATCAAAGCTTTCGTTTGACGAAATTAGGTTTGAAAAACTATCTCAAGTTTTAGGTACTAAAAAACGCAGCGAGCTAAAAGCCAATCTGGATTCTGTCCTGCAATTCAATAGAGAGAGTTATAATAAAATCATCCATAAGAAATAGACTATGAGTTTTGCGAAAAAATATTTTCATCTTCTAACTGGATTTTTTGTCTTCATCATTTATTTATTCACACTTGCACCATCAGTTGTGCAGATTGATTCCGGTGAACTTGCTGCAGTTCAAGCGACTCTTGGAATTGCGCATCCCAGCGGATATCCTTTATACACGATGATCGGCTATTTGATTTCGCTGATTCCACTTCCCTTTTCTACAATATTTCAGTTAAATGTTCTGGCTGCAATCTATTGCAGCACCGCAGTTGGTGTATTCACTTACACAATAAAATATTCTCTTGATAATTTGAAAGTATTCAAAAAGAAAGAAGAGGCGACAAAGAAGCAAAAGAAAAAATTAAAAACTCAATCCAATCTTCAGCAGAATCAAATTGAATTGCCGGAGGATTTGAAATTACTGGCAGCGATATTTGGTGGATTGATACTTGCATTCAGCAGAACTTTTTGGTTTCAAAGTACTTCTGTCGAAGTTTATTCACTTCATTTATTGCTACTTACACTTATTCTTCTTTCTCTTTTAAAAGCTTACATAAAATCTTTTGAAAATGATAAACTATCCAACTGGTTAGTCTTTGCATTTTTTCTTGCACTTGGATTTACAAATCATCTTACAACATTGATGATTCTCCCCGGAACAGCTTATCTGTATTTCAAAAGATATAAATTAAACATTGCTAGCATAAAAAAATTAATACTAATGATTTCATTTTTTGCCGTTATTCTGGTCGTAATTTATTCTTACTTCCCCTTGCGAGCTTCTCAAAATCCAATCCTTAATTGGGGGAACCCGACCAATTGGGAAAGAATATACAGACATATAACAGGCAGACAATACCAGGTTTGGCTATTCACTTCATTTGATTCTGCCGGGAAGCAGTTTAGTCATTTCTGGAGTATTCTTCCATTTGAATTTTTTGTGGGATTGGTTTTAACTCTTATCGGGTTTTTCGTTTCATTGTTTAAAGCAAGGACTTTATCATTGTTCCTTCTTTTCACTTTTCTTTTTTCTCTTTTTTATTCAATCAATTATGATATAGCTGATATCGACTCATATTTTCTGCTTGCATTCGTGACACTTGCTTTTTTTGCATCAATTGGTGCATTAAATTTCCTTGAAATGAAAAGTTTGCCGAAGAATTTTGCACTTATCGGTTTAGGAATTGTCTTAGCTGTTCAACTTTTTTTCAATTTCATAAAAGTTAATCAAAGTGGTGTTTACACTTTTGAGGATTACACAAAGGCAGCACTTAACACTGTCCCCGAGCGATCAATTTTATTCAGCTATCAATGGGATTATTTTATTTCTGAATCTTACCACTTTCAGTTTGTTGAGGATTACAGAAGAGATGTAACAGTGGTCGATAAAGAATTGTTACGTAGATCCTGGTATTATCATCAGTTAGAGAATATTGACCCTGAACTTTTAAATGGCGTTCAGAGTGAGGTTGACCAGTTTCTTGTCGCGTTGCAACCATTTGAACGAAATGAAAAGTTCGACCCAAACAGACTCGAGTTTCTGTATAAGTCAATAATGAGTAATTTAATAAAGACTAATATTGATGAACGCGATTTTTTCATCGGACCGGAATTAGTTGAGCAAGAAATGAAGAGAGGTGAGTTCACTCTACCGAAAGGTTACACACTTGTGCCCCACCTGTTGACTTACCAGGTAGCTAAAGGAAATGAATACGTGCCTGCCCCCGATCCGGATTTTACAATCAGAATTGCTTCAAATAGAAACTATTATATCGACACAATTGAAAATATGGTTGGGAGAATGCTTTCAAACCGGGCTTACTATGAAGTGCAGCACGGAAGAAGTGACAGAGCAAAAGTTTATTTGAAGAAAATATTAAGTGATCTTCCGGGATTTAAACTTCATCCTGCATTACAGGAAGTACTTAAAAATTAATCTTCAATCGCTTCCAGAAGTTCTTCTTTTCTTTCCGGAGAAAGTTCTGCTTCTGTTCTGAATGATTGAAGTGTGACATCCATCTGCTGGATTAAATTTCTTTTATAATATTTGGGTGCGTAAACAGAACCATCAATCATATAAATTCTTTGCGTGTCTTCATCATAGAAAAAATAATTAACAAACGGTCCGCCCATACCTTTGATATTTAGTTCCCAAAGTCCCTGGGTAAACAAAGCATACCTTCCATTAAAATTAACTTCTTTAACAACAAAATAATCTTCAGCAACAACAACATAAGATTTATCATCAGAAGTTTCATAGAATTCTTTAGTTACTCTGTTTCTAATAGTTTTAATTGAATCCTCGACAAGATAGTCAGGTGATGCATTATCAATCCAGTAAACAAATATCCATCGTTCCATATCAGTACCCGGAGATCTTCTGAGCCAGACAAAATTATCTTCGGGTTTGTTAATTGCTACCACATAGTCAGCCTGAACGTAAATCACCCAACCATAATCTTTAAGAAACTCCCCTTCAATTTTTATCTGTTCATAAGTTGGATTGTACAGATTGTTAAACAGTCTATCGTCAGATTTTTTCTGGAAAGTATAAAGCAGATCATCGGCATTGTCGAGTATTTTAGCGTTGAGTTCTTCCACAGTATTAGCAGCAATTACAGCGACTATTTGGTTCTTCGCCCATAAATCATCTTTAATAACAATGAAAGTAGAATCAGATGCCAGTTTTGCTTCCACCAACGAATCAACAATTGCTTTTATATATTCTGATGTTCGACTTCCGGAAGTTAAAGGAGCAGCAATGACAATATTTTTATACCTGTTATTATTGTTTAACTGATTAACACTCATTCTTTTTAAAGCAAATAATTTTTCCGGTTGAGGTGTGTATATCTCTTTTTCGAAAACTGATTGAAGCGAGCCAAGTATTTCGACATATTCAACTGAATCTGCCACGACAAAAATTTCATCTTCAAAACCTTTAGCTGGTTTTTTAGAATCGCAGGAGATAATCAAAAATGAAATAAATGATATCAGAATAATTAAAAACTTTTTCATAACTACCTCGGTACGTTTGATAGTGTTAATTCAAGATTTGGCATCAAAGCCAAATATAAACCCCACATTGTAAATCCAACTGAGAGTGGAATAGATAAATTATCATCCACAAGATTAGAAGAAACATTTTCAACAATTGCTCCAACAAATGAAGCAATGAATCCAATTAAGTATTCTTCAAAAAATCCGCTCACTTTTGGAGTAAATAAAATCACAATACATGCACTAATAAAAAAGGTTAAAGTTCCCTCCAGGCTTTTGGATAGAAATTTATGTCTGCCGAATTTTCTACCAACTAATGCTGCAGTGGAATCACTTATAATTAGAATAGAAAAAGCAGAGATAAAAATAACTTTGGGGAAAATAAGAACGCCAATCAGAGCTGAAATAAGAACGTAGGTTGCACCGTTCAGGTTTTTCTTTTTGTGATCGAGCTCGTGTTCGCGGAGTAGGAAACCAAAGATTTTGTAGAAAATCTTTCCCGTTTCGGGATGAAGATATCGTCCTAGATCAAGCGTGAGAGCAACAACTGCAAGTATTCCAAGAATAAGTGCAGCCGTTTCTGTTGAAATGAAATAATAAACTATTGGTATGGAAAGAGAATTAAGATGAATTAATTTTCTGAATAATTCATCTCTGTATCGAATAGTTCCATTATCTGTCTGCGTCATCTTTTATCGGAGCATCCTTTTGTTTTCGCTTCTTCATCATTTCTTTAACATGCTCGGGAACGACTTCCTCTTTATCAATTCTCATTCCTTCGGGTAATGGTGGGAGATCCTCACCTTTTATAATTTTCTCAATTTCTCCGGAGTCAAGAATTTCGCGTTCAAGAAGTTCGTTTGAAAGCTTATGAAGAAGTTCAATATTGTCCTGTAAAATTTTTTCGGCTCGATTCATTGACTGACTAATAATAGCACGTATTTCATCATCAATTTCAATTGCTGTTTTCTCACTATAATCTCTGTGCTTCTGGATTTCTCTTCCGAGAAATATTTCTTCCTCTTTGGCACCGTAGCTCATCGGTCCAAGTTTGCTGCTCATTCCCCATTCACAAACCATTTTTCGTGCAATGTTAGTTGCTTTTTCGATATCGTTTCCTGCACCTGTTGTGTAGTGATCGAATACAAGTTTTTCTGCTGCTCTTCCTCCAAGTGCATAGGTAATTACTGCTTCAAGATACTCTTTTGAGTAAGTATGTTTTTCATCAATAGGAAGATAACTTGTTACACCAAGAGCACGACCTCTTGGAATAATAGTTACTTTGTGAACAGGATCGGCTTCGGGAAGCATTCTTGCGACAAGTACGTGGCCGATTTCGTGATAAGCAGTTGTTTTCTTTTCTTCATCAGAAATAATCAAACTCTTTCTTTCCATACCCATCATTACTTTATCTTTTGCTTCTTCAAAGTCTGCCATCTCAACTTTTTTCTTGTTCTTTCTTGCGGCAAGCAGTGCTGCTTCATTTACAAGATTTGCAAGCTCTGCTCCGGCTAATCCCGGTGATCCTTTTGCAAGCACTTCAAGATTTACTGATTCATCAAGAGGAATATTACGCGTGTGAACTTTTAGAATTCCTTCCCTACCCTTCACATCAGGTCTGTCAACAACAACCTGGCGATCAAATCTGCCTGGTCTTAATAAAGCAGGATCCAGCACATCAGGTCTGTTAGTAGCCGCGATAATTATTACTCCACTGTTTTGTTCAAATCCATCCATCTCAACAAGCAATTGGTTAAGAGTTTGCTCTCTTTCATCGTGTCCTCCACCAAGACCAGCACCTCTATGTCTGCCAACTGCATCAATTTCATCAATAAAAATTATACAGGGTGCATTCTTTTTACCGGTTTCGAATAAATCTCTTACACGGCTGGCACCAACACCAACAAACATTTCAACAAAGTCCGCTCCACTGATTGAATAGAAAGGCACACCTGCTTCACCTGCAACTGCGCGAGCTAATAAAGTTTTACCTGTTCCCGGCGGTCCGAGTAACAGAACTCCTCGTGGAATTTTTCCACCAAGTTTTTGAAACTTCGTAGGTTCTTTTAAAAATTCAATAATTTCCTGAAGTTCAACTTTAGCTTCATCAGTACCGGCAACATCCCTGAATGTTACCTTTTGCTCAGCACGGGTCATTAGTTTTGCTTTACTTTTCCCGAACGAAAATATTCCCCGGGATCCACCGCTCTGTCCTTGCATTCTACGCATAATTATAATCCAGATTGCAATTATCAGGAGCCACGGTAAAAATCCGACTAATATGTTCACCCACTCGTTTGATTCTTTATCGAATGAATAGTTTATTCCCTTATCTTTCCAGACGGTCTCTTCTTCTTTGATCATGGGTTCCGGAATATAGACCGATATTGCTTTTACGTCTGTGGTTGTTCCATTAATCTTTACCGGAGTTTCGGAAGTTAATTCCGCTTTGAAGGAATAATCGTTAATATCTGATTTAGTAATTGTGGCATCTTTAATCTTATCAGTTTCATTTACCAGTCTGCGATATTCGGCAAATGGTACTTCTACATAATTTTCCTGACCGGTTCTGAATACCTGCATAACAATAACAGCAGCAACAATTACAGCGCCCCATCCAAAAACCATTCTTAAAACTTTTGACCAATCGAAATTATCATCCGGTCTGTTTGGGCCAGAACCTTTTGGTCCCTTTGGTGGCATTTTATCTTTTTTATTATCAGCCATAAAAAATTTTCTAAAATCAATATTCATTAAAAAAACTTAAGCTCCTTTTTCGTGTAAAACGTAAATTCCTCTTAAATTTCGATATTTCTGGGCAAAATCCAGACCATATCCAATAACAAATTTATCAGGAATATTAAAGCCAATATAATCAATTTTCACATCATATTTAATGCTTTTCGGCTTCACCAACAGTGAAGCCACTTTCATACTACTTGGTCGTTTCTTACTAAAAAGCTTTTCGATATACTTAATTGAAAGACCAGTATCGACAATATCCTCAACAATAATTATATCCCTATCGTTCACCTCGCAATTCAATTCCTTGAGTAATTTCACTTTGCCGGAAGAGATTTTTGCATCCCCATAACTTGAGAGCTTAAAAAAATCTATTTCACAATCGATTGTTAAATATCTGATCAGATCAGACATAAAAAGAAAGGAGCCGTTCAAAACTCCTATGAATATTGGAACAGTTGATTTGTATTCAGAAGAAATTTGTTCGGCGAGTTCTTTTATTCTTTTTTTAATTTGCTCTTCAGTAAACATTGGAACAAATTCATCATCGCCGATTACTATTTTATCTAATGAATTCATCTTTTGGACACAGTAAGTTTTAGAATATTTTTTGATTCCGGTTTAACTTTAAATCGTTCATCAATCCTCAGCCCTACAACCCAAACAATTTTTCCATCATTAGTTACTACTAATTGATCTTTTTTTTGTAAGGAAGAAATTCTTTCGTCCGTAAGAAAATCGGAAATTTTTTTTGTGCCTTTCATTCCAATCGGATTAAATTTGTCACCTGTTTTCCATTTCCTGATTTCGAAATTGTTGCTTAGTCCATCACCAGAAATAAATTCAACTGATTTATTTTTTGTTAACTTAAACATTTTCCGGTTTACTTTAACAATGGAAATAGTTTTACCATCAATTTTAAGTTTATCTCCGATTTTTAATTTATGAACAGTATGCCCAGACTTACGGTAAGTCCTCTTTCCAATTAACAGTTCTTCTCTTTCCTTTAGTGCAATGATATCTTCTTTTAGCTGTATTGTTCTTCCTGTCTGTCTTTTTATTAAATCATTCAGTGAGAAGATATTATCTGAGTTCAGTTCAATTGAGAAAGTGTTTTCGACAACAGATTTTAGAAAAATATTAAGAAATGCTTTATCAAGTTTTGAGATATATTTTAAGTCAATCCGCAACTGCTTCCCATCAAAGACAAAATATTTGTTCTTGATTTCATCTATCTGTTTATCGATATAAGAATTAATTTCGGAAATAATTCCTGAAGTGCTGTTGATTTTCTCTTCAAGTTTTGGATTCAATTTTGCTCTAAGCTGAGGAATGATTTCATTCCGAAGAAAATTTCTTTCATAATCATTTGATAAGTTACTTTCATCAACTCTGAACTCAATTTCATTTTGTTTTAGATATTTTCGAATCTCATCCGAGCTTAGGCATAGAATTGGACGAATAATATTTTTTCTACTAACAGGAATTCCAGTTAACCCTTTCAAACCAGTTCCTTTAAATAAATTAAGAAGAATTGTTTCAACATTATCATTAGCATTATGTGCAGTAGCAATTTTATTGCACTTCATTTTTTTTGCAGCTTTGTTTAACTCAGCGTAACGAAGTTCTCTTCCTGCTTCTTCAACAGAAATTTTATTCTTCTTTGCATAGGTTTTTACATCTTTTGAAATGCTGATCAGTTCGATCATATTTCTTTTGCAGAAATCAACACTAAATTTTGCATCCTCAAGAGCAGTTTTACCCCTGAGTTTATGATTTAAATGAAACGCTGATACCTCAATCCCAAATCTTTTACTGAATTTTTTCAAAAAGTAAAGAAGGAAAACAGAATCGGCTCCACCACTTAAAGCAACAAGAATCTTATCTCCCTTTTCAATAAGGAGATTTTCATCAATAAAATTAATTACTTTTTGTTCGCTGGTTTTTGTCATATTATAATCAAACTATAAACCCACGACTAAAATCGTGGGCTTTCTGTAATAACTATTATTTTATCTTAAATTTTTCTTTACTGACTCACTTCAATAATTTCATAATCAAGAATACCAGCAGGTGCCTTAATTTTAACTTTGTCACCTACTTCGGTTCCAAGAAGTCCCTTACCCACAGGAGATGTGATTGAAATTTTTCCTTCCTGAAAATCCGCTTCCTCGGGAGAAACAAGAAGGTAATCATATATTTTCTTGTTTTTAAGGTTTTTGATTTTAACTCTGGATAGGATATGTACTTTACCTTCTTCAAATTGTGAAAGATCAACCTCACGTGCACGGGAAAGAATGTTTTCCATTTTAGCTATCTTCAACTCAAATAAACCTTGTTCATCTTTTGCAGCATCATATTCAGCATTTTCTGAAAGATCACCGTGGGCACGTGCTTCAGCAATTTTTTCAGCCATAGTTTTTCTGCCGTTGGTTTTCATTTCTTTCAGCTCTTTTTCAATTTCAACTATTCTTTCTCTCGTTAAGTAAACAAAGTTTCCTTCTGACATTGTCATCTTTCTGATTTGATAAAAAAAATTGCCACCGTCCCGATTTAAGAGACAGTGGCAAAACAAAATTAAGTATTACTTGTTATGTTGTCAAGTATGATTACTTCAATAGCATCAGTTTCTTTGTTTCAACAAAACTTCCACTTTCAATTCTGTAAAAATAAACACCGCTATGCAATAAACTTGCATCGAAATCTACTTTGTGAGTGCCCGCTTCATTTTGTCCATTTATTAAAGTTGCAACTTCGTTTCCTAATACATCAAAGACTTTTAGCGTTACATTTCCGCTTTCAGGTATATTGTACTCAATAGTTGTTGATGGATTAAATGGATTCGGATAATTTTGCTCAAGGCTAAACTCTAATGGAAGAGTAAAGTCTTCAACTGCTGTGACGGTAGTATTATTTTTCAGTATCCAATTTTGGGGGTCAAAAACTATTGACATAGGTTCTCCATTTATTTCAAACTGGAAGTTCTGTACTTGAGCATCGTTAAACAAAGTTACAGTAGTATCGCCGAGTGAAGTATTAAATTTTATTTGAACAGGCATTGTAAAGAATGATGGATTGCTGTTCACATTCTGATAAATATTCAATGTCACCTGGTAAAGATCACCACTGATGAGAGATTTATCCCAACCAATTGTGTAAGTAGGTTCATTTTCACCATAAACCCACTCCTGAAAGAAATAGTTAAGCGACTCTCCGTAAATACTTTCGGCAATTGCCTGGAAATCTTCTGTAGTTGCTACTCCGTAAGAAACTGATGGATCAGCGCTGTAAGTTCTCATAATATCAAAGAAGGTTGAATCACCAACAACACCTCTCAACATATGTAAAACGCATGCACCTTTAGCATACGAACGTGCACCATTAAAAATCTGCCCTTCATTTGTAATATCCTGAACCCAAATTGTTCCTATCGCATTTCTGGCACTAGACATTTCAGAATTAATTTGAGCATCATAAGCAGCCTTTCCATCTCTGGCTTCTAGGTAAACTGCCTCTGAATACGTTGCAAATCCTTCATTCAACCAGATGTGATGCCAGTCTTTACAAGTTATCATATCTCCATACCATTGGTGAGCAAGCTCGTGAGAGATTACGCCAGTTCCCCAGAATCCCATAGAGGTACAAGTCTGGTGTTCCATTGCACCACCCCACTGAAATTCTGCGTGCCCATATTTTTCTTCAATGAAAGGATATTCACCGTAACGATCTGCAAATACTTCTATCATTTCATCTGTCTCGTCAACCAATGGTTTTACAAAGCCAAAATTTTCCGGATAGATGAAATTCATAATTACCATTGAATCTGTAGGACTGTAATGATAATAGGTATCGTATTGTGTATAGTTTGTTATGGCGAGAGAAATCAGATAATTAGCAATTGTGTAATGGTTCTTCCAGTGGTAAGTCTTTGTTCCATCGCCATTATCAACTACACTTTCCAAAGTACCGTTTGAAACACCTATTAAATTATCCGCAACTGTCATCCAGACATCCGAAGAATCGGCTTTGTCAGCTGGAGTATCCTTCTGTGGCCACCAGTATGGTCCACTGTAAGATTCACTAAGGGTTCCTATTACTGGGGTTCCCTGATGAGTTCCAAAATAGAAACCTCCAAAACCACTTCCACCAGGAACACCCTGATAATATATTTTCAATGTAAATGCCTCACCCAATGTATATGTTTGATCCAGTGTGATATTAACTTTATCGTTTGAGTGGCTAAAGACAGCTGGAGTTCCATTTATTAAAATGGAATCTACACTCAAAAAATTTCTTAGATCTAAGAAACATTCATTGATTTGTGTTGTATCCGCTTTTACTCCGATAGTAACGATTCCGTGCAGGTAATTTGGACTGTAAGTTATTGCTAAATCCAAACCGTAATAAGTAATATCAATTTTCGAATCACCAGGATATTGAACTTTCTCAAGTTGCATTAATTTGGAGTGTCTCTCCCTCTCACCTTTAATCCAGGGCTTGTATTCCTGTTGTGCAGTAATAATCGAAGTGAAAAGCAATACAAAGGTTAATAGTTTATTTACCATTTTATTATTCCCATTTTTAATAAATACAATAATTAAATATAAGGGGCAGCAAATTAGATTCAACTACCAATATCCTGCACTTAAGATGCACGAACAACAATTAAGTTTCATATTTGGTCATTTATGGTTTGTTAAAAAAATATAACATGCCTAATTTGGCCGAGTTTTAGTCAATAAATTCTAACCAATAAAAGGATTAATTATGAGTCAAAATTTTTCAATCAAACTTTTTATTTCTATGTTCTTTTGCTTCTCAATCATTTTCTCTTCTCAGCTTTTTCCACAAGATCATTATGCTGGTTTATGGAATGATATATCTGAGATCGGGTTGGATGCTGAAGGAACACGATACATAATTCCTCAAAGTTATATGACATTTGAGCTTGAGTTAGAAAATTTATCAAATGCTCTTATTCAGATCCCTGATGAAAAATCCGTTAGAGTAAAGGACTCAAATTTTCGCTTGAGTCTGCCAACACCCGATGGGGATTTTATCACTTTCAGAGTAGTTGAATCACCTGTTATGGCAGAAGGGCTTAAAATAAAATATCCCGAAATCAGAACATACCTTGGACAAGGAATTGAAGAAAATTCAAGTGCGCGATTAAGATTTGATGTTACTCCACAAGGATTTCATGCTATAATTTTTTCATCAAAGGGCACGATTTATATTGATCCATATTCTCTCGGTGATTCAAGATATTACATCTGCTATTTTAAAAAAGATTATTTGCCAACTGATGAACAGCTTAATATCGAATGCAATCTTCTCGGTACAGATTCTGAGTTTGGTCAGCATATAAGCCAATTAATGGAGGATAATCCATTTGTGACTACAGGAGATGAATTAAGAACCTACAGACTTGCATGTGCTGCAACCGGAGAATATACAAATTTTCATGGCGGAACAGTTGCTTTAGGATTAGCTGCAGTTGTAACTGCTGTCAACAGAGTTACAGGTGTTTATGAAAATGAGTTTGCTGTCAGACTTGAATTAATTGCAAATAATGATTTGATTATTTACACAAATGCAGGCACAGATCCTTATACTAATAATAGTGGCTTTCAAATGCTTGACCAAAATCAATCTAATCTTGATGCTGTAATTGGGAATGCAAACTATGATATTGGACATGTATTCAGTACAGGCGGTGGTGGCGTCGCTTATCTTGGAGTAGTTTGCCAAGCTGGTTTCAAAGCAAGAGGTGTTACCGGATTATTCTCACCAATTGGCGATCCATTTTATATTGATTATGTAGCTCACGAAATGGGACATCAGTACGGTGGAAACCACTCGTTCAACGGAAGTTCGGGTTCTTGCAGTGGAAGTAACCGAAATGGTTCCACAGCTTATGAACCCGGAAGCGGAAGTACAATCATGGCTTATGCAGGAATTTGTTCTCCGCAAAATCTTCAAAACAACAGTGATGATTATTTTCACAACGTAAATTTTGTAGAAATTGTAAACTACACAACTAATGGAAGTGGAAACTCCTGTCCCGTTACTACCAGCACTGGCAACAGCGAACCAAACGTAACAGTACCCGCAGGCGGTTTTACAATTCCGATTAGCACACCATTTATGTTAACTGGTTCTGCTACTGACCCTGATAATGATCCTCTAACATATTGCTGGGAGGAATGGGATCTCGGTCCTGCAGGTCATCCCAATTCGCCATCAGGTAATGCACCTATATTTAGGTCGTTCGATCCCGAGGATGTTCCCTATAGATATTTTCCAAAGCTTTCTAACATTTTGAATAACACCCAGACCATCGGGGAAATACTTCCTTCTTACACACGTACCTTAACTTTTAGATTAACTGTTCGGGATAACCAGGCAGGTGGTGGTGGAGTAGCTTATGCACAAATGCAATCAATAAATGTTACAAACACAGCCGGACCTTTCCTCGTTACTCAACCAAACACAAATGTTACCTGGATGGGAAATACGAATTATACAATTACCTGGGATGTAGCAAACACTAGTGTAGCACCGGTGAATGTTTCTGAAGTTAACATTCTTCTTTCAACTGATGGTGGCAATAATTTTACAGAGGTACTTACATCCAATACAGCAAATGATGGTTCAGAAGATATTTTCCTCCCCAATCTTCCAACTACTCAGGCAAGAATAAAAGTCGAAGCTGTAGGAAATGTTTTCTTTGATCTTTCAAATGCAAACTTCACAATTGAAGATTTCGTTCCAGTTGAATTGAGTGCCTTCTTTGCACTAACAACTGATAATGGAGTACTTTTAAAATGGACAACTGTAACTGAAACTAATAACTCAGGTTTTATGATTGAAAGGGCTTCGTCTTCGACTACGCCCGTTCAAGAATGGCAGGAAGTAGCTTTTGTTGATGGACAGGGTACCACAACAAATGTAACTGATTATGATTACACAGATGAGATTTCAAAACCAGGTATATATTTATATCGATTAAAGCAGATTGATTTTAACGGAAGCATAAACTATTCAAATGTTGTTGAAGGTGAAGTTGAAGGACCACAAGTTTTTGTTCTTTCACAGAACTATCCGAATCCTTTCAATCCATCTACAATGATTAATTTTTCATTACCGGTCGATTCGCACGTAAGTATTGAATTGTTCAATACACTTGGAGAAAAAGTTGATGAACTTACAAACCGAGATTTCAGTATCGGTAGTCATGAAATAAGCTTCGATGCTACGAAACTTTCAAATGGAGTTTATTACTACTCAATTAAAGCAAACGGAGTGGATGGAAGTTCGTTTGTGGCAACTAAGAAGATGGCTCTAATGAAATAATAGGCAGGATTTATTATTATGCTGTTTAATTCAATCCCACTTAGATAATACTAAGTTG
>Ga0210085_1000673_pt1 | contig 14060 bp, 14 predicted proteins | sample China_Galinas_PW_5_FD_184866 | JGI IMG/M metagenome (GOLD analysis project Ga0210085, IMG submission 184866) | Wetland microbial communities from San Francisco Bay, California, USA, that impact long-term carbon sequestration - China_Galinas_PWC_D1... | ecosystem: Environmental > Aquatic > Marine... | reverse complement strand
CGACCGTCGTCGGCGGTCACGAGCGCCGCCTTGCCCATGATGCGTTCCACCCTGCCGATGGTAGGGGTTCTTGGTGCCACCTCGTGTGGCATCCGGGTCCGACGCCGACTAGGCTGGCGAGTGATGCCCGCCGGTCGATTGGACGTCCGATCCCGTATCTCCGCATGGCTCCGGCGCTGGCGTCCGCTGCTGCCCCTGTTCGCGGTGGAGATGATCGTGACCATCGGGTTCGGGGCCCTGCTGCCGGTGCTGCCGCTGTACGTGGAGGCTCACGGTATCGATGCCTCCGGCCTCGGCGTGATCGTCGCGGCCTGGGCCGTGGCCAAGCTCATCACGGAGCCCTTCTTCGGCTGGTGGGCCGACCGCCACGAACGCAAGCCGCAGATGGTGGTGGGCCTGCTGGCCTTCGCGGTCGTGAGCCTGCTGCCGCTCTTCTTCACCAGCTTCGTCGCCTTCGTGGCCCTGCGCTTCCTGGCCGGCGTGGCCACGGCCGCCTTCGACCCCGCGGCCCGCGGCATGATCGTCGACGCCACCGAAGAGACCGAGCGGGGCGAGGCCTTCGGCTTCTACGGCGCCTTCCAGATCGCGGGCTTCGTCATCGGCCCGGCCATCGGCGGGCTGGGCTCGGAGATCGTGGGTGGCTACGGCTTCCCCTTCGTCTTCACCACGGTCCTCTCGCTCGTCGGCGCCTGGGTCCTGGTGCGCTACCTCGGTCGCGCGCCCCACGCGGTCGAGTCACCCGAGTTCGAGCACCATCCCGAGGCCAGGCCGCTCCCTGCAGGCGACCCCTACAGTGCCTCGGAAGTCGCGCTCATCCCGGCTGACGATGTGCCGTCCGAGGGGCAGGCACCGATCCGGGCCATCTTCAATCGCACGGTCGTGGGCACGCTCGTGCTCACCTTCGGCGTGTACCTGACGTTCGGCACCTACGAGGTCGTGTGGTCGCTCTACCTCATCGCCCTCGGAGCATCGGTCGCCTGGGTCAGCCTGACCTTCGTGGCCTTCGGCATCCCCGAGGTCATCCTCGGCCCGCTCGCGGGCCGCATGGTCGATCGGCGCGGCCCGGTCGGCATCGTCATCGGCAGCGCGATCATCATCCTCTTCGCGGGCTCCCTCTACGCGCTGTCGTCCTCCTACGTGCTGTCGACGGTCGTGGTCCCGTTCGAGGCTGCGGCCACGGCTGCCATCGCACCCGCGCTCTTCTCGATGCTCGCGCAGGGCACGCCCAGGGGGCGCTCCTCCACGGCGCAGGGCTTCTTCGGCGCGACCTCCACGCTGGCGCTGGTGGTGGCGTCGCTCGCGGCGGGCAATCTCTTCGAGATCGGTATCGGTCTGCCGTTCTGGTTCTTCGTGGTCGGCCTGGCGGTGTGCACGGTGGCCGGCCTGCTCATCTACCGCTCAGGGCGTGCCCGCGGGCTGTCGCAGGATCTGGGCGTCGCCGCGGCCGGCTGAGTCGCCGCCGAAAGGCCTAGTGACCAAGTCCCTCCATCCGGCTCTTGCCTCGTGATGTAAACGTTGTCATGGTGGTGACCTACGTGAACAAGGAGGTTCGGGTATGTCCTGGGTCTTCATGGTGTCAGTCGTCGTGCTCCTCATCGCGACCGTGCTCATCGAGCTTCGAGCGGTCCGCATCGGTGACGAGCGCCGGCACCACGCCCCCGGCTACGCCCTCGTGATGGGCGGCATCATCGTCATCGGCGTGGGCATCGCCGCAGCCGTGGCCCAGCGGGCGCCCCTCGCCCTGCTGGCGTCCTGTGTGGGACTGCTGACGGTCGCGCTCGGGGTCACGCGACCACGGGGTCTGCACGTGCACTAGGTTGCACGCGTTCCACCAAGCCACCGGCGCCGCCCCAGCATCGCGCGGGTCACCGGCGCCGTCCGCCACTACAGCGTCTGGTTGGCCAGCTCCAGCTGACGTGCCGTTCGCCGCTGCAGCGCCTCCAGGCGCGATCGGGTCAGCACCTCGCAGGCCCAATCCCAGTGCAGTGAGACTACGTCGCCCACGTTCACGTCGGACACGAAACCGGTGCCGTCGAGCCAGCGTCGCACCGTCTGCACCTTGGGCTTGGCCAGAGCCAGCTTGCCCCCGTACAGCTCCAGGGGCACGGCGTTGACCACCAGCGAGTCGCCGGCGATCTCCATCACGCGGCCCCAGCGGATGCGGCAGGCATCCATCAGCCCGAGCGAATCGGCCACGCTGCCCTGCCGGCGCGACCCGATCATCGGGAACACGTCGAAGACATGGAACGCGTGCGTCGGGCGAGCACCCGCCCTGGGCTTGTCCTGCAGCCACTTCCAGGTATCGGCCGGCAGCTGGGCCTTGAAGCGCTTGCCCATGGAGTAGGTCATCAGCACCGGGTCCACGTGGTCGGACAGGGTGTTGCCGATCCAGTAGGCGTCGACCACGAGCAGGTCCAGCGGATCGGCCACGTTATTGGACTCTGCGATCAGCTCCAGGTAGGGAAAGGCACCCTCGAAGCCGGCGGCGAGGTCGCGCAGTCCCCGGTCGATATCGTGCGCCCGCTTGCCCTCCGGCGCCTCCGACTCCGCCGAGCCCATGGCGGCGGACCCCAGCTCCAGCAGCGAGCGCCAGTCCTCCGGCCCGCACAGGCCCAGGCGGTTCGGGCCGAAGGCGTAGCGGGCGAAGAGCACCGGGCCGGTCAGGGCAGGGCGCTGCGGTCGAGGGGCTTCCGAGCGGTAGAGGATGATGGACATCGAAACAGCAGCGTCAGTCGGCCCGATCGACCGAGACGGCCTCCCCGGGCACGCCCACGAGGATGCCGAACGCGCGGCTCATCTCCGCGGCCTGGTCCTCGTCGAGCACCCGCACGACGGTGCCGCTGTTGACGAGCACCCAGTCGCCGACCGCCAGGTCCGGCTCGAGCATCATCGAGGCCTTGTCCACCTGGCCGCTGGTCTCGACCTCGCAGATCTGGCCGTCGACCGCGACCACGCGGCCAGGCATCATCAGGCACATGGGGCTACCTCCCGGCACACCACGGCCGGCCCGGGAACCTCGGGCAGGGGAGCGCCACAGTGGTCGCAGCGGGGGTCGTCCGGCGATGATTTCATCGCCAGCTCGCCGCACACCGCGCAATGGACATCGTTGGTCGTGACCGTGAAGGTCGTGGACGCATGACCGTGCTCGACCAGGTAGTAGGCAGCGTCGAGCGCCACTGTCTCGGAGTCGGCCCGGGTGGCATCGCGGATCTCCAGCTCCAGCTGCCCGCCCTGGCCGCTGGCCGGCCAGCTGGCGATCACCTTGGCGATGGCGATCCCGACGATCCCTGCGTCATGCATGGCCCCATGATGCCCCTCGTCGGCGGACGCTGCCGCTGGCGAACGGCCCAAGGCCCCGGGTCGAGCGGCCCCAACGTCCCGGGTCGGCCGGCCCTGTGGTGGGAGGCGGCGTCCGCTAGTGTGGCCTCATGCCTGATCCCGCGATGATCGCTGCCGATATCCGCGCGACCTGGTTCGGTGCCGACCTGCCTGAGGCCTCGCTCGAGCGCCTGGCCCTGATGGCCCGCGAGTACGAGTCGCCGCCGCGCACGCGGCTGCTGCGCGAGGGTGATGACACCAGGGAGCTGAGCATCCTCGTGCGCGGCCGGATCGCGCTCACCGAGCACGTCGCCGGCCGCGGGTCGGTCACGCTCATGAGTGCGGAGCCGGGCGACGTCTTCGGCTGGTCGGCGCTGATCCCGCCATACCGCGCGACCGCCACCGTGGTGAGCCTGGAGCCGGTCTATGTCATCGCCATCGACGCCGAATCGCTGCGTGCCGCGCTCAAGGAGGACTGCGCCCTGGGGGCTGGGGTCTACCCACGGCTGGCGGAGGCGCTGGCGCATCGACTGGAAGCCACCCGCCAGCAGCTGCTCGACGTCTACAGCTCCGAGCAGCGCACGCCCTGGTGAGCGACCACGATCCGGGGCGCGGCCGCGACCTCCTGCCCGGCGGGGCGCCGCCGCAGCTGACCGAGCAACGAGCCGGCATCGTCGTCTTCGCCTGTGGTGACCCCGCGCATGCGGAGCACGACTCGGTGGCCATCGCGGCCTGTACCTCCCTCCCGCCCGAGCTGCTGGAGCGGATCGACCTCAAGCTCGTGGGCCCCATGCGCCCGGAGTACCTGCGCGACCTGGCACCCGCGACGCAGGTGCTCATCGTGGACACGCTGGACACCACACCCGGCGAGGTGGTCGAGGTCGCGCTGCTGGAGCTGAGCGGGCGCGAGGAGCCGCTGGCCGCGAGCTCGACGCCCGATCCGCCGCTGGACGAGGTCGTGGCCATGGGCCAGCTCCTGCGCGAGACGCCGCTGGCCGGCAGGTTCGTGGGCCTGGGCGTGCCCGCGGTCGACTTGCGCCGCCCGCCCGATCCCGCGGCGGTGGCGTCGCTGCGCGCCGTGGTCACTCGCACCCTCGCGACGATCACGGGCGCGGATCCGGACGAGCGCTAGCCGTGCCTTGACGGCACACGCCGGAGTCGCCACGCTGCGGTCGATGCCTGCCGTCAAGTTCGCCCGGAGCGGCGATGTCTCCGTCGCCTATGACGTGAACGGGGAAGGTCCCCTCGACATCGTCTACGTCCAGGGCGCCCTTTCACATCTCGAGGTCATGTGGGAGCTGCCCCAGTTCCGCCACTTCTGTGAGCGCCTGGGCGAGTTCGCTCGACTCATCCGCTTCGACAAGCGGGGCATGGGCATGTCCGATCGCGTCCCCGGTGCCACCACCCTGGAGACGCGCATGGATGACATCCGCGCGGTGATGGACGCCGTCGGCAGCGAGCGCGCCGCGCTCATCGGCCAGTCGGAGGGAGGCCCCCTCTCCATGCTCTTCGCAGCGGCCTATCCGGAGCGGACCGACGCGCTCATCCTCGCCGGCGCGGAAGTCCGGGAGCGCCGCGACGAGGAATGGCCGTGGGGGGAGTCCAGCGAGGAGGAGTTCGAGGAGGCCATAGCCACGATCCCCGAGCGGGTGGGCCAGGGCGCCAGCTTCAGGCACTTCGCGCCCAGCGTCGGCGACGTCGACTGGGGTCGCGAGTGGCTGGGCAAGATCCAGCGCAACGCCGGCACGCCCGGCTCCCTGGAAGCGTTCATGCGCATGGCCTTCGACATCGACGTCCGCCACGTGGCGCCGGCGATCAGGGTGCCCACGCTGGTCTTCCACGCCGTCGATGACGAGATCTGCCACGTCGAGAACGGCCGCTTCCTGGCGCGCACCATCCCGGGCGCGCGGTACGTGGAACATCCCGGAGCGGACCACCTGCCCTGGTTCGGGCTGGCTGATCCCTTCATCGCCGAGGTCCGCAGCTTCCTCACCGGCGAGCTGCCCCCGCCCGAGGTCGAGCGCGTGCTGGCCACGGTCCTGTTCACGGATATCGTCGGTTCGACCGCTGCGGCGGCCCGGCTGGGCGACGTCCGCTGGCGCCAGGCGCTGGCTGAGCATCACGCCATCGTGCGCTCAGCGGTCGAGCGCTTCGGCGGGCGCGAGGTGGACATGGCCGGTGACGGCGTCCTGGCCACCTTCGATGGCCCAGCGCGGGCGATCCGCTGTGCCCAGACCGTCCAGCTCGCGTCCAAGCCGCTCGGGCTGGACGTCCGCGCCGGCGTCCACACCGGCGAGATCGAGCGCCTGCCGGGCGGTGTCGCCGGGATCGCCGTGCACATCGGGGCGCGGGTGGCCGCGGCAGCAGGCCCGGGCGAGGTGCTGGTCTCGGCCATCGTGCCCCAACTGACCGCCGGCAGCGATCTCGCCTACGAGGACCGTGGGCTCCACGGCCTCAAGGGCGTTCCGGACGAGATGCGCCTGTTCGCCGTGGCCTGATCCGGCCGGGCGGCTCGTACAATCCCGCGATGGTCGAACGATTCATCGACGTGCCCGGGGGCAGGCTCGAGGTCCACGACTTCGGCGCCGGTCCGCCGGTCGTGCTGCTGCACGCGAATATCGTCGATGCCTGGGCCTGGGAGCCGCTGACACCGTTCCTGCTCGATGCCGGCTACCGCGTCGCGGCCTTCGACCGACGCGGTTTCGGCGGCTCCACCACCGAGGATGTCGAGTTCACCAACCGCGCCGATACGATCGCGGTGCTCGACGCGCTGGAGCTGGACCGCGCGGTGCTGGTGGGCAATTCGGCTGGCGGCCAGATCGCGCTCGACGCCGCGATCGAGGCGCCCGGGCGCGTGGCCGCACTGGTGCTGATCGGCGCTCCCGTGCCCGGGTATCACCCGGACCTGACGCCGGCGGAAGAAGCCCTCGAGGCGGAGCTGGAGGCAGCCGACGAGAGCGGCGATCCCGGACGCATCGCCGACGCCGACGTGCGGGCCTGGGTCGACGGCCCGGGTCAGCCAGCCGACCGCGTCCACGAGGACATCCGCGAGCTGGTCCGCGAGATGGATCGAGCCCTGAATGATCCCGGTCGCGTCCAGGGCCGGCCGTCGCCCGCGCGACCACCCGCGTCAGAGCGGCTCGACCGGCTCACGATGCCCGTCCTCGCCGTAGCCGGCGAGCTGGACTTCTCCGATCTGGTGGCCACGACCGACTACCTCGCCGCGAACGCACCCGACGCGCGCGCGCTCGTCATGCCAGGGGTCGCGCACCTCATCGGCCTGGAGGCGCCGGAGGCACTGGCCCGCGCGATCCTCGACTTCCTGGCCCCGCTGCCACGCTGGGGGTAGCGCCACTCCGCGCTGGGGATAACCCCCGCAACGCCGCCAGCGGCCTCCGTCGTGCTTGCGCCTGCGGGGTACGATTGGCAGGCCCAGTGCCCTGGTGAACGCCGGGGAGGCTTTGGAGGAGGCGTGGGCGAAAGGCACGACCCGTGTGGTTCGGGAGCCGCGCGGGGCGGGTCAGCCGTGTACGTGCTCCTCGTACAGCGAAAGGAGCAAATCCACATGACGATGCGCAAGCGCGCGTTCGGCATCGGTATGACCGCCGCACTGGCGATGTCGCTCGTTGGCGGCGCCGTTGCCGCGCAGGAGCCGGTGGTCATCCTGTCCACGCAGATGGTGCCTGAGGAAGAGGCGGCCATGATGCGGAACGACATCATGGCTGGCTATGACGGTTCGTTCGACTTCGTCGGTACTGAGACCGGACCCTTCGTCGATACCCTTCGGGCCGAGGCTGAGTCCGGCTCGGGTGACACCAGCGTGGCGCTCGCCCTTCATGGCGAGCTTTCGACGCTCGGTGCGGAAGACCTGCTCATGGACCTCTCCGACATCGCGTCAGAGGTGGACGCGGCGCCGGCCTTCATGGAGCTCGGCAAGCTGGGCACGGACCAGCAGCTGTACATCCCCATGATGCAGGCGACCTACATCATGGCCGCCCGCAAGGAAGCGCTCGACTACCTGCCCGAGGGCGCGGATATCAACGCCCTGACCTGGGACCAGGTCACGGAGTGGGGCGCCAACATGACCGAGGCCACCGGTGAGCGCCTGTTGGGCTTCCCCTTCGGTGAGGACGGTCTGCGCCATCGCCTGTTGCAGGGCTATCTGTACCCGGCCTTCACCGGCCACGTAAACAACGACTTCGCGACCCAGGCGGGCGTGGACATGTGGGACTGGCTGCTGGACACCTGGCAGTACGTGAACCCGCAGTCCACGACCTACGGCTTCATGCAGGAGCCCCTCCAGAGCGGCGAGGTCTGGGTGGCCTGGGACCACACGGCCCGCCTGATCGATGCGCTCAACGCCGATCCCGAGAACTTCGTGGCCTTCCCCAGCCCGGCGGGACCCGCGGGCCGCGCGTTCATGCCGGTCATCGTCGGCCTGGCCGTGCCCAAGACGGCGCCTGATCCCGAGGGTGCCAAGGAGATCATCAAGTACCTGCTCCAGCCCGAGACGCAGGGCAAGACGCTCGCCGCCGTCAGCTTCTTCCCCGTCGCGACCGGCGAGGTGCCCGCAGACGTCGGGCCTGGCGTGCAGGCGGAAGCGGCAGCCATCAGCGGGCAGTCCGGGGCGGCCGACGCCCTTCCCGCGCTGCTGCCGGTCGGTCTCGGCGACCAGGGTGGTGCCTACAGCGGCGTCTTCCAGGATGCGCTCGCGTCCATCATCGTCGAAGGCGCCGATCCGGCCGAGACGCTCGCTGCCCTCGCGCCCACGCTGCAGGAGATCTTCGACTCCACCGGCGCGCCCTGCTGGACGCCCGATGAGGTCGTCGAAGGCCAGCCCTGCGTGGTCGGCGTCGCCGAGTAGCCGATTCCTGACGCGCGCGACGTTCCCGGGTCGCGCGCCCCGCCCCGAGTGGGCGCGACGGGGGTCACCCTCGCCGTCCGCCCGGGGCGGACCTGCCCGACGCTGGGCCCGGTCCGTCGAAGTGAGGGAGGGATGCCCCCGGCATGACCGCTGACACCATCGTCTTGAGCGGCAAGCGCAAGCGCAATTGGGCGCCGTACATCCTGCTGCTGCCCTCGCTCGTCTTCCTCTTCTTCTTCTTCGCGACGCCGATGTTCTCGTCGTTCGTGCTCGCCTTCCAGACGCCCGATGGAGCCTGGTCGCTCGATTCCATCGGGACCATGGTCGGCGACCCCAACTTCACGCGCGCCGTGACCACCACGCTCACGCTGGTGCTCATCGTGATCCCCTTCCAGCTGGCCCTGGCCCTGGCCATGGCCCTGGTCGTCAACAAGCGCCTGAAGGGCACCAGCCTGTGGCTCTACGTGTATGCCTTGCCCCTCGCCATCAGCGAGCTCGCGGCGGGCATCGTGTGGGTCTCCATCTTCACCCAGAAGGGCTGGCTCAACAGCATCCTCGAGACCCTGGGCATCCTCGAGCGTGGCGTCATCTGGCAGTCGGCAGAGTCGTACTGGACGCTCATCGGCATCATCGTGGTAGCGGAGATGTGGCGGGCCACCTCGATCATGATGATCATCCTCGTGGCCGGTCTGCAGTCCATCCCCGATGAGTACATCGAGGCCGCGGAGGTCTATGGCGCCACGCTCTGGCAGCGCGTTCGGCGGGTGATCCTGCCCATGCTGCGGCCGAGCCTGCAGGTGGCGCTCATCCTGCGCATCATCCTCGCCATCCAGGTCTTCGCGACCGCCATCGCCCTGGCCGGTACCGGGCTGACGGTGATGTCCCAGCAGACGCTGGAGTGGGCCAACGACATCGACGATGACCACGTCGCGGCGGCCTGGGCCGGGTTGATGCTGATCCTCAGCATCTTCGCCACGATCGGCGTGCTCTGGCTGCTGCCGGTCAAGGACGAGCAGCAGGTATGACCGCTCCCGCCGTGCCGGCCACGACCGAGGCCACCGGGGATCCGCCGCCCGCTCGTCGCAGGCTGACCCCGCGCAAGCTGCTCAACACGATCCTCTGGTACCTCGCGGCCATCATCCTGGCGCTCTTCATCGCGGTGCCCATCTACCTCATCTTCGTCAGTGCGACCACGCCTGCCGACGCCACCTACGACTATCCCAAGAGCGTCATCCCCGTGGGCATCGCCACCGACAACATGGAGAAGTTCGTGACCGCCTCGGGCGTGGTCGACGCCTTCTGGCGCAGCATCGTCGCGGGCATCATCACCGTGGTGCTGGCCCTGGGCATCGGTGCCCCGGCCGGCTACGCCCTCGCCCGCTACGTCTTCCGCGGACGTGACGGCTACCGCCTGGTGGTGCTCTCGACGCGCGCCTTCCCCATCGTCATCCTGTCGATCCCGCTCGCGGTGATGTACCGCAACATCGGCATCTACGACACTGTCTGGGGCGTCGCCCTCATGCACACCGCCCTGGCCCTGCCCTTCGCCGTGCTCATCACCAGCTCGGTCTTCGTCTCCATCCCGCGCGAGCTGGAAGAGGCCGCGCAGACGCTGGGCTGCTCACCCGCGCGGGCCTTCCTGCGCGTATCGCTGCCACTGGCCCTGCCGGGCCTGACCGCGGCCGCCATCTTCACCTGGGTGCTCTCCTGGAACGACGTCTTCGCAGCGGCGGTGCTCACGTTGCGCAACCCGACGCTGCCGGCCCGCATCCTGACCTCGCTCACGCAGGCCTCGCTGCCCTGGCAGTTCGCTGCCGCGTTCGTGATGCTCGTGCCCAGCCTCATCGTCATCTTCGTCATCCGTCGGTACCTGCTCGGCCTGTGGGGCCGGGTCGTCAAGTAGGGGAGCCACGTGTCAGAGATCCGTCTGGAGCGCATCCACAAGATCTTCAAGGAGACCCGCGCGGTCGATGATGTCTCCCTCACCATCAAGCAGGGCGAGTTCATGGTGTTGCTGGGTCCCTCCGGCTGTGGCAAGACGACCCTGCTGCGCTCGATCGCCGGGCTCGAGGACATCGACGCGGGCTCGGTCATCATCGGCGACCGCGACGTCACGGAGATGCCGCCGCGCAACCGCAAGATCGCCATGGTCTTCCAGTCGTACGCCGTCTTCCCGCACATGTCGGTCTACGAGAACATCGCCTTCGGCCTGCGCATGCAGAAGCTGGACAAGTCGGTCATCGACACGCGGGTCAGGTCGAGCGCCGAGCTGCTGCACATCGAGAACCTGCTCGACCGTTACCCCTCGCAGGTGTCGGGTGGCCAGCGCCAGCGCATCGCGGTGGCGCGAGCGGTGGCCATGGAATCGGAAGTCCTGCTCATGGACGAGCCCCTCTCCAACCTCGATGCGCTCCTGCGCCTGGAGATGCGTGCCGAGCTCAAGCGGCTGCTCTCCGAGATCGGCAGCACCACCGTCTACGTGACCCACGACCAGGTCGAGGCCATGTCCATGGGCGACCGCATCGCCGTCATGCGCGCGGGCAAGATCCTGCAGTTGGGCGAGCCGCTGGACATCTACCAGACGCCGGTCGACCGGTTCGTCGGCGGCTTCATCGGCAACCCGCCCATGAACTTCGTGGCGGTGACCGTGGACAGGCGTGCCGATGGCCTGGTGGCCGCTGTGAGCGGTGCCGGCTCGGTGGCCGTGGACCCCGCGGCGCACGAGCGCCTGCAGCCCTACGTGGGCAAGTCGGTCACGCTGGGCATCCGGGCCGAGAACATCGAGGTGCGTCGAGACGGCGGCACGGGCGACACGCTGCAGGCGCGAGTGCTGGTGGTCGAGCCGCTGGGCTCCCACGACCTGCTGACCTGCCAGCTCGGTCCAGAGCAGATCAAGGTCTCGACACGGCCGGACATGGCCGTCCGGTCGGGCGAGGACGTCGCCCTCGCGCTCGAGCCCGACCGAACCATCTGGCTTGATCCCGAGTCCGAACGTACCATCGGCATGTGACCGCACCACGTAAACCTCAGGACATCGGCAACGGACTGGTCTGCGCCTCCTTCGGCGCCGGCGGGGAGTGGCTCAGCCTGGGCACCGTCCATCCGCAGGCCGGCTTCGTCGAGCTCAACGGCCTGCCACGCTTCGCACCCGAGTGGCGCGGCGACCCTGTCGCAACTCGTCGCTATCGCTCGTGGATGCGCCGCGAGGAACACGCCTTCCTGCACGTCGAGGCCGGGCGCGCGACCGTGACCACGCGGCAGGACGCACCTCGGTCCACGCGCCACGTCGTCCAGCGGGTCACCATCAAGGCCTCCCATCGCGACCGACCGGCGGGCATCCGCCTCCGAGCCAACGGCCGCCTGGGCGCGCCGGTGTACGCAGAGATCTCGGAGGTCGATCCCCCGGCTGACGGGGCGATCGAGTCGAGCATGGAGATCGGGGAGGGCACCCTGCTCGTCAGCGGTGACGGTGGGCCCGTCATCGTGCAGGCCTGGTTGCGCAAGGGCGGTGAGTCCGACCCCGGTTCCACGGTCTCGCGCAGCGACGAACGACTGACCTGGAAGCTGCTGCGCCGACAGATGCCGAGCGCCGTCGCCTGGCTCGAGTGGCCGGGCGAGGCCGAGGAGATCCACCTGGACATCGTTTGCGCCTTCGATGTGGCTGCGCCGGAGGACCCCGAGTGGTGCGAGCCCGTCCGCCTCACGCCACCGGAGAGCGTCGAAGCGCCGGCGGACGAATGGCGACCGCTCCGCGTGCCGGCGCGATCGGTGAAGCCGCTCGGACGCATGAACCAGCGGGCCGCGTCCTACGTCCGGGGCTGCACCGGTCTGGCCGTGGCGGGAGCCGAGCGGACCATCCTTACCGACCACCGCATCCTGCCCCTGTCCTGGACGCGTGACGCCTACTGGCAGGCGCGATTGCTGCTCACGACCTGGGCGCGCGGCGGGCACGACGAGGACGAACGCTACGTGGCCGACCACTTGCGCTGGCTGTTCCTGCGTTGCGAGCGACCCGATGGCTGGTGGGTGCGCAGCCATTACGCCGACGGACGGCGCAAGGATCATCCGCGGCAGTCGGACCAGCAGCTGTACCCCTTGCTCGAGCTGGCCGACTACGTCTCGGCCACCGGTCGTACGCCGGACCTGCCACCAGATACGACGTGGGCGACCCTCGTGGACCAGGCATGGGTGGCGGCGCGCACACGGGTGGACGATGAGCTGGGCCTCATGCGCACGGAGGAGAACCCCGCCGACGACGTGCCCGCCAACCCCTACTTGGCTTCGGACCAGGTGCTGCTGTGGTACACGGCCACGCGCCTGTCGGAAGTGTCTTCGCTGCTCGGCACCGATCGCGCGGAGCTGTCGGCGGTGGCCTCGCGTGCCCGACAGGCCTTCGCTGAGCATTTCATCGTGGAGGGACCGCTGGGCCGCATGTGGGCCTACTCCATCAATGGGCGCGGTGGTGTCGAACGCTACATGGACGCCAACGACCTGCCCATCGGGCTGGCGCCGCTATGGGGCTTCGTCGAGCCGACCGATGGGGCCTGGGCCACCACGCTGCGCTATGCCTTCGACCCGGAGAACCCCGGCTTCGTGGATGGTCCGATGGGAGGGCTCGGCTCGCGTCACACTCCCGGCACCTGGCCGCTCGGGGACATCATCGGCTGGGCCGGCTTCGGGCTGATGGGCCTGGATGAACGCTCGGAGGCGTCGCTCGAGCGACTGGTGACCTCCGCCTTCGGAGACGGCATGCTGCCCGAGGCCTACGACCCGGAAGGCTCCGGCTCGGCCGTGCGCCACTGGTTCGCCTGGCCGGGCGCAGCCCTGGCCGCCATCGCCCTGGAGCATGCCGCTCGCGACTAGCGCAGCCGCTCGCGACCAGGTGTAGCCGCTCGAGGCCCCACGCCAGCGGCCTCCGCCCACGGCCGCGGAGCCTCCGCCCACGGGCGCAGCAGCCGCACCCACGACCGGGGAGCCGCCCTACGACTGCAGCTCCACCCCCGCGATCCGCAGGTCCTCGGCGAAGGACTGCAACGCCCCGACCCCGTCAGCCAGGCCATCGACGAACGACTGCGTCCGCCACACACCAAGCTCGGCGTAGGCCCCGAAGAGATCTTGCCGCTCCCGGCCACGCTCACTCACGCCGGGATCCTCGAACCAGGTGTGCACGGAGACCCTGAGCGTAGCTGGGTCACGGTCGATCTCCTCGCAGCGGGCACGGATGACCGGCAGGGCCTGCGCGACCGCCTCCGGGTCCAGGCCGTCGAGGTTGAGCTCGTCCGCGTACCGCGCCGCCAGGCGCCAGGTCACTTCCGGCCCATTGCCGCCGACCATGATCGGCACCCGCGGCGCCTGCAGGGGCTTGGGCTGGTTGACCGCGCCACGTACGCTCACCCGCTCACCTTCGAACGTGGCCCGCTCATCCGTCGTGGAATCGAGCATGCGCGTGATGACCTCCAGCTGTTCCCGCAGCGCCGCCAGCCGCTCGCCAGTGGCAGGGAAGCGGTAGCCGAACGCCTCCCACTCCTCGCGTTTCCAGCCTGCCCCGATGCCCAGCTCCGCCCGGCCATCGCTGATCACGTCCAGCGTGGCCACCATCTTGGCCGTCAGTGCCGGGTTGCGAAAGCCGGCGCAGACGACGATGTGGCCGAGCCGGACGCGTTCGGTCAGGGTAGCCAATGCAGAAAGCGTCACGAACGGCTCGAACACGATGGCGTCCGTGGGCATCGGCCAGGTGTGGAAGTGGTCGTAGAGCCAGACGGACTCGAAGCCAAGCCGCTCGGCTGCCTGGGCCACGGCCACGGTGTTGGACCACGCCTCGCGCGGGTCGTGCCCGCGATACTCCTGCACCCATCCCTGCGGCAGGACCACTCCAGCC
>Ga0210085_1000672_pt1 | contig 14062 bp, 12 predicted proteins | sample China_Galinas_PW_5_FD_184866 | JGI IMG/M metagenome (GOLD analysis project Ga0210085, IMG submission 184866) | Wetland microbial communities from San Francisco Bay, California, USA, that impact long-term carbon sequestration - China_Galinas_PWC_D1... | ecosystem: Environmental > Aquatic > Marine... | reverse complement strand
GTTTCTCTCCGGATCCGGCGAAGACACGGCGACCTTGTTTGTCCTCATTGCTCAAATACGGGTGGCCGATCGACCCGGCAGAGTCGAACCGCGGGCAGTCAAACGAAGGCCCAAGCCTTATCCTCGCATGGACAAACCCCGCCGGAAAGCACGGATGGAGATTGAAAGACGCGGACACGCTAAGAAGTTACGGGCTTAACTTAGTGCCATTCGAGCGTTAATATACTTCTCATAGACACTGGGATCGCCTGTTATGGCGTTTATACACACACCTCCGTGTCTCTCGTTACGAGTATGCTGCGGCTGGCCCATGTCTTCAATAAGGTGTACGACATTTCCTAGTGCTTTGAAGGTTGTCGCCCAGTAGCTTCTGCGCAGGAATTCATCTGTTCCAAGATACCCTGAAGGTCGGATGTCAACAGAATCCGACGTAGCGCGACCGGTCAGCGCGCGGTACATGGCCTCTCTCGCATCCAGCACAGAAAAATGATTTCGTCTACCCGCATCCGCCACAGGAAGCGCAGCAAAAGCATCACTGGTACCAGCACCCCAATCGGGCGAATTCAGAGTCCCAGAAGGAATGCCAAGTCCTGTAAGGGCACCTTTTGTTATTGGATCAGTGCTCACCGGATCATAAAAGTGGTTAAAGGGACGATTCACAGGGTTCGGATAGTCATCATCGGTCGGGTTCTTTACTTTCACGCATGGGGGATTTTCGGCCTTCAGATCATCTTCCCTTATTGCGCCTCGCATCAACCAGCCCTTTATTGAATTATTCTGCCCCACATACTGCAAATCGCCAAGTATAATATCATTTGTGTAATCTGATATTCCGCGTTGCTTTGTCTCCGCTGTATTCGGATCGACAATCATGTCGAAGTATGCAACGCCCAGGTAATCCTTGTCTTTTTCAATTCCCAGAATAGAAAGTAGCGAACTATCGGAAACAAGCGCTGATTGCTGATACGCCTCCCCCGTCAGGAATGCGTGTGTTTCCACCTCATAGGCGTATGCAGCATTACCCTGCGTAACCAAAAAAGCAGTCAACAAGAAGTGACAATATGAGTTGTTAATTACTCTCACGGATGTTTCCTGAATTGCCTGTGGCGGCATCAGTTTTATCGATAATGACAGGTGATAGTGCACCTCCTTCATCACCATTATTGACTTCGCGGTGCTCCTCGTCATATTTCACGCCCGCAAGGGTACTGCCAATTTCCAGGTTATTGATCAAATACTTCAGGTAAAGCACTTCGCTATTTTCTTGCCCCTCCGCCAGGCGCATTGCATCTCCATAAAGTGACCTATAAAAATCCGCCAGATTTTTTTCGCTTTCGCCCGCAGAATGGCAGGCAGCCTTGCGTGCTGCTTCACTAATCATTGCCAGCCGTTTATCGGGACTAAGAGTGTCATCCATCTTGCGTAACCTGATAACTTCAGCCCCGTCAGTCATGTATGCAAGTGAATATCCATTGATGTACACATAAATACCCACGTACTCGGCCTCAATTGATCCGAACTCACTTTTTTCACGCCAGGCCGGGATGATGAATTCGCCGTTATCGCCGGTCTTGGCAACGGCCACATGGAAACATATGGTCGACTCATACCCATTACCCACCCAGTTGGCGACCACATATGCGCCGGGAATCGGTGCCCCTGTTCCCGCGTCCACTACCTTACCTTCCTGCGCATCACCGTTTGCGTAGCCAAACAAGGCGTCGCACGAACACAGCAGGGCACAAATCACAAGAATCAATACTTGCACACTCATCAATCTCGCGTGTCGCATGTATACATCCTCCCGGTACTCGATTTCTCGCTGTATTGGACGCACATTATCACCTACAGATCACATGCCATCGATTTTCCAGTATCCATACTCGTTTCGTACAAGGCTGACGTAGTAAGCATACGGAATACCGTTCTTCACACGTATAACCGTTATCTCAGCCGTGTCATTACTAACTTTGATACCTTTTACTGTACCCAGCGAATCTGCAACAGCAGGAAGGTCCGAATACAACGTGGAGAACAAAGACTGGTATTTATCCTGACTGCCTTCCGTAAATATTGTCGAGATAGCAGAGCTATCCCGAGTTCTCATGGCTTCCAGCATGCCGTAGTAAACGGCCAGAGGCCCACTCATTACACCTTGCGTGTCCTGGACCGAAATGATGCGACTACTCGTAGCAGATCCGCCTGTGCCCGTATCCTGTGCTGTCACCGTTGCCCTATAGCATCCAGGCGTCGTGTAGGTGTGCGTGATCGTGGCGGTGGGGTCGCCCGTCGAATAATCGGTGTTACCATCCCCGTCAACGTCATAGTCAATGACATTCAGGTTCAGGCCGGTGTTATCCATCAGGCTGAAGGTGACGGTCAATGGAGCAATTCCTGTTACCTGGTCAACCTCCAGTTGCAGCGAGCCCGGTCCGGTGCTGTTGACCAACACCTGCTGGCTACTGCTGGTCCCGTCCGGTGTGCGGGCCGTCACCGTCAGGGTATTGCTGCCGTCCTGCAGCGGAATATCACCGACACAGAAGGTATTACCGACCCTGTTTGCGGTGTAGCCGTTGACCTCGATACCGACGTTGGCCGGTCCCTGGAAGGTACCGGTGACACCGGTCGTGTCGTCATCGACTGTGCTGTCTGCGGACGGCGTGGTGATACTGACATCCAATGCCGGGGCGGTTCCTGCGACCGTCAGGATGCGGGAAGCGGTGGTGTTGCCGGCCGGGTCCGTGATGGTGATGACCAGGTCATCGCCGGCTTCTGCGGTGATCTGAATACTATAGCTGCCGTCACCCTGTACCGTACCCTGCACGATCAGACCGGTTCGACCGTTCAGCAGCGTGACCGTATCCCCGGTGGTGGCCGAACCGCTCGCAGCGCTTACCGACACCTGTCCGCCCGTCGGGGTACCCACACTGATCTGAGCTGCGTCAGGTATGGCCGGCGGCTGGGTATCGAGCGTGAAGGTCACGGAGGTGGTGGCGGTCTGGCCGAAACCGTCGGTGGCGACGATCTGGATGGTATGCAACCCGTCCGCCAGACCGGTCAGGGCGTGTGCAAAGCTGTTATCGGCAAATACCGTCGCACTCTGCCCGGCCACGGTCACGGTCGCCGGCTCATCGAGCTGACCCGAGATCACGGCATAATTCGCCACCCCGCCCGGGTCCGGCTGGGTCAACGTGATCACGGGCGGCGCACTGTCGAGCACGATCACCAGCGTGTTCGACAATGCACTTTCAAGCGCACCGTTGCGGGCGGTTGTCTGGATCAGGTTGGCGTCGGGCAGGACCAGTGTACCCGTGAGCGAGAATGCGCCGGTGGCGCCGTCCGCGGTCGTCGTACCGGCGGGGACCCCATTGACATACTACTGGATATCGCGGCCCGGCTCGGCCGTGCCCGTGATGAGGCAGTCCGGCTGGTCGGTCGGGCTTGTGCACCCGATGATGACGGGAGCCGTCGGTCGCTGGGTGTCGACGGATACCGGCTGCAGCGGTGTGACGTTGACGGTGGGCGAGTCGGACGGATTGTCGGCCTGGTCATAGATGCGCCCGGCGACCACGACAGGATCGGGTGTATTCCACCAGTTGTTGCCGGCCTCCAGCGTCACGGTTGGGTCTGCGAATTGCGACGCCCGGTAGTCGTACAGCGTATTGCCGTGGATATTGTTGCCCGAGGTGACCGGCGCCGGGTCTTCACCGGACGACGCGGTGCCGGTCACCCCGATACCGTATTGGGTGTTATTGGTTATGACGTTCTGGTCGGTGATCTGCGGAGACGAGGATCTGCCGACGGCGATACCCGTCTCGTTTTCCTCGATCAGGCTCGTCTGTATGGTGATCGGACCGCCATCGTCCTGCGTCGTGATCCCGCTGCGGTTCTTCCGGATCAGGCTGTCCGCAACCGTGCCTGCGCCACCGTTGAACCAGACACCCTTGCTGCTGTATTCGATAACGGCGTGATCGATGCCGGCCTGTCCGCCGCTGGCCACCTCGATCTGGTTCCACTGATCGAAACTCTGTGTGCCGTTCGCCGAAGTAAAGGTAACCGGATCGGACTCCGTTCCATTGACGATCAGCTCGCCTTCAACCGTCATATCGGCGTTGGCGTAGAATCGGACCTCCACCCCTTCCTCGATATAGAGCGTGGCGCCCGGGAAGATGGTGCCTTGCGAGCCATTCGATCCCACGAGATAGGGATCGCCGTTTCCTGCCGTCCAGACGGTCGGCTGCGTAATCCCGCTCACAACACAGGGTATCGTGTTGACGTAGTCCACCGTCAGGGTATTCGCGCTGATGAACTGATTACCGCCTGCGTCTTCCGTTACGAACAGGCTGTTCTGCCCGTCCCTGAGCCGGGCCGGGTAACTGAACAGGCCGTATCCATCCGATGCGGTTGCGTCCTGCCACAAACCGTTCACATAAATGTTGATGATTGCATCGGGATTGGTCAGGCCCGAGATCAGGAACGGGTTGTCGGTCGTGGTTGCCACGGCCGGATTCAGGACGGGCGCCGGCGGGAAGGTGGTCGGGAAATAGTCCAGGTAGACCGGTTCCGACGGATTGCTCGTATTGACGCCGTCGCTGGCGAGGCTGTAAATCTCGTTGCGGCCTGCCGCCAGCTGTATCGTGGCACTGAAGAGGCCACCGGCATCTGCGTCTGTCGAGAGCTGCGTGATGCCGTTGACCACGACCTGCACGGTGGCGCCGGGCGGTGCAAAACCACTGACAGTGTGGCTCTGAACGGCGACCGGCACGGTCTCATAATCGATGACCGGCACACTCAGTCCGGGGCCGGTTGACTTGAACGGCACGTAATCGACAATCGGCTGGCTGTTGCCGACATCGTAGGCATCCCGGATCGTAGCGGCAATTTCCGCACTGGACGAGGTGCCCCACCAGTTGTCATGGGCATAGATAGAAACGCCTGGGAAGGTGTTGCCGGTATAGGCTAATTCGATGTTATAGACGGCATTATTGAAAATATTATTGTGACCGCTCAAGCTGGGAGCTGCCCAACTGACACTGCCGTTCGGACCGCCCGTGAGCTTGATGCCGGTATTGTTGCCGCTGATTTCGTTGCCCTTGCCGATGTAGGTCCCGTCACCGGTGTGGGTGATGTAGATGAAGTTATTCCCCGCAAAACTGAAGGCATGAATGCCCACATCGTTTGCACGGATGATATTGCCCTTGATGTGGCTGCCCGCGTAGCGGATGTCGATACCGTGCTGGCTGCCTGTGATAACGTTTTCCTGGATATAGGGGCCGGGTCCGCAATAGTTGCAACCCTGCCCGCCGTTGACACTGACGCCGTTGGTTGCGTTGTCCTGGATGACATTATCCCGGATAGTGATGCTTTCACCGTACAGAGAAGGCCCCGTTTCCCAATAGACCCGGATGCCGGTACCGTTTTCATGGATATAGGAGTTCGACACTTCGCCGCGTGAGAAATACAACCCGTCAGCCGACGCGCGTTCGATCTCCACATAGTCGATCTGAAGATCCAGGTCAGGCGCCATCGCACGGATACCGCCCCAGCCCAGGCCCGGGTTCCAGTCCACTCCGCTGAACCTGACAAGGTTACCGAGGCTTCCGGTCGCAGACAGGTTCCCATAGGCCAGCAGTGATGCCTCGGGTACGAACTGCAGATCGACGGCTTCGTCGATCGTCAGCGTGACGTTCGGGGCGATGGCCAGCTTGCCCAGGACGACATAATCCGATCCTGCGGCCAGGGTCTTGTCCGATGTAATCCGACCGAACAGGTAATTCCCGGTCGTCTCATTTCCAACGGGCGCATCGAGAAATGCAGTGAAGTCCACACTGGGAATATTGTCGGTGTAGAGACTGTCGACATCCGAATAGTCATGAATGGAAGCGGCGATATCGACCGGGTCTGTCGAGCCCCACCAGTTGGACTTTGCATCGATCCACCAGACAGCCGGATCGTCGAAACCAGCACCCGCATGCAGGTTGACGCTGTTGCTGTGGATGCTGTTATTGAAAATCGTCGGATGGGGGTCCGCACTGCTGCTGGCAAGCGGTTCGATCCTGATGCCGTTGACATTGTTGGTAATGGTGTTGGCCGGTCCGATGGTGGGGTTCGCTCCGGTGCCCACGCGAATTGCGTTATCGAAGCCGTCGATCAGGTTACCGGATATGACGGCATCGATATCCCTGACGTGTATGCCGGCCAGACGATCGGTGTTCGTGACCGTGCCCAGCAACTGGTTGTCGGCGATAACCGCATTCATGACATTTCCGGACAATCCAATGACATCGACATCAACCGGTGGCGTTACCGGATTATCGATCTCCCGGAAGATGCTGTTTGTGATGGCGATAGCACCATCCGTCGCAAGCACACCATAGCGCGCCAGCTCGATCTCCGCGAAATCTATCGCAATGCCGGATGCACCTGGCAGCGTCTGGATGCCGTTCCAGCGGTTCGCGGGGGTGACGCTGGCGTCACCCTTGAGCAGCACGGGGCTGCCGGGCTCGCCCCTGATCAGCAACCGGCCTTCGACATCCAGCCCTGTGTCCGGTTTAAACTGAATCTCCGCACCCGGCATGATGGTGAGTGTCACACCCGGTTGAACAGTCAGTATCTTGGTCACCGTGTAGGGTTGCGCGGGAACACCCGGCGTCCACACCGTGTCCGATGAAATCCGGCCGGAACCGCCGATGTTCCGGTTCAGCGAATTGGTGTAATCAATGGTAATCGACGGACTCGGCTCGCTCTCGAACTGCCCGTCCCAGGCAGTCGCGTAAATGCTGTTACCGCCGTCGTAAAGGGCAACCTGGAATGTGAAGTTGCCGGTTGCATCTGCACTGGCGGCGGTTTGCAGCATACCGTTTACATACAGTCTGACCTCCATGTTCGGCAGGGCCGTGCCATTGACCGTAAACGGATTGGCGCTGGTGGAACCGGAGGCTGTAGAGATAACGGGTGCATCCGGACCGATGTTGACAGGCGGTAGTGTGTCCAGCCCCAGGATGGCGCGCTGCAACACCAGCAAGTCACCCGCATCCAGCACCCCGTTGACATTACCAATGGGCGCCACGTCGCAGATGTGTTGTTCCTGTGTTGTAGGCGTCAGACTTCCATTCAGGAAACGCTGCAGGACCAAGGCATCGCCGACGTTCAATTGACCATCCGGGTTGCCGTAGGGTGCGACATCGCCAGCCGTGAATTGTGTGGAGTAAATCGGTAACGGGAGCAGTGCCAGCAGCACGAGCAGCGTGGCAATCAGTCCCTGATTGGAAACCTTCCCTGTTGGCATTGTTATCTCGTATCGTTATTTCAGCCGATCATACCCCCCCCCCTGAGAATATGCGCAATGCAATTGGACTGATGTAGGAAATGTCCTACAGAACCAGGCTTCGGTTATTGACCGGGAAGTTTTTCACTGCACCAGCGCACGCTCGCACCACAACGCCTCACAGCGAAGTAAACAGAAAATTGCGTGACAGCGCGGCAGACACAAACGCGATTTCCAGCTACGCCGCTAACTCATTGCGCGTACTTGATAAACTTGCTGTTCGTGCAATTGTGCAACGCAGCTGAGAATCGGGGGTTCGGGAAAGTCCCGTAAAGTCCCGGCCTTTCCGCATTCATAGAATTTCTTCAACAGGCTGATAATTATTGGTATTTTGGTGGCTACGGGTGGACTTGAACCACCGACCCCAGCATTATGAGTGACAGAGTTGGCTTGTATCTTGTTGTTTCAATTGTGATTAAATGGGGCGTCCGTTGCCTCGATTGCATAACGATGCATAACCGCGCAGGACCGTGTCCCGTAAAAATCCCGAAGCGATTTCGTCCGAGATTAGGTCTGAAACGCCTCCAGATTGATTGGCCCTTACGGGATCAGAGGCCATGCTCTTGTCATGACCACGAACAGAAACATCCCGAAAGAAACGACCCGCGACCTCGTAGCCCATAATCCCGTATGGCCATCGGTCCTCAATCATCTCGAGCAGTCTATCGCTGATAACGATGCAATGGGCCGGCTGCTTGCCGAGCTCTCAATCCTGGAGCCACTGGATGTATCCTTCCCGGACGTGGACGAAGACATGCTGACGCCGGATGATGTGAAGCTTTGAGTCTATACAGGCATATATCATGCAAAAAGGTCTGCAATCGTCTTCATCGGAAGATACATGCGCAGTTTCTCGTCCGGGAACGGTATGAATTCGTAGTGCTCGTAAAAAGAGCGTGATTTCTTATCCTTCGGGTCGACGACAATGGCAAATGAGGCGATATCCGTCGTAGCGTGTAATGCGCGTCGGAGTGCATCCAGAAACAGCAATTCACCGTACCCCCTTCTCTTATGGCGGTCGTCGATCGCCAGCCGGCCAAGGAGCGTGGCAGGCACAACAGGGTATCCGGGTAGCTTTTTCGCCGTTACTTCCGGCAGGTCGGCGAGCAGGATGCTTGTCGCCGACAAAGTGTAATAACCAATGACCGAGCTGCCCTCACTCTCGACCATGACAAAGGGTGTGGAAATTTGCTTCTTCGCGTCCTGTGAGGCCCTCTCCTTGATATACCTGTCCAGTTCCTCCTGACCACAAGAAAAAGCCGCTCGATCATGTTTCCTGGCAAGCGGCTCTATCTTCAAGGAAGGATGGGCGCGGGCTTTTTTCGCGGGCACTTATCCCTCCATCAATACTTGGTATCGTTCTGCGGCTTGCTTCAACCTGACGCCGGGAACCGGCGGCTTCAAAAGTGCATTAACAAAGGCCTTCGTGTCGCGGGCTGTCAGGGACATCAATTCATGCTCCCTGATTACTTCCTGGGCAGCTTCCTGTGTGCTGCGTATAACGAACTCGGTCAACGACCGCCCCTGCAAATCAGCAGCCCGTTCAAAGAGCCGCTTTTGTTCAGGACTAATTCGCGCTTCCAGCCGTGCCGCCTTGACCTGGCGGGTAATGGTCTTCTTTTTAGTCGCGGGCATGATTCCTCTCCAGTAAAGTAACGCTAGTTATTGTACGGCATATTGCCGTACATATCAAGGATTGCTTATGACTGCCTGTCTTGTGGTCCGCAATAATTGAAACTTGTTGATTCTCTAGGAGCCTGTCGGACTTGGCCTCGGAGCTCGATCAGCCAAGGACATCCAGTAAAAAATCATGCTATTTTTCTTCGACATAACGAGAATCTTCGCGTGCTTTCACACAGCAAGTGCCCCCCTCTTAACTTTTCATCCCCTCAGGGCATGCATTCGCTTTAAATTCCATCCAATACACACCAGACTCCATTCGCTCTGGACTGCCTCTATCCCGTGGAGCAGAAATTGCCTGAACCCCAGCACCTGTTTGATGATGCCAGAGACCGTTTCCACAGTGGATTTGCGCTTGGCGTAAAGCGCCTTTCCTTTCTTCGTCTGCAGCTGATGTCTCATGGTTTGTATCGGCGTGGGATCCTGTGGCGGCTCGGGATCTTCCCTGAAGCGTTCCATTAAGGGAATGTTGTGTTTCTCCCGTGCCTGCGGGATGAAGGGAACGAGGCGTGCTTGCGCACATGTCTGGACATTAGCCTCGCTGAAGTAACCCGTATCGGCCAGAAGGTTTTCCGCCTCGCCAAGGACTTCCGGTAGCTGGCCAATAGCCGCTACTGCCGGCTCAACCTCCTGTTTGTCATTGGTGTGCTGGGTGACGTGCTGTGCCACGATGAGGTGCGTCTCGACATCCACACCGGCTTGCGCGTTGTAGGCCTGTTCAAACCCACCGCTGGAGGTCAGCATAATGCGGGACTGCGTGTCTGTCAGGTTGACCTGGTCTTTGGCCTGCGGCCCGCAGGTCGGTGGCTGCGGCGGCTTGCCCCGCGGCTTTTTGCCCGTCTGTTTTTCGCGCGCCTCACGTTTGGCCTGCTTATCTTCGAACTCCGCCTGTTCCCGTTCGAAGCGTTTCTGTGCACGGGCCTGGATTTCCTCTTTGGCGCGCGCAATCGCCGCCAGTCGCTCTGTGCGGCGTTTGAGCTCTTCAGGAATCTCCATCTCCTCAGGCCGCGAACTCTGATCGGCCGCTTCGGCAAGACGCAACAGTTCCCCGACTTCCTGCTTGAGCTGCTCCTCTAACCGGTTCGCGTAGTCCCAGCTCAGGGCCTTGTGCTTGCTGGCGTTGGCCTTGATCTTGGTGCCATCCAGGCTGATGGTGCCGAGCTTCACCAGCCCCAGCGCTTCACCCACCACCAGGATCTCGACAAACACGGCCCCCAGCTCCTTCAAAAAATGCTTCCTGAAACTGGCGATCGTGTCGTGGTCCGGGTTCATGTTGGCGCAGATATAGCGGAAGGCGATGGAGTCAGAGCTGGCTTTCTCCAGCTTGCGACTGGAAAACACCCCCGTGGCATAGCCGTAAAACAACAATGCCACCAACAGCGCGGGATGAAAGGGCTTGGAACCTCGACCCGAGTACACCGCGGATAGCTGACCCAGATCCAGTTGCTCCACGATATCCACCACAAAGCGCGCCAGATGATCCTCCGGGAGATAATCCTGCACGCACGGCGGAAATATATACGGGGTGTCTCGATCGATCCGGATAAATTCAACCGCCTTCTCGCTTCCCTTGGGTGGCCTCTCGGGGTACCGTTATTCTACCGGGTTCCATACGGAAAGTCCGACAGACTCCTAGGGCGCAGTTACCTTCGAATCGCACACCCTTTTTGGATGTGGCAAGATACTGCCCGTCATGAAAGGTGTCAAAATGATAATCACGCTGCTCGGCGATCTGGCCACATTCCTTTGGCTTTCCCTGCGTGCGCAGAGCGCGCTCGCCGCCGAGAATCTGTTTCTGCTTAAACAATTGGCTATGTTCCAGGAGCGCAATGCCGAATCATGCCGACCTGACACGCCGATCAGAATTGCGCTCGTACTGCTTTCCAGGTTATTCAACTGGCGTGACGCGCTGATCATTGTCCAGCTCCAAACACTGGTCCGATGGCACCGTCAGGGCTTCCGCCTGTTCTGGCGCTGAAAGTCGCGCCCTGGACACCCACCAATACCCGTTGAACTCAGGCAGCTGATCCGCGAAATGGCCATGTGCAATCCATCCTGGGGCGAGGAACGCATTGCCAATGAATTTCTGCTCAAGCTGGGTGTCCGCGTATCACCACGCACTGTTCGAAAATACATGCCCAAAAGCCCACAGGGACGCCCGCGCGGCGATCAACACTGGTCGACCTTTGTTCGCAATCATGCCTCTGCCATTCTGGCCTGTGATTTCTGTGTCGTCGTAACAGCAACCTTCCGACTGCTCTACGTCTTTATAGTCATCGAGCATCAAACCCGGCGGATTGTACATTGCAACGTCACAACCAATCCCACAGCCATTTGGACACTACAGCAACTGCGCGAAGCCATCCCCCTGATCAACGATATCGTTTTCTTATCCATGATCGTGACAGCATTTTCTCGCCCCAGCTTGACCACTCAATTACGCACATTGGGATTCGTGTCCTGAAATCACCACCGAGAAGCCCGAAAGCCAACAGCCTCTGTGAACGCGGCATCGGCACACTTCGCCGGGAATGCCTTGACTACTCTATACTGATAACCGAATCCCATCTACGCTGTGTCACACAAAGCTGTGTATCTCATTACAACAAAGGGCGACCCCACTCCAATATTGGCCCTGGCATACCTGCTCCGCCACCCGATCTTCCTGTCGCGCCACAAATACAACGACACCGAATTCCAAAGCATCTTAAAGTGGTGGCCCGCCCTATTCTGTGTGGCTTACATCATGAATATGGCCTCTTGCCGATGGCAGCTTGAATATTTGAGGACCACAACGGTTGCAGTTCGTGTAAGGTTTATGGGACAGCAATGGCTAGCAATATATTTGTCTTGGGCTGAAGCGTGTCGGTAATGCCGCATTTGATGACCACTTAGGGCGACGCTGAGTATCCGGAATCCGGCTGCTCCATCGAAACCCGGCGCGATTCGATGTCGCTGGACAGTGCAGAGAGGGTTGCCTATGCTTTGGTCTTGATACCGAGTGCGGCGGCTCACGCGGTGCGCCGCAATTAAATAATTCATGAGCCGTCGAACACCCGCGTGCAATACGACCCCAACCTTGTGAGGAAATCCACACAAATGACGTCTGTGCAGCTGCCGCGCAATGCCGTCAACCCGGTCGCCGGCGCCTACTGTGCGGGACCACATCCGGGTTGCACCTTGCGGCGCCGGGTTCGTAGCGCGTGCACTGAGGCGGAATGAAGCCGGCCTCGCTCCCTGCACTGCACACCATTGCTTTCGTCGATATCGTCGGCAGTACCAGGCTGTACGAGACGGAAGGCGACGATATCGCCAAGCAACTCGTGACTGCCGTTGAAGCGGAGATTGCCCGCGTGGTTGTAGAGGGCGGAGGCGAGGTAATCGAGGTAGTCGGCGACGAAGTCATGTGCCGGTTCGACAATGCCAACACGGCGCTGCTGTGCGCCTGCTGCATTCAGGAGCAGATCGAACATTACTCGAACACGCAACGGGTCTCCATGTCGGTACGGATCGGCATGCACTGCGGCCCTGCGATCATCGAAGACGGACGCATGTTTGGCGACTCGATCAACGTCGCGGCGCGTATGACAGCCATTGCCAAAGGTCGGCAGATCATCGTTAGCGAGCAGCTGGTGAACAATCTTCGGGCCGATCTGCAGCGCCTCACGCGTCGCTTCGATGAAGTCCGTGTCAAGGGGAAGCAGGAGTCATTTGTGATCTACGATCTGCTCTGGCGACAGGACACGGTCACCACAATGTTCTCAGTGTCCACTGTCGTGCCCGAGATATCCTTGCAGCTCCGATTGCGCTATACCGATAAAACGTACCTCATCAACTCGCCGGGCACCGGCTTCAGTATCGGACGTGACCCGGTCAACAGTCTGGTGGTGGTCGCCTCACCGGTCTCCAGAAATCACGCTACCATCGAGTTCACTCGCGGCAAGTTCGTGCTGGTAGACACCAGCACCAATGGCACCTACGTGCAGACCCATGACGGGCAGGCACTGTATCTGCGTCGCGAGACGCTGCCGCTATGGGGTCATGGCTTGATCGGCCTCGGCGCGCCGGCCACGGAAGACAATCCCGATGTAGTGCATTACAAATGCCGTTCTGCGTAAACTCCTTCGTCTTGAGTCGGAATCCCGGTCTCCCTGTCTGGATACCATCAGCAGGCGGTGGGCCGCGCGTGCAGGGAGCGTCTATCCTGCCATCCGCTCTGGATCAGCACCTCGGGACTGGGTATCTCATGGTGGCACGTGCGGCCGGATGCCTCGCCCAGGGACTACACTTTCAGGCGTGCCCGTAGCGACGGCCGCGCTTAACCGCCTGGCGCCTACCGACTAATGGCATCGGGCTTCGCCCTTCCTTGGCCAGCAGCAGATGAAGTGTTATGGCCGAAAGTTTTACTGAAAGCGATTTCTACAAGATGTTCCAAATCAAACGGTGACCAAACCCCTTCAGGACGCCTGCAATTTACCTGCCCAATTATGACACCACGCAGTTTGGCGATATTATACTTACGTGATAAAAAGTTGGCATGAGAATTATGAGCTTCAATAGAACGTGAAGATCTCCGGCCAGGACTACATACAAGCGAAGCGCCATGTGTCTGCGGGATCACATCGGAGTCGCCGGCCCGACGAGACTTTGGCCGCCTATGTGCCCCACATGCCAACGATCGGCATTACGAGACTCGCCAATGTCACCGGTCTTGATCGCATTGGCATTCCGGTCTATATGGCCATTCGACCGAACTCCCGTTCTATCGCAGTCTCACAGGGCAAAGGGATCGACCCTAGCCACGCCAAGGCCTCCGCGCTAATGGAGTCGGTCGAGAATTGGCACGCTGAATGGATCGAACTTCCCACCCGGATTGGCTCCTATTGAGAGATGTGTGCGAGCGGTCCGACGATCGAGGTGTCGCAACTCCCATAGAGTGCAAATAATGGAACCAGTACTTTCAGGCTGCTTCACGATAGTAGAAATTGAGCATACCGCCAAGCCGCTCGCGGCAATGAATCGGATCATCGGTTGAGCCGACCTTGGCAAGTGGCT
>Ga0210085_1000671_pt1 | contig 14070 bp, 13 predicted proteins | sample China_Galinas_PW_5_FD_184866 | JGI IMG/M metagenome (GOLD analysis project Ga0210085, IMG submission 184866) | Wetland microbial communities from San Francisco Bay, California, USA, that impact long-term carbon sequestration - China_Galinas_PWC_D1... | ecosystem: Environmental > Aquatic > Marine... | reverse complement strand
GACCGAGCCGGGTCCCATGCTCGCGAGGCCTCCTTGAGCCGGCCGCGCCCGGCTCACGCTCAGGAAACGGCGTTACTCGCGAGGCTGATCGCTACCGGCATACGAACATGCCCGATCTGGTCGTGGTGCGCACCTCACCATCGCTGGCCATCCTGGCCCGGATGAAGTCACGGAAGGCGTCGGCCTCTTCCTTGGCGAGGACCTGTTCGTCCTCGCGGATCCCGTTGAGGGAGCGGAAGTAGTCGACGATGGCGTCCGGGTCGGTGATCCTCAGTTCGTCGGCATAGGTGCGGGTCTCGACGCTCTCGAAGTGCTCGCGCAGCTGCTCTGCGCCGTTCTCGAGCGAGAAGGCGGCGATGACCGGAGGGTCCAACTCGGCTCGACCCGAAGTGGACCCTCCGCCAGGGGCGTCGGTCGCGTCGGACTTGAACTCCTGCAGCAGGGCCCTGAGCTCCGTCAGGCTGCTGAGGCTCGCGGTCGTGGCATGGAAGGCGCCGCCGTCCCGCAGGACCCGTCGCGCTTCTGCCATCGCCCGCCCGCGCTGGGGCAGGTGGTAGAGGACGTGGTTGGCGATGACGAGGTCGAAGGTCCCATCAGCGAAGTCGATCTCCTGCGCGTCCATGACGCGCAGCTCGAACCCGCAGGCCAGACCCTCCAGGCGCCGCCTGCTCTCGGCGAGCATGCCCTCCGAAGCATCGGTCAACACGAGCGTCCAGCTGGCGGGGACGCGCGGAGCATTCACCTGCCAGAGCATGCCGGTGCCGCAGCCGAGCTCGAGCACGCTGGCGTCCTCTCGTTCTTCGAGCTGGTCGAACACCCACGCCGGCCACGGGCGCGGGTTGGTGGCGAACCGCGCATGCAGGGCGACCCGGGCGTTGTACTTGCTGGCGTTCCCGTATTGGGAAGGGCCTGTCCCTCGGCTCGCCTCCATCTGGTCCTCCCGTGTGCAGTTCGACTTCGACCGGCATCGAGACGGGGCCTGGCGCGCGCGGCATCCGCTCGCAGGGGGACGCACGAATCATATCGCGCCCTCATCGGACCAAGCCCGAGCGGTCAGCCGAGCCTGGCGATCGACGACCCGACACCTCGAGCCTTGCTGACCAGGGTCGAGCTTGCCCGGGCAGCAGGATGAGCACGGCGCCAGGCAACACGAGAAGTGCAGATCCGGGGTGATCGCTGACGTGGTCCGAGGGAGGGGTACCATCGACGAGAGAGCGGCCGCACGCGGTGTGGCCGCCATCCCCGATCACCCTTGGAGTGGACCGCATGACGGTCGACGCGAATCGATCCCCAGACGGCGAAGGTGCGACCCCAGACGGCGACGCCAGACCGACGCCCCAGACGCTGGCCTTCCTGTTCACGGACATCGAGGGCAGCACCGGCCTGTGGGAGCGGTTCCCGGAGGCCATGCCGGCGGCACTGGCCCAGCACGACCGCATCCTGCGTTCGGCCATCGAGCACGGCGGCGGTCGCGTGGTGAAGACGACGGGAGACGGGGTCATGGCGGTCTTCGGGGCCGCACCCGACGGGCTCGCCGCCAGTCTTGCGGCCCAACGCGAGCTCCTGCATGGATCATGGTCGGCGACCGGGCCGCTGCGCGTGCGCATGGGACTGCACGTGGGCGAGGCCGAGGTCGAGGGCGATGGTGTGGACTACCACGGCCAGTCGGTCAACCGGGCCGCCCGCATCATGGCATCCGGTCACGGAGGCCAGGCCCTGCTGTCCGCGGCCACGGCGGCGCTCGTCATCGACCGGCTGCCCGATGGGGCCAGCCTCCACGACCTGGGCGAGCACCGCCTCAAGGATCTCAGCCGGCCGGAGCGAGTCTACGAGCTGCGCCACCCGGAGCTGCCCCAGATCGTCGAGCCGCTGCGCACCGATGACCGCACCGCGCACGTGCTCCCGGCGGAGCCATCCGCCTTCATCGGCCGTGAGGTCGAACGCGAGCGACTGGCAGCCCTGCTGGCTGACCCTGACGTGCGCCTCCTGACGCTCACCGGGCCGGGCGGCATCGGCAAGACCCGTCTCGCGTTGCGTGTCGCGCGAGAGGGAGGGGATGCCTTCGAGGCCGGTGTGATCTTCGTGGACCTCGCTCCGGCCCACGACGTGGGCGAGGTGCTGACCGCGATCAGCCGGTCGCTGGGGCGGGCCGACACGAGCGCGACGGACCAGGCGGATGAGCTTGCCCGTCTGATCGGCGAGCAGCGTCTCCTGCTCATCCTCGACAATGTCGAGCAGGTCACTTCTGCGGCGCCGATGTTGGCAGGGCTGCTCACGAGCTGCCCCCGGCTGCACCTCCTCGTCACCAGCCGCGAGGCGCTCAACGTCCGCGGTGAGCGCCGCTTCTCTGTGCCGCCACTGGCCATGCCTGACCCGTCGCGTCGTGCGATCACGGCTGAGGAGGTCACCGGATTCGAGGCCGTCCAGCTCTTCGTCGAGCGGGCGCAGGAGGTCCGCCCGGACTTCTCCGTCAGCGACGCCAACGCTGCGGTCGTGGCCGACATCTGCCGGCGCCTTGAAGGGGTGCCGCTCGCGATCGAGCTGGCAACGGCCCGCCTGCGCGTCTTCTCGCTCGAAGCCTTGAGAGACCGCCTCGAGCACCAGCTGCGCACGCTCGGTGGCGGCGCCCGCGACCTGCCCGAGCGCCAGCAGACGCTCCGCGCCACGATCGAGTGGAGCTATCAACTGCTGTCTTCGAGTGAGCAGCGCCTCTTCGAGCTGCTCGCTTGCTTCTCCGGCGCGGACGTCGAAGCGGTCGAGCAGGTGGCCGCCCAGCTGCTCGACGTGCTGCCCGATATCGATCCGCTCGATGGCCTCGGGTCGCTCACCGACAAGAGCCTCCTGCGCCAGGTGGGTCACGCCGACGGCAGCTCGCGCTTCATCATGCTCGAGTCCATGCGCGAGTTCGCCGCTGAGCGCCTCGCGGCGCACCCCGACATTCGAGCCCGAGCGAGCGCGGCCCACGCCGATCACTATGTGCGCTGGGCGGCCGCCCTCCTGCCAGGCCTCGCCCGCCCCGGACGCGCTGAGCTGCTCGACCAGCTGGAGGCAGAGGTCGAAAATCTGCACCTGGCCTGGCGCTGGGCTGTCGAAGTTCGCGACCTCGAGCGGCTCGGGACGCTGATGGCCGGACTCCGTCCGCTATACGATGCGCGCGGCTGGTACAGGGGCCTCATCGGGTTGCTCGATGACATGTTGGCGGTCCTCGAGACCTTGCCATCGTCGCCGGAACGAGTCATCGAGGCGGCGACATTGCAGAGCGACAGGGCCAGGGCCATGGCCGCTGTCGACGGCTACTCCGACGAGGTGGAGGCGGCGTTCGAGCGCGTTCTGGCCGCTACCGAGAGCGCAGACCTGTCCGATGCCTTTCCGGTCCTTCGCGGCCTGGCCAGCTTCCACACGTTCCGCATGCAACACGACCAGTCCCTGGCGGTGGCACGCCAGATGCTGGCCATCGGTGAGGCCACGGGCGAGGCGCCGATCATCATCTCTGGGCACATGATGGCCGGGACCTCGCTGAGCTTCATCGGTCGGCTCCCGGACGGGCTGCCCGATCTGGAGGCTGGCGCTCAGCTGGCCAGCACCAGCGTCGCGACGGTCGACTGGTACCGACTGGGGCCTGATCCGCGGGTCTCCTGCCTCACCGCGCTCTCACTCATCCGCTTCTGGGAGGGGCGTCTCGACACATCCTTGCGTCGATCGGAGGAGGCCCTCTCCATCGCTCGCTCGGGGCAGCATCCCTCGACCCTTGGCTATGCCCTGCACCATGCGTCGCTGCTCCATACCATGCGCGCCGAGCCAGAGGCGGCGCGCGCCTTGGCCGTTGAGGTCATCGAGCTCGCCGTCGAGCACGACCTGCACATCTGGCGCGCGGTCGGGACCGTCATCCTGGGCGCGGCCATGGTCGCGCTCGGTGCCGACGACGAGGGGATGCGCTGGATCCGTGAGGGTCTCGACCGCTACCGGGGCCTGCGCACGCCGCCGGTCTTCTGGCCCTTCATGTTGCAGGTGACGGCCAATGCCTGCTGCCAGAGCGGGGAGACCGACTTCGGCCTGGCATCCATCGAGGAGGCCCTGGCGGTGGGACCGCCCATGCCCAACCTCCACCTGGCCAAGGGCGACCTGCTCACCGAGCGGGACCCGGCGGCCGCCGCGGCCGAGTACGAGGTGGCCATCGCCGGCGGCCTGGGTTGGGGTGCGAACACGATCGCGCTCGCGGCAGCCGTCCGATCGAGTCGCCTGCCGAGCGGGTCCCAGGCCCTGTCGGCCGAGGCTCGCCACGAGCGGCTGCGGGACATCCTGGCCACGTTCACCGAGGGACAGGATCACCCACTGCTCGTTGAAGCTCGCCGCACGCTCGGGATGTGACGGGCAGGGCGCGAGTGCCGATCCCGGGCTAGGTCGATCGTCTCGCTGCTCCGGCGTCGTGCATGCGCGTATGCAGGCGGCTGACTCGCCGAGCTTAGGGGAGCGCGCTGACACCCATGCGCATGAGTCGCGGACTGAGGTAGTGACCGATGTGCGGGTTGCGCCTTAGGTCCACTGTCGCAGTCGACCAGGGTCGCACCGGAGATGTCTGATGGAACGCTCGCCGGAGTCAGGCAAGCGCTGGGTACTGGCGCCACGGCCGATGCGTGTGGCCGCCATCCTCCTTGGCCTCTGGGGCACGCAGACGCTCGTGTCCGGGTACTTCTACGGCATCACCCTGCTGCCTGCGCCACTCGACGGTCCGGTGGTCTCACTGGTGGTCGGCCTCGCCGCCATCGCGGCGGCGATCGGCATCCTGCGCGCGGAAGCCTGGGCTCGCGCGCTCGGCCTGATGGTCATGGCCGTGTGGGCGCTCGAGCTGCTGGTGGCGATCGCCCGATCGGTCACGCCGCCCCTCGACCTGGCGTCGAACTGGCCGGCCGTGGCGTCCTGGGCCATCGGCCTCACCTTGTTCGGGTTCGTGGTACGCGAACTCCTATCACGCTGGCCGAGCGCGCGCCCTCGAAATCCGGGCGAAAACCGACGGACGCTCGCGATGCTGGCGGTCGTGCTCGTGCCACTCTTCGTCCGCCGCTGGGACCGCAGCGCGACGGTGGGCACATCGATCTCGCGCGGACGGGCTTCGCCATCGAGGTGCCGGCCGACTGGTCGGTCGAGGTCCTCGCACCGGAGCGCGATCCAGCCGGGGCCCAGCCGGGCGAGGCCTGGGAAGCGCTACGAGGCTTCGCCCCATCGCGCCGGCAGACCTGTTCCGTCTCCGTGGCCGTCTCGCCGAGTGCGACATCGCGCGACGGCTACGATGTCGGGTCCATGAGCGGTGACGACCGAGCGCCGAGGTGGAGTGGTCTGGGGGACCGAGCGACGCTCATGCTTCCCGACTCGAGTGACCGGGTGGAGTCGCCGGGCGGACCGCACGCCAGCCAGATGTCCACAGAGGTGCGACATGCGGGATCCACGGGCGAGCACGACATCCTCTACGCCATCGAGTGCGGGGGCGACACCGGAGCTGCCCTCGGGGGCATCGCAGCGTCGCTGACGCTTCGGCCTCCCCACGCCGCCGGGCCGTCCGGCTCTTGACCCTCGAGGCGGGACGCTGAGGATCGTCCTCCCGGACCGATGAGTCCACGGCGATGGACCTCCGGCGGGCTATGCCGTCCGGGTCGATACCGAGTGGATTGACGAGGGCGTGTTCGGCTCCTCGTACCTGCTGACCGTGGGTAACGTCCACGACTCCCTGCTATGCCGTGGCTCGGAGCGTCCCGAGGACCGCTGGCTGTCCATCGCCGAGTCCTTCGAGTTCCTGCCCGTGAAGGAGTAGGCGGCCCAGTGGACCGTACGAAACGCCACGAGTAGCGGGTTTGGTCTGGTCGTCGTCGCCATGGCGCCGCCGGGCCGTCCGGCACTTGACCCGCTGAGCGGGACAGCGAGGATGGGCGCATCCGCCGGTGGGTCTAGTGATGAGCCGTCTAGCCACCTCCATGCTGTTCGCAGGTCTGCTGGTCGCAGGGTTAGGTGCGGATCTTCGCGCGCAGACGGCATCGCCTGATACGGCGCCTTCGGGGTCGCCCGTCCCATGTCCGGTCGTCGAGATCCAGGTGACAGAGACGTCCGGTGCCACGCCTGCCCAGGTCGGGATCGGTGGGACAGTCGAGGCACCCACAGCCGGGTTCGCGCTCACGCTCCCCGATGGCTGGCTGTGGGTGGTGACGGATTCGAGTGACGTCGATGTGCTCAGTGCGCTCGTGATCGGGGCCGACCCGGAGCGCGGTCCGGCGGTCGCGGGCTTGCTCTCGGCACTGCCGTGCACCCACACGTACCTGTTCGACTTCGTGGCGGTCGCCCCGGTGCTGGACAGCGGACCAGTCGCGGAGACCTGCGTGGGTGTCAGCCCCGCGACCGGTGAGTCGATCGAGGACATCCTGGATCTGAATACGGTCCCCATCATCGCGCTCGGCGGTGAGGCCACGACATCGCTCCCGGTCGACCTTCCGAGTGGGAGTGCTGGGCACATTGACTCAGTCCAGGCGTTCGGGGTTTCCGACCTCGGCGCAGCCCGGCGGCGGCGGTCGCCTGGCGACGACCAGGCAAGACCCGCTATCAAGGGCGATCGCGCTGCCCGTCAACGTCGCATCGGTCACCAGCGCCGCTGTGCCAGGTGACCTCGTGGCGGATGGAGGTGTCAGCCATCGAGCGGAAGGAGCTCGACGGTCTTGGCGCTCGACAGCCACGGACGGGTGCTCGCCTGACACGCCCTACTCATCGGAACGGAACACAAGAGACTCGGCGATCGGAAGCCAGCGGTCCTCGGGCGCGAGCGTCGAGCCGCAGATCAGGGCGATCCGGTCGCAGCGTCGCTCGTTGGTCGTCGGCCAGCCGCAGGATGTCGCCATCCTCCTCGACCGCCTGACGGTGCTGTTCGAGCGACCTTCCGCCAGCACCCAGCAGCAGGGACTCACCGTCACCTCGGAGCTGTCGGTGGAGTCCCTGCGCGAGTTCATCGAGGCGACACGGGGGAGAGCAGGGCCGTCCCCGATGGAGGTGTCGCCGCTGCCGCGCACACGCCGAACGGATCACTAGAAGCTAGTGGACAAGGTGGACATGTCCCTTGGACTGTCCACTCAACACGTATCCGGCTACCCGACCTCGAGGTAGTAGTCCAGATACGCTGCGTGGCTGTCCGGGGCGGGAGTCCGTCCGGGGGCGCCATCGTCACCCCCTCCCCGAGGGACGGCCTGGCCGGCGGGCGCTTGAGGACACCCTTCTCATCATGGGCGCTGCGATGGCCGAACGGATCAGCGCCCCGATGCCGTCCGTCCAGGAACAACGACTTCGACATCGCCTGCATCCGCTCGGAGTCCGGATCCCGCTGGCGAGGACAGAGCCTCATCGGCGTGGCGCTACTGACGGGACCGGAACTCCTCCATCAACACTTCGCGGAGGAGACCCCCGATGTCGATGTGGCCGCAGTCAAGCGCCTCGAGCCACACCGGCACCAGGTCGAGGCGTGGCCCTCGGAACCCGACGACGCTGGAGTCATCGACGTACAGGATCTCGGTCTCGCCATCCTCGAACCGGACGCGGACGACGTCCTTCCCGGCGAGCCGGGTGCTCTCGAACCGGGGTGCCTCGTCGGGATGCTCGCGCGGCCACCGGCCCCACTGGTTCGACATCCAATCGACATAGCCGTGGAGCACGGCGTCCGGACTGGCACCAGGGACCCACAGACCCTCGACGGTCAGCAGCATCTGCCCTGATCCGTCCCCGGATCCATCCTCGAAGACCGCGCGCACCGTCTCGATGCGATCCTGGGTCACCCCGGTGGCCGCCCCCAGCGCCTGCAGCCAGCCGCGGTGATGAGCGACGTGATCGCCTTCCGTCGGGCTGCCGATCGACCAGCTCACGTCACGGGCCAGCCAGGCCGGAAACACGTCCGCGATGGCGCGGACGTCAGTCAGGAGGCCGTGTTCATCGTCATGCCGTGCTGTCCTGGGCGTGGTCGGGAGCTCGATCGTCCGAGCGATCGAGAGGAACGCGTCGGGCTCATCCTGCGAGCCACAGCAGGTGAGCGAGAACACGTCGACCGTGTCGTCGAGCAGATACCGGTGGCAGACGCCGCTTTCCATCGTCGAGTCGTTGCGCAAGGCTTCTCCGGCCGGCAGCACCACGGGGGTGAAGTCCGCCGCCCCGATCTCCACGCGCAGGTCGACCGCCGATCTGCACGTAAGCTCGGACCAGGCGGTGAAGTAGCACCAGCGCTGTCCCTCAGGGTCCTCGATCGTGGTCGTTACGCGGTCGTGGAAGTCCGAACCCGGGCGGAGGTCGCCGAACGCCCGCCCCATCGTGTCACCCTTGGACCAGCCATCCGGCAGGACCAGCGAGGCGCCGTATCCCGGCAGCTCGACCAGCTCGATGTCCGCGGCATCGCCGCCGGCGAGGGCCACGACGTCGCCCACGGTCGCCAAGAGGCCGGTCATGGTCACCAACACCGCGAGGCGGGTAGTCGATCGCATCATCAGCGCACCATCTTCGAGAGTCGATGTGCCCAGCCTTCCGCCCATGCCTCGTCTGGTCAAGTGTCCAACGGCACGCTCCGGGCGGCTCGGCCGCCGGCACCTGACCGCTGCCCGGCGGCCACGTGGGCGTCGCGCCGCAGCCGGGGAGGCCGTGGCGCCTGTCGGCTCACGCCCGATGCATGTGGCGCCCGGGTCGCGATTGGCACCGCTCGCCACAGACGACCGTCTGAGGGCGCCGCTCGTGGAGCGAGACGCCGCAGCCGGCGCAGATCCATCCCCGGTGGCGCCGGCCGCCGGGGATGGTGGTCGTCACACCAGGCTGGGGGACGGCCAGGTGCGACATGCGGGATTCACGGGCAAGCACGACATCCTCTACGCCATCGAGTGCGGGGGCGACACCGGAACTGCCCTCGGGGGCATCGCAGCGTCGCTGACGCTTCGGCCTCCTCACGCCGCCGGGCCGTCCGGCTCTTGACCCGCTGGGTGCGGCGCCGAGCATGGGAGGACATCCACACGAGGGGAGCGGGATGCGGCATCTGGTCATCGCCATCATGGTGCTCGCGCTCGCGTCCGGAACAGGCGACACCCTGGCCGCGGAAGAGCCGCCCGCGGTCGACACCTTCAGCCCGACGGGTTCACTGGCTGAGCCACGCGCGGGCCATACGGCGACGCTGCTGCCCGATGGGCGTGTCCTCGTCGTCGGGGGCAGCGGCGGACCGTCGCATCTCCGCGCCTCAGCCGAGGTCTGGGATCCGGCGACCGGTACGTTCGGCCCGGCAGGCTCGCTCTTGGTGCCTCGCTCGGGTCATACGGCCACGCTGCTGTCAGATGGCCGCGTCCTCGTGGTGGGTGGCTGGGACGGCCATCCATCCGCCTCGGCCGAGCTCTGGGACCCGGCGACGGCAACCTTCGGCTCGGCCGGTTCGCTCGCCGAGAAGCGCGTGGCCTTCACCGCCTCGCTCCTGCCGGACGACCGTGTCCTCGTGGTAGGGGGCAGCGGTGGGCCCAACCGTATCCTCGGCGCAGCCGAGCTCTGGGATTCGACGACCGGCATGTTCGACCCGGCCGGCTCGCTCGACAGGCCACGTGACCACCACGCCGCCTCGCGCCTGCCGGACGGCCGCGTCCTCGTCACTGGCGGCACGACACGCCGTGAACGCGCCCGGTCCGCCTCGGCCGAGCTCTGGGATCCGACGACCGGCATGTTCGACCCGACAGGCTCGCTCAGGGAAGCGCGTGCCGACCACACGGCCACGGCCCTGGCAGACGGCGGGGTGCTCGTCATCGGTGGCATGGGCGATGCCGTCGGCGGAAGGGGCGCTCACACGTTCCTCAGTTCTGCTGAGGTCTGGGATGCCGCGACCGCATCCTTCGTCGCAGCGGGTTCACTGCAGGAGGCACGAGTCGAGCACACGGCCACACCTCTGCCCGACGGCCGCGTCCTGGTCGTTGGGGGTGTCGGCCGTGTCGGCCGTCGCTTCGACGACCTCGCTTCGGCGGAGGTCTGGGATCCGGCCACCCGCACGTTCGCGCCGGCAGGCTCGCTGACGCAGGGACGCAGCTACCACACGGCCACACCTCTGCCCGATGGCCGCGTCCTGGTCATCGGCGGCGAGGACAGCGACGGCGCCCTGGCATCGGCGGAAGTCCGGAACCCGAGCGCAGCTCAGGATGATGGCGAAGGGGGTTCGCGATGCGACGACTGACCACCACGATCCTGTGCACCTGCATGCTCGGCGCGACCACGGCCGGCGTGGCGTCCGCGCAGCAGCCTTCACCCGGTCCGGTCGGCATCGGCGGTCGGATCGAGCTCCCGGCGGCTGGCTTCGCGCTGACGGTCCCCGATGACTGGCTCTGGGCAGACACCTCATCGGGCGACCTCGAAGGTATCGCCTCGCTCGTGGAGGCCACCGATCCGGTCCGCGCCCCATCCCTCTCGCCCATCCTGACCCACTGGCCAGCGGGCCAGGATCTGCCCGACCTCTACCTCCTGGGCCCCATGGGACCCGACGGCTCCATGGAGTCCTGCACCGTGACCGCCCGACCGTCGAGTGGCGACGCGCTCGAAAGTCGCATGGCCGATGCTGCCGCGCGGATGGCGGCTACGCCGGAGTGGTCGGTCACGGACACGCTGCAGCTCGACCTCCCGGCAGGACCTGCCGGGCGTCTCGACTGGGTCAGCACGTTCGCCTCCCCCATGGGCGACGTCGACATTCCCGGCTCCGGCTACTACCTGACCGGCGACAAGCACGACTACGTCATCGACTGCTTCGCGCCGGTCCCCCCTGACGACCGTTGGCTGTCGATCGCCGAGACCTTCGAGTCCCTGCCTGTCGACGGCGCAACGGGATCGCCATGAATCGCGCCTTTCGTCTTGTCCCCGGCATGGCCAGGCAGGCCGCCCGGCCCTGGCCTCGTGAGCGGGTCACAGTGGCAGAAGATGAGGCTCCCGATGAGTCGCTGCCCGATGTCTTGGGCGCGGCTTAGCGCGACATTGCCCTCATGACCACCTCGCTGCGCATCATGGCCCTCCTCCTCGGCCTGTTCGGCCTTGAGCGCATCATCTACGCCGACATCGTCGCGGTTGTCCCGCGTCTGCCGGAGCCGACACCCGTGCTGAACACGGTGATGGGGCTGTCCATCCTCATCGTCGCGATCGGCCTGTTCCTGGGCTTCGGCTGGTCACGCTGGCCGGGCATCATCGGGGCAGCGTTGATCGGGCTGCAGGGGATCGCCTGGTTGGCCTGGACCCTGGGCCAGGGTTTCGAGCCGGTGGCTGTGATCTACGGCCTGTTCGAGCCGCTGCTGGCCGTGCTCGTCATCGAGCGACTCGTCAGACACTGGCCCGCGGACATGGCATGGAACGAGCGCCTGCGCTAGCCCGGCCGACCTGAGTCGTGTCCGGTTCGAGGCGCCACACCTCCGAGGGGCAGACCGGGACGTCGCCGCAACCGGCCACGACCGTGACGTTCCCGGAGACCACCTGGATGGCACTGCCCTCCGGTGCGGTCACGAGGATGTCGGTCCAGAAGATGCCGTCGTCGGACCGTGACATGAGCATGTGCTCATCCCGCCGCCCGACCGCGGTCCAGCCGTCCACGCCTTGCGCCACCGACAACAGCGCGGAGCCTGTGCCGAGACCCTGGGTCGTCCAGCCTGGCTCGTCGCCTGTCCACGCAGACCATCCCTCCACCCCATAGTCGCCATCCTCGGTACCCCCGAGCCAGCCGACGGTCACGACGCCTGCCTCGTCGGCAGCGACCCCGGTGGGCATGAACATCGGTTCCGGGAGCGGCAGGGGCTGCAGGGTCCGGAGGTCGTCGGAACGCCAGACCCCGAACCGTTCGCACTGCTGCTCTCCTCCGGTCCAGCCGCAGCCCACCGCATAGAGCGTGCTCTCGCAGCTGGCGAGGTCGAAGAAGAAGTCATGCTCGAGCGGGGGTTCGAGCGGCCGCCCCTCCCAGGAGCGTCCGTCGGGTGAGACCCAGAGTGCTCCCGGCGTCCCGGTCGCGGCGAAGCCCGGGTCGACGGCGGTCACACGCGACAGGAGGCCGCCCTCGGGCTCGTCCGTGACGGGTACGACGCTGGCCTCGAAGTCGGCCGCGGTCCGCGTGGGCATCACGTGACCTCCGCCTCTTGTGCCGAGGGGCAGTCACGGTCCACCCTCGGCAGCAGCGGGAGGCGATGAGGCGCGGCCCCTGCACTGGCCGCCCAGACCGCGTCAAGCCACTGGCGAACCCGGCCCGAGCAAGCGAATGGGGGGTCATCATGCCGGCGTTCCGACCGTCGCTGGCCGTCATCAGCGGCCTGCTGCTGTGCCTCGGACCGGCGACCACTACCACCGCCCAGCGGGAACCGGCACCGGTCACCTTCGTCACCGGCACGGTGATCGAGGCGTACGGCTACGAGGTTGACGCGGGAGCGCGGGATACCTTCGCCTACGACACGAAAGGCTACGAGATCGAGGTCGGGGGACTGGGCCTCATGCGCCAGGTAGTCGAGTGGTCTGACCCTCGCCTCCCGCCCGATCTCTGGCTCGCGTTCGACCATACCCTCATCTGGCGGCCGTCGGATGTACTCGATGGTGCCATCAACACGGCCAGCCGAGCCCTGCTCGAAGACGAGCAGGGCCGCTGGATCGGGACCGGCCGCTGGGTCAACGACGGTGACGAGCAGTACAGCTGCTATGCGCTGGCCGGGGAGGGCGCCCACGAAGGGATCCACGTCCTCCTGCACGGGGTCCCGGTCGCCGACCGCAACGGGCCATGGGACCTGGCCTACGAGGGCTACGTCTTCGAATCCGAGCTGACGCCGTTCCCCGACGAGCCTGTCCCGATGACAGCGGGCGGCTACCAGGTCTATCCGTTCCCGAGCGGGCCACCAGCCGAGTAGCGTCAGACGGTCGCGGCGTGACATTGCGTCGGATCCCGATGACGCTGGCGCCGAGCCATCGAGGACTGCGTCTTGAACCGGGCCCCGGTGAGCCCTAGGCTTGCCCGACCGCGGCCCGAGCGCGCCCCCCTCATCGGACGCCCCGCGGCAGGAGGCATGCATGCCCAAGTACCTGATCACCGGGAGCTACACCGAACAGGGCGCCAAGGGCGTCCTGGCAGAGGGCGGCAGCGGTCGCGTAGCTGCGGTCGCCAAGCTCATCAGCTCGCTCGGCGGGACGGTGGAATCGTTCTACTTCGGCTTCGGCGGCGACGACTTCTACGTGACGGTCGACCTGCCTGACAACACCGCAGCCGCCGCCGGCACCGCGGTCGTAGCTGCGGCCGGGGGCGCCCGTCCACGCGTGGTCGTCCTGCTTACGCCGGAGGAGGTCGACGCAGCTGTGAAGCTGTCGGGCGACTACCGCGCCCCAGGCGCCTGAGGAGCGAGCGCTTCCTCGTCGGGACGCGGGCGAACGTCCACGTCCCGACGATCTCGATCCATAGCGCGGCCTCAAGGAGCCCTGCCAGTGTTGCGGGCCCCTGACAGTCGAGTTCGCCAGGACCAGGCCCTTCGCAGGTCGGTCGCCGACCCTGCAGGTCGGTGGCCCACTCTTCAGGTGTCGAAATCAGCGCTTGACAGGTGCGCGAATGGAGCACATGGTGCTCGCCCCACCAACGGAACGGCAGGCGTCTTGACCTGCCCTCCGGGGTCATCCCTGAGGAGGGCCTCCCATGCGCCGACGAGCGGCTATCACCCCCATCCTGACCATCGGTCTTCTGGTGGTCAGCGGGATCGCCTCGGCCACGATGGCGCAGGACGCGTCCCCGTCACCCGACCCATCTGTGCCGCCCGATGGCCTGGCCGCGCTGTGCGAGGCCAACGCGCCTGATGAAGCCAGCATGGCCACCTGCCTCGACGTCGTGGGGACGATCCTTGCCACGTCGAGTGCGTCCGTGCGGCTGGTCACGGTCCCCACGGCCGACGAGTTCTATGCCGGGATGCTCGAGCTCCTGCCAGCGCAGGCAAAGGTCGAATCCGGAAAGGTCAAGGGAGTGTCACGGTTCGCGGACCAGGCGCGAGCGTACCTGCTGAGCGTGGTGCCGGACCCGTGCTACGACAACATGTACGCGTCCGC
>Ga0210085_1000670_pt1 | contig 14108 bp, 7 predicted proteins | sample China_Galinas_PW_5_FD_184866 | JGI IMG/M metagenome (GOLD analysis project Ga0210085, IMG submission 184866) | Wetland microbial communities from San Francisco Bay, California, USA, that impact long-term carbon sequestration - China_Galinas_PWC_D1... | ecosystem: Environmental > Aquatic > Marine... | reverse complement strand
AATCACGCTCCAGATAGTGGGCGACATCCTGCAGAGAAGAGCCGGCTTCACGACCGATGTTTACCACGATTTCGTCGAAATACTTCCTTCCGACATGGTGCCAGACCGTTAACTTGCCGATCCGGCCCAAGCCATTGACGCCGAGTTTTAAGCCCTTTTCACCGGTAGCTGCACTCATTGCCTTTTCTCCTGTCTGCGGACATGTTACTCTTCATTGATTTTCAGTTTTCCTAAATATACCGATCCCTCACGACCGTCAATGCTTATGAAATCTCCTGATGTTACGCACCTGTCCCTCAGAGTGAAACGCTTCTGCTTTTCATTACAGACCAGCTCGCCGACACAGACCACGCAGGTTTTACCCAGGCGGTGGGCCACCACGGAAGCATGGGAGGTTACACCGCCGCGCGCCGTCAGCAAACCGTCGGCCGCGTAGATCTCACGTATGTCATCCGGTACGGTGTCGCTGCGGGCCAGGATCAAGTTGGTCTCGGGCTCCTCCTTGCGCCACTCGTCGATCTCCTCGAGGCTGAAGACCACCCGCCCGGTGAGGGCGCCGCCGCCGATACCGATTCCGTGCCCCAGGTAACACGCCTCGGTGATACCGATCAAATCGAAAGTCCGCACCCTTTTGCGTTCCCGCATCGACATGTCGCGGCCCTGCAGCAGGAAGAGATCTTCGGCCGCCGGGGACTCGAACGTGAACTCCATCTCTTGAGGGGTCCAGCCCTTCTCGTAGATGAGGTGGCCGGCCCAGCCTTTCAACGCCGTGTAAATCTCCGGGAAATGGGTCTCAAGGGTGATGTCGGTCGGCCTCATTTCCACCTCTTGCTGATAGATGGAAATCGGCAGGGTAATCACCAGGCCGGAAACGACGTCCTCCCCCTGATTGCCGAGGGTGAAATCGCCCCAGAGCTTCAGGGTTTCGCCCGGCCAACGAGGGTTGTGGGTGAAGAAGACGCCGGAGCCGGAGTTCTGCGTCAGGTTGCCGTAAACCATCGACTGCACCGTCACGGCGGTGCCCCAGTCATCCGAAATACCCATGATCCGGCGATAGGTTCTGGCCTTGTCGGACTCCCAGGAGTCGAAAACACTCTTAACCGTCATCGTCAGTTGGTCGAAGGGGTTTTCCGGTATCTCGATCCGGTTGTCCAGGATCATCGATTTATACGCCAGGGCCACCTTTTTCATCTGCTCGCCTGTGAAATCCTTCTTGTAGGCGATGCCGGCGCGGCTTTTCAGTTCGCTGATGACGGCGTCGAAATCGTCGCGTTCGAGACCGAAGGCCATTCCGTAGCACTGCAGAAACCGGCGGTAGTTGTCCCAGGCAAACCAGGCGTTTCCCGTTCCGGCAGCCTGTCCGGCGGCGATCTCCTCGTTGATGCCGACGTTCAGATAGGTGTCCATCATGCCGGGCTGGCTAATGGAAGACCCGCTGCGAACCGAAAAGAGGAGCGGGTTGTGGGGATTGCCGAAAGCCTTGCCGGTCATCTTTTCCAGTCTGATGATGTGACGGGCAACCTGGTCTTTGAAATTCTGCTCCGCGGGCCGGTAGCTGTCGATGACATTCCGGCAACGGTACACCTCGGTCGTGATGATGAAGCCCGGAGGAACCGGCAGACCCAGGCTCTTGAGTACGACCAGGTTGAAGCCTTTGTTTCCTAAATAAATCAGGCCGGTGACCCGATTGTCCGGCTCGGAAATCGATGTCATGGCATTTTCGGGATCGTAGAGCAGCAGTTGGTACAGCTTGTCCCTGTTCAACTTGTCGGCCTGTTGAAAGAGGATGTTGAGGATTCGCCCGATGAAACGGTCCAGTTGCTGAATGCCTAAAGACAGGGCGATCCGGTCCCTGAAAAAGATCTCGGAAATCCGGTGCTTGTTTTTCTCCCGATCGATACCCTCGTGGGTCTCCTTCGGCAGGTATTTGCAGAGAATCTGGTCGCCGGGCAGCCGGTCGATAACCTGACTCAGATTTTCTTCGTGAACATTCTGAAAATAATCGTTGATGATGTTCTTGACCGCCGAGGCAAATCCCTTGAAGATGTCGAGATATTGCGTGAACGTAAATCCTTTGACCTCCAGGGAATGGGCCAGCAGGTCGAGTTGTCTTTCTATTTCGACCGATGAGATGCCGTCCAATCGCAAGGCCTTGTCGAAGAGACGAATCCGGGCATAAATCTGGTAAAAGGTCGCCTTGGTGATCAGGCTCAAATCGATGCTGTCAATCAACTCCTCGAAAAGCACATTGACCAGCGATTCGATGCGGTAGGTCAACCCCAGGGCGTCGAACTTGAATTCGTGGTAACTGCCGTACATGGAAGGAATATCGATCGTGATATGCCGCTTCTTGTAAATGTCTTCCCGAATTTCAAACTTTTCCGACGCGAGGATGATTGATTTGAGCTGTCCAAGATAATCGAGCAACACGAAGAGTTTTTTCTTCAAATCCATCTCCGACAGGGCATTCCGGAGACGGTTGAGATCCGGGAAAGCCTCGGTCGACAGCTGGGAGATGTGGCTTTTAAGTTCGATATAATCGATGCTGTATTTTTGATGGAGCAGTTTGTAAAACGCAATCAGCAGAGCGACCCGTTCACGATCAGCCTCGGTCACCTCCCCGGACGAGTCGGCCATCATGCGGTGGAGTTGATCATCGGGAAGCGTGAGCAGCAGCTCTTGGCGATCAATCCCCTTTTGTTTCAGCCCGGTCATGATTTTGTGAACCCCGTCGATGTAAGGGCCGTGTGTGTCAATCTGCTCGAAGACATCTGCAGGCACGACCTGCTTCAGCATTTTCTTGTCGCGCGTGGCCCAGAAATAGATGGTCGCCTCCATGAAGTCGATGATCTGGTTGCTGCTCTCGACATGACTCTGTTTGCGCAAAAAATGAATGAGGACGTCTCGGCGGCGTGAAATCTCGTCGATGCGCGTCGAGATGTCCCTGAGTTTTCCTTCGGCACCGATGTCGTTGAAATAGGCCGGGAAAAGGCGGGTGAGCTGCTTGGCCAGGTTATACACCGGACCGATGTCGCTGTTCAGAAAACGGGTGATGTCCCGCGGAAAGAGATCGGTATCTTTGATGAACACGCCGGAAAGGGCCAGGTAGATGATCAGCACCGAAATCAAACGGGTCGACCACTTGGGATTGCGTTCGATCAGTTCGAGCCAGGTACGGATGTTTTGGATATGGGCGTTGTTGACCCTGACCTGCCAGTCTTCACCGACGCCGCTGATACGCGGGGTTTGAAACGGCAGTTCGATGACATGATGGATAAAATAATTGACCAGTTCACTGTCATCGGTCCGGTAGACCCCTTTGCCCATGTTCAGTACGCAATTCAAGGCCGTGGCCGGGTAACTGACGGCCTGTTTTTGCAAAATGGAGAAGGTTTTTTGAATCAGCCTGCGGATGTGCAGGTCCGTTTCGTTCGCGATAAGCCAGCTGACGGTTCGATTGATGTCCCTGAGGACCTCCTCGCGAATCATCGTTAGCCCTGAAATCGCCATCATGTGAAAAAGAAAGATAACTTTCCATTGATTCCCGTGTCTCTTGCCGCCGGCTTCGAGGAGTTTCTGCGGCATCTGCCGGTAGACTTCGACGAATTGACTGTATCCGTCCAGGGAGAGAAGCTCGCACAATAGCGTGCCGGAATCGTCGTGCTGTTGGGTGCCGACCTCGTCCAGCCGGTGATTTAGGTCCGCTATCCGGCTGCGGGAAATGTCGGCAAATATGGATGAGATCTTTTTAAGATCTCCGACGGCATCCGCTTCCCGGGCTTCCTCTTCAAACCAGTCGCACGGATCCCTGAGACTGATCCAATAGGCATAGGTGGTCCGAAAATATCGCAACAACAGCGCATTAAGGGCACCGAAACCGCTGTCTGTTTCTCCCAAGCGGTGCCATAGCAGTTCGCCCAAACGCTTGAGCTGGTAGAAGCTCTTCACGAAAAGGAAGAAGGTGTTGTCATCCAGCTGACGGATGTCATCGAAGGCGTTGTCGAGAACCGGCATAAAACGATCGATACCGGAGTGGGATTCTTTGATGATCTTCTGGAGAAATAAAACCAGGTTGTCGACGGCCTCGGTTTTGACCTCCTCCTCTCTGGTCGATTGGATGGCAGCCATGAAAATATCGACAAACAACCCGGCCCCATCCGGTCCCGCCGGATGACCGTCCATCAGATGGAAGTATTCGAGACTATAGCGCCTGGCTTCGGAAACAATGAAATTCCAGTTCCGGTACGGGTGGGACAACTCTTGCAAAAAGGTGTTGAAGCCCTCCATCAGACCGTAGTACCGGGACATGATATTCTGCAATATCAAGTATTTTTCATCGATGCTGACATCAACGCGATAGCTGGCCAGGTTGACTTCGAGTGCCTTGGATTTAATCATTTACCTGTCTCCCTTATCACCTCGAGCTTTTCACTCAGAGCCGTGCCCTACACTAAAAGCTATCAAAGCTATCCAGCGATTTCAAGAAATTATGGACACGATCGGTTTGAGATGCAAAGAGGGTTAAAAAATGCTATGGAAAGGGCTGCGCCCACTGGGGTGCCGCAAATAGAAACTTGAAACTCAGAACCAGGAACCCGGAACATGTAACCCGCAACCAATGGTGGCGTCTCCGCTCATCCGGGCTCCAGCGCATCGTTTTCATGCATCGTGGTAGCCCGAAGGGCCATGACGGTTTAATAGGAAAATTGAGATAGGAAAATTGTGGTACAATATTATGAAATGGAAGGGATTTCGGGAAGCCACGGTGATTCTGTTTTTCGCAGGCTGCCTGGCATTCGGGTTCAACTCTCTCAGAGAGCATTCGCTGCCGCTGCCGGGAAACACAAAAGCCGTCGACAGCTCACCTGCCGCGGTCAACGAGCCCGATGGGTCGAACACCATTGGGGACATGTCGATTGAAGAAGCCATCCACATGTTTGAGGAGGGAGCGGCCCTGTTTGTGGATGCCCGCTCGGAAGCCGATTACCGAGCCGGCCACATCAAGGGAGCCGTCAATATTCCGGACCTGGACTTCGAAAATCACATCGGTTCCTTTTTGGAGAAGACGCCCGCAGAGACCGTGCTGATCACCTACTGTGAAGGCAATGCCTGCACTCTGTCAACAAGTCTGGCCGAGAAACTGTCCCTGGCCGGATTTGAAAGCGTTTTTCATCTCAAGAACGGCTGGGGGCAGTGGAAGGAACGTGGATTGCCGATAGCAAGTGGGCAAGAGTGACGTCTCGCAGGTCAACTACCTTCGGCTAAAGCCGAAGGCTTGGGGTTCGAGGGGCCAAGTGAAAAAGACCCCACAAGCCTTTACTCGAACCCTTGGCCCCTGGACCCCTTGAACCCTTATGGCGACATCAACCATTAAACTAAAGTCTTCGACTAAAGGCGAGGGCTTTTTTCCAATTCCCCGAGTGGGACAATAAATAAAACCCGTCACGCCTTCGACAATGCCGCCAAGCGATAAACCACCATCCCTGCCAACCAGGCGGCATCTTCGGGTGACAGGTAGTCACCGGCAGTTTCGTCGAAAAGGATACTGGCATCGGGTGGAAATTCATCGTCGCCCTGCCACAAAATCAAGCGCAGGGGCACTTTGGGAAAAACGGTGAAGTCGAACCCCGCATCACCGGTATCGGCGGGCGTTCCGTTCAGGAATCGAGCCAACTTCTTCACGGCGGCGGTGTTGTGGCCGAAGATATTTTTCAGAGGGTCGATGGCCCGCTTGACGAAGGCGCTGTAGTAAAAACCAGCCCCGGGAATTTCGCGGTAGGCAATCCAGTTCCCACTCGGCTTCCGGTTGCTTTCGGACATCAGGTAATGCAGAATCAGTACTTGTTCCTGGATTGGAACGTCGGCAGCGGCGTCGGCAATGTCCGTAAAATTGAATTCCGGTAAATCGACGCGGTAAACACGGTTCAAAAAGGGAACCCGGATGCGCTTTCCGGGCTCTCCTTCGAAACCGGATCTATTGACAGTAGCGTCGATATCTTTCGCAGCCAAGGTGGCGACGGCGATTCGGCGGGCCTGCTTGTAATCGTCGATGCGGGGCATGACAAGACCTGTTATTGAATCGGCACCTGAATAAAAAGAGCCCCGGCCCGAAGGAGCGAGGCTCATTATGTTCAGAACCGTTTTCAGCGGGTCTCGGGTCAGGTTCTCGGTTAAAGCGGAATGCCGCATCCGATTCAATCCGCCGACACGCAACCCGAAGACCGCTATATTTTATTACCCTGAGTCAAGCGGTTCCGCTTTCAAGGCTACGGGTTCAAGGTTGAAATACAAATCCCCGAGCCGTCGAACCCCTGAACCTTTATACCTTGAACCGTGTACCCTGAAACCGGTCAGTTCCGGTTTATATTTCAAGCCAGGAATCCGAATAGAGCGATTTGCCGAGAATAACATTCACGGTTTTGGCGTAATCCTGAAGTTCTTTCGGCAGGCTCGCGATATCCGGCTCGTTGCCATCCATCATCCCGTAGATGAGATCGACGATGTCCTGGCGCTTGCCCTTGGCGATATCGGCCAACTGGGTATCGAGCGGGTCTGCAATCACTGAAACCATTCCGCATTTTCCGAGCATGACCATATATGTCTGGTTCAGGATCGGACGCAAGTGGTCCGGCGGTCCGTTGGAAATGTTGGACAGACCGCAGGTGCTCTTTGCACCTGGCGCGATGTCCGCCAGCATCTTCTGAAACTCCATCAGGCTGATCAATTGGGGTTGCTGGATGTTGACCGGAGTGACGATGCCGTCGACCCAGATTTTTTCATTCGGAATTCCGGCTTCATTTGCGAAATACAGCAGTTCGACACACAACGCCGCCCGTTCGTTTTCATCCCGCGGCAGCCCTTCCGGCCCCCACATAAGGGCAATGAAGTCCGCTCCGTGTTCGGCAGCGATCGGCACCATCCGTTCGTAGCGTTCGGCGCGCACCATGATCGAATTGATGATGTGGGACGTTCCGCTCTTGACCGGTTTGATCACTTTGAGTGCCGCCTCGATGGCATCGATGTTCGAGGTGTCCAGCGCCAGCGGGACATCATCTACCACTTCCTGAACGGTCTGGACCACCCACGGCATCAGCTCGTGCCCGTCTTTCTTGGCCGGCCCCAGGTTGATATCGATGTAGTCCATGCCCTTTTCCCGCTGAAAAAGAGCTTCCTCCTGGATCGGTTTGGGGTCGCGTTCTTTATACGCCTTACCGATCTTTCGTGAAATGACGTTTAAACTTTCGCCTATCAGCAGCATCGACTCTCCCTCCTCTGTGGCATTTCTGAATTTTTCGACAAGCGGTTGAAGAACGGCAGCCGACCGTTCTTCAACCGGCACTGCCAGTTTATTGTTTTCCCTTGAGAAATCCGGAGATATGGGCGGCTTCGCGCGGCCCTACAGTGATTTTCCAGCCCGGCAGTTCCTCTTCCATATCGCCGGCGATCGCAGCGGCGTATCCAGGGATGATGATCTTCTGGTGCTTGACTTTATCGGCAATGCCGCTCTTCTTGACGAAGATACCGACATCGTCGCCGGCAAATTTACCGGCCGCCCAGGCCGTCATGACCGACAGGCCTTCAGAGTCCTTTATCAGAAGCCACGAGGGAACCCGGCTGCCCTCAATTTCGCCGGATACGATGAAATAGGTCAGAGCGAAATTGGTGGTGACCAGAACCGGCGAATTCTCATCCGGGTTGCCGATTTCGTAAATGCCTTCGGTCACCGTCATCGGGCGCTGCGGGTCGGTAAAGATGTTCAACCTTTCCAGGAGCAGCGGGAAGAGGCTCTCGCTCTTGAAATCCGAAAAGACGACGATCCCGGCGTACTTGCCGATGTAGAGGGCGCCAAGCATCGTTTCGACATCGAGATTGGAGGCCATCTCGCACGGAAAGGTGATGGTCGGAAAGCCCACCGAACGATTGGCGTTTTTCAGCGCCGCCCGCCGGATCGCCACCTGGTCGGTAAAGGACTGCTTGATCTCCCTGGAGCCCGGATCGAAAACCAGGTCCTTCAATCCCATTCCGGTCAATTTGTCCGAAAGGGGAATCAAGGCTTCAACCGAATCGGCTTTGACCGCCAGGGGCAGATCGTTCTCCTTGGCCAAGGCGCCGAAGGCGTCGACATTGGCCGCGGTGGCGGCATACATCAGGGGTCGCTTGAACTTGCAGGCTTCGACACCGGCCTTCATCACCTCGGGATCCTCGGTCATCAGGATCAGGTTGAATTCGGAGGTTTCGGCGATCGTTTTGGCTTTTGCGGCAAAAGCGGCCGCGTCGCCGTCGACGTCCTTCAGCGCCACCAGTTCCGGACGCAGGTTCAATCCGACCCGTTCAAACTGAAAAGCGTTCCAGACCTTCAGTTTGGCCTCCAGGTCGGCCTGCGGGATGTCCGAGCCGACAAGGGCGGCCAGGCCCGTCTTGTTGTAAAAGGTTTTTTCGTGACGGCTCAACACAAGTTCACCGCCGACGGTCAGTTTGCGAACGCCTTGCCCGATTACCACCGGACGGATGGGCGGTGCGGAAGCCTCGGCCAATTGTCCGCGGGCTTCGTCAGATACATAGGGGCAGCTGTCGAGTTCACCCTTGCCCGAAGCCAGGTTCATGGCAAAGGCCAGGCAGGTCGGAACGCCGCATTCCTTGCAGTTGGTTTTCGGCAGGAGTTTGAAAATCTGAATACCGGTTAATGCCATTATTTTTCTCCTTCAGTCGAGTTGGTCGAGTTGCCGGTTCCGGGTCGTTCGCTGCGCGGCGGGCGGTCGAATTTCTTCAACCGCCGCTCGCAGCGCGCGACACGCGACATGACGGGTGTTTTTACTTGATCAGCGGCTCCATGGAGAGGGCCGGGTGCCCCTTTTCCTGCAGGAAGGGCATAATCTCCTCTTCTGTGAGCCCGATGGTCTCATCGGCGATCTTATCGATCAGGTCCGGAACACCCATTTCGGTTGCTCGCTTGATGATCCGCTCCTTGATTTCCTCCTTCAGGCTCTTGGGCATCCAGACCATCCGCAGCAGGCCGCCGTCTCCAACGAGGAACTTGCCCTGGGTGATGTTGAACTTCGAGTGCCCGACGAAACCCGGCGAGGAGGCACCGCCGCCCATGACACCGGCCAGGGTGGTGAACTTCATGCCGCAGGGGGTTTCCCCGGTGTAATCCCGGTGAACGGTCATGACACCGTTACAGGCCGGCAGCATGGCCGCGATGCATTCACAGCAGCCGCAGGTGGTCATCGGGTCGACTACCATGGAATAGAAGTTGTAGTGATCGATGGCACCTCTTGAGGCTTTCCTGACGAACTCGTTGACGCCTTTCCACTGCCCCAGCTTCGGGTCGAGGCACTCGCCCTTTTCGATCGGCTGATTGGGGCCGGTGGGGTTGATCTCGAAGGAGGCCTTGCAGTCCATCCAGTTATAGGCGCCGCAGAGACCGGTTCTCTCCGGGCTGACCGTGCAGACGTGCGTGGGCGCGAAAGACTGGCAGAGGGTGCAGGAGTAGTAGGTCTCCACGTCCTCGTCTTTCATCTTCTCCACCCGTTCGTCTCTGGTCCTGTATTCGCCCCGGGCACGCTTGGTGAGCTCGTCGACTTTTTTCTTGTCGGTGATCAGGGTGACCTGAACCTTGTCGAAGATGTTGCCGAAATCCTGGTGAAACTTGGCATGCAGCACGACGCCGATATCTTTGAGGGTGAACCCTTTTTCGATGGCCGCCTTGCCGACACGCACCCACGCGATATCCCGCTGACCGATGTGCATCACGCCCTGGATGTAATTGATCAGGTGGTGGATCTGGCGCTCGATGATCGGTTCGAAATCGGTCTGGAATTCCCGACCGGCCACCTGAACGTAAATGCCGAGCGGCAGAGTATCGCCTTCCTTGATGTCGGTGACGTTCGGACCGTCGATGATCACTTTGCCGTCTTCGATCTCGTTCATCTCGGCCATCTTGACCAGTTCGGTGGCCTGGGTCTTGCCGCCGCCCATCTGGCAGAAAAGATCGGCGCCGCGCACCCGCTCGCCCTCGTAAGCCGGACCGAAGGCGCAGGGAATCTCGATCTGAGACACGGTGGTCTTCAGGCCGCGAACCTCCACCGATTTTTCGACCATCTTGTCGTGCGGCACGTTGGCGACGACGTGCTCGTAGGTGCAGACACCCGTGGGCAGGATCTCGGGAATGTCGGTGTCGGCCAGGGTCGGAAAGCCCCAGTTGACCGCACCGGCCGCCGCCGCCGCCCATTCGGCGTTTACATCGCCCAGGGCGTTGACGAAAGCGAAGATCCGGTCCTTGTTGTAGAGCAGCATCTTCTTGTAATCACCCGGCTTGACACCGCCGAAGGCCATGGCCGCCCGGTTGGCGAACCCGAGGGCGAAGACGGCCGATGAAATGTCCGGGCCGAAGGGGACGATGCGGGTGTTCCAACCGACCTGAACCCCGGCCTGGATGAGCTGCTCGATCACGGTCGTGCCGTTCTGGTGGGCCGCGCAGAAAATATAGAGGCTGCGGCGCTGATACTCTTCCACGATCATCTTGGCGGTTTCGGGATCCGGTGCCGAACCGACGATGGCCGCAAAACCAGGGGCCGAACCGTCGACGAACTCCACGCCTCTTTTGCGGAAAACCGTGTCGTCGGCCGCTCCGAGCCAGATCTTGCCGGCCTCGATGTCCGGTTCTTCGGAGTGCAGATAAAAATCGGGCTCTTCCAGATACCGCAGCGCTTCGTCGATCTCGAATGCCAGGATGGCCGCCATGCCGGCATCCAGCAGGGGTCCAAGATACGGCAGGTGATTATGACCCTTGACGTGGGGCGGCAGCAGTCCGCGGGCAAAATCGAGAGGTTTTTTAACATCTTCCAGCGTTTCGACCTTCAGGCCGAGCAGGGAATAAATCACCGGCAGGTAGTAGGCCGTGTTGGGAAACCCCACCTGGGTGTCCGCATTGTAGGTCTGCAGGGCTCTCTTGTATCTTCCTTCAACCTTGGAAACGATATTGTAGCCACCCTGGATGGCGGCAAATGCAACGAGTCTTGACATACCTTCATCCTCCTTCGTTGAGGTCGTTAAAAGTGAAAACTGTTATATCGTTGGGCTTTTTAAAAACCGTTCACTCCCTGCGGTTCCGGCATACGGCCGGTTCCGGGTGCAGTGGCCTTTAGTCGATGCGCTTGTGAATGCGGTTCAGTTTGTAGAGCATCTGTTCCAGCTTGCTCTCCTGGTCGACGGCCGGTGTCACGCCCGCCTTTTTCGCCTTGGCATCTTTTTTTTGCTTGCCCTCAAGAGCCGCTTTCTCAGCGACCTTTCCCTTGTCGGCTTGCTTGCGCTTGGCATTCAGGGCTTCGCGCTCTGCCGCGCGTTTGGCGCGGATTTTGTCTTCTTCTGCCTCGATTTTGGCATTGGCTGAGGCCTGGGCCTTGGCTTCCGCTTCAGCCTTGGCCTTGGCTGCGGCCTCGGCTTTGCGCTTGGCCTCTTCCTCGGCCTTGGCTTTGGCTTCCGCGTCGGCCTTGGCCTTGGCTTCCGCGTCGGCCTTGGCCTTAGCCTCCACGTCGACCTTGTCCGCCTCTATTTTTGCCTCCGCCGGTTTGGGTGCCTCCGCCGGTTTGGGTACCTCCGCCGGCTTAGGTGCTTCCGCCGGTTTAGGTGCGGCTGCGGGTTTGGCCTCTGCAGCCGGTTTAGCCGGGGCTGCCTTGGCCGCCGGCGCTGCCTTGGCTGCCGGAGCTGCCTTCTTCTCGGCTTCGATGGTCAGGTCCGGTTGCGGTGCCAGCGACGCATAGTCGATGTCGACATCGGACAGGGACTTTTTGATGGGGGCCACATCGGCCGCGGACCCGCCGTCGGCAATCAAGTCGATGTAGGACTTGACCATACGGATGGCCTCGGGATGGCGCATGATCAGAATGTCGCTCCCGGCCGTCAGGTAGGAGACCGCCGCGGTGGCTTCCATGAGGATGGCCCGCCGCTCCGGGTCGCCGAGAATGGGGTCATCGTCCGCCGGCTGTTTGGCCTCTTTGCACTTCCAGACCTCATTGGCCACGTTGTTGATGATCGGCAGCTGCAATTTGTCGTCGCCCTGCGTCAGAGCGGCCATACGGATTCGCTCCATGACGGAGTAGGAGTATTCCAGACCGTAGCCCAGACCGCCTGTCGTTGGATCGATGATGACCCGGTCGCCTGGCACACCCAGGTTTTCGAGCAGGATGTTGATCTGCTTGGCGAGGTTGACGTCGATGGGTGACGAGGAGATGATCGTGTGCCCGTAGCCCATGGCCGCAGCGCCGATGCCCTTGTGGTTCTTGTCTTCCACCGGCCCCATGACCAGGGACTTGTCCTGGCAGGTTTCGGCCACTTTTTTAAGGACCTCCTCGTCCTTTTGAACATTCGCGCATCCCCAGACGATCAGCGGCACGTCGATGGCGTCGGCCACTTTTTTAACCACGGCGGCCGCGTCGGCAGCGTCCCTGTTCTGGCCGTTCGGATCGATGCTCTTTAACTGGAGCACGATCAGCTCGGCGCCATAGTCGTCGACGCATTTTTTGGCCCAGGCCGCCGGGTCGGCAATCACATCCTTGAACGGACTCAAGGCGGCTTCCGCCCAGTCTTCCGGCTCCATGTCCCAGACTTCCATTGCAATCCTGGGTTTGTTGGGCACTTCACCTTCAAACTGGTAAAACGGATAGCAGTTTTCACCGCCGACGGTCACCGCTTTCGCGCCTTCCCCCAGGGTGATCTCTTTGATCTTTCCCGTGTACGATTCCTTGTAAAATTCGAAGCCCAATGTTACCTCCTTCATCTCAATAATTTTAGTCATTCGATGAGGTTATGCTCCACGCGAGCTTGCGCACACCAACCGGGCAAAATGAGAATCGCCCGGAGAATCGAAGTTCTACCCCCCCTTTCGTCTTTTGAAATTTTCCAGTCTATTCACTTCTAAAGTGTAACGATCTACAGCAGGTATTTTTTGTTTTTATAATTATGATGTAACGGCCCGAAGGGCGCCGGTGGTGTCGTTGCAACAGATGAGGGAAAGTCAAACCGTAAAAGGTAAAAATCGTCCATCGCATTCAATTGGATGTTGCCAAAAAAGATTTCTTATATTGGCAAATCATCTTTGTCAATAGATGAGTCCAAAAATCAAGCAACCTCAGGGCAACATTCGCACTATGAATTCAATACAGCCCTGCGTTGATCCAGACGGGCCTTTAGCTTCGGAAACTGGTTGAGATCGGTGTGGGGCAGAAAAAGTGCCGCCACGTAATTGTCCATGAAAGACGTCGTCTCGGACAGCTCGAAGTTGGTCATCTTGCGGGTGACCTCCACCACGTCGCGGCGAATCCGGTTGGTCAGGGCACTCATCTTGGCACCCATCAGCGAACCGTTTCCGACAAACGTCACCCGATCCGGATCGATTTCCGGCAACAGACCGATGGTCATCGCCTTGGCCAGATCGACGTAGCTGCCAAAGCCACCGGCCAGAACGATGCGCTCGATGTCCGCAATGCCCATGCCCACCTCGGCCAGCAGTGTCATGCAAGCACTGTAAATCGCCCCTTTGGCCCGGATGAGGTTTTCGATGTCGATTTCGGTGATGACGATGTCCCGGTCGAGCTGGGTTGCGTCCTTCCAGACCAGGACGTATTCCCAAATGCCGTCGGTTTCACGGATGCGCGGGGTGTCGAGCTTCCGGTTGAATTTGCCCTGGTTATCGATGATGCCCATTTCGAACATCGTCGCCACAAAGATGATGAGGCCCGAGCCGCAGATGCCCTTGGGCCGTACGTTGCCGATGGTGATGATCATCGGTTCCTGGGTCAGCGGATCGATCGAGAAATCTTCGATGGCGCCCTTGGACGCCCGCATGCCGAAGGCGATGCCGCCGCCTTCGAAGGCCGGTCCGGCCGAAGCCGCCGCACAGGCAAACCAGTCTTTGTTGCCGATGACGATTTCGGCATTGGTTCCAATGTCGATAAAAAGGGTCAGCTCCTCGGTGCGGTATACACCCGATCCCATGATACCGGCAACGATGTCGCCCCCCACATAGCTGGAAACGGAGGGAAACACCAGCGCGGAAACGTGGTCGGCCAACTCCAAGCCCAGGCCCACGGCGTCGATCGGCGGGTAAA
>Ga0210085_1000669_pt1 | contig 14110 bp, 11 predicted proteins | sample China_Galinas_PW_5_FD_184866 | JGI IMG/M metagenome (GOLD analysis project Ga0210085, IMG submission 184866) | Wetland microbial communities from San Francisco Bay, California, USA, that impact long-term carbon sequestration - China_Galinas_PWC_D1... | ecosystem: Environmental > Aquatic > Marine... | reverse complement strand
GGACTTATCCCGGGGTTCTGCTAGCCCCCGGTTTTGATGCTGTCTCCAATATTTCGACACCTCATCGGTCGGTTCGCTTTCGCTCGTCTCCTTGATTCTCACCTGCCATGGTCAGGCCATGACTTTTGTCGAGTAGACCGGGGTCTTCCATGGCTATAGGCTGTAGTTTGTTTTCTCTGTTTGCCGCCTGGTTTCCCGGCGGTGCCACATGATCACAGCCTTACCTTCGGTTGTTCCCCGGTCCCTCCACAGAAACGGACAAGCGGATTTCCCATACATCCGGCTCTTCGGTCACTCGTTCAGATAGCCTCTAAACTACGAAATGGATTCAGGTCTTTGCGAATACTCACCTTGGGCCACCCGACCCGCTTGAGTGCCTGTCGGTAGCCTGGCCATGTGTAAGAATTTCGTTGGCTCTTACGATTGAGCCACTTGAACAGTATTCCTTTCACATGATAGAGATAGGTCGCACACCTATCCGAGTTATCCGTTATGGCGTAATAGCTCAGATGCCCCACCACGCGGACCTTAGCCTGGCGAAGCATCTCACCTTTCCTCAGAACAGCCCTGCTTTTGCGCGCCCATTCCGTGAACTTACGTAGGCTTTGTGCAAGTTTCTTGCGACTGGTCCGTCGCTTCACCTTGAAGTGTCCATCCCGGGTTTTCCCACAATAGTGCGTAAACCCCAGGAAGGTGAACTCCTTCGGCTTTTGTCCTCGCCTTTGTGCATCCCTACGCGCAAAACGCCCAAATTCAATGCAGTGCGTCTTCTCTTTGGCTATTTTCAGGCTAAAAGCTTCAAGCCTGTCCTTTAACCGATTCTCGAAGTGCTTTGCATCTGCTTTGTACCGGAAGCAGGCCAGGAAATCATCGGCAAAACGAAAATAATAAGCCTCTCCCCGGCACTGCCTCCTGACCCTATGGCTGAACCACAGATCCAGCACATAGTGCAGGTAAATGTTCGACAGCAGTGGTGACAGAATTGAGCCCTGGGGAGTTCCCCTTTCAGTGGCTCTAACCAACCCGCCCTCCATTATTCCACCCTTTAGCATACGCCTGATCAGCCTTAATATGCGAGGGTCACCAATGCGATGTTCCAGAAACTTCATCATCCATCTGTGAGAAACTTCATCGAAAAATGCTCTGATGTCTGACTCTACCAGATAGCTAACTCGCTTCTGCTGGATGGTTCGTCCCAGCCTGTCCAAGCACAAATGCTGGCTCCGCGCGGGTCGATACCCATAGCTGCTGTCTTCGAAAATCTCCTCGTAAACCTGTTCCAGAGCCCGCTTCACCGCCAGTTCAACTATCTTATCTTCAAAACAGCTGATTCCTAACGGCCGCCCCTTTTCACTGCCCGACTTCGGTATATAGCTCCGGCGGCTGGGCTGTGGGCGGTATCCCATACGCTTCAGCCGGCCAGACAAGCTCTCAAGGTTCTCTCCGAGGTTTTCCCCATACTGTTCTTTGGTTACGCCATCCACACCGACGGCTTTGTCGTCGTCAAGTGCTTCGTAGCAGCCCCGCAGGTTGTCCAAATCTGTCACATGATGATACAACGATGTGAACACCAGATCCGGCTCCTTGCGAGCCCTCTCTCCTATCCGTGTCAGGTCAGTGCTCATCGATTCTCACTCTTTGCATAGTGTCCATGTTTCTCCTTTCACGGGCAATTGACCGTGGAGACCTTCGCTCAGCGGGGATTGGCCGCCTCATAGCTAAACCATTGCGGTTACACTGGTCTCCATCCCTTGCATCGGCGTCTTTTGGTCGCCTCCTTTCACGTTGGTCGACCATACTCGGTTATTATCCCAACGATCTGGGATGCTTTCACCAAGGACCTTTGGGTGCCTTTTCCGATGCTCGCCTGGTTACTCCATCGTCGTTGTCATGCTCGATGCTGTCTGAGACCCCGGGGTGTCGGTTGGCACTCGTCCATAACGCACCTTCCGTTTCGCCTGCGCCCTTAAGGAAAAGATAGGCACGATCCCAAAATCAGTGTTTCTCGGGGCTATGGGTCAGATTCAGGGCACACACCCTTCACCTCGCTAGACTCGCGGATTTCCATATACAGCGGGAAATACACTACCGGGCGGTTGACTATACCTTACCCGGGAGGGCTTGTGCTTTCGCATTCCCTCGCGACGCTGAACCAGCGCCAGGTTCGAACCCTCAACGCTCACCACATTGGCCCTTTACCAATGCAGCTCGAGGTGGTTTGGAGCCTCTGCCTGTACAACGGCTCCGAGGGGCCCGCCCTCATCTCTTGCGTAGTTGTGCACACTTTATATATTAAAAGCGCGCTCGTGGCGCACTAGCAGAAGATTACACCTTCCTGGGTCTCAGGGTTTAGTGAATTTGTATTAGTGGATATAATCCGGAATAAATTGGAAGAATTGAAATTTCAGATTTATAGCCGAAATTGAACCTTTCGCTAATTTGGCGATTGCCTATTCTGATATGATGATCCAAGGAGCAATATAGAAGCTGTGACATCCGCAAACCACAGGATTGCCCCCGCATGGACTACGCCATATGGATTTTTTACACTAGGCTGAATGGGCATTTCGGAAACAACCCGCTCAGGCACGTGTTCCACTACATCGAATTCGATTTTCCCTTCAATTTTCAGAAAATCTTCCATTCAATCTCCCTGACAATTGCCTGATTTCATATTAAACACTCATGGCCCTACGGGCCGCCACGGTGAATGAAAATTTTATTTTCGTGTTAAAACCTGAGTCGCAGCTCGTAAGAGTTAAATTTTCTCTATTTTCTGCCCAGAATTATTTTGACTCGCTCCCTCCGTCCAGAACCTTGTAGAGTGTCACCAGATTGGTCAGGCGGGCAAGGCGGACGCTGATCAAATTCTTTTGAGAGCCGTAGAGGGAACGTTGGGAGTCGAGGACATTCAGGTAGCTGTCGTTCCCCTATTAGTAGCGTGCCTGGGACAGGCGGTAGCTTGCGCCGGCCGCATTGGTAGGGGACTGCTGCGCCGCCACCTGCTCGTCGATGGTTCCTCGCAGGGCAAGGGCGTCGGCCACTTCCCGGAAGGCTGTCTGGATGGCCTTTTCGTATTGGGCCACAGCCATGTCCCGGTTCACCTCGGCCACCTTTAGATTGGCCTGGTTGCTGCCGGCGTTGAAGATGGGGAGGGAAATCCGCGGAGCGAATTGCCAGACAGAGGAGCCATCCGCGAAGAGTCCACTCAGATCGTCACAGCCGAAACCGACCGACGAGACCAGGGTTATACAAGTGAAAAATGCTGCCCTCGCAGCGCCGATATTGGCGTGAGCCGCCTTAAGGAGCGCCTCGGCCTCGAGAATGTCGGGGCGACTCAGCAGGACATCGGACGGCAGACCGGGCTGCAGGTCCTTTACGGCAGTGAGCGTTTCGGAAAGCGCGCCGGACAGAAGGTCGGATGGCACCGTGGAACCGACCACCTGGTTCAGAGCGTTTTCATCCTGGGCGACAAAAGTGGTGAAGCGGCTTACATACACCCGCGCGGTGTCTACGCTGATCTGGGCCTGGTGGAGATCGAGGGCCGACGAGACCCTGGACTCGTAGCGTCTGCTGATGAGCTGATATGATGCCTGCTGACTCATCAGGGTGTCCTTGGCGAGTTTTAGCAGTTCGCGGTCGGCTGCCAACCTCAAATAGTTTGCCGCAACCTCGGCGACCAGACTGATCTGCACGCTCCGCCGGGCCTCTCCTGTGGCGAAAAACTGCTGCCGGGTGTATCGGCCACTGCCTTGGCGGCAGGTGTCTCCATCACATCCATGTAGGCCGGGCCGTGGGCCAGGTCGCGGAAACCGGCGCTTCAGGCCGGCTATAGCGGGGTGCCATGCTGCAGGCGGCTAGGCAAGTAATGGCGATACTCAGGATTGAAATTCTGCGGAACATGTATAGGCTCCTTCTTCGACGGCGGTTATAGGCTGCTTCACTTTGAACCAGATTGCATAGAGGGCCGGCAAAAAGAGCAGGGTCAGGATCGTTCCGACTCCGACTCCGCCGATCAGCACATAGGCCAGTTGCCCCCAGAAACTGGAAAAAGTCAGGGGGATAAAGGCAAGCATCGCGGCCACGGCGGTGAGCACCACCGGGCGTGCTCGATGGACGGTGGATTCCACAATGGCCTCGTAGTCACTGAGTCCCGCTGCCTGATCCTGGCGAATCTGATCGACGAGAATCAGGGTGTTGCGCATGATGATCCCCGCCAGTCCTATCAGGCCCAGAATGGCGTTGAAACCGAAAGCCTGGTGAAATAGGAGCAGGGTGGGTGCGGCTCCGACCAGGCCAAGAGGTGCCGTGGCAAACACCATGAACATGGTGGCGAATGAGCGGACCTGAAGCATGATGAAGATCAGCATCAAGAGCGCCATCGGCGGGAAGAGCAGTCCCAGTGCCGTATCGGCCTTTTTGCTTTCTTCCACCGAACCACCTGTTTCTATGCGGTATCCTGGGGGAAAGGTTTCTTTGAGGCTTTCAAGTTTGGGGAGAATCTGCGCCGTTACATCCGGAGGTTGAACCCCATGAACGACATCCCCTTGAACCGCGACGTACGATTCGCGGTTGTAGCGTTTCAGCAGCCCATCTTCCATTTGCGATTCGAGGTGGGCAATCTGTGACAGCGGGATCGAGCGTCCGTCTCTGGTGGTTAAGGTTATATTTTCGATGTCTTCCAGACTGTGGCGCTCGGAACCAGGAGCGCGAACCACCACGTCGACCGAACGAATACCTTCGCGCATCTGCGTGGTGGGCACACCATTCAAAATCGCCTGTAATTGCAGCCCGGTTTCTTGCGGGGTGAGGCCGAGCAGGCGCAGACGGTCCTGATCGAGGACCAAGCGCTCGCTGGGTGTCCGTTCGCCCCAATCCAGATGCACATCGCGCAGGTTCGGATTTTCAGCCATAATGGCTCGGGTTTCACGGGCAATCCGGCGCAACTCGTTTTCGTCCGGTCCCATTACCCTAAAGAGCACCGGAAATGTTACAGGTGGGCCGAAGACAAACTGTTTCACCCGGACACGTGCTTCCGGGAATGCACCCTTGGCGATGATATCGCGAAGTTTTTTCTTGAGCGCATCGCGTGCTGCCGGGCCATCGGTAACGACGACGATCTGGGCATAGGCAGCGTTGGGCAGTTCGGTATTCAACGACAAGATGAAGCGGGGCATGCCCTGGCCGATATAGCTGGTGACGGATTCGGCCTCCGGTTCGGCCATAATGGTTTTTTCGATGTTTTTGACTGAGCTGTCTGTCGCGGTAAACGAACTGCCGGGGGGAAGGTTGACCTCAACCGTTAATTCGGCGCGATCCGAGTTGGGGAAAAACTGCTTCTCCACCGATCCCATTCCGATCACTGACAAGATAAAAAGAGCAATCGTTACCCCGGCTGCAAGCCATTTATGATCGACGACTTTCCGCACCATGGAGCGAAACCGTTGATAATTTGGAGTTGCATAGATAGCATCGTGCCCTCCGGCGATCGGTTTGATGTCAGGCAGGAGCTTAACGCCCAGGTAAGGGGTAAAGAGCACAGCGACAAACCACGAGGTGATGAGGGAGAATGCCACGACCCAGAAGATGTTTCCCGCATATTCGCCTGCCGTTGATCTGGCAAAGCCAACGGGCAAAAAACCGGCGATGGTAACCAGCGTGCCGAAAAGCATGGGGCTGGCCGTGGATGTCCAGGCAAAGGTCGCCGCTTGGATTCGATCCAGGCCCTCTTCCATTTTGACCACCATCATCTCGATGGCGATGATCGCATCATCGACCAGCAACCCCAAGGAAAGAATCAGCGCCCCCAGGGTAATTCTGTCGAAATCCCTGCCCGTAAACAGCATGATCACGAACACGGCGGCAAGGGTTAGCGGCACCGCTGCTGCCACGACGATTCCGACACGGAATCCCAGCGTAGCAAGACTCACCACTATGACGACACCAAGCGCAACCACAAATTTGATCATGAATTCATTAATTGCCTCGGAAATGACATGGGACTGGTCCGATACCTTGGACAGCACAAGTCCGAGAGGAAGTTCTTGATGAATCGCCGCTTCTTCGGAATTCAGCAACTTACCCAGTGTCAGGCCGTTAAAGCCTTTTTTCATGACGAGGGCGAGGATGATCGAAGGCTCTCCCTGGTGACGTATCATCTTTGTTGCCGGATCTTCGTAGCCGCGGGTGACCTCGGCCACATCGCCGATTTTCAATAACTTTCCTCCGCTTGCCACGGGAATCGCCTTGACTGCTTCGACTCCGTCAATGGCTCCGTCAAGCCGCAGATAGACACGCGGTCCGGCTGTATCCACAAACCCCGAGGGAGTCATATCGTTTTGTGTTGCCAGTGCCTGAAATAGGTCGCTCGCCTTGACGCCGAGGGTTGCCAACCGTTTGTAGGAAATCTCGACGTAGATTTTGGGGTCCTGTTCACCGAGAAGAGAGACTTTCTCCACGCCGTCTATCAGGGAAAGCCGCTGGCGAAGCGCTTCCGCCGCAAGGACCAGCTGACGGTGGGGGAAACCTTTTGCCGACAAGGCATACATGGCAAAATACACATCGGAATACTCGTCATTGACAATGGGACCGATCACCCCTTGCGGTAGATGTATTTTTTCATCCGTGAGTTTTTTCCTCGCCTGGTAGAATTCCTCCGGCACCTCTTTGGGCGGCGTGGAGTCTTTCAGGTAGAGCTTCATGGTCAGCATTCCGGGGTATGCGGAGGTTTCCGTCCGGTCGTAAAACTCAAGTTCCTGGAGACGTTTTTCCAGTCGGTCGCCCACCTGTTCCTGCATTTCCTTTGCGGTTGCACCCGGCCAAACAGCCGACACGGTCAAGATTTTTACGGTAAATGCAGGGTCTTCTCCCCTTCCCAGATGCAGGAAGGCAAATCCCCCGGCGACTATAATCGCAATAATCGTGAACAGGGTGATGGCGCGTTCACGTACCGCAAAAGCGGATAGATTGAAACGGCTCATGATTTCCGCTCCCGCGCTGAATCGGCAAGGATCTTTACTTGTTCCCCTTCCGTAACGAGGTGCGCCCCTAAGGCGAGAATCTGTTCCCCCGGCTTCAGGCCTTTGCTGATCAGGACAGTCTCGCTGCCGAGCTTCGCGACCTCGACTGATTGACGCGATAAGATTGAAGTATCAGGATTTATCACCCACACGCTGGTACCTGCGCCACCGTCGTACAGTGCGCCGATGGGAATTTCGTACAGCTGTACCGCGCCATCGGTTTTCTCTCCATCCAGATGAACCGTCACCGTTGCGCCAAGAGGGGCGTTTTCCCCTGCGCCACTCAGTGTGTAACGCGCCTGATAGGTCCGGGTAAGAGGGTCGGCTACTGCCGATAATTCGCGCAACTGTGCAGGGAAGGTTTGATCCGGATCAGCATAAAGTTTGGCGACGGCCATAGACTTGGCCGTTGCCTCCCCCTCGGGAAGGTTGACAACCGCTTCACGCGCACCGTCATGGGCGAGACGAATCACCACGGTACCCGCACCTACCACCTGACCGACGTCTGCCGGTGTTTCCATAATGACGCCATCGGCTTCAGCCTTGAGAACGGCATAGCCCACTTGGTTTTCCAGTTGCGCCGAGTGGGCAACGGCGGCTTTCAGCTGTGCGCTCGTGGCGTCTGCCGACGACTTTGCCCGGTCATATTCCTGCACGGATACCGCTTTCATGGCGACCAGTTTGCGCAGGCGTCTCTCATCCGCCAGGGCGAGTTTGTTCTGGGCTCGGGCCGCTTCCACTGCCTCCCGGGCAGCAGCGGCGGCAAGTTGCAGGTCTGTCGGATCAAGCCGCATCAGAGCCTGTCCTCGTTTGACATGGTCTCCGTCTTTCACAAGTTTCTCGATTATTTTGCCGGGTACGCGAAAGCCAAGATTGCTTTCCGTACGCGCGTGAATCACCCCGGTATATTCAGCGGCACTGCCTTGTATGGACATGACCGTAAAAGATCGGACCAGGCGGGGAGAAGCCGACTCGACAGACGTTTTTTCCTCTCTTCCCAAAACACCACCGAAAGCAATGGCAACCCCTGCTCCGACAACCACTGCCCCGATGAAGATCGCTATGCGATACCTGGGCGAAAAACCGGCAAACTTCTTAAATTTGTATTTTTTCATGGAGATCCTCCTGCTGCATGTTCAACGAGATGCTTATCCGTTCATGATGTGAGAGAAAATGGCCTGATGCAGCCGGCGTGGCGTTGCCCACATAAAGATCACGGCGGCCTTGTTGGCCCAGCCCGGCACGACGCTGATGCTTCCGGCCTGCAACGCGCGGATACCGGCGCGAACCACCTGTGCAGGCTGCATCATCAACCGCTTCAAGGCGGGGGTGATCTTCTGTTGAGCCGCTTGAGCGAATCCGGTGTTCGACATACCCGGGCAAAGCGCCGTAACTGTGATGCCATCGCGCTTGAGTTCGCGATGCAGGGCTTCAGCCAGGCGCAGTACGTAAGCCTTGGCAGCGGCATAGACGGCAAAATTTTGTACGCCTTGGTAGGCCAGAAGACTGGCGACCAGCAGGATCTTCCCATAGCCCCGCGTCCGCATGTCTTTTGCAAAGACATGGGTGATGGCGGTCAGGCTCGCGATATCCAACTGCACCATTGCCAGCGCTGCGTCTAGTTGCCCATCCAGGAATGGGCTTTGCAATCCGTGACCGGCATTGTTGACCAGAATATCGATGGCAATTCCCCGCTCGCGGAGTCGCTCATGCAGTTGGATGACTGCCGCAACATCCGAAAGATCGATTTGCTCCACGACGACATCAATGCGGAACTGCGGGCGTAGTGACTCGGCAAGTTTGTGAAGTAGGTCGATCCGGCGCGCCACCAAGACCAGTGAATGGCCTTGTGCACCATACTGGCGGGCGAATTCCGCGCCGAAGCCACTCGATGCGCCTGTGATCAGAACCCATGAACTGTCTCTTGTTGTCATTTATTTTCTCCTGGTCCGCGGAATACGAAACGCATAGACTGGTCTACGTGATAATTGTTGCAAAAAAAATTGAGACATCATCAGCGATCTGATAATATTCTCTTCCCAAGCTGAAGCTTATGCGAAACATTTTCCAAAGGCCTTGAACAACTTCAGTGACCCTTTGACACGAATCCTCCTCAAGACAATTTCCTTGAGCATTGAGGTCTTTTTGTGAAGTACACACAGCCAGGTCTTTGCATCGGCATGCACGCTAACATCCGGGACGCCTGCATGTCCCATCTCAACCCTGATTGATTTGTCTTTGATAACGACCGTTGCTTCGACCTCTTCACCGCCGCTGAACGTGAAATGATAGGTCGCGTTCAGCCCTTCGGACTGGTGCCGCTGAAAAGCAATGGACGTGGAGGCGAGGAAATTTGCCACGGACAGCGGTCTGATACCGTTTCCCACACGCTTTACCTTTTTGTGCGGGAAAGTGCGCACAACGTGACTCTCGGCATCTGAACCGGGCAGGACATACACCGTTTCCGTCTTCTGTTGGAGCGGTTTGACCACTTCCTTGATAAATGTCTTTCTGTCCTCCATGAACTGCGAGATCACCTCGTCTCCCGCCGGGCAGACCGCCATGCAATACACCGACTTGTAGCCCGGCCCGCACGTCAGGCTCTGCCACATGGATACGGTTTCGGCATCGCTGATTCTCGTCCGGTAATCTCTAAAGCTTTTGCTGTCCGCGATATTTTCAACCCAGTTGGTGAAACCGCCTATCAGTTCTCGATAGGTATGGGTAAGGCAGTTTACGGGATTAAAGAATCCGTCCGGACCAATGGCGCCCGTTGGGCAGGCAGCTGCACAGAGCTTGCAGTCAAGGCAAGGATTATAGTCAAGGGGGGTGTTGTATTCGTCCAGTTCGGCATCGATCAGCACGGTATTGAGCAACACGAAACTCCCGAACACGGGGTGAATGACATTGCGATGGAGGCCCATTTTCCCGAGTCCGGCCTCAACGGCTATAGGTTTGTGCGATACCACGTGCATCGCGCCGTTGCCCCAATGGTCAGCTTCCATGGGAAACCCGGGTGCCGGGGTTGATGCGCGAATTCCCTTACGTTCGAGAGCCGATGCCAGTGTCCCGGCAGCATGGATAAGCCTTTCTTCCACTTGGTGCAGTTCGAGGCTCGCAATGGAACGTGCAGGACTTCGTAGGTTTTCCCTGTTAATCCGTCCCGCAAAACTGACAAGTGTCCTGGTCCATGGAAATACATTCAGAATGGCCGACTTGTGATCGGCAAGCGACGGACGTGTGATCTCCACAAAACCCACGTCATCAACCCCTGCTTCAAGACACATTGTGCGCAGGTCCCTGGCGCTCAGCTTCGGCTGAGTCGAATGAAGTGTTGCCGATGCTTTTCTTTCGTTATAACGCTTTACTGTCGGATGATTATTGAGTTCCATGGATTACACACCTTTCGCTGAGTCTTTCGGATTGTTAATTAGACCGGTCTGTCTATTAAATATCAAAAAAAACATCTTATCGCCCCTTTTCTCGAGCAAGAAACCTGTCGAAGTACAAGTAGATGAAATTCTTCAATGGTTCTGATGATTTCTTCACCTTGGAGCGAAGCAGTGCTCCCTGAAAAGATGAGATCAGGTTTTCTGCCAGCATTTCTGCGTCCATATCTGCTGGAATTTCTTTTTCCTTCCGCGCTGCTACAAGCAGATTGGTCAACGCCCTGTTCCATCGTTGCAGAGATTGCTCAAGGCGCTGCCGGACGTTATCAGATTGATCGGACATTTCCTGGCCCAGGTTGCCAAGCAGGCACCCCTGGGTGCAATCATCACCTTCAAATTTCGCAATTAAGCTTTCGAAGCTTTTTCTGATTCGGTCCAGCGGCGGTAAGGAATCATTACTGAAGATGGGGGTAAAAATTTCTTCCCTCCCTGCGACAAATTGGTCGATTATGGCAAGGGCAAACTCTTCCTTGCTTGCGAAAAAATTGTAAAATGAACCCTTTGGCACCTTTGCCTGCTTCAAGATCGCATCCACACCGGTAGCATTGAAACCTCTGCGCAATACGATGTCGAGCCCAACCTGGATGATATCTTCTTTATTGTGTATTCGTTTCATGATTCAAACATTAGACCAATCGGTCCAATTTGTCAAGTGGTTTTTTTTCTTGTAGCCCCTCCCACCGGTTACCGTCTGCCGCAAGCCCCTGATGTCGCGCAACAGGGAGTGGCATGGGCGCGTCCAACAATTATGGACTGCCTTAGATTATGAAAAAATTTTCCGAAGGCCTTGAATAACTTCAGTGGCCCTTTGACACGAACCATCCTCAAGATAATCTCCTTGAGCATTGAGGTCTTTTTGTGAAGTACACGCAGCCAGGTTTTTGCATCGGCATGCACGCGAACATCCGGGACGCCTGCACCAGGCGGTGATACAACCCTTCGGCTGCCTGGAGGGACCGTTCTATATTGTCGTGTATCGGTTCGGCCATGGTCGCTCCTTACTACTGGGTTTCCGGCTTTTAGGTTTTGTCAGCCGCACCGCCAGAGCGGACCCATGCGTTTACATCATCTTGCTTGAAAATCCAACGACGGCCGACGCGATGACCGGGCACTCCCTGCTGTTCGATCCACTTGTAGACCGTCTCGTTGCTTACATTCAGATAGTTGCAAATGTCATCGACTGTCAGCCATCTCTCGTCCATAGCCTTCGTCATTAGTTCATCATGTTTTCTGTAAGAGCCCAAAGGTCTTCGGGAAACCCGAAATCCGGACACAATGCCGCAAATTACCCTCCTACAGATTGCCAAAATCAAGCATTTTGTGCCGATTAGTACCGACTTTTCCAAAAAACGGCGTGATTGTCGTTGGTGATCCGGTGGCCGTTTTGAGACACACGCATGGTAACCTTTCAGTAGCACCGAAAATCGTTGCCTTATAAAAAATTTTGGCTTAATTTAACGTGTTAATAGTAGTTTAAGAATCACAGGGCAGTAATGCGCTCAACTTGTCTTTAAAGACAGAACATGTAATAGAGAATTCAACATTTTTCATATCCATCTGCCTATCCCAATAATTAGACCTCGCTGTTTGAATGGTTCGTATAGGATTTTAATAGGATTTCAATGGGATGATTAACTAGATAGGCGCTCATCTGGTTGAACTGCAGGCGGCAACTCAAACAATCGGTAATCAGTTGATCGGGATCAAGCCGTTTTATTATTGCCATCAACCGGCTTCCCATCTGGATGGAGGCGTTATGAAAATCGCGTTTGAACCCCATGATTCCACCGATGCCGCAGCAGTAAGCGTTACTTTGAATGGCTTCTATGGATATTTCGGGAATCAAGGCCAACAAATCCATGTAAGGAGTGCCAATGCCCTGTTCCCGCTGGTGGCAAGGTGGATAATAGGCCATCTGTCCGGGAACTGGTCCAAATTGAGTATCCAATTCGCCGTGGCGATGCAGGTGCAGTAAATATTCCCCAAGATCGTATGTGTTTTCAGCGACCTTGATTCGTTTCAACGGGTCAATGCCCGAGAAATAGCCGTTATCCTTTAGAAGCCCATGTAAGTATTTGTTGAGCACGCGATGCTGTACCTCTTTCACGGAGCCATCTGATGGATCTTCAATCTTCGTAGTTTCCAGTGACATATGATTGCCCGCCGAATGCGATCCAAGGTTCGGTAAGGTTGCTGGACGGTCTACTGTTAACCGCAGTGGATGGCAATTGTTCTGGAATCTTTATTCGCCGCTCGCTGCCGCCGGCAAGTTCCTGGTACTCCTTTGAGTAATAGGCGCGCTCCCGAAGGGCTTTCTTCAACATATAGCCGCAAGTGGGGCAAGAGCAGACCACGTCATACCCGTCCGACACAACTTCGGCCAGATGGGAGACGGTTCGCTCGGCAAACATCAAGGTCACTTTCCGGTCACCTTCCAGCATACTTGGCATACTGCAGCAATTCTGCTCCGGATAATAAACCGTAATGCTATTTTGTTGAAGTACATCAATGGCAGCTACGGCCACTTCGGGAAATAAAAACCGGGCGGTACAACCAGCAAAATAGGCGACTTTTCGCCTATTTTCTTCCGGGAATTTTTCATGCAGTTTGTGCCGTTTGGCCCACGCCGGAAAGCTTTTATTGGGAAATAGGGGAAGCTTGCGTTTGGTATGGAATCTCGCTGACTTTTTTAAAAGGTTTCCGGTAAGTTTGCTTTGCAGAAAAAAATTAGAAAGCCATGGAACGGCTCCGCATAGTTTCCCCGCCCGTTCCACATCCTCCAGGGTTCGAATATATGGATCCAGACCGTCCCGATCGACAAACAGGGTTTTGGCGGTGATAATGTCCTCACGGATGTTGGGGCATGGACACAAGGCGCAGTAGTTGCACAGATCCGCCAAATGCCTCAAGTCCCGGTACGTTATCCGCTCGCAGGTCTCTTTTTCGCGGTCCCACAGCCTATACATTTCAGGAAAGAAAAGGCAGTTGGTATCCATGAGGTACCTGCAGCAATCGCAGTCGGTACAGGCATCTACGACATCCCACATCAGGCGTTCCGCATCATTGATTTCAGATCCCATTTTTAATTCTTAACTGAGCGTTTAAATCGGAGATTTACCTCAATAATCGGGGAACTGTTCGCCTTGTTGATTAAGTCCTTATTATGGAAAGCAAAAAAATAAAATATCATGGTAATCGATATAGGCCTAAATTAATCAACATTTTCCAGCTGACCGGTTTTTCGTTTCCTGCCACGCCTGTTCAAGCAACGCCAATGTGCCGGGGGTGGACTCGGTGCGGAGACCGAATTTGGCATTGAATGCTTCGATGTTCGTCATCATCTCCTTTTCTCCCAGCACTTTGGTGGGCAGCAGCAGGCTGCGTTTGTAGTCTCGCATCATGCGCTTCAGGATCTTGTCTTTTTTCGGGAGCAACTTCTCTGGAAGTTCCAAATCCAAGATCTTTTGCCAGTGCCGTGAAAATCCTGCATTCATAAACATGGTGCCGGCGCACTCGCATTGCTGTGCATAGTAATTCTCACGTCCACCAATAATGAGACCCACACAGTCGTCCACCGGGTGGTCTTCATCCATGGGAAGCATCACCGGTATTCCCACTTCCGAAAAGAGATCTCCGGCGTGG
>Ga0210085_1000668_pt1 | contig 14112 bp, 10 predicted proteins | sample China_Galinas_PW_5_FD_184866 | JGI IMG/M metagenome (GOLD analysis project Ga0210085, IMG submission 184866) | Wetland microbial communities from San Francisco Bay, California, USA, that impact long-term carbon sequestration - China_Galinas_PWC_D1... | ecosystem: Environmental > Aquatic > Marine... | reverse complement strand
GCCGAGTATGAGCTGGCCATGCGTTACCAGAGTGGCGCATGGGATGTTCGCCAGGACGATGCCAAATCGCTGGAGTGGCTGCTCAAGTCAGCCAATCATGGCAACCGTCTGGCAATGCAGACCCTGGCTCATGTCTATGGCCAGGGAGAACTCGGCGTCGATGCGGATGCCGGGCAAAGCGCCTATTGGCAGCAGCGTGCAGCCCAAATCCGTTAACTCCACAATCGCCTTGTTCGCCTCTAAATGCTCTTCTGATAATGTCAGTTACCTGATCTGCAATTATCCTATAGCCGTCCTGTGTGTAATGAACGTTCCCGGGCCCTGCAAAAAGGTCAGAGGGGAACCCCTTGGTGAGCCTATTATGCTGAAAACGTCCCGAATTGCTGCATCTGAAGCCTTCCCGAGATTAACGGGATTGTCTTGTTCTGGCCGACAGTCGCCGTAAAAGACTCCCACGCAAGTGAACTTTTATGTGGTCGGGAAAGTCTCGTTTCCGGTTATATCCGGCCATTGCCCCTGCGCTGTACAGCACAACTGAGCAAACAGTACACCGGTTCATTCCGGCACGATGCCATAGCCGGCAGGTCACCGGTCTCCCGGTTTTTTTGCCGGCATAAGCTGGTATGGTATGCGTCCGGGATCCAGACAAAAAAGACCTGACCAATCACCGGTCAACGACCGCCTGACCCGCACGAGAGACTACCCGATGGGACGTTACCGGCCACCCGCCCAGAAATCCTCGCCCTATATCACCCGCGAGGGCCATCAATCCCTGCAGCAGGAGCTGAAGGATCTGTGGAAACGCCGCGTGGGTGTCTCCCGTGCCCTGAGCGCCGCCGCCGCCGAAGGCGATCGTTCGGAGAACGCCGAATATATCTATCGCAAGAAGGAACTGCGCGAGATCGACCGGCGCGTGCGCTACCTGCAAAATCGCCTGCCGGAGCTGAAGGTGGTATCCGATCCGCCGTCCAATCCGGAGCTGGTGTTTTTCGGCGCCTGGGTCACCCTGGAGGACGACGACAGGGAACGGGTCTACCGCATCGTCGGCGCAGACGAGTTCGATACCTCCCGCGGCTGGATCAGCATGGACTCCCCGATGGCGCGGGCACTGATGAAAAAGACGCTCGATGACGAGGTCCGGGTCGAGACACCCGGAGGCGCCCGGCATTACCTCATCGTCGGAGTGAGCTACGAGGCGCCGTGAGCGTTCGCGCGGGTGCTGGTATCGCACCGGTTTTTTCACCGCAAAAACGCCAGTAACGCAAAGATCGATTGTTTCCGTTATAAGAACGCCGCTATCAAGACTGTCATTCCCGCGAAAGCGGGAATCCAGCTGCTACAGGATAGTGGGTTACTGGATCCCCGCTTTCGCGCGGATGGGTTGTTTATCTGTTTCCTTAAGAATTTCTTTGCGATCTTGGCGTCTTTGCGTTGAAAGCGGTGTTCTGGATGGACAGAAGCAAAGGCGCATAAGCAGGAACGTCGGCATCTGCCTCACTCCGTATCTGCATCCCGCGGCATGCGCCGCAGGCGAAACAGTCCCTCGGTGGTACCGCCGTCGCTGGTGAAATACAACGCACCGTCGTGCCCGAACGCGACGCCGACCGGTCGTGCCCAGCGTGCGCCATTATGCAGCTGAAACCCGCTGACCAGATCTTCCACTCCCTGCGCCATACCCTCGCGGAAACGCACCAGCACCAGCCCGGGCGGGCGGCGCGAGGCGCGATCGCCGGACCAGCCGCCGGATGGCCGGGTACCCCAGGAGCCGTGCACGGCGACCACCGCGTCGCCGTTAAATTCGCTATCGAGGGCGCCCGGCGGCACGAAGGCCACGGCCATCGGCGCGTTGCGCGCGGGAAAGGCGGCGACAGGAATGGTGACATCACGTTCCGGCCGCGGCGGCCGGCTCTTTATACACTCATCGCGGTGCAACCGCCGGCCATCGTACTGGAACCAGGGCATGCCGTGAAACGATCCGGCGTCGAGTCGGCTGAAGTATTCCGGCGGCTGTTCGAAGCCGTGGTGGTCCGGCCCGTTGTTGCTCGCATACAGTACGCCGGTTCCCGGCTGCCAGTCGAAACCGACCGGGTTGCGCAGCCCGGAGGCGTAGGGTTCGAATCGAGGGGGCGCGCCGTCCTCGCGCAGCACCAGCACCCCGCCGCGCCGTTGCTCGAACGGGTAATCCGCGCCCAGGTACTGGTCGCTGCAATTGTGGCTGATGCCGAGACTCACGTACACGCGCCCGTCCGGACCGATGCGCACGGTGCGGCTGCTGTGCCCTCCTCCGGCCGGCAATGCCGCGAGCAGGGTGAGGTTTTCCGGCAGAATAGTGACTTGACCCGGGCGGTACGGCGCCCGGTAGAGACCGTCGGTCCGCGCGATCAGCATTTCGCCGTCGCGCAGCGCCACGCTGTGCGGGTACCCGCTCAGGGTGACCAGCACCCCGGGATGGGTGTAGGGCGGCGCCAGACGGTAAACCTTGCCGGATTTCGAACCGATGAACAGATCACCGTTGTCGGCAAATGTCAGCAGGCGCGGACCGTCCAGTTCCGTAGTCAGCAACTCGAGGGCATAACCCGCCGGCAGGGTCACCTGCCGCATGACGCCGCCCTCAAGCGGGAGTTGCTGTTGCCGGTACTCGAGCGCCGGCACCGCGGCGCCGTACAGGGCGCCCAGCAGACAGGCGAGGCGCAGCGTGCCGCCCGGTCGTCCGGTTGTCCTGAATACCTTCATGCGAGAAGCCTCCCGGGTGGATAGCAGGCGTTTTGGAGCATGTCCATGATGGTAGCAACCGCAATGGCGCCTTGCTATGGCATCTCGTGAACTGTCATGCTAGGAGCCTGCCAGATTCAGGATTGATCTACTCGGCAACTGCTCCATGCGTCGCTTGAAGCGCCTACTTTTGGTGCTCTGCCTCCTGCACGGCCCAGGCCGGTTTCTCGACCGGTTCCCGGTCTCACCTTCTGGCCCAGGCCAGTCTCTCGACCGGTTCCCGGTCTCACCTTCTCCCTGCAGTCGTGCGCTGGTGGGAGAGCGGCCCATAGATCCCCGATATCTCGTTGCATAGAACCACTATGCGCCTCGATATCGTGAACCACTGTGCTCGCTACGATCACCTAAATCCGACAGGCTCCTGGCAATCGTAAATAGGGGGCAGTACCGAATGGCACTTACTTAAGGGATATTAATATTTATAAATGAACACATGGCCACGGAATCCACGGAATCCACGGACATTAGTAGTATCTGTCTCAAAATGCGTCTCGACCTTCAATGCGGTGTTACGGCTCCTGCTGCGGTGTTCATTCAATTGAATAAACTCCGCTCCTCGCAGGGACCGCGTCTTGCCTTGACGCTCTCCACTATCTTGAGATAGGTTCAAGTGAATATTCCGTGTCTTCCGTGGATTCCGTGGCCATTACCCATGATTGGGTCTTAAGTAAGCGCCATTCGGGCCAGTACCTTTTTTATGCACCACAACTGCCGGAGACCATAATGAAACCGATCCCGTTCAGCGCCAATCGTCCCCTGCAGGGCATGCTGCTGTGGCTGGTTCTGCTCTGGGTGATCACTGCGATAGATCCCTTCAACCGGCATGACTGGTTGCTGGAGAATCTGCTGGTCTTCATTTACGGATTCCTGCTGGTGATCACCTACCGGCGCTTCGCCTTCTCCAACCTGTCCTACGGGCTGTTCACCGTGTTTCTCAGCCTGCACCTGGTCGGCGCCCACTATACCTATGCCGAAACACCGTTCGGTTTCTGGCTCCAGGACCTGTTCGACCTGGAACGCAACCACTATGACCGCATCGTGCACTTTTCCTTCGGCCTGCTGATCGCCTACCCGTTCCGCGAACTGCTGCTGCGCGCCGCGGGACTGCGCAGGTCCTGGTCATACCTGCTCTCCGTAGCAATGGTGCTGGCGTTCAGCAACTTCTACGAAATCATCGAGGCCATCGTCGCGGAAATCGTCAGTCCCGAACTCGGCTCCGCCTACCTCGGCACCCAGGGCGACATCTGGGATGCGCAGAAAGACGCCTTCGTGGCCTTTCTCGGCGCCGTCATCGCCATGGTCTTCACCTGGCTAAGCACGCGCGGCGCAACCACCGACCGGTGACCGGCGCTGACACAAATTACCGGAATATGCCGCCACGGCGTTCCGGACTGGCGTGTCCGGTGATGCGGGTGATATCGTATGTCAAAGAATACCCGCGGCCGATAACCCGCACATCACAATAAATGGCCATGCATGACCCGAATACATTCTCCGCTGAAGGGCGGTCTGCCGTGCCACCATGCTGGCCGTATCCGCCCGCGCGCTCGACAACGGGTGACCGGCAACCGCGCGTCCGTTTTCCGTGAACAGGATCAATATCATCATCACTGTGGCCATCGCGGCGCTCACCATCAGCGTCTGGGCCTGGATCAATCGCCCGGACACCGAGCCGCCATGGCCGGCAGTCATCCAGGGTTTCTCGTTTTCGCCCATGCGGGCTCACAACAACCCGATGCTCGGCAGTTTTCCAACCGTCGAGGAAATCGATGAAGACCTGAGCCTGCTGGAAGGCAAGACCCACGCCGTGCGCACCTACACGCTGGAGGGCACGCTGGCCGAGGTTCCGGCCCTGGCCGGCAAACACGGCATCAACGTCGCCCTGGGCGCGTGGATCGATGGTCGTCTCGAGAAGAATGAAACCGAGGTCAGTCAACTGTTGCAGGTAGCGCACAAGTACAAGCGCAACGTGGTCCGCGTGATCGTCGGCAACGAGGTAATACTGCGCGGGGACCTCCCGATCCAGCAATTGATCCGTTATCTCGACAAGGTGCGTGGCAAGCTCAAGATACCGGTGAGTACCGCGGAGCCCTGGCACATCTGGAAGAAACATCCGGAGCTGGTGAAGCATGTCGATTATCTCGCGGTGCATGTGCTGCCCTACTGGGAAGGCGTCCCGGTACAGAGGGCGGTGCAGTTCGTGGTTGAGCGCATCAACGAACTAAAGGTGATGTATCCCGACAAGCCGATCGTGATCACCGAGGTCGGCTGGCCCAGCAACGGCCGCACCCGCCAGGGGTCGGTCGCCTCGGACGCAAATGAGGCAATCTTCCTGCGCCGTTTCCTGCAGAAGGCACAGCAGGAAAATTACATTTACTATGTCATGGAAGCTTTTGATCAAACATGGAAAACATCACGCCAGACCGAAGGCTCCGTAGGCGCCTACTGGGGCGTGTTCGACGTCGATCGGCAACCGAAATTCGCCTTTTCCGACCCCATCGTAGGCATCCCCGGCTGGCCCAAACTGGCCGGAATCTCGGTACTGATCGCCGCCATCACCTTCGCCCTGCTGCTGATCGACAGCAAGACCCTGACCAGCCATGGTCGCAGCTTTCTCGCAATCATCGCCTATGCCGCCGCCACGGCCGCGGTCTGGATCGTCTATGAATATACGCATCAATACCTGACTCTCGGCACCATCGTCGTCGGACTGCTGATGCTGACCGGCATGATCGGGGTGATCGGGGTGCTGCTGATCGAGGCGCATGAGTGGGCCGAGGCGCTGTGGGTGAAGGAACACCGGCGGCTGTTCAAGCCGAGGCCGATGGACGACGGGGATCTGCCGATGGTCTCGATCCACGTCCCGGCCCACAACGAACCGCCGGAGATGCTGATCGAAACGCTCAACGCGCTCGCGCGCTTGAACTACCCGCGTTTCGAGGTCCTGCTCATCGACAACAACACCAGCGACCCCGCCGTCTGGCAGCCGGTCGAGGCGCACTGCCGGCTGCTCGGCGAGCGCTTCCGGTTCTTCCACGTCGCCCCCCTCGCCGGCTTCAAGTCCGGAGCCCTGAACTACGCGCTGGAGCGCACGGCGGAAGAAGCACAGGTCATCGCCGTCATCGACAGCGACTATCTCGTCGACCCCGACTGGCTGCGCGATCTGGTGCCGCGCTTCCAGCGCCCGCAGATCGCCATCGTACAGGCCCCCCAGGATTACCGTGACGGCGGCGAGAACGCCTTCAAGGCGATGTGCTACGCGGAATATCGCGGCTTTTTCTATATCGGCATGATCACCCGCAACGAGCGCAATGCGATCATCCAGCACGGCACCATGACCCTGGTGCGCAGCTCGGTGCTGACCGAGGTCGGCGGCTGGAGCGAATGGAGCATTACCGAGGATGCCGAACTCGGCCTGCGCATCTTCGAGAAAGGCTACGAGGCGACCTATTTCCCGAACAGCTATGGCAAGGGACTCATCCCCGACACCTTCGTGAACTACAAAAACCAGCGCTTCCGCTGGGCCTACGGCGCCATGCAGATCATGCGCCGCCATGCCGCGCAGTTGTTCGGCGGCGGCGCCGGCCGGCTGACCGCCGGTCAGCGCTACCATTTCCTGGCCGGCTGGCTGCCCTGGATCGCCGACGGAATGAACCTGCTGTTCAATCTGGCCGCGCTGGGCTGGTCACTGGCCATGATCATGGCGCCCACGGACTTCGATCCGCCGCTGATCATTCTCTCCGTGCTGCCGCTGGCGCTGTTCTGCTTCAAACTGGCGAAAGTGATCTACCTGTACCGCGGCGCCCGCGTGGTTGGAACCGCCTGGCAGACGCTGGCCGCCATGCTCGCGGGACTGGCGCTTTCGCACACCATCGCCAAGGCCATGCTGCTCGGCATGGTCACCCGCGGCAGGCCGTTCCTGCGCACACCAAAGCTGGAACACAGTCTGGCGCTGGTAAAGGCGCTGGCGAGCGCGCGCGAGGAAAGCCTGTTCATGCTGGCGTTGTGGGGCGCCGCTGCGGGCATCTTCATGAAACACGGATCGGACACCCTGGATCTCCTGCTCTGGATCATCGTGCTGATTGTGCAGTCGCTCCCCTACCTGGCGTCCGTATTGATGGCGCTGGTCAGCGGACTGCCCCGCATGAGCGCAAAACCGCTCATTACGGAACACGCCGGCATCGAAGAAACAACGGCAGTGGCCAGTCATTCCGGCATACCGACGGCGCATCAGAAATGATTTTTCGCGCACGGTTCCGGTTCACACACCCGGCAGCGCCGCCGATCTGAAGCCGCACTGACGATTCGACGATCATCAGGCACAATATCGCGCTGTGAACCCTGACCACACCCAGGAAGGACATACCCCGTCATCCGCTCCTGAACGCGAGACCCTTGCGCGGGTGATTGCCCGGCTGGCGCAGCGCTACCGCGAGGCCTCCCCGGCGCTGAACGCCGATGAACTCACCCCTCGCCTGGCGGCATTGCAGCTCGCAGAGGCGGCGCTGCGCGACCTCGCCGCTGTCGACGTAGCAGGCGCACGCCCGCCGCAAGTGGCCGTGATGGGACCGACCCAGGTCGGCAAGAGCACCGTCGTCAACCTGCTGCTCGGGCGGCGCACGGCGGAGGTAAGCCCGCTGGCGGGTTTCACCATCCATCCCCAGGGATTCGCGCTTCCCCCGCAGGAGTCGGAACCGGCCTGGATCGCACCCTTGTTCCCTGGCTGGGAACGCCTCGAAAGCACGGAACTGAGCCGCGACAAACTGGACTGTTACACCCTGCACCGCCTCACCGGCGACACGGCCGGGATGATTCCCGGCACAGTGGTATGGGATACGCCCGACTTCGACTCCCTCAGGGCGCACAGCTACCAGCGCGGCGTACTGGAAGTCGCCGCGGTCGCCGACGTGATCGTGCTGGTGGTAAGCAAGGAGAAATACGCGGACCTGTCGGTGTGGAAAACCCTCCAGTTGCTGGAACCCCTGCAGCGCTCACTGGTGGTGTGTCTGAACAAGACCGGTGAGGATACCAGGGATGTGCTGGTTGCGGCCCTGAGAACACGGCTTGCCGAATTGACTCCCCGCGCCGACGCCATCGAGGTCATCGCCATGCCCTACTGCCCGGGCATCGACGACCTCGTGACGACCTCCCCCCCCCGTGAAGTCACCGAACTGCGTGCCGCGCTGCAACGCGCGCTGACGGCTGACGATCGCAGCCGGCGCCCCGCCGGGGTCCACCGTTTGCTGCAGCAACACTGGACCGCGTGGGTGGAGCCGGTGCGCGCCGAACTCGAGGCGGCCGGAGCCTGGGAGCAGTCCGTCGAGGCGGCCATCGGTCAGGCGCTGACTGGCTACCGGGACGAGTTCCTGGAGCACCCGCAGCGTTTCGACACCTTTCGTCTGGCCATTCTGGAACTGCTGCAGCTACTGGAACTGCCCGGCCTGGCCAGGGTCCTGACGCGCGCGCGCCAGACGCTTACCTGGCCGGCACGGCGGCTCCTCGATTCCCGGCGCCTGAAAACGCTCACCGGGCGTCTGCGCGGCCGGGCGGCACACGACCTGCCGGGCGAGGAACTGGTCCTGCGCGACCTGCTGGAGCATCTGCTGACCTCGCTGTCGCGCGACGCCCTGCGGCGCGGCACGCCGCAGGCGCCGGACACGGCCTTCTGGCAGGCGCTCGGCCTGCGCCTCGCCGAGCGTCATACGGAACTGGCCACGCAGTTCGCCGCCGCCGCCCACCGCCATCACCTTGCCTTCCAGTCCGAGATCGAGAGCGCGGCGCACGACCTGTATGAAAACCTGCAGCAAAAGCCCGCACTGCTGAACACGTTGCGCGCGGCGCGACTCACCACGGATGCCGCGGGCATCGCGCTCGCGTTGAAAACCGGGGGCGTGGGACTGAACGACCTGTTGTTCGCGCCGGCGATGGTGTCGCTGACCTCGATGCTGACCGAGGGTGCGCTCGGCTCTTATATGACCCACGTTGCCGGCCGGCTGAAGCAGCGGCAGTACACCGCCGTGGAGCGGGATATTTTCAACGGCCCGGTGCGGGAGGCGTTGCGGGGACTCACCGGTAACCTCGAGGCGCCCGGCCTGTTCGGCATCTCGCGCCCGGACTACACCGCGGCGGAACAGGCGCTGACGGAGTGGCAACATGACTGATCGGCTCTCGCAACTGCGCGAGCGGGTCGGCGCCTGGATCACCCGCGCGCAGTCCATGGCCTGGCTCGGCGCAGCTGAATTGCAGGCTCTGCAGCAGGTGGAGCGGCACACCCCGGCCGATCTGTTTTCAAGGTCGCAGATCGTCCGCCCGCTGGTGGTGGCCTTTTTCGGCGGCACCGGCGTGGGCAAGAGCAGCCTGCTCAACCGTCTCGCCGGAGAAACCATTGCCCGCGTCGGCGTGGAGCGCCCCACCTCCCATGAGGTCACAGTCTATGTGCACGATGCGGTGGAACTGGCCAATCTGCCGGAATACTTTCCCGTGCAGCAGGTGCGCGTCGCACGCCATGCCGACGCGGCGCGGCGCGATGTCCTGTGGATCGACATGCCGGACATCGACAGCATCGAACAGGCCAACCGGGAGCAGGTGTTTGCCTGGCTTCCCCATATCGACCTGCTGGTCTATGTCATCAGCCCCGAGCGCTATCGCGACGACATCGGCTGGCGGGTACTACGCCAGCGCGGCCATCGTCACGGCTGGATGTTCGTCATGAATCACTGGGACGAGGGGGCGCCGGAACAGGAAGCGGACCTGTTCACCATCCTGCACGAGGCCGGTTTTGCCGATCCGCTGGTGCTGCACACCTGTTGCGGCGACACCTCCTGCCCGGATGACCGTTTCGCGGAACTGGAAGCTTCCATCAAGGCGGTGCAGACCCAGCACGGCCAGCAGGAACTGGAGCGGCTCGGGCATATGGCTCACCTGCAGGATCTGACTGCGCTGCTGAAATCAGCCCTGCTGCGTCTTGGAAAGGCGGCTGACTGGCAGAAAACCCGGGCCGATTTCCAGCGGCAGCGGTCACAGGTCGCGGCGGCGATCGCGGACGGTATGTCCTGGCCCATTCAGGAGGTCGCCGTGGAATTCGCCAGTCGCGATGCCGGCCTGCTGGCCCGGCTGCTGGGGAATCGCAAGGATTTCTCGCCGGAGCCAGAGCAGGGATCTAAGGAGGCACGGCCGGCGCCGCGCCAGCCCCTGGAACATGAGGCGACGACGGCGTTATGGGACGCCTGGGCGCAGGGCAAGCTGGAGGAGGTCTGCGATACCCTGGAGATCGCCCTGCGTCGCATCGGCGTAGCCCCGCAACCGCTGATTGCCCGACTGCAGCCTGCGATCGAGCGTGCCGGTCAGACGGTCAACCAGCGGTTGCAGCAGTCCCTGCGCCTGGGACTGGCCCGGCCCGGCACGGCGCTGCAGCGTTCCCTGCGCCGTATCACCGGCGCTGCGCTCAATCTGCTGCCCGTGGCCGCCCTGTTGTGGGTGTCCTACCAGGTAGTCGCGGGCTTCCTGCACGGCGCCACCGGGCAGGCGGCTTACCTCGGCGCGAACTTCGCCATCAACAGCATCCTGCTGGTACTGGTCGCCTGGCTCCTGCCCTACCTGCTGCACCGCCGTCTCAGACCGTCCACGGAGACAACCGTGATCCGCGCGCTGCGCACGGGCTTCGAACTGGGGCTGGAGGAACTCGGCGGGCAGACGGAAGCGGCATTCACCGCGGCCAGTGCGGAACGTGAGCACTTGCTGGCCGAAGCCGGGAAGCTCCTTGCTGAACTGGATCGCCACGGCGGCGCGCCGCATCCCGCCCCCAGTGCAACCGTCGCCCGGCTGCTCACGGTGCAGGGGCTTCCCGAAGCCGCCGTAGCGCGCCCTGCCCGATAGGCGTTGGACGACACGAAGGCGAAAGCCATACAGTGGATCGAGCAGGTAGCCTGGTTGGGGATGAGCAGACTATTATCGGTTACCGGCGGGATCCGCGCACCGATCCGCCGCAGCCCATCAAGCACCTGCGCACCGCCACGGTCAGCCCAATCAGGATATATATTATTTATACATTTCTGTCAGTTAAATAATATTCTAGAGAAATACAATTAACTTTCATCGGAATGGCGCTTACTTTAGGGGTATCGTTCGTATTTAAAGAAACAATGGCACGGAAGCACACGGAAGACACGGAATATACACAGATAATTTCTGTATCCTCTATACAGGATTCCGTGGCTGTTTATCACGATTTCGACTTGAGTCAGTGACATTCAACCCTAATCGAACTTTTCCGGACCCGGACCAGACACACACATGAACGCTATCGAACACAAAAACGTACTCGGAGAACCGCTGGAAACCTGCTCGGATCGACCGTTGGCCGGCTTCACCCGCAACGGCTCCTGTGAAACCGGGCCTCAGGATGACGGCGTGCATACGGTATGCACCAGGGTGACACAGGCATTCCTGGAGTTCAGCTGGTCACGCGGCAACGACCTCATCACGCCCGTGCCGGAACTGGACTTTCCCGGCCTCAAGCCCGGTGACCAGTGGTGTATCTGTGCGGCACGCTGGAAAGAGGCCCTGGCGGCCGGTTGCGCCCCGCGCGTCTGCCTGCGCGCCACCCACGTGCGAACACTCGAGATTGTCGCGCTGGCCGATCTCAAGGCGCATGCCATCGACCTGAGCTGAAACTCGCCGGGTACAAAACCGGACGACTGTGTGTGATGGATTTTTCGAAAACAGGTTTCTGGGCCATGATCCTTTGCTGGGTGTCGGCCATCGGCGGCATCGCCACGGCCATCCTCTGGGCCGCGTCGAAACGCCGGCAACCCCTCGACAGGGAGTTACTGATCAGGTCCCTGGATCGACGGTTAAAGGCCGGTGAGATCAGTCAGGCGGAGTACGATAAAAAGCTCAGTGATTTGCGGCAGGAAACAACACACAGGACAAACTCCGTCAGCGGGAGAAAGCCGCCGCTGCAACCGTGACAGTAGCATCTCGGGAAGGCGCTTCAACAGCCGGTCAGAACCGCTTCACAGATTAATCCGCAGACCGTAGATCCCGTAAAGTCCAGTGTTCTCCTGCAGGAGCGGGCTTGCTTGTGCCCGGCGATTAATCGGGTGCCCGCGAACACGATGTGTCATATTCGTCTGATTCGCGGGCAAAGCTTCCGCTTCCTGCTCGCCTGCTTCCCTGCAGGCGAGCCCGCTCCTGCACATATTCGTTTCGAATTTTTCCGAAGCGGCCGGCAGGCGCCGTATTGTGCGCTACCGCAGCCTGTGTATAGTTGGTGCACCGTCAGCATCTGCACACCGGACATCACCATGGCTGATCAGCCAATTCTCCCGCCGACCACACCGCCGCCCTCTCCGCTGAAAGAGATCGGGGTGAATCTCATCGACGATCCGGGCCAGTGGCTGGAAGAGGCACTGCGCGAACTGACCATGGCGATGAAGACGTTTCTGCCCCACTTGCTGGAAGCGCTGGCATTGCTGCTCATCGGCTGGCTGGCGGCCTTCGTCGTGCGCTGGCTGGTCAACCGCTTCGGCAAGGGGCTGGACGCGATCATGGCGGTCGTGCATCGCTGGCTCGGCCAGAAAGCCCCCCGAACACGCTGGTCGATCACCACCCTGGTAGGCAACGTCGCCTTCTGGATTACGCTCGCCTTTACCGTCAGCGCCGCCGCGGAGCAGATGGGTCTCATCACGTTCGCCAACTGGGTGCTGGAACTGCTCGGCTACCTGCCGCGCGTGCTGATCAGCGTCTTCATCCTGTTCATTGGCTACCTGATCAGCAGCGGCATACGCAACATGATTGTTGTCCTCGCCGACGCCAGCGACTTCCAGCACGGACTTTCCCTCGGGCAGTTGGTGGCGGGACTCATCCTCGCCTTCGCTCTGCTCCTCGGTCTCAATCAACTCGGGCTGGATGTCAGCCTGTTCGCCCATATCATCATCCTGGCGATGGCGGCGCTGTTCGGCAGTGCCGCCGTCGCCTTCGGCATCGGCGCCGCGGACGCGGTTCGCAATGTCATGGCCTCGCACTATGTCCGCAAGACCTACCGGAACGGATTGCGGGTGCGCGTACAGGGCACGGAAGGCGAGATCCTGGAAATAACGCCGGTGGCGGTAATCCTGGCGACCGCAGAGGGTGAAGCGATGATCCCGGCGCGTCACTTCCTGGAAAGCGTATCCCTGGTCGTCGAGGAGCAGGAGCCCGGACGTGCTTGACGCACTCACCAAGGGATACCTCACCCTGCACCCGGCCGCCGCGGCGCGCACCCTGGCGCGTCTCGACGTGCGCGATCTCAAGGCCGTATTCCAGGCCATGCCGCGACCGCTGGCCGCCAGTGTAATCGAACACATGACGCCCGGCTCCATCGCCCGCTGTCTCGGCCATCTGCAAACCCGGGTGGCAGCCGAGATTCTCGTACGCATTCCGTCGCTGACGGCGGTAGCGGCGCTGCGTTTGATGAACGCCGATCTGGTCAAGGTGCTGTTCTCGGCGATGCCCCGCCCGGCCGCCGCCCGGCTACGCCTGCGTCTGCGCTATCCGGAAACGCTGATCGGCTCCTTCGTGGATGCGGAAGCACTGACCCTCAGCGCGGATCAGCGCGTGGGCGATGCGTTGCGTCTGGTGCGCCGCACGGGCCAGCGTACCGGGCACACGCTGTACGTACTCGACGATCGACGTCACCTCGCCGGGGTGGTTGACCTGAGCGACCTGCTCGGCGAGCGCGACCGCAACAAACTCCAGCGGGTGCTGCGTCCGCCGCCCGTGGTGCTGAATGCGCGCGCCGCCCTGCAAACGGTCACCAATCATCCCGCCTGGCTGACCCATGACAGCCTGCCGGTAGTCAACCGCGAGGGCCTGTTCCAGGGCGTGCTGGCGCGCTCCAGGGTAATGACGGAAGAACAGCAACTGCTCACCGAAGTGGCGGAACGCAACGAGCTGGGCACCACCCGCGCCGCACTGGCGGATATCTTCTGGCTGGGGGTGGCGGCGCTGTTCACCGCCAACAACGGCATCAGCAAACAGCGCAGGATGGAAGACTGACATGAAACCGGGTATCGAAAATGCCATTCATGTCCTGCAGCGGGACCTGATCGAGGACCACCCGGACGATGCCGTGCAGCTGCTCGAACGGCTGCCGCCCGCGGAGATCGCTGAAGTCCTTTCCATGCACCCCGATACGCTGACCGCCACGATCTGGGAACGGCTGTCACCCGACATCGGCTGGCGGGCCATCAGCGTCCTGGAGGAAACCCGGGCAACGGAGGTACTGCGCCACATGAGCGCACCGCGCGCCGCGGCGCTGCTCACCATGGCCGACCCACCGTCCCGCGAAGCACAGCTGGC
>Ga0210085_1000667_pt1 | contig 14118 bp, 11 predicted proteins | sample China_Galinas_PW_5_FD_184866 | JGI IMG/M metagenome (GOLD analysis project Ga0210085, IMG submission 184866) | Wetland microbial communities from San Francisco Bay, California, USA, that impact long-term carbon sequestration - China_Galinas_PWC_D1... | ecosystem: Environmental > Aquatic > Marine... | reverse complement strand
CATCGCCAGGATCACCGGCACCATCCGCACCACGGTCAGGCTCAGCGCCGCGTAGAGGAAGACCTCCCAGGTCAGGTGGTCGAGGGCCGGCCGCAGCAGCACCGCCCCGAAGAAGAAGAAGGTGACGCCGTTGAGCACGTTGCCGACCTCCTCGCTGAACTCGTTCAGTTCGCCCGGGTCGCGGTCGAGCAGCAGCCGGTAGACGAGGCCGGCGACGAAGGCCGCGACGAAGCCCGAGCCGCCCAGCGGTTCGGCGATGCCGTAGGCGAGCGCCACGCCGCCGGCCGGGATCACCTGCCGCCAGGTCTTCGAGATCAGCTCGCGCCGCCCGGCGTAGACGATCAGCCCGGCGATCAGGGCGCCGGCGAGGATCCCGCCCAGCGCCCCGTAGCCGATCTCCTCGAGCAGCAGGGTGACGGCGCCACGACCCTTGGCGATGTGGGACTCGACGTCGGCCGCCGCCACCGCCGCGAACAGCAGCGGCACGCAGATCCCGTCGTTGAGCCCGCTCTCCACGTTGAGCCCCTGGCGGATCCGGGCCGGGACGCGGCGCGCCGTGATCACCGCCTGGCCGAGCGCGGCGTCGGTCGGGGCGAGGATGACGCCGAGGACGAGCGCTTCGCCGAGAGTCAGCTGGTCGAAGATCAGCCCGGCGGAGATCGCGCCGAGGCCGATCGTCAGCGGCAGGCCGAAGACGAGCAGTCGCAGCGAGACGTCGGCGCTGCCGTCGATCCGCCGCAGGTCGATCCGCGAGGCGTCGCAGAACAGCAGCAGCGCCAGGGTCGCCTCGGCCAGGGTCCTGATCGCCGTGCTCTGGTCGCCGTCCTCGACCCCGCCGAGCAGCCGCGGCCCGATCGCCAGCCCGAGCCCGACCAGCACCATCGCCGCCGTCACCGGGGTCCCGGTGAGCCGGTTGGAGACCGCTGCGACGCCGATCAGCGCCACCGCCACGATCGCGAGGGTCCACTCCATATCCCGCAATCTTCGCGCCGGACCGGACGTTACGCCGAAACCGGGTTTGAAGGGGGCGGGACTTGGTAGAAATAGAGGGATGAGGAGCTGGGACCTGCAAAGCGTCGATGCCGAGCCGCACCGGCCGCTGATCCTCGCCTCGGGCGAGGACGCGCGCACCGTCCTGCTCTCGCTGCCCGCGGGGGAGGAGCTGCAGGAGCACGAGGTGCATGAGCGGGCGCGGGTCGTCGTGGTCGCCGGCCAGGTCGAGGTCAGCCTGGCGGACGGTGAGACCGTCGCCGCCGGCCCCGGCCACCTCTTCGAGTTCGAGCCCGCCGAGCGCCACACCGTGGTCGCTCGCTCCGACGCCCGGCTGCTGCTCGTCCTCAGCCCCTGGCCGGGTGACGGACACCCGGGCGCGATGACCCTCGAGCAGAAGGCCGAGGCCCGTCAGCGCGCCGCCGAAGCCGGCTGAGCACCCCCTGGCGAACCCTTCGGTACTTGCCGCGTACCGAAATCTCCCTGCATCTGCTCACCTTTGATCAAGAAGTTTGGCGTGCGTAGGAATTGTTGTTATGCTCGCGCCGCTTCGATCAATCAGTTGTGAATGGTCGGGCGCCATAGCCAGCACCGGTGCCTTAATCGGTTAAAGGGACGGCGTTGTAAGCCGTAGATCCGGGTTCGAGCCCCGGCCGGTGCATTCGAGAGAGGGAACTCGAGAGACGGGCTATGGGCGAGAACATCTTCGACAGACTCGATCGGCTCGCGGGGCCGGAATGGGGCCCGGCGAAATGGTCGGTGCGGGCGCCGTACCGGCCGGAGGCCGAGTTCGACCTGGTGCTGACCGCGCGCACGCCGGACTGGCGCGGCGACGCCGAGGCGGTGGAGGCGCTGGAGGCGATCGAGGCCGAGCCCTGGGTCGCCGCCGCCGAGCGCGGCGAGAAGGCGGTGCGGCTGCGGCTCGCCGACGAGTGGGTCGAGACGACCGGGGAGGAGCTGGCGGCGGGGGAGCGCAGCGATGCGGACCTCGCCGCCGGCGGGCGCTACGCCGTCTACTTCTGGGGGGCGAACACGACCAAGGCGCTGCACATCGGCCACCTGCGCAACCTCGCGGTCGGCAACGCGATCGGCGCCGCGCTGGCCCAGGCGGGCGGCGAGGTCGAGCACCGCAGCCTGATCTGCGACGTCGGGCGCAGCATGGGCGAGGCGATGGCCGGGGTGCACGGCAGCGCCGAGGCGCTGGAGGAGGGTGGCGCCAAGAGCGACCACTTCGTCGGCTCCTGCTACGCCGAGTACGTCAAGGCCGGGCGGGCCGAAGGCGAGGACGGGGCGGTCGACTCGGTCGCCCGCGAGGCGACGATGTACCGCGACAAGGCCGACGAGCTGATGATGCGGGTCCTGGCCGGCGACCAGGCGGCGCTCGAACTGTGGTCGAAGACCCGCTCCTGGGTGATCGCCGGGCAGCGCAAGACGCTGGCGCGGCTGGGGGTCGTCTTCGACAAGGTGATCTTCGAGTCCGACTTCCTGCCCGAGGTCGCCGAGTACACCAACCTCGGCCTCGGCGCCGGCACCCTGACCCGCCGCGCGGGCGACTCGATGGTGATGTACCTGACCGCGCGCGAGGAGCTGGAAGAGATGCCGCTGGTGCGCGCCGACGGCCTGCCGACCCAGCACATGCGGGCGCTCGCCTACTGGGCCGCGGCCCCCGAGCTCGAGGAGGTCACCTCGCTGCAGGTCTGCGGCAACGAGTGGGTCGCCCACGTCACCTGCCGCCGGCAGCTGATCGACGCGCTCGGCCTCGCCGGCGCCAACGGCTACGGCAGCGCCAAGGGCGGCGGGCCGCCCACCCACGACGTCTTCCACGGCATGGTCGCGCAGGAGAACGAGTCGATCAGCTCCAGCAAGAAGGGGGCGCTGCTGGTCGACGACCTGGTCGAGTGGCTGGAGCGGGAGATCGAAGCCGATCCCGAGGCCGCCGCGATCGCCGCGGCGCACCCGGACCCCGACAGCATCCCGGCCCAGGTCGCGCTCGGCTACTTCCTGCTGCAGCCGAACGCGAAGAAGGTCGAGTTCGACACCGCCCGCCTGCTGCTGGCCGGCAAGGAGAGCCTCGGCTGGGACATCGCCCGCGCCCGCGCCCACCGCGGCGGCGGGGCGCCGCTCGCCGGCCCGCGGCCGGCCGCCGACCCCGACTACCGCTTCGCGGTCGTGCAGTCGGAGATGCACCGGGTCCACCTGCGCAGCGTGCTGGAGGGCTACGACGCGATCGCCCTCGCCAAGTTCGTCTCGCACTTCGCCCGCTGGTACGGCGAGCGGGAGCGCCCGCCCGAGGTCGAGCGGGTGTCGCAGGCCGTGATCGAGCGGGGCCTCGCCGGCCTCGGACTGGAGGGGGCGGGATGAGGACGCTGCTGGTCGACAACCACGATTCCTACACCTACAACGTCTTCCACCTGCTGGCCGCGGCCTCGGGGTCCGAGCCGGTGGTGGTCAACAACGACGCCGTCTCCTGGCGGGTGCTCTCGCGCGAGGACTTCGACGCGATCGTGCTCTCGCCCGGGCCGGGCCGGCCGGAACGCTGGCACGACTTCGGCGTCTGCCGCGACATCCTCCGCTACAGCGAGGTGCCGGTGCTGGGGATCTGCCTCGGCCACCAGGGCCTCGGCAACCTGCTCCGCGGCGGCGTCAACTGCGCCCCGGAGGCGATGCACGGGCGGCTCAGCACCGTGCGGCACACCGGCACCGGCCTCTTCGAGGGCATCCCCCAGGACTTCTCCGTGGTCCGCTACCACTCGCTGGCGATCACCAAGCCGATCGGCGACGTGGGGGAGGAGACCGCCTGGGCCGACGACGACGTGGTGATGGGGATCGAGCACCGCGAGCGGCCGATGTGGGGGGTCCAGTTCCACCCCGAGTCGGTCGCCACCGAGCACGGCCGCGCGATCGCCGAGAACTTCTACGCGATGGCGAGCCGGCTGAAGGGGCGCCGGCCGCGCGACGCCGGCGGAGCGGACCGGGAGCGCCCCGCCGCGGCGGCGGGCAGCGCCGCCGCCGACCCGCCGATCGCCGCGCGCGGCCGGGGCGAGGCCGGGATGCGGCTGCGCTCGGTGACCCTGCCGGGGGAGGCGCCGACCGAGCACGTCTACGAACGGCTCTTCGCCGACGCCGAGACCTCCTTCTGGCTCGACAGCGCCGACGCGCCGACCTGGCTCGCCCAGTGCTCCTACATGGGCGCCACCGCCGGCCGCGACCGCTGCCTGCTCGAAGCCGACATCGACGTCGGCGAGGTCGCGGTCCACCGCGGCGGCGTCGACACGGTCGAGCACAAGTCGGTCTTCGACCTGCTCGACCGCGAAGTGGCGCGGATCGCGGTCGAACCGCCCCGCGAGGTCGGCCGCGGCCTGGTCGGCGGTTTCGTCGGCTACCTCGGCTACGAGCTGAAGGCCGACTGCGGCTCACCCAACGTGCACAGCTCCGACATGCCGGACGCGATGATGATGCTCGCCAACCGGGTCGTCGCGGTCGACCACGCGAACGAGGTCACCCACGTCTTCGCCCTCGCCGGCGAGGACGACGCGGAGGCCGAGCGCTGGTTCGAAGCCGCCGCGGAGATCGTCCGCGAGGCGATCGCCGCGCCGCCCGCGCCGCCGCCGCTGGCGCCGCCCTCCGAGCCCGGCTCGACCGTCGAGTTCAGCTGCGGCCGCGGCCGCGAGCGCTACCTCGCCGACATCGCCCGCAGCCAGGCCGAGCTGGCCGCCGGGGAGTCCTATGAGGTCTGCCTCACCGACCAGATCTCGACCGACGCCGCTCCCGACCCCTTCGACCTCTACCGCTGGCTGCGGCGCGCCAACCCGGCCCCGTTCGCCGCCTTCCTGCGCTTCGGCGACCGCGCCGTGGTCAGCTCCTCGCCGGAGCGCTTCCTCTCGGTCGACCGCGAGCGCCGCGTGCAGGCGCGGCCGATCAAGGGGACGGTCTCGCGCAGCGACGACCCGGCCGAGGACGCCGCCCGCCGCCGCGAGCTGGCCGAGGACGAAAAGACGCGCGCCGAGCACCTGATGATCGTCGACCTGCTGCGCAACGACCTCGGCACGGTCTGCGAGGTCGACAGCGTGCGGGTGCCGGAACTGATGACGGTGGAGCCCTACGCGACCGTGCACCAGGTCGTCTCCACGATCAGCGGGGTGCTGGAGGGGGGCCGCAGCGCGGCCGGGTGCGTGCGGCGCTGCTTCCCGGGCGGCTCGATGACCGGCGCCCCGAAGGAGCGCACGATGGAGATCATCGACGGCCTCGAGGCCGAGGCGCGCGGCGTCTACTCGGGCGCGATCGGGTACTTCGGCGCCGACGGCAGCACCGACCTCAGCATCGTGATCCGGACGATCGTGATGCGGCCGGGGCGGACCACGATCGGGGCCGGCGGGGCGATCGTGATGCAGTCCGACCCCGAGGAGGAGTTCGACGAGATCCTGCTCAAGGCGCGGGCGCCGATGGCGGCGATCGCCAGGGTGGTGACGGGCGACGCGGAGGCGCGGACGATCGACCTCGAGCCGGCCCGGGAGGGGGTCGCCTCGTGAGCGAGCCGGCTTCCAGCGGGGCGGCGCCGGCTCCGGCCTCGGCCGCCTGGCACGTGCGCGCCGCGACCCTCGACGACGTCCCCGCCGCGGCCCACGCGGTCGGCGAGCTGCTCGACGAGCTGGGCGGCAAGCGGCCGACCGCCGCCGAGCTGGAGGGGGAGGCGCGGGCGCTGGTCTCCGACCCGGCGCTGGGGGCGCTGCTGGTCGCCGAGGCCGGGGGGGAGGTGGTCGGCGTGCTCGCCGCCAGCTTCCTGCGGGCGATGCACGTGCCCGGCCCCTACGCCGTGATCCAGGACCTCTGGGTCGATCCGGCCTGGCGCAGCCGCACGATCGGCGCCGACCTGCTCGCCGCGGTCGCCGAGCTGGTCCGCGAGAAGGGGATGCCGCGGGTCGAGGTCGGCCTGCCGCAGGAGACCTTCGCCGGGATCAGGGCGACCGAGGCCTTCTACCTCGGCAACGGGTTCGTATCGCTCGGAATCAGGATGCGGCGACGGCTCTGATGGCGGAGCTGGTGATCATCGACCAGCGCCACGGGCGCGACGACGCCGCGCTCTGGGTGCGCGAAGGCGACCGCCGGCTGCCCGGGCTGGACAGCAACCGGCGCCTGGCCGAGCTGCGCGCGGGTCTGCTGCGGCACGCCGGCGTCCGTGCCGAGCCGGCCGACGCCGACGACGAGGCGGTCGAGGCGGCGCTGCGCGCCCTGCACGAGACCCACTACCTGGACGCCTTAGGGGGGGTACAGAGCGGCGAGGCGGTCGTGATGGCCGACTTCGCCCCGCCGGGCCTGGAGCCCGACATCCCGGTCAACGCCGGGCTGGTGGCGGCCGCGCGGGAGGCGGTGCGGACGGCGATCACGGCGGCGCGGCGACTGGCCGGGGGCCAGCGCTTCGCCTACGCGGTCTGCCGTCCGCCGGGCCACCACGCCGGCCCCGACTGGCTGGCCGGGTACTGCTACCTCAACTCGGCCGCCGCGGCGGTGCACACCCTGGTCGAGGCCGGCGCCGGCCCGGTCGGGGTGCTCGACCTCGACCTGCACTACCCGAACGGCACCTCGGCGCTGCTCGAGCGGCTGCCCGGCGCGGTCCTGCACTCGCTGCACGCCCACCCGGTCACCAACGTGCCGGAGGGCACGGCGCTGCCGCGGATCGCGGGGGAACGGGCGCACGCCTTCGCCGAGCCGCCGGGCGAGGAGGCCTACCTGGCCGAGGTCGCCGCCTCGGTCGAGGCGCTCGCCGCCGGGGCCGGGGCGCTGGTCGTCTCGCTCGGCTACGACACGGTGCGCGGCGACCCGCACGGCGACTGGGAGTTCGAGCCGCGCGTCTTCACCGAGGTCGGCGCCCTGCTCGCCGCCGCCGACCGCCCCGTCTGCGTGATCCAGGAGGGCGGCTACGCCCTCGAGTCCCTGGCCGACTGCGCCGAGGCCTTCGCCACCGGCCTGCTCGCCGAGGTGTCCGAGGGGGCGGCGCGATGAGTGGGCTCGAGCCCTTTCGGGGGCGGTTGGACGAGATCGACGATGCGATCGCGAAGCTGCTCGGCGAGCGGTTCGAGGTCTGCCGCGAAGTCGCCGTCTACAAGAGCGAGCACGAGATCCCGATGATGCAGCCCGACCGGGTCGCGGAGGTGCGGGCGCGCTACCTCGCCCGCGGCACCGAGGCCGACGTCCCGGCCGACTTCATGGCCGAGCTCTTCGAGCTGCTGATCGCGGCGACCTGCAGGGCCGAGGACGAGCTGATGGACCGGCTCGCGGCGGCTCGCGACGGGGGCGGCGCCGCCGGCGGGGGTGGTGGGCGGTGAGCGCGCTGCCGCCCGGCCCGCGCCGGCCGCGGGCGCTGCAGGCGCTCGCCTGGATGCGCCGGCCGCTGCCCTTCCTGGAGGAGTGCCACCGGCGCTACGGGGACGCCTTCACCCTGCGGATCATGCGCTGGGGCGACTGGGTCGTGCTCGCCGATCCGGCCGACGTCAAACGGGTCTTCACCGCCGGGGACAAGGTCGGGGTCGCGGTCGCCAACCCGCTGCTGCGCCCGGTGCTCGGGTCCCGCTCGGTGATGCTGCTCGAAGAACCGGAGCACATGGAGCGGCGCAAGCTGATGCTGCCCTCCTTCCACGGCGAGGCGGTCGGCGCCGACGCCGAGATGATGGCCGGGGTGGCGCGCCGCGAGGTCGCCCGCTGGCCGGTCGGCGAGCCCTTCGAGCTGTGGCCGCGGATGCAGGCGATCACCCAGGAAGTGGTGATGCGCGCCGTCTTCGGCCCCGACGGGGAGGGCCGGCTCGACCCGCTGCGCCGGCGCCTGACGGCGCTCACCGAGTGGATGAACACGCCCCGCAACCTGACCCGGCTGGCGCTCTACGGCCCGGACCGCCTCGCCCGCAGCCGCGACTACCGGGAGGCGATGCGGCCGGTCGAGGAAGCCGTCATGGCCGAGGCGCTGCGGCGCCGGGCCGAGCCGGAGGCGGCGCCCCCCGGCGTGGTCACGATGCTGGTCCAGGCCCGCTACGAGGACGGCGAGCCGCTCAGCGAGAAGGACCTGCGCGACGAACTGCTGACCCTGCTCACCGACGGCCCGACCTCGACCTCGCTGGCCTGGGTCTTCGAGCGGCTGATGCGCCACCCCGAGGCCCTGGAGCGGGCGCGGGCGGAGGTGGTCGGGGGCGGCGACGGCGCCTACGTCGACGCGGTGATCCGCGAGACGCTGCGCATGCGCCCGCCGGTCCCGGTCGTGGTCAGGCGGCTGCTGGAGCCGATGGAGCTGGGCGGCCACGAGCTGCCGGCGGGGACGACGGTGGCGCCCTGCATCCCGCTGATCCACTTCAGCGAGGAGCACTACGAGGAGCCGGACCGCTTCCGGCCCGAGCGCTTTCTCGGCAGTCCGCCGCCGACCTACGCCTGGATCCCGTTCGGCGGCGGCGTGCGCCGCTGCCTGGCGGCGAGCTACGCGGAAATGGAGATGAAGCGGGTCGTCTCGACGGTGCTCGCCGAGGTCGACCTGCGTCCCGCCGACGACCGCTTCGAGGGAATGCGCAAAAGCGCGATCTCCTTCAGCCCCGACCGCCGCGCCCTGGTGATCGCCGAGCCGCGCCGCTCGGGGCGGGAGAGCCGCTCGATGCCGGTGACGGCCTAGGAGACGAGACGAAATGCACGCCGAGGAGGACAAGCTGATGCCAGAGGTCGACCTGCTGATCGTCGGCGCCGGGGCCAAGGCCGCGGCGATCGCCGCCAAGATCCACGCGATCAACCGGCTCGGGCTGGGTCCGATCACCGCCACCGTGATCGAGCGCAACGTGCCGGCCGCGTCCTGGCTCGGGCTGAACGGGATGACCTCGGGCGAGGAGCCGCTCGCGGTGCCGCCGATCAAGGACGTCGGCTTCCCGTACCGCAGCCGGCGCCAGTTCGGCGAGGCCGGCGACGCGATCGACGCGGCGCTGCTGCCCGTCTCCTGGCAGCGCTACGCGATCGAACGCGAGGAATACGCGCCCTGGGTCAACTCCGGTGCCCCCTCGGTCCGCCACCGCGACTACGGCGAGTACCTCGGCTGGGTGCTGAAGCGGACCACCGACGGGGTGCGGATGCTGAGCGGCGACGTGACCCGGATCGGGCTCGAGGGCGAGCGCTGGGTGGTCGACGTCGAGGATCGCGGCAGCCCCTCCGACCCGGCCCGCCACACCGCCCGCGCCCTCGTGCTCACCGGTCCCGGGGTCCACCGCGCCCTGCCGCACGCCGCCGGGACCGAGGAGCGGATCTTCCACTGCGACAGCCCGCGCAGCGAGTTCGTCCGCGTGCCGGAGGGCCGCGAGCTGGAGATCGCGATCGTCGGCGGCGGCGAGAGCGCGCTCAGCGCGCTCGTCTTCCTGCGCGCGGTCCGGCCCGAGGCGCGGCTCACCGTCTACACGCCGGGCCTGCCGATGAGCCGCGGCGAGAGCTTTCTCGAGAACCGGGTCTTCGCCGACCCCGACGACGTCGAATGGAGCGAGCTCGACGAGCGCACCCGCCGCGACTTCGTCAAACACTGCGACCGCGGGGTCTTCGACGCCACCGTCCTGGCGCGGATCTCCGGCGACGAGCACTGCCGCTTCGCCACCGGCCGCGCCGTCCACGTCGCTCCCGACGGCGGCGACGGGCTGCTGCTCGAATACGAGGCGCCCGGCGAGGTGGTCGCCGCGCCGCACGACTACGTCGTCAACTGCACCGGCTTCGACCTGCTCGCCCAGCTGCGCGGCCTCTTCCCCGACGAGGTCAGGGAGGAGGTCGAGGCGAGGGCCGGCCGGCTCTGGGACACGCCGCCCGGGACCGAGGTCGCGGTCGGGCGGGCGCTGGAGCTGAGCGGGATGAGCCCGCGCCTGCACATCCCCGGGCTGGGCGGGCTCAGCCAGGGCCCGGGCTTCGCCAACCTCGGCAGCCTCGGCCTGCTCGCCAACCGGGTGCTGCAGCCGGTCTTCGACGAGGTGTCCTCGCGCTCGGGGGCGAAAAGCGTAAGAATGCAGGACGATTCTCTATTAATCGATTAGAGGGGAGCAGGGATGGCGGCGTTGCCTGGGAGGCCGGGGCATGCCCCGGGTCGAGTAGCGGTGAGAAGGAGCCGGGCGGTGGCGCTGCTGGCGGCGCTGGCGGCGCTGGCGGCGCTCGTGGCCAGCGGCTGCGGGGGCGGGGGCGGTTCGTCCTCGGGCTCCTCTGAACGCGAATTCGGCGGCACCGCGCTGCCCGGCGTCGACGACGCCAGCACCCGGTTCGTCGAAGGGGGGATCGAACGCGCGACCGCGCCGTCGCTGGAAGTCGCCTGGAAGCTGGCGCTGACCGCGCAGAGCACCTACGGCAGCTACACGGCGACCCCGGTGATCGTCAACGGCGTGATCTACTCGCAGGACCTCGGCTCCAACGTGCAGGCGATCGACCTCGCCAGCGGCGAGGTGATCTGGACCCGGAAGTACGAAATCCCCGACCAGGGGCCGAACGGGGTCGCGGTCGCCGAGGGCAAGGTCTTCGGCGCCACCTCCAGCGAAGCGTTCGCGCTCGACCAGGAAACCGGCAAGCAGCTCTGGAAAGTCGACCTGCTGAACAAACAGGCCGAAGCGGTCGACATCGCCCCCGGGTACCACGAAGGCCTGGTCTACGTGTCCACCGTCCCGACCAACGTCAGCTCCGAATACCCGGCCGAAGGGGTCGGCACGCTGTACGCGCTCGACGCCGAGACCGGCAAGACGAAGTGGACCTTCGAGACCGTGCCGAAGAAGCTCTGGGGCAAGCCGAAGGTCAACTCGGGCGGCGGCCTCTGGTACCCGCCCTCCTTCGACGAGAAGGGGTTCATGTACTTCGGGGTCGGCAACCCGGCGCCCTTCCCGGGCGTGGCAGGCGAACCCTGGGGCTCCAGCCGTCCCGGCCCGAACCTCTACACCAACTCGATGGTGAAGCTGAACGCGAAGACCGGGAAGATGCAGTGGTACTACCAGCAGACGCCGCACGACGTCTACGACTGGGACTTCCAGAACTCGCCGATCCTGACCGAGGTGGGCGGGAAGAAGCTGGCGATCGGGTCGGGCAAGTCGGGCGTCGTCGTCGCCCTCGACCGCGAAACCGGCAAGCCGGTCTGGAAGCGCCCGGTTGGCCGTCACAGCGGCCACGACGAAGACGGCCTGCTGGCGATGCGCGGCGAATACTCGAAGCTGAAGCCGGGCTCGACGATCTACCCGGGGACGCTGGGCGGGGTGATCGCGCCGATCGCGGCCAACTCGACCACCGTCTTCGCCCCGGTCGTCAATCACCCGATCACCAGCAACGGGACCGAAAACCAGGAAATGCCCGAACTGACCGGCGAACTGGTCGCGATCGACATCAAGACCGGGAAGGTGCAGTGGAAGAAAGAATTCGAAGCGGCGGCGTTCGGCGCGCCGACGGTGGTCAACGACCTCGTCTTCCTCGCCACCTTCGACGGCACCGTGCACGCCTTCGACGCGGAAACCGGCGGCGAAGTGTGGCAAGCGGCCCTGCCGGCCGCCTCCAACGCCGGCCTGATGGCGAGCGGCGACACCCTCGTCGTCCCGGCCGGCCTGCCGAGCGCCGAAGGGCAGAAACCGGAAATCGTCGCCTACAGGCTGGGCGGCGAATAGGGGGGCTGGGACCCCGGCGCCGGTCAGTCCGGCGCCGGGGCCGGCTCGACGCTGCCGCGCATCAGCAGGACCGGCAGCCGGCAGTCGGCGAGCACCCGCCCGGAGACCGAGCCGAGCAGGGCGCGGCGGATGCGGCCGTGCCCGTGGGAGCCCATCACGATCAGGTCGTGTTCTTCCTCGGTGGCGACGCGGAGGATCGTCGTCGCCGGGTCGCCGCGCTCCAGCCGCGTCGTCACGCCGACGTCGGCGGGCAGCGAGTCGGTCCCCTGGCGGAGGATCTTCGAGTGCAGGTCGACCGGGTCGGGGGGCACCGCGGTCCCCGGCCCGACCGGACCGGCGCCGTCGGGGGCGGCGACGCTGAGCAGGGTCAGCCGGGCGTTCTGGTCGCGGGCCAGGGCGGTCGCGTGGACCAGCGCGGCGTCGGCGTCCGGCGAGCCGTCGAGGGCGACGAGGATGTGGTGATAGAAGGACAGGGTGCCTAGGCTAGTTCGCAGCGCCGGAGTCCTGCTCTTCCGCCGTCGGGGCGAGGGGGTCGAGTTCCTGCTCGCGCACCCGGGCGGCCCGTTCTGGGCACGCCGCGACGCCGGCGCCTGGACGATCCCGAAGGGCGAAGTCGAGCCGGGGGAGGAGCCGCGCGACTGCGCGCTGCGTGAGCTCGGCGAGGAGATCGGGCCCGCTCCCGAGCTCGACCCGGTCGGGCTGCTCGAGCTGGGCACGGTCAGGCAGCGCTCGGGCAAGGTGGTGGCCGCCTGGGCGGGGGAGGCCGACTTCGACCCGACCGCCCAGCGCAGCATCTGCTTCGAGATGGAGTGGCCGCCGCGCAGCGGCCGCACCGCCGAGTTCCCGGAGGTGGACCGGGTCGAGTGGCTCGACCCGGAGCGGGCGCGCGAGAAGATCCTGCCGGCCCAGGCCCCCTTCCTCGACCGTGCCCTGGAGCTGATCGCCACCGCCGGGCGGTCGTAGTTCCGCCCGCATACCGGGCGGAACTGCGACCGCGGGACGGTGGTGACGGGGCCGCCGACCCGGCCTATACTCGGCGGGGATGGAAAACGGCTCCACTCCAAGCCCCGGGCCGGGCGCCGTCGAGGAGGGCGCTCCGGAGCAGAACGGGCACCTGCCGCTCTCCGCGCGCCTGCTCGGCGCCGGCGTGCGCGGCGCCCGCACGGTGAGCAAGGCCGCCGGGATCGACCGCGCGGTCGAGGCCGCGACCGAGGAGGCGATCGTCGCCGCGGTCGAGAGCGAGGCGGTGGAGCGGGCGATGGCGCGGGTCCTGCAGGGCCCCGTGGTCGAGGAGGCGGTGCAGAACGCGCTCGGCAGCGAGGCGGTCAAGCGAGCGGCACTGGAGGCGATGGACAGCGAGCTGGTCGACGAGGTATGGCGCCGCCTGCTGGCCAGCGAGGAGGCCCAGCAGCTGGTCGAGCGGATCGCCGAGGCGCCCGAGGTGCGGGCCGCGATCAGCGCCCAGGGGGTCGGCCTGATGGGGGACGTCGGGCGCACGATCGCCAGGCTGGCGCGGCACCTCGACGACACCCTGGAGCGGGTCGTGCGGCGGATCTTCCTCCGGCCGCGGCGGCCGGTCCCGACCGACCACGCCGGCCTGATCAGCCGCGGCCTCGCCTACCTGGTCGACGGCGTCTTCGTCAACCTCGGCTTCACCGTGCTGCTGGCCGCCGTGACGCTGGTCGACGACGCCTTCGGCGGTACCGGCGACGGGCCCTCGAGCTTCGCGGTCGCGGCCGGCTCGGCGGTCTGGCTGGCGGCCGGCGCCCTCTACCTGTTCGCCTTCTGGTCGCTGGCCGGGCAGACGCCGGGGATGCGCTTCCTCGGCGTGCGGCTGAGCGAGCGGCCGCGGCCGGGTGCGGCGCTGCGGCGCGTGGTCGGCTTCGGCCTCTCGGTCGTCACCTTCGGGGTCGGCTTCCTCGGGGTCGTCTTCGGCGAACGCCGGCTGGGCTGGGAAGACCGCCTCTCGGGGCTCGACGTCGTCTACGACGAGCGGCGCCCGGAGCCGGCGCCGTGGTCGGAGCCGGTGCCGCCGGGCCGTGGGGCCGGGGCGGCGGGTGACGAGCCGGTCAGCTCGGCGGCTGGGGCCGCGGAGCCCGCGACCGACTCGGAAGCCATCGCTGGATGAGCAGCGTCACGGTGCCGGAGACGATCATCAGCGAGACGTTGATCGAGAGCACCGCCAGCGCCCCGAGCGCCCGGTCGAGGCCGCCGGCCCCGATCGCGACCCCGAGGTAGGCGGAGGCGGGGATCGTGGTCACCGAGATCGCGACCCCGACCGCGGCGCTGGCCCGGGTCTCGAAGGAGAGGATCGCCGCGATCCCGGCGGCGAGCGCGACCAGCACGGTCGAGTAGTCGGTGTGGGCGAGGGTGGCGAGGCTGGAGTCCTCGACGTCGAAGCCGGCGGCGAGGATGCCGAGTTCCTTCAGCGCGCCGCCGAGCGCGGCGGCGACCAGCACGACCAGGGTGAGGCCGACCGTGAGCGTGATCGCGGCGCGGA
>Ga0210085_1000666_pt1 | contig 14128 bp, 12 predicted proteins | sample China_Galinas_PW_5_FD_184866 | JGI IMG/M metagenome (GOLD analysis project Ga0210085, IMG submission 184866) | Wetland microbial communities from San Francisco Bay, California, USA, that impact long-term carbon sequestration - China_Galinas_PWC_D1... | ecosystem: Environmental > Aquatic > Marine... | reverse complement strand
TGCCGTTCGCGCTAGCTGCGCAGACCATCCTGGGCCGCGACAGCGCCCCGATCCGCGGCTGCCGAGCGCGGCGCTCGCCCATGGTCCTTGCTTCCCTGTTCGCGTCGGGCACCGACGACGAGCGCGATCCGGTACGTGGTCAGGAACACGACCGTGACCGACAGCGCCAGGTAGCCCGCGTACGCCCACTCGGCGCCGGTGTCCGAGCCGGCCATCAGCCCGTGGACGGTGGCCGCCACGAAGGCGGCGAAGGAGAGGTAGTGGATGGTGCGCCACGTCCTTGTGCCGATCCGTTTGCGCACGTAGAAGCTCAGCAGCACGATGAGCGACAGCGCCATCCCGATCTGGCCTAGCCCGACCCACAGCGGTCGATAGGGTCCGATGAAGGGGACCACCACCTCCGCGGGGGTATAGGGGACGGCGCGATCGATCATCAGCACCGCCGCGTGTACCAGCGCCAGGGCCACGCCGATCCCGGCGAGGTCGCCGTGGAGCGTGAACGAGACGGGGCGGTGCGCGACGCGGTCGAGCAGCTTGGTTGAGAGCAGGAGGCCATAGATGGTCGATCCGGCGAGAGCGAGATAGGCCAGCAGCGCGGTGATGCGCGTGGTGTACCAGGGCAGGCGGTCGTACTCCTCGTTGAGCCAACGCGCGACCTGCTCCCACGCACGCGGCCCGGTCGCGCCGACGAGCAGGACGATGGCGAGCGCGAAGAGGCTCCAGCGCACCCAGCGCAGCTGGGGAAAGCGGCCCTGGCGCATCAGTCCAGCCACCGATCGGTGCCGGGGAGGGCCAGCAGGTCGCCGCTCGCGAGCAGCAACAGGGCCGCCCACGCGCCGCCTGCCTCGAGCACTGCCGGGCCTGCCTGCGCGCCGCGGATGACGGCCGCCTTGGCCAGCGCCTCGGCCAACCCGGCACGCTCCGCGACCACGGTCGCCTGCACCACGTCGGTCTCCGCCGGCAGCCCCGTCCAGGGGTCGATAAGGTGGTGGGTCTCGCCTCGTGCGGTCTGCCAACGATGGACGCTGGTGCCGGACGTGGCGATCCCGAACCGGCCGCCCGGCCAGTCTGCCGGGGGCTGGAGCCGGGCGAGCTCCACGCCCGCCTCTTCCGGATGCGGGACAGCGACCTGCCAGTCGGTCGGCCCGGCTGTCCGGACCGCGATATCGCCATCGGCATCCACGAGGGCTGCCGGATAGGCATCGAGCAGACGCAACGCCCGGTCGGCGATCCAGCCCTTGGCCACACCGTCCAGATCGAACCGGACGGGGTCCGTGCGCAGAAGCCGCCGGTCGCGGCCCTCGCCCGTGAGCGACCAGGACGTCACGCGCGGGAGCGAAGGATGGCCGTCCGCCTCGGCTGCGAGCCTGGCATCGAGCAGGCTGACGTCGACCACGCCTGCCGTCGCGGCAGACATGGCCCGGGCGTGCGTCATGGCAGCGGCCAGGGTGGGTCGGAGCGCCACGTCCAGCCGTGCTGGATCGGCATTGAGCAGGGCCAGGTCGGAGTCGTCGCGAAAGCGCGTCAGGCGCCGAGCCCAGGCATCGATGCGGTCGGCCACCCGCCGCAGATCCCGCTCGGCCTCAGCGCCATCGCGGAGCCCGGACGCGACGAGCAGTCGCAGGTCGCCACCCATCGTGCGGGTCGTGAGCTCGGTCTCCAGCGTCGCCTGCTGGGGGATCTCCAGCGGGGCTGGCGTCGCGATCGTCATCCGCCCGACTGCCGTGAACGGGCCACGGTCCGAGTCGAGCGGCCGGCAGTCCGAGTCGAGCTGGCCGGCGCCGACACGACCACCCGCCGGACCACCACGCGTGGCGTCGGAGCCGCTTCCCGGATGACTCGTGCGCCCTTGGGTGCCCGCTGTCCGGGCTTCAGCCGCACGTAGGTCACGGGCCGCTGGATCTTGGCGACCTTGGCCCCGGCGGGCGCGGGAGCCGGTGCCGACGTCGGTGCCTGGGCCTGGCTCGTCGGGAAGGGGACCAGCCCGGCGCCGATCACGCTCACGGCGGCGAGGGCACCAGCACCCATCATCAAACGGGCCGGCCTGGGGTCAGGCCGTTCCCGGGTGTCCTTGCCCGCCATCAGTCGTCCTCGTGCTCGTGCTCGCGCTCGTGCTCACGCTCGTGCTCACGCTCCCGTTCGTCGTCACGAACCCGCGTTGCGCGGACTCGGTCGCTCTTGCCGGACGCCGCGCCCGACCGCGTGCTTGTCGCGCTCGATCTGGCGGTAACGCGCTTCTTGACCACGACCGTCTTGGGCTTGGGTGCGGGCTTGACGTAGACGATCTCTGGCTCGATGGTCTCGACCGGCTCTCCGGGGGCCGCTTCAGCGGCCACGACCTGGGCGGCTGGATCGAAGTCCGTTCGGCTCCCGGGCCCGAAGCCGGCAGCGGTCAATCCGACCGCGAGGACGCCGGCCGCGACCAGGCTGCTGACGGCGATGGCGAGGCGTTGTCTCATGGGTCACTCCTGTTGCACGTGGATCGACTACCTGAGCGCGAGATGCCCCAGAAGGTTCCACTCGTCTCGGATGGAACCTCTGTGGCGTCTTTTCCCTCAGGTAGTCGTCGAGGGCCGGTACGGCCGGTCCGCAACAAGACGGTGAAGATGACCAACCCGAGCGATGCCAGACCCGGAGCGCGATGCTGACGTCCGCCATCCCGTTCGCGCGTTCTGCCAACGCGGCCTACAGTGACGTCGATGACAGCGATCTGCGATCGATGACCCTCGAGCCGACCGACCGCATGTTGGTCGACGCCGTGATGGCCGGCGATGACGACGCCTTTCGCGTTCTCGTCGACCGCGAGAAGGCCAACGTGATCGGCCTGTGCCTGCGTGTCCTGCGCAACCCGGTGGAGGCAGAAGACGTGGCCCAGGATGCGTTCCTGCAGGCCTATCGAGCGCTGCCGACGTACCGCGGCGATGGGCCCTTCGGTGCCTGGGTCGGGCGCATCGCGGCTCGCCTGGCCTATGCCAGGCTCAAGCGTCCGGCCGAGCTCCAGGCCGACCCGACGCGCGAGGAGGGCTGGCTGGTGGACACGGCGCAGAGCGTCGATCCGCAGGTGGAGATGCTGGCCGGTGAGCGCCGGGCAGAGGTGCGCGAGGCGATCTCGGCACTGCCTGAGCACCATCGGCGCGTGGTCGAGATGCGCTTCTATGGCGACATGTCGCTCGACGAGATCTCCTCGCAGACCGGTGCGCCGGTGGGCACCGTCAAGTCCCGTCTGCACCGTGCCCTGGCGGCCTTGCGCGAGCGACTGGGATCATGACCATGCGACATCGACGCGGTTACGCTCCGCCGCCGCCTCCGGCGGCTGGTCGGGCCGGGAGGCCACCAACTCCCGCCCGAAGCGGCTCATTCACCGACCAGGTCATGGCTCGCGTGGCCGAAGAGCCCACGCCTTCGCCGTCGCGGGTGTTCGCCCGCTCGCTGCGCCACCTCGCCTTGCGCGATGCCGTGGCGGCGATGGCGGCCGCGTGGCGGCTGGCCTTCGAGCCGGAGGGTCGAGTCGGGGCGTCCACTCGGGCCACGGCCGCAGCCCTCTTCCTGAGCGTGGTCATCCTGTTCGGAGTCGGCGGTGCTGTCATCCTGCACGGGGCCGTGGCGCTGGTCGGATCGGACGGCTCACCGGCCGGGCCGGTCGCGCCGGGGGCCGTGTCATCGTCCTCGCCGGTCCCAGCCGTGGAGCTGGCACCTTCGCCGAGCATCAGCCCCACGCCGCCCCCGACCGCGCCGCCGACTCCCAGGCCGAAGGCGACGCCCAGGGCCACGCCAGCCCCGGCCACGTCATCCGAGGATGGTTCCGGGGAGCGAGTGAAGCGCGAGACGCCCGAGCCGGTGAGGCGCGAGACCCCCGAGCCGGAGGACCGCTCGGAGCGGAGGGAGCAGAAGGCCGAGGACAAGGACGAGAAGGACGACTGAGGCCGCGGTCCTGCCTGGCCGCGCCAGCCGCTCCGAACGGCTCCCAGGAGAGGCAGTGCGAGCCCGCCGGGCAGGCGACGGCGTGAGGCGCTAGATTGCGACCCGATCCGGTCGATCACGTCGCGGATCCAGTCGCGCTATCCCAAGGAGTGACCACGTGAACGACAACGTCCGGATCGGCCTGGCCGAAGCCATCGGCACGGCCATCCTCGTGATCGGCGGGGCCGGCACCGCCATCATCGCCACCGGCGGCTTCGACTCAGGCCTCAGCGTCGGGCCCCTCGGTGTCGCGTTCGCGTTCGGTCTCAGCCTGCTCGCGATGGCCTACCTCATCGGCCGGATCTCCGGTTGCCACATCAACCCGGCGGTCACCATCGGCATGATCACCGGCCGCAAGATCGGCCTCGCACAGTCGGCGCCGTACTTCATCGGCCAGTTCGCAGGCGGCATCATCGGTGCGGGCCTGATCGCGTTCGCGCTCATGGGCACCGGCGACTACTTCGCCCAGGCACAGGCCGCGGGCTTCGCCTCCAATGGCTACGGCGCGCACTCACCCGCGGGCTTCGACCTGCTGTCGGTGGCGGTCATCGAGGTCCTCGTGACCGCGGTGTTCGTGCTCATCGTGCTGGGCACCACCCATCCTGATGGCGTGCCCAAGGGCTTCGGGCCGATCGCTGCCGGTTTCGGGCTGACGCTCGTGCACATGGTCTCCATCCCGGTCTCGAACGCATCGGTCAACCCTGCGCGTTCGCTCGCAACGGCGGTATTCCAGGGCGACTGGGCCCTCGGCCAGGTGTGGGCCTTCTTCCTGTTCCCCGCCATCGGTGCCGTGATCGCCGGACTCATCTGGCTCGTCATCGGGCCGCAGCCGGCCGTCCCGCTCCCGGACAAGGTCGCCGCCCAGGCGGACTGACGGTCCGGGCGAAGGTCTGAGCGTCCAGACAGGCCACCTTCGGGACGTGCCCGCCCCTGCCTGCCGGGGTCGACGGTCTATGCGGGCTCGGCACCGAGCTGGTGCACGGCCGCTTCCAGGCCGGCGCGGTCCCTGATCGGGCTCGTCGTCGGGAAGCTGGTGGTCCGGAAGTGCTGAGCGAAGGGAAAGCTGCAGGCTTCGAACGGCTCGCTCGCCAGCAGTTCCTGGCCGAAGGTATTGCGCTCGATCTCGACCGATTCGAGCGGGATGTGCAGGGCCCGCTCCACTTCACCCGGGTCGAAGACCAGGCCGAACGGGACCGAATCGCCGTCCAGCAGCCGTCCGCCGTAGTCGACGGAGAGATTGCCCTCGAGCCACAGCCGCTGGTCGAGGGGCTGGAGTGACGCGGCCTCGAGACAGGCCACGCTGGCGATGTGATTGCGACCGTCATCGCTCCGCACGTCGACGATCAGGTCACCGGCGTAGGAGGTCGTCACCACGCACTGGCTGCTGCTCGAACCGGAGAAGCCCCGGCGCGGATCGAAGCTGATGGTGTTTGACTCGTAGTCGCAGATGATCCACGACAACATGCCGGTCGCCTCGTGCTCTGCGATGAGATAGAACTCCACGCGCGTGCCCCAGAACACGGAGGTGTGCACGTTGAACGCGGCGAGGATGCCGGCGTATCGCGGCGTCGTGCCTTCGAACATCGCGGTCGGGATGAGTCGATAGCCGGGGGGAAGCTGCGCACTGGCCCCGGACGTGTCTTCGATCTCGTAGGCCAGGAAGTAGGCGTAGGGCTCGACGACGAAGCTGATGTCGGACTCCCGGTTCGCCCGGTCGACGATCCACTTCTGGACCCTGACCGGGAGCTTCCGCAGCATCTCGGCGCGTCCATACAAGCCCCCGATGGCCTTCGGGCTGATGACCATCTCGGTGTGCTTGATGAAGTGGAGCGCGGTCTGCCGATCCATCGACGGGATTCCTGTGTTCAGGTGTGTAGAAGGTTAGTCTACACTATGTTCCTGCCCGCGGATCGCCTCGCGTGCCTGGCCCGCCCTGGTGGTGAGGTGGGCCACCGCCATCACTGCTGGGCCATCAACCGGCGTAGCGTCGCTTCGTCGTCCTCGATGAGGTCACCGGACACATCGAGCACGACCTCGTGGATGGTGCCGGTGAACGTGAATGGCGGTGCATAGGCGTCGGGCAGCACCGGCGCTCCGGAGTCGTAGCCACAGGACAAGCCTTCCAGCTCGTAGATCATCGGCGTGGTGTGGGGAACGTCAGTGCTGGCGGCCAGGTCGCCGTCGACGTACAGCTGGAACCGTCCGGGTGCGCCCTTTCCAACGGCGAAGTCGGGCGCACCGGTGGGTTCGAACTCGAAACGGAGCTTGTGCCGTCCTGCGGGCACTGGCTCATCCGTGCTGACGCTGAAGAAGTCGCGTGCCACGTAGTTGAGCCCATAGTGGAGCCGGCTGTCCTTCATGTAGAAGGCGAAGCCACCCGCGGCGCCTCCCTGCGCCAGGAGGATGCCCTCGGCGCCACCGGCGGGGACGGTCACGTCGGCCTCGATGCTGTGGGGTCGGTTGGCGATCTTGGGCGTGGCCGGTTGCGGGATGGCCGTGAGCCCCGGGTAGTACGTGAAGCGACTGCGGGGTCGGGATGTCAGCGGCCGCTCCACCACCAGGCGGCTCTTGACGTCGCCGTCGATGGGCAGGACCTGGTACTTACCGGCCTCCACCCACCACATCGCCACCAGTTCGCGGAGCTTGGCCGGATGCTCGGCTGCGACGTCGGTCGACTCAGTCGGGTCGTAGGTGATGCGGTAGAGCTCCCACCCTTCCGTCTCGAGCTCGTCGAGCTCGGCCGGTCCGATCGGTGAGCCGAAGGCCCGGCCCCTGGTGGCAGCGGTCGTGAAGTCGGGACCGGGCCAGGGGCAGACGGCCCGCCAGCCGTCGTGATCGATGGCCCGGTGGCCGAACATCTCGAAGTACTGCGTGGTGTGTTCGGTCGCCGCGTCAGGGTCATCGAAGGAATGGGCGAACGACACGCCCTCGATGGGTGACTGGGTCACACCGTGGATCGCCTCCGGCATCTCGATGCCCAGGGCGTCGAGCACGGTCGGCACCATGTCGATAGCGTGCGCGTACTGCTCACGGTTCTCCCCACGGGCCTTGAGGCCGGCCGGCCAGGACATGACGAACGGGTCGGTCGAGCCGCCGCGGTAGGTCTCGCGCTTCCAGCGCCGGAAGGGCGTATCGCCGGCCCAGGCCCAGCCCCACGGGTAGTGGTTGTAGGAGCGCGTGTCACCGAGCGAGTCGATCTGCGCGAGGTTGTCCGCGAGCGACTCGGGCGCGTTGTTGAAGAAGAGCATCTCGTTGGCCGAGCCCTGCGGGCCGCCCTCGGCCGAGGCGCCGTTGTCGCTGATGACCATGATGATCGTGTTCTCGAGCTCGCCGATCTCGTCGAGCGTGTCGAGGACCCGCCCGAAGTGGTGGTCGGTGAAGCTGACGAAGCCGGCGTAGACCTCCATGAAGCGGGCGTAGAGGCGCTGCTCGTCCGGCGATAGCGAATCCCACTCGGGCACGTCGGGATCGCGTGCTGGAAGCACGGCATGGGCCGGCAGGATGCCCAGCTCCTGCTGGCGCGCGAAGACCTGCTCGCGGTAGGCATCCCAGCCGTTGTCGAACACGCCCTGGTACTTGTCCGCCCACTCCTTGGCCACGTGGTGCGGCGCATGGCCACAGCCGGTCGAGTAGTAGAGGAAGAACGGCTTCTCCGGTGCGTTCACGTGCGCGTCGAGGATCATCCGGATGGCCTGGTCGGCGAGGTCCTCGCTGAGGTGGTAGCCCTCCTCGGGCGTCTTGGGGGGTTCGATCGCTCGGTTGTCCTCCACCAGATCCGGGTACCACTGGTTCGTCTCACCGCCGAGGAAGCCGTAGAAGCGTTCGAAGCCGCGACCGAGCGGCCAGCGGTGGAAAGGTCCCGCCTGGGTGTTGTCCTCCGACGGGCTCAGGTGCCACTTGCCCACGCAGAACGTGTTGTAGCCCTCTGCCCGCAGGATCTCGCTGAGCATGCCGTTCTCGAAGGGCATGCGCGCGTCGTAGCCGGGGTAACCGGTGGCTGTCTCCATGATCGAGGCCACGCCGTTGGAGTGGTGGTTGCGGCCGGTGAGGATGCACGAGCGCGTGGGCGAGCACACCGAGGTCGTGTGCATGTTCGCGTAGCGCAGACCCATCTCGGCCACCCGGTCGATGTTAGGCGTCTCGACGAGGCCACCGAAGGCCGACAGCTGCCCGTAACCGACGTCGTCAAGGACGAAGAAGAGCACGTTCGGAGCGCCCTCTCGGGCCCGGATCGGCTGGGGCCACGCCGGCGATGAGTCGGCCGTGGTCAGCCCGACACGCCCGGGGAACCGCTTTCCATGGGGGTACTCGACGACGGGCATGATCCACTCCTCATATCGCGACGGGCGTCGTCACCAGTATGCCGGTCCGCGCGCCCGTGGACCGATCTCGTCGTTGTCCGATCCGCGGCCACCGAGCCACGGGCCTCAGGCGTGGCGCTCCTGTGACGGTTCGGCTGTGTACCCTACGGCCATCCGCCCAGCACGCACAGTTCGCTCGCTCGTGTGAGCGTCAGCTGGGCCATCGGAGGTACACGCGAAGATGACAAGGTCGGTGTCCTCGGCCTCGACGGCCGCGAAAGCCGATGTCGAGCGCATCGCCCCCGCCGATGGCCTCGGTGCCGCTGAGCGGCAACGGGCCCAGCGCCTGCTGCTCGTACTCGCCCGCCTCGGCGCTGCCGTCAGCGAGGCCTTGCACGCACGCGTCGACCATCAGTTCGCTTCCAACGTGGAGGTCCTGGTCCTGACCAGCCTCGACCTCCTGGGGCCGCAGCGCCCTGGCGACCTGATCACCTTGACCGGTCTGACCAGCGGCGGCGTCACCAAGGTCATCGACCGGCTGGAGGAGCAGAAGCTGATCGCACGACGCTATGGATCGGTCAAGGGCGACCGGCGTGGGACACGCCTCGTGCTGACACCGGAAGGTGCGTCCGTGGCCGCGGAGTTGGCCGAGGGCCTCGCGTCACAGATGGAGGCGGTGCGCGACGCGATCCGGGAGCTGGAGTCCGTGACCCGGAGCTGAGCCCGACACGATCGCGACAAGGCCACCCATGGGCAGCCTTGTCGCGAAAGCGCGCTCCTGCTTGACGTTCCAGTGCTATGCGAGGGCGGGGCAGGCACCCAGGACAGGGTTGAAGTCCGCGAACATGCCGTCCGGGTTCGCTTCCCAGATCCAGGCGTGGAGGACATAGAGCGGCAGCGTGGCGTGCTTGTGGAAGTCCTGACCAAGCACATGAGGAAGCGACACCACGTTGCCGTCCCCGTCTTCGACGAATTCCTGCGGGACGACGTACTCCACCGCGACCAGCCTGGACTGGCCACCCTCGGTCAGCTCGTAGACCAGCGCCTCGGGGTCTGCCGCGTCGACCTCGGCGTCGACGTTCCGGACGTAGTGCACGCCCATCCCGCCGCTCTCGCTGTCGAAGCAGGTCGGTGTGTCGCCGCCATCGAGGGCGAACGGCACGAACCCATCACCGATCGCGTAGATCAGCCCGTGGTACTTGGCGGTGACCACGCGGACCTGGTCCAGTCCGTTCCATGCGCGACCGGGATCGACCTCCTGCCGGGGTGCGGGGATCCCGATGCCGGTGTCCACGCCGGCCGCGGCTGGCACCGCCAGCATCAGGATACCCAGAGCGGTCATGGCTGCTACTGAGGCTCTCTTCATCGTTCTCTCCTATCTCGTCCATTGGCTTCATCGCGGGGTCGATGCGATGAAGCTGCGACCCTGGCGAGCTCCTCGTCTCATCGGCGGGGAGGTATCGAACATATGGAGACGACGGCTCGCGGTCATCGGTGAGCGCTACGGAGATCTCGATGCGCGACCACTGAGAAGTGCGGCTCGGCCGCGCCGCAACGACGTGCGCATCGGTTCAGTGGGCGGCGACCAGGATCCCTTCGGACTTTGCTCGAGCCGCCGCTTCCTCACGAGTGCTCACATCCAGCTTGTCAAGCACCCCGGCCACGTGGCTCTCCGCCGTTCGAGGGGAGATGAAGAGCCGGTCGGCGATCTCGATGTTGGAGAGACCCTCCGCGAGCAGTCCCAGGACCTCGGCCTGACGAGCGGTCAGCCCTGCGACGTTCCGGCGCGTCTCGCGACCCTTGCCGCGTGGCACCGCGACGCCGTGTTCACGCAGGATCTGGCGCAGTTTCGCGGCCACGGTTGACGCGCCGAGCGTCTCGAGGGCTTCGAGTGCCGCGAGCCGGTCGGTCTGGCTGCCGTGCATGAGAGCCAGTGCGTGCTCGTAGGGCATCCCCCGTGCTTGCCAGATGGAAGCAGCTTCATCCGCCTGGCCCTCGATCATCAGGCGATACGGTTCGGCGATGCCCTGTGGCGGCAATGACAGCTCCCCGAGCCCCCACAGCCAGTAGGCGATCTCCCCCGACGACCACGAGAAACCCAGGTCGAGCCCTGCCTCCATGACGCCGGCGAGATCGGCGACAGCGACGTTGCTGCTGCCCGAGATCCAGGCGTGTTCCGCCGTCGCTGCGGCCGCCGGGGCCAGGCGCTGGAATTCACTCGTGGCAGCCGCCATCTCCCAGGCCTGTGCGAGCACCGTCGGAGCGGATGCCCGCCCTCTCCTGGCCTCGATCGCCCCCAGCACGGGCAGAGCGACCATCTTCGTGATGGCACTGGCGGCGAAGAGGTCGCGCGCCACGTCCGCGGCCTCGTCCCATCTTCCCTGAAGACCCAGGATCCTGGCGTGGATCGCCCGGGCATAGGACTCGATGCTCTGGAGCGCATGCTGAACCGCTGATGCGACCGCACGCTGGGCGTAGTCGGAGGCGACGGGAAGGTCCCTGAACTCCGCAGCTGCCCACGCATGATTGACCAGCGCGCGACATTCCTCGTACCACTCACCGGCCGCTTCCGCGCGCGCTCGAGCCTCGTCGAGACTCGCCCGGCCTCCCGGATAGTCGACGATATCGCCGACCATGCCGCGATGGTTGAGGGACCGAATGAGGACGCCTTCGTCGATGTCCCGTCCACCAGCCTCGAGCGTGCGGTCGACCAGCTCGGCCACCGCGCGCATGTTGCCGGCCATCATCTCGATATAGGCGTTCGTTTCGAGGGCGCGCGCGAGATCCGCGTCCCCCGGGTCTGGACCCAGCACCTCCAGAGCCTCGCGTGCAAGTGCCTCGGCGCGACGGCGCTGCCCGGCGAACTCGTGGAACCGGGCGGCATCCGTCAGCGCTCGAGACTCCGCGCTGCGGTCACCGATCCGCCGATAGTGATCGCGCGCGAGCGCACTGAGCCTGATGGCCTCGGAGACCTCGTCGGCGAGGTCCTCCTCGCGCGCCCATTCGTCCAGCAGGGAGCCGAGAGCTTCGGGGTCGATGCGGTCGAGGTATGGCCCGAGTGTGCGGAAGTCCTCGACCGCCTGGAGGTGGCTGCCGGTGGCGGCGGCGTATCGCGCCGAGCGAGGGGCAAGCTCGAGGAGCCGCTCGCTGTCATCGGCCCCGACCGCGCAATGTATCAGCAGGCATGGGTGGGTCTCAGCTGGCAACCGCTCGAGCACGGCGCGGCTCCTGGCCTGCCGCTCGCCTGCGGTCATCGCCGACTCGATGGTGCGACGGATCAGCACGTGGCGGAACGCGACCATCTCACGGCCCCGCTCGAGCAGCCCGCGCTCTTCGCACTCGGCGAGCCCTCGCGCATCCACCCCGCCGAGCCGCAGGGCGTCGGACCTGGGTATCGGCTCCGGGAGGACCGCGAGCGTCCTGAGCATGTCCCGGGAGTCGGGTGACAGCTTGCCTACCTGGGCCATCACCGAGTCCTGGAGGGATGCGGACACATCGTTCGCCTCCGCCGCGGCCATCTCGGTGACCAGGAAGGGATTGCCACCGGTGGCGCTGAGGACGTCTTTCGGATCGAGGCTCGAACCACGTACCAGGGAAGAGACCCCGTCCAGCGAGAGACCTTCGAGCTCGATCCTGACCACGTCCAGAGCAGGGATATCGCCGATCACGCCGCGCAGTGGATGGTCGTAGTCCACGTCTCCGTCGCGATAGGTGAGGACCAGGAGGCCATTCGTCCCGGCGATCCTGCGCCCCAGGTATCGGATCGCGTCGAGGGTCGCTTCGTCGGCCCAGTGCGTGTCCTCGATGATGAGGATGGTCGGGCGCGAGGCCCGCGACATGAGGTCGAGGACCGTCAGCAACAAGCGCAGCCGATCGCCGTCACCGAGTGGTCCCAACAGGGACGGCTCGGCCCGGGCCATGTCCCAGAACGGGCCGAGGGGCTGCGGGATGATGAGGTCGTCGCAGGCACCCGCGTGGACATGGGCATCCGCTGCGCCCGAATCGACGAAACCAGCGACCAGTGTGGACTTGCCGATGCCTGCTTCGCCGCGAACCAGAACGACCTTCCCGCCAGTGCCGTGGAGCTCAGCGACGAGCCCTCGCAGCACCGCCAGTTCGTCGTCTCTTTCCAGCAGCATGGGCCAGACCATACTCGTGCCCGGCCTCAGCGGTATATCGCCGGCCGGTCGGATCACTCTTGCGCGACGGATACGCGCAGCCACATGCGTGCTGGAAGCTTTGTGACCAAGGCCACTTGCGCGGCGGGTTAACCCGGGGGCACGTTCCACTGACGAGGCAGACGCGCACCTTGCTTCCGCGGAGGTGGCCATGCATCCCACCGGAACGTTCTCCGCCATCATCGCCGTGGCGCTACTCCTGACGCCGAGTCCGGCACTGGCGAATGACACGCCGAGGGCGACCGGGTCTGCCGAGCCCGAACCGCTCGCCGGACCACGCATCGTCGGGACGCCGGCCCCCGACTCCGCGTCCGCTCTTTCGATCGGCTGGATGGAGTTCATCACTGTCGGAGACGAGGCCTACTTCGTGACCGAGGGTGAGCGGGCGGGCGAGCTGTGGCGCACGGACGGGACCTTGGACGGCACGCGGCTGGTCACGGACCGGTTCGCGACCAAGCGTGAGGACCCCATCACCCAGATGACGCCTGTCGGCGACGAGCTCTACTTCGTGGCCGAGGACCGAGAGCACGGCACCGAGCTGTGGCGCACGGACGGCACCGCGGCTGACACCACGCTGGTGGCGGACCTGATTCCTGGCGAGGGGCGGTCGTATCCCAGCCACATCGTCTCTCTCGATGGGCTCGTCCTCTTCTGGGCCAAGGGTGCCAAGGGTGCCTGCGGCCTGTGGCGGACCGACGGGACTCCCGCGGGGACCGCGCTGGTTCGCGGGGTAGAAGACTTCAGGCCTCTGCCAGCCGACCGGGCGTCCTGCCCGGATCCGCAGGCAGTGGTGCGCGTGGGCGACGAGGTCGTTCTGATCTTCGGTGGGACCCACCACAAGGTGTGGCGCTCAGACGGGACGGAGGGGGGCACCACGCTCGTGCGCACCTTTCCGCGTCGATCAAGCCTCGAGCAGGTGGTGACGGACGCCGGTGTCGCCTTCTTCGCGGCCGACGATGGGAAGCATGGCGCCGAACTGTGGCGGACCGATGGCACGGTCGGGGGCACGCAGCTGGTGGCCGACGTGGCGCCAGGGAAGAGGGCGGCCGACCCCGAGCCGGTAGCCGCGATCGATGGCAGCGTGTACTTCCTGGCTGACTCCGCCGGAGGTGGGCAGGCACTGTGGCGTACCGACGGGACAGCCAACGGCACCTCGAAGATCAGGGATCTCCGGCTGTCCTGGCAGTACGACTTCGCGGCCGGGGACAGCCTGCTCTACTTCTGGGACGACGATGGTCGACATGGCTCAGAGCTGTGGCGCACCGACGGCACGCAGCGTGGGACGTTCATGATCAGGGACATCGCCAAGGGCCGCAGGTCGGCTGGCCCCATGGGCTACAGCGACACCGCGACGGTGGGAGATGTGGCCTTCTTCGCCGCGGACGACGGGAAGCACGGACTCGAGCTGTGGACCACGGACGGCACCCGCACCGGAACGCACCTGGTCGCGGACACCGGCCCGGGCAAGGGCGGGACCGGGCCCTCCTGGATCACCAGGCTCGGTGAAATCGTCTTGTTCAGCGCAGATGACCGCATCCACGGCCGCGAGCTGTGGCGCTCGGACGGCACGACCCAGGGCACGCACCTCGTGCGCGATATCGGCGCTCGCCCGGCCGAGGTCACGGTCTTCGGCGCGACCGCGGTAGGGGAGGACCTCGTCTATCTCGGAGGGCGCGGCGCACGGGGTGC
>Ga0210085_1000665_pt1 | contig 14140 bp, 9 predicted proteins | sample China_Galinas_PW_5_FD_184866 | JGI IMG/M metagenome (GOLD analysis project Ga0210085, IMG submission 184866) | Wetland microbial communities from San Francisco Bay, California, USA, that impact long-term carbon sequestration - China_Galinas_PWC_D1... | ecosystem: Environmental > Aquatic > Marine... | reverse complement strand
GGAGCCCCTGGGTCTTGAGTGTCACGATCATCCTCCGATGATCCCAAACTCCAGACCGCCTTCACGCTCACCTCACGTTGGAATCACGCTCCCCGTTCAGGCTCATTTGTCATTGGAAAAGGCTGGGCTGACCGTCGGCGTCGACGTACTCCACCGGTGCCCAGGCCGAGTCGATACCGGCCCGCAGCACCGGATGCTGCCGCAGCCAGGCGCGCTCCGGGGCATCGAGCCGCGACTGCCCGAAGGACTCCCGCTCGGAGATCGCGGCACCGAACCAACGCCGATGCAGGGCCGCGGTCTCGTCCTCGTTGATCGCCGCGAGTCCCCGGTTCAGGATCTCGACCAGTTGCGGCCAATCGCGGCGTACGGAATAGACGAACTGGGTGCGTGGACCGTCCGACGGCAGAATCTGCTTGGGCCCCAAGCCCAGCATGCCGTGGCGTGCGCGCCAATAGTCCAAGGTATAGGAGGCAACCACGGCATCGATGTGCTCGCTGATCAGCGCGTCAGCCAGGGCCGCCAAGCTATCCATGGGGACGGCCTCGATGGCCGGATAGGCCGCGAGCCGGTCCTGCACGCGCTGCACTTTGCGCAGGTAACCGACCCGATACCCGGACAGGCCGGACAGGCCATTCGCGGGTGGGGAGTCGCTATCGCGCAGATAGAGGAAATCCGGCACGGTAACGAAGGGCCGGGTGAACAGGAAATGCGCTCGCCGCACGGGCAGCGGCGCCGACAGGGTCAGCCCATCGAGCGCCCCGGCCTCGGCCTGTTCGACGATCTCGGGCCAGGGCCCCGCCTGGAGTCGGATCTCGGTCCCGAGCTTTTTGTTGAGCAGGGCCAGGTGATCGACTGCGAAGCCACTGAGCCCATCGTCCTTGCCGCGGATCAGCCAGGGCGGCCAGCCGTCGCCTCCGCCGATGACGATGCGCGGATGCGCCTCGAGCCAGCCGCGCTGTGCCGGTGTCAGTAGATCGCGCGCGGCATCACCGGAAACAGCTCGCGTCACCGCGAAAAGCGCCAGCCACAGCACCCCGAGCCAGAGATACGGTGGAAAGCCACCGGAGCCGGAATCCGGTCCCGTCGGGGCGAGCGGCTGATCGGCGCCCGCTTCCCCTCGTGGCACGGACAGGTTGCCGCGACGCAAGGGGAGGAGGCGCTCGACCCGCTATCCTGCATCCGAGGTGTTCAGCTCCTGCTTGAGCGCCTCTTCGATGTCCTCTGCCGCCATCTCCACCTTTCCCTGGATCTCGGCCTCCAGCGCACGCTCGGCTTGGCGCTGCCGCCGCCGCTCCTTGTGGTAGGAAAGGCCGGTTCCGGCGGGGATCAGACGCCCGACGATGACGTTCTCCTTCAGACCGGTGAGGCGATCCGTAGAGCCACGCACGGCCGCCTCGGTCAGGACCCGTGTAGTCTCCTGGAACGAGGCCGCGGAGATGAACGACTCGGTAGCCAGCGAAGCCTTCGTGATGCCGAGCAGGAGCGGCTGGAACAAAGCCGGATGCCCACCTTCTTCCGCCACGCGCGCATTCTCTGCCAATACCAGCGAGTGCTCGGCCTGCTCGCCACGTAGCAGCTTGGTATCGCCGGCGCTGGTAACCTCCACCTTGCGCAGCATCTGGCGAACGATCACCTCGATGTGCTTGTCGTTGATCTTCACGCCCTGGAGCCGGTAGACGTCCTGAATCTCCTTTACCAGATACTCGGCCAGTGCCGTCACACCCTTCAAGCGAAGGATATCGTGCGGATTGAGCTCCCCGTCGGAGATCACCTCGCCCTTCTCCACGCGCTCACCCTCGAAGACGTTGACGTGGCGCCACTTCGGGATCAGCTCTTCCACCACCTCCCCATCATCCATGGTGATGATGAGCCGCTGCTTGCCCTTGGTATCCTTTCCGAAGCTGATGGTCCCGGATGCCTCCGCGAGGAGGGCCTGGTCCTTGGGCTTGCGCGCCTCGAAGAGGTCGGCTACCCGCGGCAGACCGCCCGTGATGTCACGGGTCTTGCTCGACTCCTGCGGGATGCGTGCCAGCACGTCGCCAACGCCTACCTGCGCGTTGTCGGCAACGCTCACGATGGCCCCTGCCGGTAGGAAATAGCGCGCCGGCATGTCGGTACCGGCGATGTTGAGCTCCTGCTCGTCTTCGTCGAGCAGTCTCACCATGGGGCGGAGGTCCTTGCCGTGGGCCGGACGTTGTTTGGGATCGATGACCACCTGAGAGGCGAGCCCCGTCACCTCGTCGGTCTCGCTCTGTACCGTGAGACCATCGATGAAGTCCTCGAAATGCAGGCGCCCGGCCACCTCGGTGATGACCGGGTGGGTGTGGGGGTCCCAGGTCGCCACCACCTGGCCACCGCGCACGGTATCGCCGTCACCGACCTGCAGAGTGGCTCCGTAGGGGACCTTGTAGCGCTCCTTCTCCAGGCCCATGTCGTCGGCCACCGTCAGCTCGCCGGACCGGGATACGGCCACCAGATTGCCGCTCAGGTGCTCGACCGTCTTGATGTTGTGCAGGCGTACCGAGCCGGCGCTCTTGATCTCGATGCTGTTGACCGCAGCCGCCCGGGATGCGGCCCCCCCGATGTGGAAGGTGCGCATGGTCAGCTGGGTACCGGGCTCGCCGATGGACTGGGCCGCGATGACGCCGACCGCTTCACCCATGTTGGCCCGATGACCGCGGGCCAGATCCCGACCATAGCACTGAGCACAGACACCGATACGCGACTCGCAGGTAATCGGGGAACGCACCACCACTTGATCGATGCCGACCGTCTCCAGCGTAGCGACCCAGGTCTCGTCGAGGAGCGTACCCGCAGGGCAGATCAGCTCATCGGTGCCGGGCCGATAGACATCCACGGCGGTAACACGACCAAGAATGCGCTCGCGCAGCCCCTCGACCACATCCCCGCCCTCGATGATGGGTGTCATCAGCAGTCCGCCCTCGGTCCCACAGTCTTCTTCGAGGACCACCATGTCCTGCGCCACGTCCACCAGGCGCCGGGTGAGATACCCGGAGTTGGCCGTTTTCAATGCGGTATCGGCAAGGCCCTTGCGCGCACCGTGGGTGGAAATGAAGTACTGGATGACGTTCAAGCCTTCGCGGAAGTTGGCGGTGATCGGGGTCTCGATAATGGAGCCGTCCGGCTTGGCCATCAGACCGCGCATACCGGCGAGCTGCCGAATCTGCGCCGCCGAGCCACGGGCTCCGGAGTCCGCCATCATGTAGATGGAGTTGAAGGAGTCTTGTTTGCGCTCCCCGGAGATATAGGCCCTTGGCGCAGAGAGTAGCGCCCGTAGGTTCTTCTTCAGGTTCTCCCCTCGGACATTGTCGACATCGAGCAGGGCCTCGATCCGCACCCGGTAGTCGGTGAGCGCGGAGACGGCCTGCTCGCGAAAATCCGCGATCTCGATCTCACCCGACCCGAGCTTGTCAGCGGCCTCATCTACCTGCGATTGCAGGTCGGAAAAAAGACTCCGCACGGCATCCCTGTCGGTCTCGCCTGCGGCGCTGAGCGCCCCCTGGCGATACAGCCCCACCAGGCGTCGGGCCTCGAAAGAGGAATCGACCTGCGCGAGCTCACCGCCCAGCTTTCCCATCATGGCCTTTGCAACCTGATCGTTGGTGTGCGACCAGATGTCCACGACCTTGTTGTAACGCTCGCCGTTGGTCACCAGGCCGGAGGCGTACTGCTCCTCGATCTCCTTGACCTGACTCTCGGCCGCCGCCAGGATATCCGCCTTCTCCTCGGGTACCGTCATGTCGCCGAGGCCGATGGAGATCCCCGCCCGCGTCGCCATCCGAAAGCCCAGATACATGATCTGATCGGCGAAGACGACCGTCTTCTTCAAGCCCAGAACCCGGTAACAGCGGTTGATCAGTCGCGAGATCGCCTTCTTGCCGAGGGGTTGGTCTACCAGGTCGAAGGGTAGGCCATCGGGCACGATCTCGAACACCAGGGCACGTCCCAGTACCGTCTCCTTGATCGAGACCACTTGGTGCTGGCTGCCGTCTTCTTCGATCAAAACCTCGCGGATGCGCACCCGGACACGCGCATGCAGATCCGCATACCCGGTCTCGTAGGCGCGCCGAGCCTCGACAATGCCTGAGAAGATGCTGCCCTCGCCCCGAGCACCGACGCGATCGCGGGTCATGAAATAGAGCCCCAGCACCACGTCTTGAGACGGTACGATGATGGGCTCGCCGTTTGCCGGGGAGAGGATGTTGTTGGAGGCCATCATCAGGGCGCGTGCCTCCAGCTGCGCCTCCAGGGACAGGGGCACGTGAACCGCCATCTGATCACCGTCGAAATCGGCATTGAAGGCGGTGCAGACCAAGGGGTGCAGCTGGATGGCCTTGCCCTCGATAAGGACGGGCTCGAAGCCCTGGATGCCCAAACGGTGCAGGGTCGGCGCACGGTTGAGCATGACCGGGTGCTCGCGGATGACCTCCTCGAGAATGTCCCAGACCTCCCCAGTGCCGCGCTCGACCATCTTCTTGGCCGCCTTGATGGTCGTGGCCAGGCCGCGAAACTGCAGCTTACTGAAGATGAAGGGCTTGAACAGCTCAAGGGCCATGCGCTTGGGCAGGCCGCACTGGTGCAACTTGAGGGTCGGACCCACGACGATGACCGAGCGGCCGGAGTAGTCGACACGCTTGCCCAACAGGTTCTGACGAAAGCGCCCCTGTTTGCCCTTGATCATGTCCGCGAGCGACTTGAGGGGGCGCTTGTTGGTGCCGGTGATGGCACGTCCCCGCCGGCCGTTGTCCAGCAGGGCATCCACCGACTCCTGCAGCATGCGTTTCTCGTTGCGAACGATGATGTCCGGAGCCACCAGGTCCAACAACCGCTTCAGGCGATTGTTGCGGTTGATGACGCGCCGGTACAGGTCGTTCAGATCCGAGGTGGCAAACCGCCCACCGTCCAGCGGTACCAGGGGCCGTAGCTCCGGCGGGAGCACGGGAAGCACGGTGAGGATCATCCACTCCGGGCGGTTCCCCGAGTCCTGCAGAGACTCCACCAGCTTGAGCCGCTTGGTGAGCTTCTTGATCTTGGTCTCGGAGTTGGTGGCCTCCATGTCCTCGCGCATGCGCCGGATCTCCGCCGGCAAGTCGATGGTGCGCAGCAGCTCGTAAACGGCCTCGGCCCCCATGCGGGCATCGAACTCGTCGCCGTTCTCCTCCAGGGCCTCCAGGTATTGCTCGTCGGTGAGGAGCTGACCCCGCTCGAGGCTCTGAACCAGTCCCGGGTCCACGACCACGAAGGACTCGAAATAGAGGATGCGCTCGATGTCGCGCAGGGTCATATCCAGCAACAGCCCGATACGCGACGGCAGGGACTTGAGGAACCAGATATGGGCGACCGGACTGGCCAGGTCGATGTGACCCATACGCTCGCGCCGCACCTTGGCAAGGGTGACCTCCACCCCGCACTTCTCGCACACCACACCCCGATGCTTCAGACGCTTGTACTTTCCGCACAGGCACTCGTAATCGTTGATGGGACCGAAGATCTTGGCGCAGAAGAGGCCGTCGCGCTCCGGCTTGAAGGTACGGTAGTTGATGGTCTCCGGCTTCTTGACCTCGCCGTAGGACCAGGACCGGATCATATCGGGTGATGCCAGACCGATCTTGATGGCGTCGAACTCCAACGCCTGGCCCTGGTGCTTGAGAATCTTGAGAAGGTCTTTCAATTCAGTTCCTCCGGAGTGGAGAGCCGAGGGAGAGGGTGTCGCGCCTGAAGTCGTGTCCAGGTTCTCGCGCCCGCGTCTGCACCCTTGCTAATCCTGTTCCAATTCGACATTGATACCCAGCGAGCGGATCTCCTTTACCAGCACGTTGAACGACTCCGGCATCCCCGCCTCCATACGGTGATCCCCATCGACGATGTTCTTGTACATGCGGGTGCGCCCGTTCACGTCATCCGACTTGACGGTGAGCATCTCTTGAAGGGTATAGGTGGCACCATAGGCCTCCAGCGCCCAGACCTCCATTTCCCCGAAACGCTGGCCGCCGAACTGGGCCTTACCGCCGAGGGGCTGCTGGGTAACCAGGCTGTAGGGTCCGGTGGAGCGGGCATGCATCTTGTCGTCCACCAGGTGGTTGAGCTTGAGCATGTACATGTAACCAACCGTGACCGGTCGCTCGAAGGCATCTCCCGTGCGCCCGTCGTAGAGCTGGGTCTGCGCCAAGGGGATACCCTTGTCCCGATTGTCTCGACCGGCCAGAGAGAGCATCTCTAGTATTTCCTCCTCGGATGCGCCGTCGAACACGGGCGTGGCCAAGGGAACCCCCTTGGTGAGGCCCCTGGCGAGGATGAGAATCTCCTCGTCGCTCAGGCTGTCCAGATCCTCTTGCTTGCCGCTACTGTTGTAGATCTTCTCGAGGAAGGCCCTGATCTTTGCGACCTCGGCCTGTGCGCGCAGCATCTTGCCGATCTGTATACCCATGCCGTTAGCGGCCCAGCCCAGGTGCGTCTCCAGGACCTGACCGACGTTCATGCGCGAAGGAACGCCGAGGGGGTTGAGGACGATATCGACCGGCTCGCCATCGGCGGAGAAGGGCATGTCCTCCACCGGAACGATCATGGAGATGACCCCCTTGTTGCCGTGCCGACCGGCCATCTTGTCCCCGGGCTGGACGCGGCGCCTTACCGCCACATAGACCTTGACCATCTTGAGCACCCCCGGGGCCAGATCGTCGCCCTGGGTGATCTTGCGCCTCTTCACCTCGAAGCGCTCGCGAAAGTCCTCTCGTTGCTGGGTGATCTGATTGGTGACCGCCTCGAGCTGGCTGGCGGATTCCTCGGAGCGCAACCGGATCTCGAGCCACTTTTCCCTGGAGTCCTGCTTGGCTAAATCGTTCAGATAGGTCTTGGTAATCTTGGCACCGGCCGCGAGCCCCCTGGGCCCTCCGTCCGCCACCTTTCCGACCAACATCTTTTCCACGCGTTGAAAGGTGTCGTTCTCCATGATGCGCAGCTGGTCGTCCAGGTCTTTTCGAACCCGCTCGAGCTCCAGCTCGTCGATCTGCAGAGCGCGTTTGTCCTTTTCCACCCCGTCGCGAGTAAAGACCTGCACATCCACCACCGTGCCCGCCATGCCCGCGGACACGCGCAGGGACGTATCCTTCACATCCGACGCCTTCTCCCCGAAGATGGCTCGCAACAGCTTCTCTTCCGGTGTGAGCTGGGTCTCGCCCTTGGGTGTGACCTTGCCCACGAGGATATCCCCATCGCGCACCACCGCACCCACATACACGATCCCGGACTCGTCGAGCTTGGCAAGCGCCGATTCCCCCACGTTGGGAATATCGCCGGAGATTTCTTCCGGACCCAGCTTGGTATCGCGGGCCAGACAAGTGAGCTCCTCGATATGGATGCTGGTGAATCTGTCCTCCTGGACGACACGCTCAGAGATGAGGATGGAGTCTTCGAAGTTGTAGCCGTTCCATGGCATGAAGGCCACACGCAGATTCTGCCCCAGTGCCAGCTCGCCCAGATCCGTGGAGGGGCCGTCCGCCAGCACGTCGCCGCGGTCGATGACGTGGCCGGGGGATACCAGCGGGCGCTGGTTGATGCAGGTGTTCTGGTTCGAGCGCATGTACTTGGTGAGGTTATAGATGTCCACACCCGGTTCATCCGGCGTCTTGATCGCCTCCTCGTCGTGGACCCGCACCACGATGCGTGCGGCATCCACGGACTCCACCGTGCCGCCGCGACGTGCGATGACGGTGACGCCCGAGTCGATGGCGACGACGCGCTCCATGCCGGTGCCCACCAGGGGCTTCTCGGCACGCAACGTGGGTACCGCTTGACGCTGCATGTTGGAGCCCATGAGGGCGCGGTTTGCATCATCGTGCTCGAGGAAGGGGATCAGCGAGGCCGCGACCGAGACGATCTGACGCGGAGAGACGTCCATGTACTGAACCTCCTCCGGTGCCTTCAGGGCAAACTCGTTTTGGTGCCGACAGGACACCAGTGCATCGACGAGCCGCCCCTCGTCATCGAGGGTGGCGTTCGCTTGGGCGATGACGTAATTGCCCTCCTCGATGGCCGATAGGTAGTTGATCTCATCGCTGACCCGGCTATCCTCCACCTTGCGGTAGGGGGTCTCCAGGAAACCGTGCCTGTTGGTTCGCGCATATACGGCCAGGGAGTTGATGAGCCCGATGTTGGGCCCCTCAGGGGTTTCAATGGGACACACCCGTCCGTAATGGGTCGGGTGTACGTCGCGCACCTCGAAACCGGCACGTTCTCGTGCCAGCCCGCCAGGACCCAGGGCCGAAACACGACGCTTGTGGGTGACCTCGGAGAGCGGATTGTTCTGATCCATGAACTGGGAGAGCTGGCTGGAGCCGAAAAACTCCTTGATCGCAGCGGAAACCGGCTTGGCGTTGATGAGCTCCTGGGGCATGAGCCCCTCCGACTCGGCCAGGGACAGGCGTTCCTTGACCGCCCGCTCCACACGGACCAGACCGACGCGAAACTGGTTCTCAGCCATCTCGCCCACGCAACGGATACGACGGTTTCCCAGATGGTCGATGTCGTCCACGCTGCCGCGCCCGTTTCGCAGCTCGACCAACACCTCGAGCGCGTCGATGATGTCCGAGACATCGCCGAGTTCCTCGTAGAGCCGTTTGGACATCTCGTCCGCCCTCTCGGCAAAATACCGTCCGTCATAGAGGATGCCCGGACCCTCCTCCGAGTCTCGCTGCAACCGGCGGTTGAATTTCATGCGCCCGACGGCCGAGAGGTCGTAGCGATCGGGAGCGAAGAAAAGATTGTGGAATAGGTTCTGAGCCGCCTCTTTGGTAGGGGGCTCACCCGGACGCATCATGCGGTAGATCTCTACCTGGGCCTCCAGCTCGTTCGTCGTGGGGTCGACGCGCAGGGTCTCGGAGATATAGGGTCCGTGATCGAGGTCGTTGACGAACAGGGTCTCGATCTCCGCGACCTGCTTCTCCAGCAGGATGTCGAGCAGCTCCTCCGTGATATCGGTGTTGGCCTCGGCCAGCACCTCGCCGGTTTCGGAATCGACGACGACGTGCGCGAGAGTGCGCCCGACCAAAAACTCGCGGGGGACCAGGAGTCGATCTACACCCGCCGCTTGCAGGTCTCGGATGTGGCGTGCCGTCACCCTCCGTCCCGCCTCCACGAGGACACCGTCCCCGATGGCGATATCGAAGCCGACGGTCTCGCCGCGCAGGCGCTCGGGTACCACGTCGAGCTGAACGCCATCCTTGCCGAGATGAAAACGGTCCGTCTCGAAAAAGCGCTGCAGGATCTGCTCATTGGAATAACCCAGGGCCCGCAGCAGGATCGTCGCCGGCAGCTTGCGCCGGCGATCGATGCGGACGAAGACGTTGTCCTTCGGATCGAACTCGAAATCGAGCCAAGAGCCGCGGTAGGGGATCACCCGCGCGGAGAACAGCAGCTTTCCCGAGGAGTGGGTCTTGCCCTTGTCGTGGTCGAAGAATACGCCCGGGGAGCGATGGAGCTGGGATACGATGACGCGCTCCGTGCCGTTGATGATGAAGGTGCCCGTTTCGGTCATGAGCGGAAGCTCGCCCATGTAGACCTCCTGCTCCTTGATGTCCTTGACCACCTTGGACCCGGCGGGGGACTCCTTGTCATAGATGACCAGTCGCAGCAGTACGCGCAAAGGTGCAGCGAAGGTGGCGCCGCGCAGGTGACACTCGCGCACGTCGAAGGGTGGCTCGCCCAGGCGATAGCTCACGTACTCCAGCACCGCGTTTCCCGAGTAGCTCTCGATGGGAAAGACGCTCTTGAAGGCGGCATGCAAGCCCATGTCGCTACGCTTCAGCGCCGGGGCATCCTCCTGCAGGAACGCGCGATAGGAATCGATCTGGGTCGCCAGCAGGAAGGGTGCATTTAGAATGCTGGGACGCTTGCCGAAATCTTTCCGGATGCGCTTTTTCTCGGTAAACGAATAGGTCATACTATCTTCCGGTTGACTGCTGTAAGGGCACATTTGGGCTTGTCGGCCGGGCACCATTCGATATGTACCGGCAGCCGGGATGAAGTAACGCCACAACTGGCCCGCATTGCGGCGCCACCGCACGGATGACGCCGACCCTACCCGAGGCGCGGAGGGCTAGCCGCCGTGCAGACAATAGGGAAAGGCCGGCGGCCTTCTCTGCCGCCAGCCTCCCTTGCCCGCTGAAGGTTTGACGGAGCAACGAGTCTCTTACTTGACCTCGACGGTAGCGCCGGCTTCTTCGAGCGCCTTTTTCGCTTCTTCGGCTTCCTCCTTGGACACAGCCTCCTTGATGGTGTTCGGAGCGCCCTCCACCGCATCCTTTGCTTCCTTCAGGCCCAATCCCGTGAGGGCGCGGACGGCCTTGATCACGGACACCTTGTTGGAGCCGAAGGACGCCAGTACCACGTCGAACTCGGTCTTCTCTTCCTCCGGCGCAGCCTCCGCAACACCAGCAGCGGACGACGATGAAACGGCGATCCCCGCTGCGGCGGTCACACCGAACTTTTCTTCCATTGCACCGATCAGCTCCACCACCTCCATGACGGTCATATTGGCGATGGCTTCCAGAATTTCGTCTTTCGTAACGGCCATTGGTTTCTCCTGAATCAGAATCTTTTCGTTAACGCCTTACCGATACCGACGCCTCGGCGGACCTAGGCCGCCTCTTTGGCATCGCGGATCGCGGCCAGGGTTCGGGCCAGCTTGCCCGGCAGCTCGTTCATCGTCGCTGCGAGCTTTTGCACCGGAGCCTTCATCAAGGCCATCAGCTGACTGATCGCCTCGTCGTAGGTCGGCATCCTCGCCAGGGCACCCAGCTCTGATGGCTCCAGCAGCTTGCCACCGATGGAGACGAGCTTGACTCGGAACCGATCGCGCCCCTTCCCGAATGCCTCGGCCACGCGCGCCGCCGCCCCCGGATCCTCCTGCGAGAACATGAAGACGAGGGGACCGCTGAGTCCCTCCTGCATGCAGGCGAAGTCGCTATCTTGAAGAGCACGCTTCGCCAGCGTGTTCTTGATGACCCGGACATAGACCCCGGCCTTGCGAGCCTCGACGCGCAAGCTCGTCATCTCCTCCACGCTCAAGCCACGGTACTCGGCCCCAACGGCCGAATGGGCGCTCTTCGCAACCTCCGCGACATCGGCGACGATCGCTTCTTTTTGTGCAAAGCTCAGTGGCACAGTCGTCACCTCCTGATTACGGTTTGTCTCGGGCCCTTGGCCCAGCTTTTCCGGCGGCTAACCGAGAACAGCCTCGTACCTCGACTCGACCGTCCACGGCCAAACCGCCTGTGCACCGTCATCAGAGGTCCGCCACACCCTTGTGCGGACACGACAATCCGATTCGGGAGCACCGTCTGCGCAGGTCCTCATGAATTAAGCCCGCCGTGCGCGCTCTCCCTGGCGACGGTAGGGCACCTGCGGTCTTTGACGGCCACCCCGCAACCGAGTCCGGGCGAAGCCACGCGGCACTGCATGACGCTTCCCGGATCCGTTTTGCGGAGTGCCCCAAAGATCCCTTCTGTGTCCGGAACACCTGCCTTGGCATCCCGTTCGAAACTATCTCTATCCCGATAGATCCGCCTGCTCAGCCCCTTAAAAGGAGAGTGCGGAATGATCCACTGGAAGCCCCGGCCCCATGGTCGTGGAGACCGTGACACGTCGCATGTACACGCCCTTGGAGGTGCTCGGCTTCATCTTCATGAGGTTGGCGAGCAATGCCTCCAGATTCTCGCGCAAAGCCGTCGGCTCGAAATCCACTTTTCCCAGGGGACAATGGATGATGCCCGCCTTGTCGGTCCGGTAACGAACCTGACCCGCTTTCGCATTCTTGACCGCTTCGGAGACGTCCGGCGTCACGGTCCCCACCTTTGGATTCGGCATGAGGCCCCGGGGACCGAGGATCTTTCCGAGCTGGCCAACCACCCGCATTGCATCAGGCGAAGCGATCACTACGTCGAAGTCCAGATTGCCCGCCTTGACCTCTTCGGCAAGATCCTCCATGCCGACTCGCTCGGCACCTGCGGCGACCGCCGCCTCCGCATTCGCACCCTGGGCAAAAACGGCGACCCGCACCTGTTTCCCGATGCCGTTGGGCAAAACCGTGGCGCCCCTCACGACCTGATCGGACTTTCGCGGATCGACGCCGAGATTCACGGCGACGTCGATGCTCTCTGTGAACTTCACGTTGGAGAGCTCCTCGAGCAGGGCAAACGCCTCTTCGGCAGCATATAGCTTGCCCGATTCGAGCTTCTCGCGGATCATCCGCATCCTCTTCGACAGCTTGGCCATCAGTCCAGACCCTCCACGTTCAGGCCCATTGCACGCGCACTCCCGGCGATCGTGCGCACGGCCGCATCCAAGTCCGCCGCCGTCAGGTCGGCCATCTTGGTATTGGCGATCTCTTCCAACTGCGCTCGCGTAACGGTCCCCACCTTCGCCGTATTCGGCGTACTGCTCCCCTTCGGGATACCCGCGGCCTTCCTGAGCAGCACGGATGCCGGAGGCGTCTTGGTGATGAAGCTGAAGCTGCGATCCGCATAAACCGTGATGACCACGGGAATCGGCAATCCCTTCTCGATGTCCTGTGTCTTGGCGTTGAACGCCTTACAGAATTCCATGATGTTGACACCGTGCTGTCCTAGCGCCGGGCCCACCGGAGGGCTCGGATTGGCCTCGCCCGCCTTGACTTGCAGCTTGATATAAGCCGAGATCTTCTTTGCCATGCATTATCTCCCAATGGGTGCAAACGCCAGGCTCGACGACCTGGCTCCCCTGCCCCGCTCCCTTTGTGGGCGAGGCCTTCGATGTTTCTTCAGGGTCACCGAAGCGGCAAGGACCCTCTCCCGCCGCCAAGGCTCGATCGTGAAATTCCAGTGGGTATGAATCTGGCCCGATCAGCCCTTCTCGATCTGTCCGAACTCGAGGTCCACGGGCGTCGATCGTCCGAAGATGAGAACGGAGACCTTGAGGCGACTCTTCTCGTAGTCGACCTCTTCCACCACACCGTTGAAATCGGTGAAGGGACCGTCGATGACCCGCACGACCTCACCCGGCTCGTAAAGAACCTTGGGTCTGGGCTTCTCTACGCCTTCCTGAACCCGTTGCAGGATCGCTTGCGCCTGCTTCTCTGGGATCGCCGCTGGTTTGTCGCCGGTGCCCCCGATGAAGCCCATGACTTTGGGGACGCTCTTGACCAAGTACCAGGTATCGTCCGTCAACTCCATTTTCACCAGCACATAGCCCGGAAAGAACTTGCGCTCGCTCTTGCGCTGCTGCCCCCCCCGCATCTCCACGACCTCTTCGGTCGGCACCAGGATGGGACCGAACTGATCCTCCATACCAGCTCGCTTGATGCGCTCTTCGAGGGACCTCTTGACCTGCCCCTCGAAGCCGGAATAGGCGTGGATCACGTACCAGCGCTGCGTCATCTTCAGCCTCCCTGCCCGGTCAGCAACCTCAAGATCCCCATGAGCATCATGTCGAAGAGCCAGAGAATAATGCCCAAAATGAGCACCATGACGATCACGACCAAGGTCGTCTGTACCGTCTCCTGGCGCGTCGGCCAAACGACCTTGCGCACCTCCGTCCGCGCATCGCCCGCGAACTCCCACAGACGCCGGCCTTGCGCCGTCTGCAAGGCTATGGCGGCGGCAATCCCGCCGGTTATCAGCAGTCCCACGACCCGCAGCAACGCCGAGTAAGCGGCGAAGTAATAGAAGCCGTAGATCCCCGCTACCAACACAACAGCCGCCGCCGCCAGTTTGACCGTATCTAAACTGGCGGCGCCGGCGTCGGCTCTTGTATTCATTTAGCTGGCGTCGACTACGCAATAAAAATGGCAGGCCAGGAGGGACTTGAACCCCCAACCTGCGGTTTTGGAGACCGCTGCTCTGCCAATTGAGCTACTGGCCTGGAAATCAGCGCCCTGCGCCGATGCAACAGGGCGAACGGCGAGCAAGCCCAGCCATTCCCGAGGTGAATGGCTGAAAGGATTACTCGATAATCTTGGCGACCACGCCGGCACCGACCGTGCGCCCGCCCTCGCGCACCGCAAAACGCAGCCCCTCTTCCATGGCGATGGGCGCAATCAGGGTGACCGTCATCTTTACGTTGTCACCGGGCATCACCATCTCGATCC
>Ga0210085_1000664_pt1 | contig 14152 bp, 8 predicted proteins | sample China_Galinas_PW_5_FD_184866 | JGI IMG/M metagenome (GOLD analysis project Ga0210085, IMG submission 184866) | Wetland microbial communities from San Francisco Bay, California, USA, that impact long-term carbon sequestration - China_Galinas_PWC_D1... | ecosystem: Environmental > Aquatic > Marine... | reverse complement strand
TCTATAATTGATTTTCTTGTGACATCATCGTGAGTCGGACCGAGACCACCGGTGACTAAAATTAAATCTGCGGTTTGAGAAGCTGTCTTTAATTCATTTAAAATTGAAGGATTATCATCACCAACAACGGAGGTTTTAGTTACAGGTATATTTATTTCGAAAAGTTGCTCGCCGATGTATGCAGCGTTGGTATTAATTGTATTTCCGAGCAATATTTCATCGCCAATCGTAATTATGTGAGCTTTCATTTGCATTCTTAAAGTTATTTAAATAGTACCCAGCAAATATACGACAAGATGCATAATAATAAGAGTATAAATACCTGAGACTACATCATCAATCATAATACCCATTCCACCTTTTAGCTGCTCAAGATTTCTTGCAGGCGGAGGTTTAATAATATCCAGGATTCGCCATAGAAAGAATGTTACAGTTATAACTCCAATAGTTTTGGGCAATGCTATCAGAGATATCCATGTGCCAATAAATTCATCAATTGTACATTGAGCCGGATCTTTTCCGTATTTAGCCTCAAATTTTGATCCGAGAAATATTCCGTATATTAAAAATATAACGGTAATAGGAATTATTATATATAAATTTTCAAAGCCAGGTATTAGATATATTATAATTGCAACTAAACTTCCTACTGTACCTGAAGCTACGGGAGCAAAACCGGAGTATAACCCTGATCCAATGAGTTTTTCAAAGAAGTTAATTCTCAATTTTTAAAAGCTTAGAAATGATTTTCCAATTTCGAATTATATACAAAATTCCTGAATGAAAAGTAATTATTGTTACTACCAGCGCTATAGAATATACAAGTTGTTTGTTTAAAAGTGTCAAAATTAATTCATTGTATTCTAAATTGATTTCAGGTGTGTATTGAGCTACAAATAGAATTAGAAGGTAATACAGAAATACCATTTGAAGCAAAGTTTTCCATTTAGCATAGTAGCTGGTTGTGAATATGTAACTTTTCATATCAGCAAAAACTCGTAATAGTGTTATTATTACATCCCTTCCAACAATAATTACAACCATCCACACCGGAATTAGATCAACAATTGCAAAACCAATAAATGCAGCAGATGTTAAAATTTTATCAGCAAGCGGATCCCAGAATTTCCCCCAGCTTGTTATGTAATTAAATTTTCTCGCCAGCCAGCCATCATACCAGTCAGACAAAGCTGCGACTATGTATATCAACACTGAAACCTGCTTCATCCAAATAACATCAGAAAGAAAGAAAAATAAAAATACCGGTGATAAAATTATTCTTAAAATTGTTAATTGATTTGGGAGTGTCATTTATTATCAGACAGAAATAATTCCAGAGTTTAAAAAGTGGAAATAATAAATATTAATTGTAATTCTAATAAATAATTTATTAGAAATAAAATTAAATCAAACTCTGACCGGTAAGTTTTTTGTAAATATCGAGATATTTTTCGCTCGTTTTATTCACAATTTCTGTTGGAAGCGGAGGTGGTGGAGGCTGCTTATTAAAATTTATTGATAGAAGATAATCTCGCATATATTGTTTATCGTAACTTTCCTGACCTTTTCCAATCTCATATTTATCCTTGGGCCAGAAACGTGATGAATCAGGCGTAAGAACTTCATCAACTAAAATTATTTTATCATTGACTTTACCGAACTCAAACTTGGTATCAGCTATAATAATTCCTTTTGTTAATGCATAGTCCAAAGCTTGTTTATAAATTTTTATTGTTGCTTCTTCAACTGAGCGAAACGTTTCTTTATCAATTATCTCCATTGCCTGATCGGCAGAAATGTTTTCATCGTGCTCACCGATTTCAGCTTTCGTCGAGGGAGTGAATAGTGGTTCTGGAAATTTTTCTGATTCCTTTAAACCATCGCTTAATTTAATACCTGATATCTCTCCCGTCCTTTTATAATCTTTCCAGCCAGAGCCAGTGATATATCCTCTTACTATACATTCAATCGGAACGACTTTAGCTTTCTTTACAAGCATTGACCGGTTATTCAAAATTTCTGAATATTGATGACATTCCACCGGATATTCGGTTACATCAGCCGTTATAAAATGATTGGGGATAACATCTTTAGTAAAGTTGAACCAGAATTCGGAAAGTTTGGTTAGCACCATTCCTTTAAAAGGAATACCCTGATCCATTATAACATCAAATGCTGATATCCTATCTGTTGAAACAAAAAGTAGATACTCCCCTACTTCATAAATATCTCTTACTTTTCCTTTTGCAAATAATTTTAGATTCGAAAAATTTGTATTTAATACTACTTCCTGATGCATATAAATTCCAATTTTGTTTTTTTGAAATATATGAGGTGAGAGTTTATTATCAAACCATTAGGACTAAATCAGCCAATTTTCTTCAACTCAAATTTCATCTCATCATAACCTAGTAAATTAATTATTGTACCAATAAATCCCTTAGAATCAATAAATGCTTCAAGTCTTACAAGACCAATATCAGGAGCTCTCCATTCATAAAATTTAGTGTGTGATCCACTTTTTTTCTTTCGGATATCAATTTGAAATTTTACACAGGTAAAACTTCCTGCCTCAGTTTCAATCAACTCTTCACCTAAAACTTTTCCTGACACTGAAATTGTATCAGGGTTTTCACCATCAATAAATTCAACTCCATTCCAGTTCCATTCATCATTAATACTTAATGGAAATGGAAATCTTAGGTAGGGTCGATTGTAAGTAACCGATGATCCTGATGAAATGAATAAAAAGACATCAACTTCCTGATCAAGTTTAGTCAGAAAGATTGTATCATTTTCTACGTGAATTGTTTGGACAAAAAAGAAATCGTCGTTTCGTAAATCCATTACAAAATTGTTTCCAACTTGTTTAATAACAGCTTCAGCATCACCCATACTCGAGTTATACGAAAGCTTAAGAGAAGGATCTGTTGGGAAATAGTCTGATCCTATTTGAAGGCCAGAATGATTTTTTTGATTTCTATTTGATTTATTATCGCTAGGATGAACCAGCACAGGAAATATAAGTAAAATGATTATTGAACTAAGTTTATAATTCATGAGTATTAAAAAAATTTATGGATTAATTTTTCGTCTAAAGGAATTTAAAAAGAAGCCAATTAATTTTAATTCGCATCAATCTTTGCAACTAAAAGCGAATACGGGATGTTTACTGAAAAGCATATAAAAACCCACTTTTGCCATCATAATTTTCAGGTTCAATGAGCGTAAATCCGTTTTCGTGTAAAAAATTGGCTAATTTTTTCGGGTCTTGTTCAGAATCGAATCTGTGCCATTCCATTGCTATCTTTTGAATTTTATTTAAAACTGATTTATCAGCACTCATCAAAATGGAGTATTCAGCACCTTCGCAATCTAATTTCATAAAATTGCAAACATCTAAATTCTCTTTTTGAAAAAAATCGTTTAAAGTAGTTGATTTTATTTTCTCCTCATAATTTGCAGCTGTGGAGTTGATTTGAAATAAACTTGTATCCCCTGGATCATTCTCCATCGTATAGAAAAAAGATAATTCGCCGGTCTTATCTGAAATTGCTTCGTTATAATATTTAACATTTGCTATTGAATTTTGCTCAATATTTTGTTTTAGTAATTTATAGTGCATCGAAAATGGTTCAAATGCATAAACTTTTCCCTTAGTTGCTTTTTTGGAGGCTTTAATTGTGAAGAAGCCCAAGTGAGCACCTATATCAATTACAATATCATCTTTATTAATTTTAAATTTTTCCATACCATCATATTCACTCTTTAAAAATACTTCATAAAATACAAGATTCAATCCTGCAGAATTTGGGTGAACATTAATGTTTGTTCCATCTCTTAATTTGTAGATATTGCTTTTAGTTTTTGAACCAAATTGAATTCGAATTAGATCACCAACAAAAGATGACCAATTGGAAAGTGTGGTGTATCCTCCAATTAAATATCTGAATAAACCTTTTAATTTTTTTAGGGATTTTCTGATCATATAGAAGTTAGAATAAAAAAGAGGCTGTCGGTATCAGCCTCATGAGATGTGGGCAGAGACGGAATTGAACCGCCGACACATGGATTTTCAGTCCATTGCTCTACCGACTGAGCTATCTGCCCGAAAATTTGAAGAGCAAAAATAAGAATAAAGTTAGTTTTCTCAAAAGATTATTCTACAGTAACACTCTTAGCTAAGTTTCTCGGCTGGTCTACATCCAAACCTTTTTTAACCGCAATATGATATGCTAAAAGTTGTAGTGGTATTGAGGTTAATATTGGTGAAAGCATTTCTAATGTCTGAGGAATTTTAATTGTGTAATCGACCAAATTATCAATTTCACTTCCACCATTATCGGTAACAGCAATAATTCTTCCACCACGTGCACGAACTTCCTGGATATTACTTAAAATCTTTTCATAAGTAGAATCTTTCGGGGCAATAAAAACGACAGGCATATCTTCATCAATTAAAGCTATTGGTCCATGTTTCATCTCTGCTGCAGGATATCCTTCTGCATGGATGTAAGAGATTTCTTTCAACTTTAATGCACCTTCCAACGCAGCTGGGAAATTATATCCTCTTCCCAGGTAAAGAAAATTAGGTGAATCCTTAAATTTATCAGCAAGTTGCTCAATTTCGTCATTCAATTTTAATATCTGCTCTATTTTCTCAGGTATTTCAATGAGAGCATTTGCAATCTTTTTAGATTCGAGAACATCAAGTCCCTTTCTTTTACTTATCAGAAGAGTGATCAAAGCTAAAACAACAAGCTGAGATGTAAATGCTTTTGTGGATGCAACTCCAATTTCCGGTCCGGCATGAATATATACACCACTCATACTTTCGCGAGCAATAGTACTACCAACAACATTACATATTCCAAGCGCCAAAGCGCCCTTTTCTTTAGCCGCCTTGAGAGCAGCGAGTGTATCTGCAGTTTCACCACTCTGAGAGATAAAGAAAATAGAATCTTCACCTGAGAGAATTGGGTTTCGATATCTGAATTCAGACGCGTACTCAACTTCTACCGGTATACGGGCATATTGTTCAAGCATATACTCGCCAACCAGAGCTGCATGCCAGGAAGTTCCACATGCTGAAATCAAAATTCTTTTCGAATTTACCAGTCTGTTAAGTACATCATCTAAACCACCTAGTTTAGCAGTTCCTTCATCAATTAAAAGCCTGCCCCTCATAGAATTACGCGTTGACTCAGGCTGCTCCATAATTTCTTTGAGCATAAAATGTGAATAACCACCTTTGTCAATCTCATCTATACTCATGTTTATTTCGTGAATTTCTTTTTCAATTTGTTTATCGGCAATCGTTTTAACAATATGTTTGTCTTTATAAATTTCAGCAAACTCACCATCATCCAGATAAATCACATTATTTGTATGAGCAAGAATTGCTGAAACATCTGAAGCGATAAAATTTTCTCCTTCACCTAATCCAATCACCAGTGGTGAACCTTTTCGAGCTGCAATAATTTTATCAGGTTCTTTTGAGTAGATAACAGCCAATCCATAAGTTCCATCAACCTCATTTAATGCCATCTGAACAGATTTACTTAAATTATATCCTTTACCTAAAAAACTATCTATCAGATGAGCAAAAACTTCTGAGTCTGTTTCACTTTCAAATTTATAGCCGAGCGAAATTAAATTGTTTTTTAAAACCTGAAAGTTTTCAATAATTCCATTATGAATAATGAACAAAGTATTATGTCCGTTTGTATGCGGGTGAGCATTTTGCTCATTTGGAATTCCGTGTGTGGCCCATCTTGTATGACCAATTCCAATTTGTGAATTCAGGACCAGATCGTTTACTTTATCCTCAAGCGCAGAAACTTTACCTTTATTTTTTATAATGATTGGTTCTTTTTCATTTATTATACCAATACCAGCAGAATCGTATCCACGATACTCAAGTCTTTTGAGTCCCTGAATGAGAAATGGTACACAGTTTTTCGATCCTATATAGCCTACTATTCCACACATAATTTATTTCTTTTTTATTTGAAAATAATCTAATATCAAAAACAATTAAAGTGCCACTCACATTTATGAAGATTTTGGATAATTACCGAATTTTTCTAAAATATATTTTCTATAAATGTGTCAAATAACATCATCGTACTTTAGCAAGCTTTTGCGTGATGGTCTTTGTCTGATTAGGGAAAGTTGCAATAACTTTATATAAATATACACCGTTTCCAATTGGATCACCATCCTGATCATTACCATCCCAGTATATTTTATTAAAATTGGTTATCAGATCTGTAGATGTGAGTTTAATATCACGTATTAATCTACCAGCAATGGTGAATATTTTTATTTCTACCTCAGAAGGTTTATCCTCACCTTGTAAAATAAATGTAAAATTCGTACTACTTGAAAATGGATTTGGATAATTATAAACCTGTGTGATATCATTTTCAGTATAAACATAAAATGTTACCCTATATGAAGTAGAATCGAAAAAGTTACCAGACGCATCTTTTGCTAAAACTTCAAGTGTATTTCTTTCCTTTTCTGTTGATGAAAGTAATCTTGTTTCGTCAGGAAGAGTTGGAGTCCATGTAATAATAAATGGCGTACCCACACCATCATATTCCCAATCAATTTCCGGGAAATAAAACCTGAGAGGTTTATTATTGTGTACGATGGTAAAATAACTTGTATCAAGAGGAAGCGGGCTATTGTCTTCAAGTTTAATTACAACTTCCGGTGTACTGGAAACAATATCCTTGTTAATAATTTCCTGACCATCAAATGTAACATCAAACAAAGGACGTGTTGAATCCCTTGCAACAAAAAATTCTTTTTCTAGCAAGTTGTTAAAATAAAAATATTCACGCTTGGTGTTTATTCCATAAACCAAAACTTTATTTTCGAAAATCATATGTCTTGTATCAATAGTATACTCAACCTGATTTGAAAAACTGTCTACCGGAACAACAACATTTTGATTCGATAATAAGCTATCCAAACCATTCAAGTAAAAACTTAAATTAAGGGAATCTGCTGGAATATCACCAAAATTTCTCGCTTTAGCATCAAATGTAATTGGGTATCCCTGAAGCAGTGAATCCTGGTAGAATATCACATCTTCTCGCTCTACATAAATATCATTTAAGGGATGATAATCAAAATGAACACTCTTTAATTCCATTGGATCAGTCGTTTGAAAGGTTGAATCTAATAACTCAAAATTTAATCGAAGGGTAGGATAAATATCCGCATCAATAAACGACAGTGAAAGTGAATCAGGTACATTCACTTGAATAGTATCCCAATTTTTAGTTTCATAGTTCTGACCCAGCAAAGTTATTGTGTATTCTCCTGTTGGACTTGGATTAATAAAATCGCATTTGAGTTCATTCCACCATGCAACAGGTCCAACTTTATTAGTATTTATTGTTCCATTAGCATCAACGTAGTAACCAGCAAATCTTCCAAATTTCGGAACTACGCTGGTGTCTTCATAATTGAACACAGAAGCATAAATTTTATCATGTTCCCAATCCCAACACCAGGCATAATAATGTTGAAAGTTTGATTGAGGAGGATCAGTTGCGAGAAACTCTTCTTCGAAATATGAATCACTAAGTCTGTGCCTTCGAATATAATTATTAAAATATTCAGCAGTATAGATCCTATCGCCGTGAACAAAAAATCCGGTAAATCCAGGATTGAAGCTAGTGCCAAATAACTCAAACTGTGGTCGTACTAACTCCCATCCATTTGAAGGATCAAATATTCGGACAGAATACTTATTGTTAAACAAAGAATCAGTATAAGATAAATTATAAATGTATTGCCCATCTGAATTAATATATTGTGAACCTCTTGTTAAAGTAGTATTATCTCTGATTAAACCAGGTGGAACATCAACCGTATCTATCAATTCAGTTGCTACGTTTATCCTAACAATTTTATAAGGCTCGCCGATAGCCACATAAATATATCCATCTAGAAATGTGAGGCTATGTCTGATAGTATCTCTAAAATTTGAAAAGGTTCCATAAGACTGACCTGCAATAGTTCCGTTTTCCCCTGTTCCAAATTTGTATATCATTGATTTAGCATCAGTGAGTCCACGCGCATAAAACCAAATGTTCCCAGCGTATAGATAGGTGCCGTCAGTTGCCAGGGCAGTTAGCTTTACTGAATCTGGAACTTGTGGATTAGGCAGAAAATCATTTATAAAAGTTTTTGATGATGGTCTCGCTGGTAGTGGTTCTGTATTAAGCACAAGGGATTTTGATTCTTCCACATAGTTCATGTTATAAAGACCAAAAGTTTTTAAAATTTCTCCGTGTGCGTAATACCCCTTTTTTTCTTCACTCATAATTGAAAAACTTCGTATAGTACTCCAGTTCCCATAATTCACTCCATCAAATATTCTTGCCCGCCAAAAGTAAATACCTTCAGACAAATTAGGTGAATCCCACTTTACCAAAGATCTTTCCGGAATTAGCCTACCTGAGGAGTAAAGTGGTGAACCGGAAAAATTAAGTGATGTATCTATTTCAATATAATACTCAAGTGCTTTTGGTATGTAATGTCCTATATCACTAAAGTTAAATTCAATTTGATTTGATGATGAAACAAACCCATCCACAGGAGTTAATGTATTTGGTTCACTGATATTAAAAATTATGAATAGTGCCGTTCCAATATTATCAGAATGATCTTCTTCCAAAATAATTTCTGTTTCATTTACTTTGGCTGTTAGAGTATATAGCCCACCTTTATCAGGAGTCCATGTAAAATACACGGAATCTTTCTCAGGAAAATTTGGTCTTTTAACATTCCCAATTTGATATGATGTATCAGATAATTCAGCAAAAAGTTCAACAACCACTGAATCGTTCGGAAATACAGTTCCCCAATTAGAAATGTCAATTTTAACTTGAATTGAATCCCCCAAGAGCGGATTCTCAGGATTTAATGTAATATCATCTGATCTAATTTCAAAATCAGGATTTTCGGGAAGAGCTAATTTCATCACAGGATCACCCAAGTATGTAAGCAAATTAAGCTGGGTGCCATACAATCCAGCTGAGGTAACGCTATTCTTGGAATTCATAATTGCCTTTCCGATAATATGGTTCCCGTAACTAAAAATATCTTCGAACAATTTGCGGTTTATAGTTTTTCCAATTCCCCAATAAGTTAATCCTGAGCTTCCATAAAAACCGATACTTCCTTTACCCGGAACTTTGTTAAATTGCTCGCCAAAAACATCCTGATTATCAAAGTGTGCCGTATAACAAGTTACACTAAGTACTACCGGTAACCTTCCTTCATTTTCAAGTAAATATATGTCATCATTTGTAAAAACTAAATCCCATTGATATCCACCACCGTGACCATAGTAGTTAACCAATGCTGCACCTTTATTAATTTCCTCTCTAATTTTAGGTCCTTCTCCCTGAAAAGGTTGATGCTCCGGTTTACTAGGAAATCGAAAAACATACGAAGCAGCATACCCTTTTGGGAGTACATAGTTATTACCAAGAAATAAACTTTCATCATTGAAACCGAATTGAAGCTCATCCTGTTCATCTAAACCCGAAGCAAGCATTAGTATATTTTGTTTCCATGGTTTTCCCTGATCGTCAGGATAATTAACTAATTTCTGCAAGAGGATTTCACCCTCAGCCACAGTCTCAAACGACAATCTGCCGATAGCAAGATCTGGTTTTGCATCACCACCTGAGACACATACGATTAAATTATCACTTGCTGCCTGTCCATAATTTGGTGAGTAATATGGCATTGAAGGAATAAAGTTTGGGCGACTAGATTCAAGCAAGCCTCTGTAATCATAACTCATATCACCTAAGAGTACAACGTAAGATGGTGCAGGTGCGGACCAATTTTCAAATGCAAATTTCACAAATTCTTGCATTGCTTTAGGTTCTAATAAACCGTATGAAAACTGATCATAAATTTGTTGAACATATACAACTTTGATTCGTGGATTAGGGATACTTTCATCAGGAAAATTGCTCTGTCTGAAATCTGCTAATTGATTTGCAATATTCGCAAATTTATTATGTGTGATAATTATATAGTCACACCCATTTGCCATATTCCTCAGGTCCGAGGGAACATCAGCTACTATCGAGTCCACAGTTGCATAATAATCACTGGCAGCTAAAAAATACTCTGTTGCCACTGTCATTGTGTCAACAAACTGCTGAAAACTACCAGGATTAGGAATGTGCATCATTTTATTCTTATCTGGAATATAAATTCGTAAATCATTACCTTCCCAATCATAAATATTGTATCGGTTAATCCCACTGTCATCTAAGTTTTTAAAAGAATAATATTTCCCAAAAACGGAATTTCCTCTCCAATATTCAAACTCAAACCAATTAATTCTTATTTCATCATCAACGTCTGTACACAAATCTCCTCTTACTTCAACATACAATTGATTACCAGGAAAAATGGGTATACTATCAGGGGATGCATAAAATCTTTTATTAAATATAACTGCGCTCTGATCGTCCCAACTAATATTGCCAATAACTTTATCATTTATTGAGATATACGCATTGTGATCAGATGTACAAAAGGAACTTCTTGTCATACCTTGCAATGCTACCTTAAGTTGTACATAGTGTGAATCAGGTAAATACCACCCAGGGAATGTCTCGAAGTATTGATTGAAGATCTTATCAGCAACCTGGTTCCTTGATGTAGCCTTATCCCAAAACCAAAAATCTCTGGTATCATTTCCAGCATATCCTAATCGCTCATAAAGTGAGTCTCTTTCAAAATGTAATGTTGTTAAATTTGCAAAATAGGAACGAGAATAGTTTCCTACGAACCAGGGAGTTAAATTATAATTTAAACCAGTTGAGTCGCTCTCATAAGAGAACCAATAAACGTTTGATAGATTATAAATATTCATCGAACAATATTCAGTAGCCGTCGGTGGAAATCCCACAAATTTAAGATAATCTCCTGCATTAAAAACCAAATCGCTATTGTTGTCAAATACCTCGATTGGGACAGGATCACCTTCGTTAAACATTTCAAGTTTATTTGTAGGTGTATTCGAACCTAATTGTGCACCTGAGGAAACTAGTTCTTCATATGTTAAACGGTAAACATTTTTTTCCTTCACATAAATTTTAAAATAATTTTTATTTGGATTGTACCAGTAACCATTCTGAATTTGCGGTGCATCTCCGGTCATTAGTTTTCCAGCAAAAGTTTTTGCTACTTCCGGATTCAGTACCGATGTTTCCAAAAAATCATTTGTTATTGGATCAGATAAATTTATTGTGGTCACATTATTTTGAATATTAAAGTTAATCCTTACAACAACTTTAGAATTAAAAACAAGATCTCTGGTTACAGGATTAAATTGATAGGGTGCAACTTTTATTGGAAGAATTTTTGCATATCGAACAATGTAACTTTCATCGATACTTGCAGAGGACAACGGGTAAAGTTCATTTTTAGAATAAATTTCGAGATTAATTTTTTCAAAGTCCTGTTTAACTAAATCCGGGTCCTCATCGGGAAGTGGGATAATAAATTTATTTTTTAAGATTGATTGCTTTTGTTCAAGAATTTTAATTGTGGGAACACTGTTTAAAGGAATGCCAGCTAGAGCTATATACTCTGGAGTCCAGGGATCACCCGGATTCCGAAATCCGTGATCTTCTCCCTGTATCTTTTGATATGTTCTTCCGGCTACGATAGTATCAGTAACTGAATATGACTTAGCAAAATTGAATTCAACAACTAAATGTTGACTACTCGATTCAATAACTTTATAAATCTGTGAATAAGTAGTTTGGGTGAATAAGAGTACTAATACTATAAGAAAGAACGACTTCCAATTTAGTCTCATTAATTTCCTCGAAGGTTGAAAAATCAAACGAAACATAGCACTTTGCTTATATCAAGGCAAGTGAAAAAGAAAGCTATAATAAAGGTTAGAATTAGTTGACAATTAAGTGTTATGTAATTTAGAAATGAATCAGATATAAAAGTTGATTATGATGAATACGGAATTGATCTGATCGAGATTAAAATCCTTTTGTCTCACCTTTAAGCATCTGCCAGATAGTTAATAATATTATTTGGATATCGAGCATAATAGACCAGTTCTCTATATACCATAAATCGTATTTCATTTTTTCCAAAATTCGCTTTTTATTTTGTTCTTCATCTGTGACCTCACCTCTTAATCCATTAATTTGTGCCCAGCCGGTAACTCCTGGTCGAACTGTGTACCTCATCTTAATGTCTTCAAAAACTTTTTCATAAACCTTTTCAACTCCTAATGGATGTGGTCTTGGTCCCACAACTGACATATCGCCTATTAATACATTTATGAATTGTGGGAGCTCATCAAGATTAGTTATTCTTAAAAATTTTCCGATGCGAGTAATCCGTGGATCTTTTTTTACGATAGGTTCAAAATCATCTGAGTTTTCTTTCTTGAATGCTAACGTTCTGAATTTAAAACATCGAAAAGGTTTTCTTTTGATCCCTAATCTATCCTGGATAAAAAGAGCTGGTCCGGGAGAATCGAGTCTGATAATTAAACTTACTACTGGTAAAAACCAGGATAAAATGAATATAGTTATCAGAGAAGAAAAGATGATATCAAATGTTCGTTTAATTAATCTTTTTATTGCTTCATTTAATGGTTCATCTCTTATAGTAATTACAGGCAAATTACTCACAGTACTAAGTTGAAATCTACCTGATAAGAATTTGAAGTAGTCTGGAATAAAATGAACTTTGACTGCATTCCTGTTGCAAATATGTACCAATTCATCAAGATTATTCATAAAATCTGTGTGCAACGCAATAACCACATCCTCAACTTTTTTAGTCTTAATAATATTATCAAGTTCAGAAAAATTGCCAATTACATTCTGCTTGTCTCGATCATTAATAAAACCAACAAACCTATGCCCAAATTCCGGATTTTTTGCAATCACATCTTTGAATTTTTCTCCTGTTTCGTTAGCACCAATTATTAATAAATTTCTTATTGATCTTCCCTTGTTTCTAAGAAATCGAAGTAAACTTTTAAATATTATTGTTCTTGTTACTATGGTTAGGAAAATCAACAAACCATTAATAATGATGAAATTTCTAGTAAACAATTGTTGCTTAATCAGAAACAAAAACAATACGTTAACCACAGAAATAACTATCGATAACTTTAAAATATTGTACAGTTGAATCGGAAATGGACGAATTAAAAACTCCTGGTAAAAGCCGGTCGAACTTGTGTAAAAAAACCAAACAAAATTTATTATCGGAAGAGCTAAATAAGGATTGATAATTCCGGAGCCGTATTCAAGTTGTTCTGTAATAAAGACAGCAAAAACAAAAGATAGATTAACTAATATAAAGTCTATTACTGTACTCGTTATATAAATTGACTTTTTGTTAACTATCATTGGATCACTTCATTATTAGAATGTTAAATTCTAAAGACAAGATTTTACACTTTGCTCAGTCACTACTGAATAGAGTTTAATAATTTGAGCATCAATTAATATGGTTTTAGAAAAAAGCTTTATCATTACTAAAACCAATTTTATTTTTGTAGATGATAAATTGTTAATTTTAAAGATTAAAAAGTAATTGTTTAAATTTAATAATATAATTTAAATAGATGATGAACTAATTCATCCGATATTGTTATTCTTGTTGCACCCAGACCGTAAACCATTTAAGTATTTATAGTTATATTTCAGTCACCACTTAATATTTATTCAACAATGGAATTCTTAATAACATTCAACAAACTGAATTTGTGAATTTGAACCTTGAATGATTAACAAAACCTCTTGATGAAAAAGATAAAAGTTCTTTATATTATTACAAGCCTTGGATTGGGGGGGGCAGAAAAACTTCTACTATATTACTTAAAAAACTTAGATAAGAATAAGTATAGTTTATATGTATGTTGTTTGAGAGACAAACCTGATGATTTATTTGAAGAGATTTCAAAGTATGCACAATTAATAAATCTGAAAATAAAAAATAAGTTTAATCCTATTGCAATATTTTATCTATTAAAATTATTGCGTGAAATTAATCCTCAAATCGTTCACACACATTTATTTCAGCCCCGAATTTATACTACGATTGCAAATTTATT
>Ga0210085_1000663_pt1 | contig 14158 bp, 13 predicted proteins | sample China_Galinas_PW_5_FD_184866 | JGI IMG/M metagenome (GOLD analysis project Ga0210085, IMG submission 184866) | Wetland microbial communities from San Francisco Bay, California, USA, that impact long-term carbon sequestration - China_Galinas_PWC_D1... | ecosystem: Environmental > Aquatic > Marine... | reverse complement strand
TGATGGCGTTCCAGAGCGTGAGCAGGTAATCGAGGTCCCACTGGAGTTCCTCGGCGCTGCGGTCGACGCCGGCGGTGCGCACGATGATGCCCATGTCCTCCGGGATGTTGAGTGAACTCATGGCATCACGAAGCGCGTTGCGTTCATCCCCCTGGATGCGCCTGGATACGCCCCCGGCGCGGGGATTGTTCGGCATAAGGACAAGGTAGCGTCCGGCGAGACTGATGAAGGTGGTGAGGGCGGCGCCTTTGGTGCCGCGTTCCTCCTTTTCTACCTGGACGACCAGTTCCTGCCCTTCCCTGAGGGCGTCCTTGATGCTTTGCCGGCCACCGCTTTCCCTGGCGGCATCGGAAAAATAGTTGCGTGAAACCTCCTTTAACGGAAGGAATCCATGACGCTCGGCCCCGTAATCGATGAAGGCCGCTTCCAGGCTGGGTTCGATGCGGGTGATTTTGCCTTTATAAACGTTGGATTTTTTTTGCCCCCGCGAAGGTATTTCGATATCAAGATCGTAGAGCTTTTGGCCATCCACCAGGGCCACACGCAACTCTTCGGGTTGCGTGGTGTTGATGAGCATTCTTTTCATGTGTTATGTCTCTCGCGTGCTCGACCGTTTTCTGCGCAGCGCAAGGCAGCCGGCAAGCGATGAAGCCTGTCTGCCGCTCAAACACGGTCAATCCGATGCTTGTCAGCCAGATCCAGAAAAGGCTGATGCCAGCGAATAGGCTGGTGTGCGTTGCGTTAATCACGGGAGCGCTGGTTATGTATCAAAAGTATTCCAATATCAGCTGTTGGCTGAAACTGCTGAAAAAACGGTTTATGCGATAACGCATTCATCAGCAGGAAATTCGTATCATTGACGTAAATTACCCGCCATCAAGCGATGGCGGCAAGAACCACGTCGTGGCGCGACTATATCAACCTTGTTCTGTCCTAGCAACGAAGGCACTGAATGTTATGTGAATTTGAAGGTACAATGCCGGATCTTCACGTTACCTCAGGTAACCAGGGCCTGTTAACACTTGTATGATCGCCGCGTTGCTGCCTGAAATCAGGCCAGGCACCAACAGTAGGCGCTTTAGGCGAGGCGCGAGGAGTGAAGTTTAGTGGTACTAAATGAACGACGAGCAACGCCGCATGGCCTGATTTCAGGCGCAACCCGCAGGGACGGGGCCATTTTCCCGCAATACGGCGTTAGCGCTCGCTTGTGTAGCGCCACTACACGGCACTCGCGCTGCCTTGTCTTGCGAAAAAATGGCCGCCGTCGCGACGACCATACAAGTGTTAACAGGCCCTAGCAGAAATGGGCCTCAGCGCTCACCCAGCACAGACACAAGTCAGACTCGTCACGGTAGCGCCGGATGAAGCCGGGCAGCGCATCGACAATTTTCTGGCGCGTCACCTGAAGGGCGTGCCACCGAGCCATGTGTACCGCATCCTGCGGCGCGGCGAGGTGCGGGTCAACAGCGGCCGGATACGCGCCCGGTACAAGGTGAAGGCGGGCGACAAGGTACGTATACCGCCGGTGCGCGTGTCACCGGAAGCGGTGAAAACCCACCCGGCAAAGCGGTTACTGGCGATCGAGGACCACATCCTGTTTGAGAATACCCACCTTCTGGTTATCGACAAACCCGCCGGGGTCGCGGTTCATGGCGGCAGCGGCATCAGCCACGGTATCATCGAGGCGCTGCGCGCCGTACGCCCGGATGCCCCTTATCTTGAACTGGTTCACCGGCTTGACCGGGACACCTCGGGTTGCCTGATTGTCGCCAAGCGACGCAGCGCGTTGCGCGCTCTGCATGAGCAGTTGCGCGCGGGCAGCATGGACAAACGTTACCTGGCACTGGTGCGGGGTCCCTGGCAGGGTGCTTCGCGTTCCGTCAAGGCGGCGCTGAGGAAAAACCAGTTGCAGGGCGGCGAGCGCCTCGTCCGGGTCGATGAGGTCGGCAAGGAAGCCTTGTCGCGGTTCCATCCGCTGTCAACCCACGGACCGGCGACGCTGGTGGATGTCGAGCTGAAAACAGGCAGGACTCACCAGATTCGTGTCCATGCCGCGTATATCGGTCACCCGCTGGCCGGTGACGTAAAATACGGAGATGCGGATTTCAACCGTCTCATGAAACAATTCGGGCTGCGGCGTTTGTTTCTGCATGCCCACCGTATCGAATTTACCGATCCGGCCGTCGATCTCAACGTGTCCGTCACGGCCCCGCTGTGCCAGGATCTGCGAGCAGTACTTGATAAACTCGATCATGACCCCGCGATACCCCATGACTGATGCGAGTGAATTCCTTTCATCCGGACCCCTGCCGCGCGAGATCAGGCTGATCGTCTTCGACTGGGACGGGACATTGATGGATTCCGAGGCGCAAATCGTTTCCTGTCTGCGCGCGGTCATCCACGATCTGTCGCTGGAACCGCTGGATGACGAGAGGCTCCGGAATGTGATCGGACTGGGACTGCGTGAAGCCGTCGACGCGCTCGTTCCCGGGCGCGACGAGGATTTCTGTCAGGCCTTCGTTGCCCGATACCGGGAACACTGGTTCAATTCCGACGGGTCCAGTCTGTTTGCAGGCGTGAGTGATATGCTGGAGGCGTTCCGGCGGCAGCAACTCCTGCTGGGTGTGGCGACGGGCAAGTCGCGGCGGGGGCTCGACCGGGTGCTGGGGGAGACCGGGCTGGCCAGCCGTTTTGACGCCACCCGCTGTGCCGATGAGGCGCCTTCCAAACCGCACCCGCAGATGCTCCTCGATCTCATGGACCAGCTTGGCGTCACGCCCGCGCAGACTGTCATGGTGGGTGATACCGAGTATGATATGGAAATGGCGACCAATGCCGGCGCCGCGAAAATCGCCGTCACCACCGGGGTGCACAGTGAACAGCGCCTGAGGCGCCATGCACCGCTGGTGTGCCTGCGGCGCATTTCGGACATGCCGGCCTGGATGTCGAATACCGGCATACATCCATTTTAACCGATAGCTATCCATCCCTTTATTCAGGTAGAACAGATGTCAGAAAAGGATTCATCCGGTGCGCCCCCGAAACGTAGCCCGATTCATTTCGAACCGCTTGACGAGGCAATGAATACCAAAGGCGACTGGCAGCGTGACCTGGTCAATCGTCTTGCTTTTGCCTCGCTGAATGAACAGCGCCGCGCCCGTCGCTGGAATATCTTCTTCAGGTTCCTGCTTGCCCTGTACCTCGGCGCGATACTCCTGGCTTACTGGCCCAAGGACTGGACGGCCATGAGCACGACGGGCGGCAAGCATACTGCGCTCGTTGAACTGAAGGGTGTCATTTCGGATGACACCGAGGCGAGTGCCGATAACGTGATCGGCGGCCTCAAGGATGCCTTCGAAGACAAGAATACCGCGGGGATCATCCTGCGCATCAACTCCCCCGGAGGCAGTCCCGTGCAGTCTGCCTACATCTACAACGAGATCAGGCGTCTCAGAAAAAAATATCCCGATACGCCGCTCTATGCGGTGGTGAGCGATATGTGTGCATCGGGCGGCTATTACGTGGCCTCCGCTGCCGACAAGATTTATGCGGACAAGTCCAGTATCGTGGGATCTATAGGGGTGCGGATGGACAGTTTCGGTTTCGTCGGCAGCCTGGAAAAGCTCGGCGTCCAGCGACGTCTCTACACGGCCGGCGAGCACAAGGGATTTCTGGATCCGTTTTTACCGGCCAAGCCGTCCGACGTGGATCATGTGAAAAAGCTTCTGGACGATATCCACGAACAGTTCATCGCCTCGGTCAAGGAAGGCCGCGGCGACCGGCTCTCCGATGACCCCCAACTGTTCAGCGGCTTGTTCTGGACCGGTGAAGAGAGTCTGGGTCTGGGGCTGATCGATGCGATCGGCAGCGCCGGTTATGTCGCCAGAGAAGTGATCGGCGAGGAGGATGTCATCGATTTCACCCGCGAACCCGATCTGCTGGAACGGCTTTCGAAACGCATTGGCGTCGCCATGGCCAGTGCCATGACGGGACTGATGACAAGCGGTGCGGTCAGCCTGCGCTGAGGTTTATCAGGTGCGCGCCCCGATCAGTGTGATTGACACGCCAGCCCTGCCGGATCACAAATCCCGTGACAAACCCCGCCGCCCGGCGGCGCCGGGTCTGGCGCAGATTCAGTTCAGGGTAGACTGGAACCAAGTTAAGTCGAAATCGTGATAAATAGCCACGGAATCCACGGAAGACACAGAAATTATCTGTGAATATTCCGTGTTTTTCCGTGTGCTTCCGTGGCCATGGGTTCTTTTATACAAGAACGATGTCCCTTAAGTAAGCGCCATTCAGGTCAGGGCAGACTGACGCCGGCCTTCATCAGCATGTCCGTGAGGCGGATCAGCGGCAGGCCGACCAATGCCGTCGGGTCATCCCCCTCCATGCGTTCAAACAGGGTAATACCCAGGCCCTCTGATTTGAAACTGCCGGCACAGTTGTAAGGCTGGTCATGGCGCAAATAGCGCTCGATCTGTTCCTCGTCCAGGGTGCGGAAGTGTACACGGTAGGGGATCACCTCCACCTGCGCCTCATCCGTGGCGGTGTTCAACAGGCAGAGCCCGGTCAGAAAGGTGACGGAACGCCCGGAGAGATGACGCAACTGCGTGGCCGCCCGTTCATGGGTTCCCGGTTTTCCCAGCACGTCATCGCCGACGGTCGCGACCTGATCCGACCCGATCACCAGCGCATTGCGGGTGGACGTACAGGCGCGCGCCTTGGCCTCCGACAGTCGGCGCACCATGTCCAGCGGCGGTTCTTGGGGGTGCCGGCTTTCATCGATATCGGGTGCCGCGGTTTCGAAAGGCAGCGCCAGGCGTGACAGCAGTTCGCGGCGAAACGGCGAGCTCGATGCCAGCACGATCGGCAAAGGCGATGTCGGGTTGTTCATGTCAATAGGCCGATGGCATTACGTATTATTCACCGCAGAGACGCAGAGAAACAATTTTCCTAAAAATCAAGGCTAATGCCTTGGAAAGATTTCTATATCATTGAGCAATATTTTTGTGTTTGTATTCCCTGTGATCTCTGCGTCTCTGCGGTGAATCCGCAAGATAAACCCTGGATGACTATTCGATTTCCACCAGGGTTTCATCCGGGTTGACCGACTCGCCCTTCTTGACATGAATGGCCTTGATGGTGCCGGCGACGGGAGCCTGCAGCTCGGTTTCCATCTTCATGGCCTCCGTGATCAGCACGGGTGTTCCCGCCGTGACCATGTCGCCGATATTCACCAGGATGTCCACGATCGTGCCCGGCATGGATGTCGTGACATGCCCGGGCAACGTGGCCCGTGGCCGCTTGCTCCCCTTGACGGAGGCTTTGCCCGACGCGGGTGCGTTTTCCGCCTCGATCTCGTCCAGGATCTCGACCAGCACCTCTTCAGGAACGCCATCGACCGTCATGTAGAAGGGACGGTTGTCCTGGGTGCGATGCCCGGTGCCTGTTACCCTGATGTGATAGGTTTCGCCGTGCAGGCTGACGTTGAATTCCGTCGGCCGCGACTGCTCATTGGCGCGCCGGTTGTATATCTGTTCAAGCGGTTCCGACACCAGGGCATTCTTGCTGCGTTGCTCGAGAAAATCCCGGCCGATTTCCGGGAACATGGCGTAGGTCAGTACATCCTCTTCGCTTGTGGCCAGTTCACCGATGGCTTCACGCAGGTTTTCCATCTCGTCATCCAGCAGGTCGGCAGGACGCGCGTCGATGACGCTCTCATTGCCGATGGCAAGCTGCTGTACGAAGGAATTGATGCTCGCCGGGGCCTTTCCGTAGCGGCCCTGGAGGTAGAGTTTTACCTCGTTGGTGATGGTCTTGTAGCGTGAGCCGGTGAGGATGTTCAGCACGGCCTGGGTGCCGACGATCTGTGAGGTGGGCGTCACCAGCGGAGGGAACCCCAGATCCTCCCGCACGCGCGGGATCTCCTGGAAGACCTCGTTCATCCGGTCCAGGGCGCCCTGCTCACGCAGCTGGGTGTACAGATTGGATATCATGCCGCCGGGTACCTGGTAGACCTGCACCCGGGTGTCCAGTCCGGTGAACTCGCTTTCGAACTGGTGGTATTTCTTGCGCACCTCGCGGAAGTAGAAGCCGATCTTCTGCAGCGCCTCGAGGTCGAGTCCGGTATCGTATTCAGTTCCGCGGAACGCCGCCACCATGCTTTCGGTCGCCGGGTGGCTGGCGCCACCGGCAAACGCGGAGATGGCGGTGTCGATGTGACAGCAGCCGTTCTCGATGGCTTTCAGCATGCACATCTCGGACGTGCCGGCGGTGGCATGACTGTGCAGGTGTAACGGGAGGCCCGTGGCGGCAACGATTTCATGAACCAGTTCACCTGTCACGATCGGCGTCAACAATCCTGCCATGTCCTTGAGCGCGAGGCTGTCACAGCCCAGGGATTGCAGGTCTTTCGCCATGGTGACGAAAGTCCGGATGTCGTGCACGGGGCTGGTGGTGTAGCAGATGGTGCCCTGGGCGTGCTTGCCGGCCTCCCGGGTAGCCTCAACGGCGACCTCTACGTTGCGGATGTCGTTCAGGGCGTCGAAGATGCGGAAGACATCAATGCCGTTCCCGGCGCTGCGCAGGACGAATTCACGCACCACGTCGTCTGAATAATGACGGTAGCCAAGCAGGTTCTGTCCGCGCAGCAGCATCTGCAGCCGGGTGTTGGGGAGGGCTTCACGCAGTTTTCGCAGCCGTTCCCACGGATCTTCCTTCAGATAGCGCAGACAGGCGTCAAACGTGGCGCCGCCCCAGACTTCCAGTGACCAGTAGCCGATGCTGTCGAGCTGCTGGCAGATCGGCAGCATGTCTTCGGTTCGCATGCGGGTGGCGATCAGCGACTGGTGGGCGTCACGCAGAATGAGATCGGTTATATGTACCTTGGGCATGGTTTCCGCTTCTTGCCTGTCAGAGGCCAAAATGCGCCGACAGCGCGGCGGCGATGACGGCCGAGAGTTCGCGTGTCGGACGGCTTGTCTTGTAGTGAATGAGTTCCGGGTGATCGTCCACAAAACCGGTGTCAAAGGAACCTTCGCGGAACTCGGGCACTTTCAATATTTCCATGTAATAGGGAATCGTCGTCTTGACGCCATAGACGCCAATATCCTGCAGGGCGCGACCCGCGCGGTTGAGCAAATCCGGCCAGGTCAACGCCCAGACCGTGAGCTTGGCGCACATCGAGTCGTAATGGGGCGGTATCAGGTAGCCGGTATAGATGGCGCCATCGGTGCGCACACCCGGCCCGCCCGGGGCAAAATAGCGGGTAATACGTCCGAAACTCGGCAGAAAGTCGTTTTTCGGGTCCTCCGCGTTGATGCGCAGTTCCATGGCATAGCCGCGCTTCTGAACCTCGGACTGGGCATACCTCAGCGGCAGGCCTTCGGCGATGCGTATCTGTTCCCTAACGATATCGATGCCGGTAATCGCTTCGGTGATGGTATGTTCGACCTGCAGTCGAGTGTTCATTTCCATGAAATAGAACCGTTTGTCGGCGTCCATCAGGAATTCCACGGTACCGGCATTCTCATAGCCGACGGCCCGTGCGGCGCGCACGGCGGTCTCTCCCAGCCAGGCGCGCTGCTGCTCATCGAGTTGCGGTGATGGAGCGATCTCGATGAGTTTCTGGTGGCGCCGCTGGATGGAGCAGTCACGCTCGAACAGGTGTATGGCGTTGCCGTGCGAATCGGCCAGCACCTGGATCTCGATATGTCGCGGACGATCGATGCACTTCTCCATGAAGACATCGGCCGAGCCGAACGCCTTGCTTGCTTCGGAGAGCACCCGATCATAGCTTTTTTCCAGATCCTGGGGTGTATTGCAGCGCCGGATTCCCCGGCCGCCACCGCCGGTCGTCGCCTTGAGCATGATCGGGTAACCGATGTCTTCGGCCAGTCTCAGCGCTTCCCCCACGCTGGACAGGTTGCCGTCGCTGCCGGGGACCACCGGTATACCGGCCGCCTGCATGGCCTCGCGTGCGGCGATCTTGTCCCCCATTTTCCGGATCACCCCGGCCGATGGTCCGATGTACCTCAGATTGCGGGCATTGCAGATCTCCGCCAGCAGCGGATTCTCGGAAAGAAAACCGTATCCCGGGTGCAGGGCATCGCATCCGGTGGCGACCGCGAGGTTGACGATGCGGTGGGCGTTCAGATAACCGGCGATGGACTCCGGGCCTATGTTGTAGGCTTCGTTGGCTTTTTTGACATGCAACGCGTGCCGGTCGGCATCGGCGTAGATGGCAACGGAGGTGATACTGGCCTCGGCGCAGGCGCGTATGATGCGTACGGCAATTTCGCCGCGGTTGGCGATCAGTATCTTGTGGATCAAGGTGTTATTCCGCCGGAGCCCGTCTTCTGTGGTGGCTGCTTGCCTTGAGTGTTGCTGTCATTATCCGTGCATGCCCTCATGATGCAAGACCAGGTATTCCAGTCGGCTCGCGGAAAGAGCACGGGCAGGGCTGGATATGGAAAGTAACTGAATATCGGTGTTTTTCTTTGACAGGATTTGGACCGGATTATAGTATACGCGGCCTATGATAAACCACCTGCCGGATCGCCTCGATCTCTACGCAGCGGCGGAGGCGGGACGTCTATTGCGGGGCCGGGTTGAACTGGCCCGGCTGGTACGGGCGTTGCCACTGCTCGAATCCCCCGACGGCGAACTCGAGGTGTCACTCGAACTCGGTCGGGACGAGGACGGAACGCACTACCTTGCCGGTAGCGTTCAGGGCAAACTGGTGCTTCTCTGCCAGCGTTGTCTGGAACCTATGGAGTATCCTCTGGACGTGACATTCCGGCTGGGGCTTGTGCACAGTCAGGAGCAGAGTCAGGGATTGTCAGATCGCTATGAACCGCTGCTCATTACCGCTGAACCGGCGAGCCTGGCGGAGGTTCTCACGGACGAGGTGTTGCTGGCCTTGCCGATCGTGCCGCTGCACAGCGGTGCAAGCACGTGCCGGCCACCGGTGACGGATTGTCAAACACCGGCCAACAGCCAGCGGGCAAACCCGTTTGCCGTACTGGCAAAATTGAAACAGAAACCGTAACACCCTATTAACAGGAGTTAGCATTATGGCCGTTCAGAAAAGCCGGAAAACGCCATCCCGGCGTGGCATGCGCCGTTCCCATGACAGTCTCAGTGGTCCCGCGCTGTCAATCGAGCCCACCACCGGCGAGACCCACCTTCGCCACCATATCAGTGCCGACGGTTATTATCGCGGCCGCAAGGTTATCAACAAGGATCAGGACTGACAGATAGTCAGTCCTGATCTTCCCCTCACTCACGTCCCATCGTCTTGACGCGTCAGTCTGCAGACGCCAGTCGTTACCTGTTGCCATGAGCAACGGGGTAACGATTGCGCTTGATGCCATGGGGGGAGACTTCGGCCCGGATGTGGTCGTTCCTGCCGCGCTGCGGGCGCTGGAACAGGATGATGATCTCAGGGTTATTCTGGTAGGTGACGAAACCCTCCTGAATACGACGCTTGAGCACAGCAAGGCGGCGGGACATGAGCGCTTGAAGGTCCACCATGCCAGCCAGAAAGTCGGTATGGATGAAGCCCCCTCCAGCGCACTGCGCAACAAGAAGGATTCATCCATGCGCGTGGCCATCGATCTCGTCAAGAACGGTGATGCCGGCGCCTGCGTGAGTGCCGGCAATACCGGCGCGCTCATGGCTACCGCCCGGTTCGTGCTGAAGATGCTGCCGGGCATCGATCGCCCCGCGATTTGCACCTCGATACCCACCATGACTTCGCATACCTGGATGCTCGACCTGGGAGCCAACATCGACTGCAACGCCGAACACCTGCTGCAATTCGCCCTCATGGGGTCGGTGCTGGCGGGGGCGGTGGATAACAATCACCAGCCGCGCATCGGCCTGCTGAATATCGGTGAAGAGGAAATCAAGGGCAATGAGCAGGTCAAGGAAGCAGCGCGCCTGCTGTCCGGCAGTCCGCTGAACTACAGCGGCTACGCCGAGGGTGACGATATCTACAAGGGAAATTTCGATGTCATCGTCTGCGACGGTTTCGTCGGCAATATCTCGCTGAAAACCAGCGAGGGCGTTGCCAGGATGATCGCCCATTTTATTCGCCAGGAATTCACGCGCAACCTGCTGACACGTCTTGCGGCCCTGATCGCCATGCCGGTACTCCGGTCGTTCCGCAGGCGGATCGATCCGAGACGCTACAACGGCGCCAGCCTGCTGGGGCTGAAGGGGATCGTTATCAAGAGTCACGGCAGCGCGGATGTGCTTTCCTATGCCAATGCCATCAAGGTCGCCGTTATCGAGGCGCGCGAGTCCGTTCCGGAGCGGATCAGTTCACAGTTGCAAACCTTCCATGAGAACAGGCAGGCGTCATGATCTTTTCGCGTATCACAGGAACCGGCGGTTATTTGCCCGAGAAGGTGCTCACCAACCATGATCTGGAAAAGATCATGGATACCAATGATGCGTGGATACGCGAACGCACCGGGATCTACAAACGCCATATCGCCGCCGGTGATGAAACGTCCTGCGATCTCGCCGAGATCGCGGCAACCCGCGCCATGGAAGCGGCCGGGCGTACCCCGCGGCAGGTCGACCTGATCGTGTTTGCCACCACGACCCCTGACCGCGTGTTCCCGAGTACCGCCTGCCTGCTGCAGCAGCGGCTCGATATTCATGGCACGGCGGCCTTCGACGTGCAGGCGGTCTGTACCGGTTTCATCTACGCGCTGGGAATCGCGGACAAATTCATCCGCACCGGATCCTCGCGCTGCGCACTCGTAATCGGCGCAGAGACGCTGTCCCGGATCGTCGACTGGAACGATCGCAGCACCAGCATCCTGTTCGGCGATGGCGCGGGGGCGGTGGTGCTGGAGGCGAGCGATGAACCCGGCATACTCTCCACGCACCTGCATGCCGACGGCAGCTACGAACATCTGCTGACGGTGCCTTCGGGTATTTCCTCCGGCTATGACAAGGTGCAGAGCGGGCAGGCCTATATCCACATGCAGGGCAACGAGGTGTTCAAGATGGCGGTGAATACGCTGGGACGCATCGCCGACGAGACCCTGGCCCACAACAAGTTATCCAAATCCGACATCGACTGGCTGATTCCCCACCAGGCGAATATCCGTATCATTCAGGCCACGGCCAAGAAACTGAAAATGTCCATGGACAGGGTCGTGGTGACCGTAGACGAGCACGGTAATACCTCCGCGGCTTCGGTACCGCTGGCGCTGGATGTGGCCGTGCGTGACGGGCGCATCCAGCGTGGAGAGACCCTGCTCATGGAGGCCTTTGGCGGCGGCTTCACCTGGGGTTCGGCACTGCTCAAGTATTAAACCGCGGTGGTTGCTTTCACTACCTAACCGCAGAGACGCAAAGAACGCAAAGTATGCTTATTGTTTTCTTCAATGATTTTCTCTGCGTCTCTGCGGTGAGTTTGGGTTTTTATGGAGCGACGCTAAACTACAGAACCAATTAATAGTTTGTGTCCTTTGCGCCTTTGCGTTGAGAAATCCGGTTAATTATTTATCTGCTGACGATGACTACAGCTAACGACGACACTGATAAAACACTGGCCATGGTATTCCCCGGGCAGGGCTCCCAGTCTGTGGGGATGCTGTCCGGCCTGGCGCAGACCTTTCCGCTGGTGAGCGATACCTTTCGGGAAGCCGGCGATACCCTGGGTTATGACCTGTGGAAGCTGGTCATGGAAGGCCCGGAGGCGAATCTCAACCGTACCGACCGGACACAGCCCGCGATGCTGGCGGCGGGAGTCGCCGTGTGGCGCCTCTGGCAGGCGCAGGGCGGAAAGCGGCCTGCCCTGATGGCGGGGCACAGCCTCGGTGAATACACCGCGCTGGTCTGCGCAGATGCCCTCGCCTTTGCCGATGCCATCGCGCTGGTGGCCGAACGCGCCCGCTGCATGCAGGAGGCGGTACCGGCAGGCAGCGGCGCCATGGCGGCCATACTGGGTCTGGATGATGCGAACGTTGTCGATGTCTGCGCGCGCGCCTCCGGGGGACAGGTGGTTGCCGCTGTGAATTTCAACTCACCGGGCCAGGTGGTCATCGCCGGCGATGCCGAGGCGGTGCAACATGCAATGGAACTGGCGAAGGCGTCCGGTGCGAAACGTGTCGTCCCGCTGCCGGTCAGTGTTCCCTCGCACTGCGAACTGATGCGACCGGCCGCCGAACGGTTTGCCGGGCAGCTGCAGCGCACGGCGATCAAAACACCGGTAATCCCGGTCATCCAGAATGTGGACGTGACGGCTCATGATGCGCCGGGTGCGATCCGCGAGGCGCTCAAACAGCAATTGTACAGTCCGGTGCAATGGGTCAGAACCGTCGAAATGATGCGTGATGAGGGCATACAACGGATCATCGAGGGCGGCCCCGGCAAGGTGCTCGCGGGTTTGTGCAAGCGCATACACAAGGGGCTGGAGGCTGTCGCCGTGTATGATCCGGACAGTTTGAACGCGGCATTGAACGCTTGAAGATCGGTTGCCGCCAGGGAGACAGGAATGGGATTGAATGACGAGATAGTATTGATAACCGGCGCAAGTCGCGGAATCGGCCAGGCAATCGCACTCGAACTCGGTGCGCGCGGCGCGACTATCGTGGGTACCGCAACCAGCGAACAGGGTGCCCGGGATATTTCCGAAGCGCTCTCGAGCCATTCCATCCGGGGTGCCGGCATGGTGCTGAATGTCACCAGCACCGATTCCATCGCGGCATTTTTCAAGTCCATGCAGGACGATATCGGCCATCCCACGGTACTGGTCAACAATGCAGGGATAACCAGGGACAATCTGCTCCTGCGCATGAAGGACGAGGAATGGGACGCCGTGATAAACACCAATCTCACCCCGGCGTTTCACATGAGCAAGGCGTGCCTGCGCGGCATGATGAAGGCGAAACACGGGCGGATCATAACGATCACCTCCGTCGTCGGTGTCACCGGCAATCCCGGGCAGGCGAACTATGCCGCGACCAAGGCGGGCGTTATAGGCTTTACCAAATCACTGGCGCGCGAAGTCGGCTCACGGGGGATAACCGTCAATGCCGTTGCCCCGGGTTTCATCGATACCGACATGACGCGCGCCCTGTCCGATGAACAAAGGGGAAAACTGCTCGAGCAGATACCGCTGGGCAGGCTGGGCGATGCGAGTGATATCGCCTGTGCAGTTGCGTTCCTTGCCTCGCGTGAAGCCGCTTACATCACCGGAGAGACGCTTCACGTCAATGGCGGCATGTATATGAACTGATGTTCCCGCACGGCGCGAGTCTCCCGGCAGTGCTGTTCCGGGCATCAGGAAATCAGTGCAAAATGTTGTTAAATATGCACATAATGCAGATTATATCAGGCCGTAACCACGCTATGCATGATGACCTCAGCGACTGTGGCTGACCGGTGAAGTTACTTGTATCTTGTACAAGGCATTCACTACAATACACGCCCAGCGAATGCCGCCATTTTCAAACAGAGAGGGATAGTCCGAAATGAGCAACGTTGATGAACGCGTCAAGAAGATTGTTATTGAGCAGCTGGGCGTCAAGGAAGAAGAGGTGACCAACGCCGCTTCCTTTGTCGATGATCTTGGCGCGGATTCTCTGGACACGGTAGAACTCGTCATGGCTCTGGAAGAGGAGTTTGAATGCGAGATTCCTGACGAAGAGGCCGAGAAGATCACCACCGTCCAGCAGGCGATTGATTACGTAAACGCCCATCTGGGTGGTTGATCACTTCCCTATCGGATACCGGCCGCACCGGCCTGTACAGCGGTGCGGTCTTTTGTTTTTTGCCTCGTTGAATTCCCACCGGTCACTGGCAGGAGTCGGGCGTTGTCCAGAAGACGTGTAGTTGTCACAGGACTGGGTATCGTTTCGCCGGTCGGTAATTCTGTCGATGTCGCCTGGGCCAGCATACTGGCGGGAAAGAGCGGTATCGAACCGATCACCCGTTTTGACGTTTCCGCGTTCGCGGTGCGTTTTGGCGGCGAGGTCAGGAATTTCGATGTCACCCGCTATCTCCCGGCCAAGGATGCGCGCAAGATGGCGCCCTTCATTCACTACGGCATCGCGGCGGCAAGCCAGGCCATCAACGATTCCGGCCTGGTTATCGATGAGCACAATGCGGACCGCGCCGGGATAGCCATTGG
>Ga0210085_1000662_pt1 | contig 14166 bp, 12 predicted proteins | sample China_Galinas_PW_5_FD_184866 | JGI IMG/M metagenome (GOLD analysis project Ga0210085, IMG submission 184866) | Wetland microbial communities from San Francisco Bay, California, USA, that impact long-term carbon sequestration - China_Galinas_PWC_D1... | ecosystem: Environmental > Aquatic > Marine... | reverse complement strand
CCGGCGCGCGTTGAATATGACGGTTTTCCCGGATACCGGATCCACCCCCTGGCCCGCCAGATTCAGGTCATTGAAATGCTGAGCGGCAAACCTGTCGTTGCAGTAACGGTAAACCACGAAGACCTCAAACCGGACGAGATCGGCCCGGTATGCTCAGCCCTTGAGAAAGCGGTCGGCTTGCCGACCTTCGACGTGCTGCGGTATGGGCCCGAGGGTCTCATCCGAATTCTGAGCGCTCACCTCAAAACGAAGACGGATAAATAAATGCCTCCTATACAACCCCCAGGTAAAAAAGAGAAATCTATGCCGTCGATCTCTTCCTCAACCGACTCGCTCTCTGCACTTGAAGTGATCGACCGGCTGGTCGTCGGGCCGATCAAACTTGAACCGCGGCGATTGACGGCGGCCTATACGGTGGTTCGTAACGGCACCGAAAACCGCACCGATTTGATCTACAGCTATGAAGAAAAGGTTTTCGATCCGGAGGAGCCCGAATCATGGAACCTGGCGAGCCTGGTGGCTGCCCAAGTGGCCTTGAATTACGGTCTCTTCTGCCGCTCCATCGTTTTTCGGGGTACCTATGACGATATTGACCGGCAGTTTCTGCGCAATATGGCCGAAAACACGTCCCGGGAGATCTATGTCAATAAGATACTGAGCCCCAATCCGTTTCTGAAGGGAGAAGCCGCCCGGATGCTTCCTGAAAAAAAAGATAAATACTGCCGGGCATCGATTAAGTTCGTGAAGGCACCTGAGAAGGCACCGAAAACAGCCTGGAATCTGTGGCCGAGCGAGAAGCACCGGCACTGCATCCTTTCCAGCGGCGGCAAAGACAGCCTTTTGACTTATGGCCTCCTGGACGAAATCGATTACGACGTTCACCCGGTGTTCGTCAATGAATCCGGCCGCCACTGGTTTACGGCGCTCAACACCTACCGTTATTTCCGCGAGCATGTGCCCAACACGGCCCGGGTCTGGGTCAATTCGGACCGTGTTTTTAATTGGATGCTGCAACACTTGCCTTTTGTCCGGCAGAACCATGCCAGCATCCGCTCGGACATGTACCCCATCCGACTGTGGACCGTCGCTGTCTTCCTGTTCGGAATCCTTCCCCTGGTCAGGAAAAGGAAAATCGGTCGCATCCTCATCGGGGACGAGTTCGATACTTCGGTGCGGACCTCATTTAAAGGAATCCGTCACTATTCCGGTCTATACGATCAAAGCGTTTTTTTCGACACGTCCCTTTCACGCTATTACATGCGTAAAGGATGGTCGCTGAGTCAATTCTCGGTTTTGCGCCCCCTCTCCGAACTGTTGATTCAGAAAGTTCTGACCGAACAATATCCTCATCTACAGGAACACCAAATATCCTGCCATGCCGCCCACAAGGAAGAAGATCGGATCAGGCCCTGCGGTAGATGTGAAAAATGCCGCCGCATCATCAGTATGCTCATGGCTATCGACGCCGACCCCAGGCACTGTGGCTATACCGACCGGCAGATTCAGGCCTGTCTGGAGACCTTCGATGCATCCCGAATACACCAGGAAGCGGCGGCCACGGAACACATCGGTCATCTGCTGCTGGCCAAAGGGTTGATCGGTAAGGCCGGTGCGCCGGCGCCCGAATTCAAACCGCACCAGGAAATCATGAAAATGCGCTTCGATCCGACGTATTCTCCCATGGATGCTATCCCTGTCGACCTGCGGCAGCCCCTCTTCGGTCTGCTTCGCTCCCATGGCATCGGCGCGGTCGTCCGCAAGGGAAACAAATGGAAGGAATTCACCCCGTCGGTATCGGCCGAGGCTCTGACCCCGTATCCTTTTGAAATCGATTTCAACTCGAACCAAAGGCACCAGAATGACACGTCGAGCTCTTCCCCGTCAGTCAATTTTCTTTGGGGGGAACTCACTTGGCAGGAAGCCGAAAAGCGGCTGAATGAAATTGACATTGCGCTGCTGCCGGTAGGGGCCATCGAACAGCACGGCCCCCACCTGCCACTGGACACCGATGCATTCGATGCCGATTACCTGGCGCGACGTGTAGCGATGGCCTGCAGCTCTCCGGTACCCGTTGTTCTGCCCCTTATTCCTTACGGGGTGTCATACCATCATGAAGATTTCAAGGGGACCATCAGCATCAGCAACGATGTCCTCTCCCGACTGGTCTACGAGATCGGTCTCAGTGCTGCTCAAAACGGGATTAAAAAACTGGTGATCATAAACGGTCACGGCGGTAACAGCCCTGCATTGAACTATGCCGCCCAGATGATCAACCGCGACGCGCATATCTTTGTCTGCGTTGATACCGGCGAAACCAGCGATGTGGACATCAGCCGGGTGACGGAAACCCCCAACGACGTCCATGCCGGCGAAATCGAGACCAGCACATCACTGGCCGTCCGTGCCAATCTGGTTAAAATGGACCGGGCCGTCCGCTCGGTTCCGGAGTTTTCCAGCCGCTATCTGGACTTCACCGGCAAAAGGGGTATTCTCTGGTACGCCCATACACGGAAAATATCGACCAGCGGCGTCATGGGAGACCCAACCAAAGCCAGTGCAGCAAAGGGTGAACGCATTTGGGAAACCATGGTGGCCCATCTGGTGGCCCTTGTAGAGGATCTTAAAAACATGACCCTGGAGGATATCTATCATCGGCGATATTAAAATGAAAATCAGACAGCTCGAGGCCTGGCCGGTGGAGATGCGCCTGGCCGAACCATACACCATCGCCTACGAAACCACCGACAGGGTGACCAATATTTTTCTGCGGATCGTAACCGACCAGGGCCTGATCGGTCATGGCTGTGCGGCTCCGGATTTTCAAGTCACCGGGGAAACGCCCGCGTCGGTCATGACCGCATTCGATGCCACTATTGCGCCGGTGCTGTCCGGGGTTGATCCGCTGCGCTATGCATTGATCCTCGAGCGACTGCGCACCGGTCTCGGCCAGCAGCCGGCCGCCCTGGCCATGGCGGATATGGCACTTTACGACCTGCTTGGCCAAATCGCCGGCATCCCACTTTACCGTCTTCTCGGCGGTTACCGAACCCGGATAAAGACCAGCATCACCATCGGAATTCTGTCCATCGAACAGACTGTTGAAAAGGCCCGCAAACACGTCGCCGCAGGTTTCAGATGCCTGAAGATCAAGGGTGGTATCGACGTCGACGTCGATATCGAAAAAATAATGAAAATTCGCGAAGCCTTGGGCAGTGCCGTCGAACTGCGTTTTGACGCCAATCAAGGGTTTAACGAAACAGACACCCTAAAATTCGTGGCGGGAACCCGCAAAGCCAAGCTGGAACTGCTGGAACAACCGACGCCGAAGGCGGGTCACACCATCCTGGGCCGAATCACCAACAAGGTGCCGATACCCGTGATGGCCGACGAAAGCCTGATGAATCTTGGGGATGCTTTTCGCTTGGCCAAGAATAATGTGGTCGACATGGCCAATATCAAGCTGATGAAGGTCGGTGGTATTTATGAAGCCATGAAAATCAACGCCGTTGCCAACGCCGCGAATCTGGAGGTGATGGTGGGCTGCATGGACGAGTCCGCGCTTGCCATTGCTGCCGGCCTGCACTTCGCTCTCGCACGGCCCAACGTGGTTTATGCCGACCTTGACGGCCACCTGGATTTGGTGGGTGATCCGGCGCTCGGATCGGTGGTTCTGCGCAACGGTATTCTGTACCCAAACAAAAATCCGGGCCTGGGCGCCAAGGTCCGCCGATCATGACCGTACGATGTTACAACACAATGAAAAAATTGGGCTCTTTGATCCGGAAAATATGTCACGTAAATCCTTTGGTGATACAGGGACATTCTTTCACAACGTGCGTAGTGGTATTAGAGACACCTGCTTCCTGTTGGCAAGCACGTCGTGCACGATGTCCCTGTATGATCCCCAGTTTCAGGTTTTCCCACAACCTCAAGCTCTGGGCATCGGTCGATTCCAGAAACGCTTCCACGTAAAATGCTTCACAGTCGGAACTCGACAGAAGATATTTGGCTGAAAACTCATGTTTTGCAAAGTATCTTTCCAAAACAAAGGGCTCAAGCTGCATTTCAATTTTTTCCTGATGAAACTTGTGGCGTATTTTTTAAAATCATACCGCCAATCTCCTTTACGAGTTTTGCTGCAACCATCGCTGTCATATTGTGAACATCATGCTTCGGGTTATACTCGACGATGTCGGCTCCGATAATCGGAACTGTCACTTTGTGAATCATTGTAATCACGTCTCGCACAGATAATCCACCCGGTTCAAAATGAGAAACGCCCGGCGCATAGGCTGGATCGAGAGCATCCATGTCGAAAGACAGATATACCGGCTCAGAAAAAACGGGATCAAACGAACGGATGTCAAAAAACCGCATTTCGTGGATTTCTACTCCGAATCGGTCTGCTTGCGCCTTCTGATGGGCGTTCATTGTTCGGATACCTAGCTGGACCAACCTTTTCGCCAGCCCTTCTTCCATGATCCTTGCTAAGGGGCAAGCGTGGGATAATCGATTACCATTCAACACGTCGTAAAGATCCGGATGCGCATCAAAGTGCAAGATGCTCATTTGTCCATATTGACGCGACACGGCCCGCAAAATCGGATACGTGATCGCATGATCTCCTCCGAGAACCAATGGCAACGCGCCATCGTTTATAACTTCCGACAAATGCCACTCGATGTCCATGAACGATTCAATACCGTTTTTGACGATCATGTCACCCATATCGACAAAACGAGGGGTGCTGGAAAGACAAATACCTGTCTCGGAGGTTAAATTGGCTGATTTGCTATAAAGTGCCGCGCGAATAAGGGCTGGCGCTTCTGCAGCGCCCCTCATATAGCTTGAATTCTCATCGGAGCAAATCCCAAGCAGGACCAATCGATCTTTCAGCGATGCCTTTGTTGCTGCAGTCATGCACCTACCCAATTTCTACCCAACTGTGAAAAACGCGTCAACCGGGATGACCCTGGCGTGGCCTCTACCGTCTCGATATGATCGGTTCGGCAAACTGGCTGTCCGCATCCCACGGAAACAGAATCCAGGTGTCCTGACTGACTTCGGTGACAAACGTGTCGACCAGGGGCCGGCCTTGGGGCTTGGCGTAGACCGTAGCGAAGTGTGCCTTTGGCAGCATGTCGCGCACAATTTTGGCGGTCTTGCCGGTGTCGACCAGGTCATCGATCAACAGCCATCCCTCACCGTCGATGTCGAGCGGTTTTAAAACCTCTACCTCACCGGAGTGATCCTGCCAGTCGTAACTGCTGACACAGACCGTGTCGACCAGGCGGATATCCAGTTCGCGGGCGATTATCGCGGCCGGCACCAGGCCGCCTCTCGTGATGGCGACGAGACCCTTGAAGTAGTCGTTCCGGTCCAGCAGCCGCCAGGCCAGCGCTCGTGAATCCCGGTGGAGCTGCTCCCAGGAAACCGGGAAAGTCCTCTTATACGGTTTATTTTTTCCAGCCATAGTTGATCTCCGATCGATCTGAAAAAATTTTTACCCAGCGGGTAAAAATTTTTATTCCGACGGTTCGATGTTAATCCCCAGCGCCCCCGGCGCCTCATCTCCCTTTCCCTTCCAGGACGAAAAAACCAAGACCCCGATGGTGAGGGCATAGGGAAGCATCAGTAAAAGGGACGACGGCAGATTGGTTCCGCTGGCCTGCAGGCGAAATTGAAACGCCATAACGCCTCCGAAAAGATAAGCCCCGACCACGGCCCGCCAGGGCCGCCAAAAAGCGAAAATCACCAGGGCGACCGCAATCCATCCACGGCCGGCTGAAAGACCGTTGGTCCAAAGGTGAGTGTAGGCCAGAGAGAGGTAAGCCCCGCCGAAGCCCATCAACCACCCACCGGCCAATACCCCGGCCCAGCGATAGCCCTTGACCCGCAGACCCGCAGACAGCGCCGCGTCGGGATATTCACCGACCGCCCTCAATCCGAGACCCCAGCGGGTGTAGTGTAAAAATATCCACAGCAGCGGCGGTATCAGGTAAGAGGTGTATACCAGCGGGTCCTGGTTGAACAAAATGGGTCCCAACAAAGGAACCTTTGAAAGAAGGGGCAGTGCGAAGGCCTTGAAACCCGGTGCTTCCTGGCCGACATAGGGGGTTCCCAGATAATTGGCCAATCCGGTCCCGAGGATCGTCAGCGCCAGACCGGAAACCACCTGGTTGCCAAGAAACGTCAGGCACACCAGGCCATGCACGCCTGCCAGCGCAGCCCCGAAGAGTCCCCCGGCCAGAAATCCCAAAACGGGCGAACCTGTGAGCTTGGCGGTCAAAAACGCCGCCAGGGCGCCCACCAGCATGATCCCCTCAACCCCGAGATTCAATATCCCGGACCGCTCGGTGAGAATTTCTCCCAGCGTGGCGAACAGAATCGGTGTTCCGGATTGAACGGCTGCGGCCAGCAGCGGCACCAGCATGTCCGCGTTCATGTGTTTCTCCGCAGCGCAAGCCGGTAACGCGTGAAAAAACCGCCGGCCAGAACGGTCAAGAGAATAAGGCCTTCCATGATTTCCCCGAACGCGGCCGGTACCTGCAGGTCGAGCTGCAAGGCTTCGAGACCGACTCGCAGACCGGCCAGTAAAAAAGCAGCCACCGCGATCATCAGGGGATTGAGCCGGGCCAGCCAGGCCACGACAATGGCCGTGTAACCGTAACCGGCCATGATGCTTGGCTGCAGACGGTTCAAGTTGGCCGAGGCTTCGAGAAAACCGGCCCATCCGGCCAGCATTCCACTCAACACCATCACCAGAATCACCAAACGATCGTAGGAGAGCCGCGCATAACGGGCGGCACGGGGATTTTCACCGCCGGCCTTGAGCTCGAACCCGAGCCGGGTAAAGCGCAGGAAAATCCACATGGCCAGTCCGGCCGCGATGCAAACGGCAATCCCCCAGTTGATGCGGGAACCACCAATCGTGCCGACCACCCCACCGGCCGAAAACTCGGGGGTCATGGGAAATCCGAAGCTGGCCGGATCCTTCCACCGACCATACACGAGGTAGTCCAGAAAGAGGATCGCGATGTAATTGAGCATCAGCGTGACGATGATCTCGTTGACCCGCAAGCGGATCTTGAGAAGCGCCGGCACCAGGCCCCAGAGGCCGCCGGCCAGTGAACTCATGGCCAGCATGGCCGGTAAAAGAGCATACCAGGGCAGTTCCGGAAATGTCAGCGCCATCCACGTGGCACCCACCGCACCCAGGGCAAACTGACCCTCGGCACCGATATTCCAAACCTGAAGGCGAAAGGCAATCGCCACACCCAGCGAACACAGAAAAATCGGCACTGATTTGACCAGACAGTCCTCGACGGCCCAGGCCGAAAAAAAGGCGCTTTTGATGAGCAGGCTCAACGCACTCAACGCCGGTTTGCCCTGAATCGCCAGCAGCAGACTGCAAAGGGTGAGCGAGAGGACAATCGCCGCCAGGAAAACAAGAACGGAGCCCCAGCCGAGAGGCTCCCGTCGCTTATGCACACGCAATCCGATCATCGCTATATCTTTATCTGGCTGCCGGAAAAAGGCGCCCTGTCCCACGGCCTGCAGGTGGGCGACACTCCCGACAATTCACTTCTAATAGAAATGCGGCCCGCTTGACGTCGTTGGCTTTTAGTAAGGGAGTTTCCGGTTTAAGCGTACTTTCATCCTGTTGATAGAGATAGGAGCCGGCTGTGGCTTCGGTTGAAGCAGGCGCAGCTGTTTGAGGCGTTTAGCGGGCCTTGCCCCATCGCCTTCGCACTCATGAGATGACCGCTTCCGAGGTTTTTAACCGGCACCGGCCTTTTTTCAAAACCGGGCCGGCGATGGGGTTAGATCCGCTTAACGCCGAGTTCTGCACCGCATGAAACCGAAGCCACAGCCGGCGGTCAAATGGATCACTTATTGTTGGAAACAAAAGTCCGCAATATTCAAAAGCGCCTAAAAAAGGTATGTCGCCTTTTTCACTCCAAGGTCCCGATCACACCCTTTACAAAATATTTCATGTTCAGCAGTTCCTCGTCCGTCGCGATGCGGCCCGCCGGAACCTGGACTTTGCCGGCTTGATCGGTAACCGGTCCGGCAAAGAGCTCGGCCGTGCCGGCAACAATGGCCGCCTTTTCGGCCTGCACCTTCTGCTGCACGTCCTCCGGAACCATGGGCCCGAATGGCGCCAGATCCACTATCCCCTCTTTCATGCCCCACCAGATCGACGCGCTCTTCCAGGTGCCGTTGCGGACCTGCTCGACCGTCTGAATGTAGAACGGACCCCAATTCCAGATCGGAGCGGTCAACTGGGCCTTGGGAGCAAACTTCGACATGTCGGAATTGTATCCGATGGAATAGACGCCCTTCTCCTGGGCGGCTTCCTGGGGCCCCGGAGAATCCTGGTGTTGGGCGATGACGTCGGCGCCCACATCGAGCAGGCTCTTGGCGGCTTCCTTTTCGGTGGCCGGGTCGTACCAGGTCTTGGTCCAGACCACTCTCACCTCGACTTTCGGGTTCACGGCCTGCGCACCGAGCGCAAAGGCGTTGATGCCGCGAATCACTTCCGGGATCGGAAAGGCAGCCACGTACCCCAAGATGTTGGACCTGGTCATATAGCCGGCCACCATGCCGGACAGGTAGCGCGCCTGGTACATCCGTCCGAAATAATTGCCCATGTTCTTGGCCAGTTTGAATCCGGAACAGTGCTCGAAGACAACGTCCGGGAACTGCTTGGCGACCTTGAGCATGGAATCCATGTAGCCGAAAGAGGTGGCGAAAATGACATTGAAGCCCTTTCTGGCCATGTTGAGCATGACGCGTTCCGAATCCGGCCCTTCGGCCACCGCCTCGACATAGGATGTCGTTACGCCCGGCAAGGCAGCGACCGCTTGGCGGCCCTGATCATGGGCATAGGACCAGCCGGCGTCACCGATGGGTGAGACATAGACAAAGCCGACTTTCAATTCTTTCGGTGCAGCAACGGCCAGGGAACAGCCCAATACCAAAGACAGGATTACGATGCTGAGTCTGCGCACGATCAAACCTCCCTCTTCAGGTGTTTAGTACGAAAATAGAATTTTCATGCACCGTAGCGGCCCGCGGCCATGAGTGTTTAGTACAAAAATAGAAACTTGAAACTCGAAACTTGAAACTCAAAACCCGGAGCCAGTGGTAAGGCCTAACCGGGGATAAACGGTTACGAAAGACGGTTGAAAATCTCCCTTGAAGAACGTTGAACATCGAACGCTGAACGTCGAAAAAAAATCGCTTCGCTCCGGCAGTTGAATTTATCAAATGACAGTATTCCTTATTCATCATTCGATGTTGGGCGTTCAATGTTCGACGTTCATATGTCCAGTACAGAAATAGATTTTGCATCATGGCGGCCCCAAGGGGCCATGACCGTTTAACATGTAAGTGGAACTATGACCCGGCGAGGTGCACCGACATTCCCTTGTCGTCCCGAGTCCGCCAAAGGGCGGCCACCGCCCCGGTGGCAAATTTGGTGACGATTTCACCGAAAATGATCGCCATCAGCATCCCGGGTTTGAAGACGCCGGCGAATGCGATCAGGTTGAATAAAATGCTGTCCAGTGGAATGCTGACAAGGTTGGAGCCGATCACCCGCTGCATCCAGGGCCGCTGCAGAAGCGTTTGATACACTTCCGTATCGACTGTTTCGCTCAGAACGATGGCGATGAAAGATGCCGCAATAATGCGCCAGTCAACCCCCAGAAACAGGGACTCGAGCACCATTCCCACGGCGGCGATGAAGATCATCAGGTACACGCGCTTGCGGCCGAAGCGGTGAACGCGGTCTCGTTGGGTGAAGGTAACACCGAAAACCAGGGTGCCCACCGACACCAGTCCGAAGACCGGCAGCGGGATAAACCAGGTGGCCGTGTAATTGGCCACCAGCACGGCGATGATGTATAAGCTCATGGACCGGATCATAATGGGTTCTCTTGACTCTGGCACTATCGTGGGGTCTTAGGGCCCCAGCAAAAAATAATTCCATATCTCGCTTGTCTTTTGGGTCGTCTACCGCGTTACATCCACCGACACGTATCTCGATATGCGCCGCTGGATGTGCCTTGTATACGAACACGAATCCGGCGCGATCTTGTGGAATTATTTCTTACCGTGACCCTTATCTGATTGCAGTGGAAATATCAAACTGATATGCGCTGGATGTGTCTCCTTTGTCAACGATCTCTTGCCTTAAATCGCCAGGTTGAAATTTGATGGTGTATGGACGATATATTATCAATAACGTCAAAACGGGGTTTCGGCATCAATATCAAAGGCAAAAAAGGCGAAACAATGCTTAAAGAATCGGATCCAGCGGGAAAGGTGGCTCCGCGCTCTTGTTCTATCGGCAATATCCTGGAAGAGTTGTTGACGCTTCTTAAGCTAGAGAAAATTGAGGAAAACATCTTTCGGGGCCAAAGCCAGGACCTGGGGTTCGGCAGTGTGTTCGGCGGCCAGGTGCTGGGGCAGGCCCTGTCCGCCGCTTCTCAGACCTTGCCGGCGAATCGTCGGACGCACAGCCTGCATGCCTATTTTCTCAGAATGGGGGATGCTGCCAAACCGATCGTCTATCAGGTCGACTGTATCCGCGACGGCAAGAGCTTTACAACCCGAAGGGTAGTGGCTGTCCAGAAGGGACGGGCCATATTTAACATGGCGGCCTCGTTTCAGGTCGATGAACCTGGATTCGAGCACCAAGACCCGGCGCCGCAGGATGTTCCCGGCCCGGATGGGATTGCATCTGAAATGGATCTGGCCTTACGGGTGGCCGAGAAAATCCCCGCAACCGTCCGGGAAAAATTGTTATGCAAAAAGCCGATCGAAATTCGGCCGGTCGATCCAATTGACCCTTTTGCACCGGACAAAAGAGCGGCTGTCCGCTACACGTGGTTCAGGGCCATCGACAAGATGCCCGACGATCACGCGGTGCACCAGTACATGCTGGCCTATGCGTCGGATTTCGGTTTGGTAATCACCTCCCTTTATCCCCACGGCCACAGCTTCTGGGAACCGGCACTGCAAGTGGCCAGCCTGGATCACGCCATGTGGTTCCATCGGGAATTTCGGATGGATGAGTGGCTGCTGTATGTCATGACCAGCCCCAATGCCTGCAAAGCCCGGGGGCTGAGCAACGGACGGGTCTACACCCGGGAGGGAAAACTGGTCGCGTCGGTGACCCAGGAAGGGCTTATCCGTTATCGTGCGATGAAAAAGTGACGTATTGGAAGCTATCCCCTTGCAACCGTTCACAGGGTTACAAGGTCCGATGCGCTTCAAACCACCTCATTGTAAGCGTTTACAGGGTGCCGCAGATGTACTTTTGTACTTCAAGTGCCCGACAGCAAAGCAGATGCGGTGCCCTGTGAACGCTTACATCCCCCTTTGTGCAGTCTAATCCGTTCATAAGCTTCTTTTTAAAAGTTAAGAAGTCAACTTTCCGGATTAATGACATGGCGAAATGAAGCATAACTTTTCCGTTCTGGCACCCGTGCGGGTTTATTACCTTGACATCGAAGGGCAATCTATCTACAAAAGATATAGACGCAGACACTGCTAAGATTCGGGGACGAAATAAATTGGTCAAAATTTCGAAGGATTTTGGTTTGTGTTCAAGGCGCGTTGACGTTTGCATAATTTATGTATGTGGGCTTTAACGCAACGCAAAAGACGAGCCAAAAGACACGCCATTTTGTTCAAGTTGTTGAGTTCGCGGTTCTGGTAAACAACGGAAGTCATCCGATGAAAGGAGGCCAATGCAGGAAAAAGCGTGGAGACCCTGGGTACTGATGTCACCCGCACTCAGTGCGGTTTTTCTGCTGCTGGTGATCCCGGTTTGCTTCGTCGTTGTCTACAGCTTCTGGCTGCGAGCTCCAAGCGGGGCGGACATTCCCGCCTTCCAGTTCGGCAATTACGCCAAATTTTTCGAAGATTTCTTTTATTCCAAAATTCTTATCCGCACGATTCGCATCTCTTTTGAAACTGTTTTTCTCTGCGTTGTCCTGGGATATATCCCCGCCTATTTTTTCTACCGTAGCAAAAGCCGCTATAAAAAGGCTTTTCTTCTGCTCATCATGCTCCCTTTTTGGGTCAGCTTCATCATCCGCACCATGAGCTGGATCAACATCATGGGTGACACCGGGCTTATCAATCACTTCCTGATGCAGATCGGTTTGATTCAATCGCCTATATCGATGCTGTACAATGAATATACGGTACTGATGGGTTTGATCATGTATCTGCTGCCGTTCATGGTTCTGAATATCTATGTCAGCTTGGAAGGCATCGATAAAAGCCTTCTCGAAGCGGCCCGCTGCATGGGCTGCACCGAATGGCAGGCGTTTCGGGAAGTGACGCTGCCATTGAGCCTTCCCGGCGTCAGCGCCGGTTGTCTGCTGGTTTTCGTGCTGACGGCCGGCACTTACCTGCCTCCCATGATATTGGGAGGTCCGGGCAACGACATGATCGGCAATCTCATTTTCAAGCGGGTCATCGGAACGCTGGACTGGCCGTTCGGTTCGGCCATCAGCGTGATCCTGCTGTTCCTGTTGTTTGTAATCGTGTGGATTTATAATCGCTACCTGGGCATCAACCAGATTTTTAAAAGCTTTCAAGGGAATTGATGCATGCGGCCGTTTTCACCGGGATGGACATTGATCAGGATTTACACCTTTCTCGTCTACGTGTTTATGTTCACCCCCATCGTCGTGGTAATCGTGCTGGCATTCAATCCCAAACAGTTCGGCATTTTCCCCATGGAGGGTGTCAGCTTGCGGTGGTTTATCAGACTGGCCCAAAATGAATCGATCATCGAAGCCTTTAAAAACTCTCTCGTGCTGGGATCGCTGACAGCCGTTATCTCCACCGGCATCGGTATTCTGGCCGCGCTGGCCTTTATCCGCTTTGAATTTCCCGGAAAGAACACCCTCAACACTTTGCTGCTGTCACCGATCATGATCCCGGAAGTGGTTTTGGGAGTCGCACTGCTGCTGTTTCTGCGTTTTCTGCAACAGCCCAAGAGTTTCGTGCTACTGCTGATCGGTCACGTGGTATTGACCTTGCCATATGTGCTGCTGATCGTGCAAGCCCGGCTGGTGGGCATTAATAAGGAATACGAGGAGGCGGCGAAATCCCTGGGCGCCAATGCATTTCAAACCTTCCGGGAGGTTACCTTCCCGCTTTTGCTGCCCGCTATACTGGCCGGCGCCCTGTTTTCCTTTACCATTTCTTTCGATGATATCACGGCAACACTTTTCTGGGCCACGGCGCAGAATCAAACCGTTCCGGTCAAGATTTTCAGCATGCTGAGAAATTCGATTAGTCCGGAAATCAATGCCCTGGGGGCCGTCATGATCGTGCTGACCGTTGCCACCCCACTGCTGGCGGGCTACCTGTCCCGCAAGTTTTCAAAGGTAAAGGCATAACCGTAAATCATTCAACCTAAAGGGGGACCTATGACCATCGTAACGAAAGAAAAGCTGGATCGAGTGTACGACGCCTATAAAAACGGAAAGCTCAGCCGACGTCACTTTCTCAAATACCTCGGCCTTGCCGGGGCCTGCATCGGGTTGACCGCGTCACCGTTCGGACAGGTTGTGCGGAACGCCTGGGGAGCCAAGTCTATCCGATTCGATGGATGGGGCGGTAATGTATCCGAGGCGTTTCGCAAATACGCTTTCATGCCGTTTACAAAGGCGACGGGTATCGAGGTCATTGATGGTGAATTCGGCGACATGAACTCCTACCTGACGCGGGTCAAGGCCTCCTATCCGCCGGGCGGCGAGTTCAATATCGCTCATCTCAGCGCTGTTTTCGACTATGCCCGCTACGTAGACCTGGGATTTTCATCGGTGCTGGATGAGACGAAAATCCCCAATCTCAAAAATGTCATGTCGGCCATGATCGAGCCGTTGAAGAAGATCACCAAGGGGACCCTGTCGGCCGTGCCGTATGATCTGGGACAAACCGGTATCGCCTACAACACCAAACATATCAGCAAGGAAAAGGCCGAAAAGCTCGGCGTCGCCCTGCTATGGGATAAAGAGCTGAAAGACAAACTCGGCAGTTGGGGGGGCGACTTCAGAACCAATATGTGGTACGCCGCGCTGCACACCGGCCAGAGCCCCAACAATATGACCGACCTCAAGGCGATATGGGCGG
>Ga0210085_1000661_pt1 | contig 14196 bp, 18 predicted proteins | sample China_Galinas_PW_5_FD_184866 | JGI IMG/M metagenome (GOLD analysis project Ga0210085, IMG submission 184866) | Wetland microbial communities from San Francisco Bay, California, USA, that impact long-term carbon sequestration - China_Galinas_PWC_D1... | ecosystem: Environmental > Aquatic > Marine... | reverse complement strand
CTCGATCCGAACCTGGGTCGCGGGCTGGAACGAGGCCCCCAAACCCTACGTCTGGCACAAGAGCGCCGACGAGATTCTCGAGGGCCTCGCCTCCTATTGTCGGCGAATTAACGACTCAGGTCACTAGAGCGGAATCTGCATCCGGTCGCTGCATGAGCGGATGCCTCGGCTCTTTGCTCTCGATCACAACTTCCCCGAGCCGATCGTGGAGGTCCTGAGCGAAGTTCAGGAAGGCAGCGGCGACGCCGAGCTGGTCTCCGTCAGCGACATCGGACATCGATTCGCGGATGGCGGACCTTGACGACTGGGAGATCATGCTTGCCCTGCATCACCACGAGCTGCCGTGGGACGGCCTGATCACGACGGACAGCTCGATCCTCAACCAGCCGCCGGAGCTGGCCGTGCTGATCCAGACGAAACTCACGCTGATCGTCGCGATGGACGCGGGCGACAACCCGATCAAGGCGACCGGCTTGCTCTTTGCCTACCTGAGCGGCATATGCGGCCGCACCGACCCCGAGACACCTCAGGTCTGGAAGCTGAGCGCCGTCAACCGTCCCGCGAACCGGCCCTGGGACGAGCTGAAGCGGGCGGCGGACCACCAGCATGAGAACGTAGAAGACCTCTGGCGGGAGAATCGCCTCAGTGAGGCCGAACTCGCGGTCGATCCGCTTGCGGCAAGCGATTGAGGAGCCAGGGCGAGCGGCTACCAGTCAGGCGGCGGAGGGTCGAAGGCGGCGAGATCGTCGCTCTCGGCTCGGTAGACCTCCTTGGATGGGGCGGGCCTGACGACGAGCGAGCCGTCTGGGCGCTCCTCAGTCACGATGTACCAGCCTTTGCGACCGTCGCTGAATTCCGCGTAGACCCTTTCTGCCATCGGCGGAATGATTGCAGACAACGCCCTGCGCCGACCGGAGGCATTCTCGCCGTCCGCATTGGGCACCGGTGCCTGAATCGCGGGGGATCGGGCAGAAATCATGCCTATCGCCGGATCAGGGCTTGACCCGATCTCGCCGGAGGATTCCCCTTGGCAAGTGGAATCGGCGGTCCCGTGACGTCCCCCCGACCGCTCCTGTCACGCCGGAGGTCGCGGGTTCGAGTCCCGTCGCTCCCGCTTTTGACACCTGCCGCATTCCCATGCGGTTTGCCGCGTTTTTGCGGGTTTGACCACCCCCACCCTTGCTCCCGCGATTGCCACCCGTGCGTAGGCGGGCGACCTCGTCGGCGAGCTTGAAGTAGCGCAGGAACGGCTCGCGCGGCTTGACCGCGACGATCCGGCCCTCGTCCTGCCAGACGCGATCGAAGAGCGAGGCGATCAGCTTGCGCCGCTCGGCTGCCTTCGGCTCGACCTCCCAGAAGCGGGCGAAGTCGCGCAGGATCGCATCGGCGTGCTCGATCTGCGGATCGAGCGGCGGGCCGATCCGCTCCATCTCCTCTGCGATCGCCTGGCAGCGCATCTCGTATTCGTCCTTGGTCAGGTCGCCCATCACGTAGAGCTCGCGCAGCCGCTCTAGCTGGCCGGTCAGCTCCTTGCGGCGGTCAGCGCAGCCGCCCTCGCGCTTGGCGGCCCGGCGCAGCGAGGCGAGCACCACGGCGCGCAACTCCTCGTCGGGCTGGAAGCCGCGCAGCCACTCGACGATCTGCGCCTCCAGCGGTTCGGCCTTGGTGATCGGCTGCTCGCAATCGCCGCCGTAGCGGCGGGTCGAGCACATGTAGCGGCGAACCGGGGGGCTGGAACCCTGGCTGCCGTGCATGCGCGCGTCGCAGCGCTCGCAGTGCAGGAGCTTGCGCAGCAGGTACTCCTCCGAGGGCCGCCCCGGTTTGAGGACTCGCGCCCGCCAGGTCCGCATCTGCTGCACGCGGTCGAACAGCTCCTCGGAGACGAGCGCCTCGTGCAGTCCCTTGACCGAGCGGTCCTTGCTGCGCATCCCGCTGACGTAGCCGCAGTAGGCGGCGTTCAAGAGCATGTCGCGCACGGTGTCCTTGCCGAAGGCCCGGCCGCGGCTCGTCCGGGCGCCTTTTGCGTTCAGCCAGGCGGCCAGCGTGCGGTCTGACTCCTGGCCGGTCGAGTAGCGCTCGAAAAGCTCGCGCACAAGCGGCGCCCGCTCGGGGTCGGCGACGGCGATCCCAGAGTCGGGATCGCGCACGTAGCCCCAGGGAAGCTGGCCGAGGAGGTGACCCTGGCGGGCCTTCTCGCGCAGCCCAGTTCGGGTCCAGAAGGAGAGCGAGACCGAGTAGTACTCGTCGAACATCTCGTGGATCGACTCGGCGAGGAAGGCCGAGGGATCGGTCGGGTCCTCGCCCATCGGCTGGGTGACCGAGACGACCCGGATGCCGAGGCGCTCGCGCAGCAGCTGCTTGTAGCGGCGGGACTCGGCCTGGTTTCGGGCGAAGCGAGAGGTGTGGTAGACGAGGACGACGTCGAAGCGTTGCTCGGCGGCATCCGACATCAGCCGCTGGAACTGCGGCCGGGCGTCGGCCTTGCGCCAGCCGGAGTGGAAGTCGGAGTATTCCTCGCCAAGGTCGAGCCCGTTCTCGGCGGCGAACTTGCGGATCTGCTCGCGCTGGGCATCGGGCGAGAAGCCCTGGCCCTGCTCCTCGGTCGACTCGCGGATGTAGGCGACCGCGCGTGGCATCGGTGCCTCCTCAGCTTTCTTCGCCGACACTTTGCCTTCCGCGTCGCAGCCACCAGTCGCAGAACCAGCGCGCGAACGCCTCGATCTCGGGGTGGAGTGGGGGGTTGCCGCCATGATCGCCTCCTCGGGTTCTGATCCGCCCGGGGCGCCGCCCGATTGCGGCCGGCGAGCCCGGCTCCGTCGTTCGGACACGTTTAGCTCCGCGCGCCGGAGTTCTCAACAGGTTCGACCGGTCGGCCCGCCGCGACAGAGGGGACGCGCCGCTCATCGCCGTTTTCCCCCGGCCTGTCGGCCCTCGCCGCCGAGCCAATCGACCTCCCGTCCCGGGTCGCGGAGGCCGCGGAAGATCGGCGCGAAGGGTCCTTTCGCCCACAGATCCTCCAGCAGGCAGATCGAGATCGATACCCGCGCGCGCGACACGCGGGGATCGCTGCGCAGCAGCGCCAGCACCGCGGAGCGCCGCCGCTCGAGCGCCGTCCGTCCCCCGCCCGCCAGCACGCAGTGGACCGGCGGGAACAGGGGGTACAGCGAGCGCCACAACGGTTCGCCGCCCTTCTTCGCCCGAGCCCCGTACAGCTCCGCGTAGCGGGCCAGCTCGCCGGCGAGCCGGTCGACCGAGAGCGTCGCCCGGTCGAGCTCGAGGAAGCGCTGCTCGATCGCGACGCCCTCCTCGGCGACGCGCACGTAGGTGAGGACCGCGTCGGCGATCAGCGTGCGCCGCCGCCGTCCCCGCCCGCGCGAGAGCAGGTGGAAGACCTCGTGGCGCCAGGCGAAGGGACCGAAATCGTCGCCGCGCGCCCGCGCGTCTTGCAGAAAGCAGATTGCGGCGTCGTTGACCGCGAGCGTGTGGGCCTGCAGCGGCCCGGCCGCCCTCTCGGCGCCGATCAGGCGCGGTTCGCCGTGCAGCACCCCCGCCTCCCGCGCCAGCCTCGCTCCCAGCTCGGTCGCGTGCCAGAGGCGGCCATGGGAGCGGGGGGACTCCACGTAGCCGGCGAGGCCCGCCCTCGAGAGCCGCAGGAGCAGTCGCTGCGCCCAGCGTTCGGTCCGACCGGGGAGGTGCAAGACCCGCACCTGCTCGGTGGAGAGCATCCGGTGCTGTGCGAGCGAGGCGGCCACCTCGATCCCGGTCTCGGTGAGCGCGGCCTTCTGGATCGCCGGCTCGCTCACTGTCCCTGCCTCGCCTTGCCCGGCACCCAGAGTCCGCTTTCCTCGCGCGTCGCTTCGCTGCCGCCGGCCGGCGGCGCGTCGGGGTGCGGGGGACTCGTTGCGGGATCGCCGGCTGTATCCGCACGGCCGCCGCGCCTCTCCAGCTCGGCCAGGATGCGATCGTCGAGCCCCTCCAGGTGCTGCAAAGCCGTGGCCGCCTCGGTGCGCCCGACGGCCCCGCCGAGGGGCCTCTCGCCCCCGCTCTCGGGCGGCTCGGCCACGTCCTCGACCCTGATCCCGCGCAGGGCGAAGGGCTCGCTCAGCTCGCCGTTGTGCGTGACCTGGGCGATGAAGCGAAAGCGCCCCAGCTTGGTCAGCGCGGCGGGGTCAGGTTTGCCCGCCCACTCCCTCGTCAGGAGCGCCGCGGCGTGGGAGTTCATCGTCGTCGCCAGCAGGTGGGAGCGGTTGGTGGTCAGCGCGGTCAGCGTCTGGGGGTTGAGCCTGAAGCCCTCGACACGATGCAAGGCCGCGAGGCGTTGCCCTCCTTCCTCACGGCAGGAGCGGCGAGTCTCGTTTCACCTCCGACCAAGGAGGATCATCAGCGCGCCAAGCAGGAGTTTGGCGCTGAGGTCGAGACCTATCAAGAGGAGCTGCGCGAATGGCTGAACGAGTACGCCGAGATGGTTCTTGCGCGCTGGGAGACCTTCGACGTCTCTTTGGTGGTCACGAATGCCGTGGGCGCGGCTCATGCCGAGGCGGTCGAGTTTGTTCTCGACCTTCCCGAGAGCGTCAACCGCAGCTCGCCGCCGGTGGGACGAGTTGAGGCACCGCCCAGTCGTCCTACCTATCGACCTCCACAGCCGCGGTCACTGCTTCCATCGGGTCTCGCTGGCTGGAGTGGTCCGTATCCGCGGATTTCGCCCTTGGGGCGTGGGCTCGACCTCAACGACATCATTCCGTCTGGGCGTCGGCGAGTGGAGTGGGAGGAGTCTGCCACCGGACGCCGACTCACGGCACCGAGGATCGACGTGCAGCCGGGACGCAGCGTCGAGGTCGTGGCACCGCTCTGGCTGCGTGCCCGCGGACCGGGAGTCCATGAGATCAGGTGGACGGGCTACTCCCAGAGCCTGGACCATCCGGTCCGTGGGGCGTTTCGGCTAGAGGTTCCCGAGAAACTCTCCCAGCGACCGCCATTCGGTCGGCTTGAGGGAATCCTGCGCTTTCCTGACATCGAGATCGCGATGGAGGACGACGAGACGGCGGAAGTGGACGGTGACGGAGCGGATGCAGACGGTGATCGCGCTGAGTCGGTGCGTTCGATCCGCCACAGTGATCCTCCGTTGGCGCCGCCGAGCACGGAGGCGGAAGACGGAGGACAGGGTGAGACGCTGGCCAGCCTGCGGGGGGCCGCGCGTCGCTGGGAGTGGGAGGCGCTGGGCCTCGACCCCGCACTTGATGGCCCCTCTTCGACTCGAGAAACCGTCGGCAGAGCCCAGCCCCGGCATTAATGCGGATTGGCCGGGCTGACGGCGGAGGCTGCCTCCTAGTGCTTCGCGTCGCTCGGCGACGCATGGGTCTGACCAGGCTTGGACTACCGGTGGTCAAGCCGCGGATCGGCTGGAAGTGACTCCCAGGTTTGCTCATCGACGAGCCTCAGTTGCTCGCCATCGGGTAGCTGGTCTTCGAAGACCGCCAGAGTCTCGCCGAAGCCACCAGCCGCTGGGGCAATGATGCCGTGAAGGCCGAGTCCATGGGCAGCCCGACTGACGCGGTGGCACGCCTCGTAGTCCCCGACCTCGCTGCATAGGTCGGCGATTGTCAGGCTGATCGCATTGCGGCCTGTGCTCTCGCGCAAGTCGAGCACGCTTGTGATTTCGACCTCGCAGGTCACCAGGCGACGAGGCCCGACCATCTGTGGCTGCATGCCCTCCACCGTCTCGACGAGGTGGCGATAAGCCTCAACGACCACCGAGTCGGTGGGCCGGCCGAGATAGAGGACGGGGTAGGCGCCCTCCGGACCCCAACGGCCTCCGGAGCGGCTGCCACGCAGCGGCTCTTGGCGCAGCGAGACATGGCGCTGAAAGCGGCCGTCTACTGTGGCCGTGCCTGCGCGCAACACCGCGGCGGCGATGTCGCGCGCCACCCCTACATCGCCCCTGCGCTGAGGCGCTCGACGGCGGCGAGCACTCGCTCGAACTGGCCCGCGGCGAGCAGGTCGATCGGCTTCTCGCTGCCGAGGTCACGGTTGCGGCCGTGAATCCAAATGTCGGCGCCCTCGGCGGTGTAGACGTCGCGCAGCCGCTCCAAGATGTAGTGCAGCTCCAGCAACCGGTCCTTTGCTTGCCCCTGTGGTCGATGGGTGCCGGCGGCCCAGTGTTGGACCTGTCGGGTCTTGACGCCGGTGATTGTCGCCAGCTCGGCGTTGTTCAAGACGCCGCCTCGCAGATCATCGACGAGGTGGGCGTAAAGGCCAGCGGCTGGGGGTGCTTGGGTTGCGTGCATGACACCTGCATCATAGCGGGCGACAGCAGACTAAACAACGTTCTAAACGACATGGCTTCCGAAGCCAGACACCCATGCCCTGCTCCGCGTACGATCGTTGGCTCGTGAAACCGCTTGAGCACCAGAAGCCTCATCGGGCCGGAGGCCGGCACGGGGACGACGAGCGCCAAGAGGCGCTCGTCGGTCTGCCCACGAGTGCGCTGATGACAAAGAAGCCAGCCGATTCTTCAAGGCGCTTGAGCATCCCGACGACGGCACGGTCGCCAAGCTCCGCAGACCTGCGTCGCCAGGCGTAGTCGGGAAGTCGTTCTCAGCTCCGAATCTCGATCCGGTGTCTTTGAGACCCCTTGCCCTGTCGTCTCCCTCAAGCCTTTTTCCACGGATATGTTGTGGTGGTGAGCACGTTTGGGATCATTGTCCAGGGCGTTCTGGCGGGAGCGACCGCGGCATTGCTTGTGCTGTTCGGCTACCCGTACACCGGCGTCTACATCACGGCCGCTACGGCGTTGGTGGCGCTCGTCCTCTGGGGCGTCAATTGGAACGAGCAGGCCAGGCAGGCTGAGGGTGGTTGGATCTGGTTGGTTCCCTTGGTCGCTCTGGTCGTGGTTGCGCTCCCACGCGTGGCCCTGCAATGGGTACCGAAGACGGTGGTCGGGGCTCCCGCTCACACCTGGGAAGCCGATCACTCACTTGCCGTGCTTGCGATGGCTGTGCTGGCCAGCTCCATCTTCGCGGTGATGTGGCTATCCAGCGTTGTCGATCGCTGTTACGTGCTGCCACGGCTCGGAGGCGGAGCTGGCAAGCGTCCCTGCACCCACTCGCTGGATAGCTGCTGGCACCTGCTGACCCGGATCTGGTTTTTGCATCGGTTGGTCGCCGCGGTGACCCTGATAGCGGCGACGATCGCGATCGTCGCCGTGGCGGCAAATGAGTGGCTGCTCAGTCCCTTGAATCAGGTTGTGGCTGCGGCCCTTGCGGCGGCGACCACGGTGCTAGCTGGCCCTCTCTGCCAACGTCACGTGAGACACGCATGATTCGGGAATTACTGAACCCCGAGGGCGTGAATGGAGCACGTGATGTCGTTGATCAACCGAGACGGAGCCGCCGGCCGCGAAACGGAGCGAGCCGAAGGCGAGAGAAGTGAAGCGGCCGGCGGGAGCCCGCCGCAGGCGGTCCCCGACCCCGAGCTGACCGAGCGCCCCAAGCGCCGGTCTTTCACCGCCGCGTACAAGCTGAAGGTCCTCAAGCAGGCCGACGCCGCCAAGAAGCCGGGCGAGCTCGGCGCTCTGTTGCGCCGCGAGGGCCTCTACTCCTCCCACATCTCGACCTGGCGGCGCCAGCGCGACGCGGGAGAGCTGGGGCGCAAGCGGGGCCGCAAGGGCGTCGACCCGGTTGAGAAGGAGAACGCCGAGCTGCGCCGCCGCGCCGAGCGCGCCGAGGCCGAGCTGGCCAAGGCGCGCAAGGTGATCGAGGTGCAGGGAAACGTCTCCGCGCTCTTGGAGGACCTGCTCGGGACCGAGGGCGCCGAGGAGAGCACCGAGCGATGATCGAGGCCACCGTCGAGGAGCTGACCCCGATCGTCGGCACAAGGCCCGCCTGCCGGGCGCTGGGAGCATCGCCGGCGACGATCTACCGTCGCCGACGCCCGCCCGAGCCGAGGCCGAAGAAGCCGCGGCCTAAACCGGCCCGGGCGCTCAGCGAGGCTGAGCGCGAGGCCGTTCTGGCCAAGCTGCACTCCGAGCGCTTCGTCGACTCCTCGCCCGCCGCGGTCTGGGCGACGCTGCTCGACGAGGGCCGCTACCTGTGCTCGGAGCGGACCATGTATCGGCTGCTCGCCGAGAGCGGCTCCTCGCGCGAGCGGCGCAACCAGCTCACCCACCCGCCCTACGCGAAACCAGAGCTGCTCGCGAAGCGCCCGAACGAGCTCTGGAGTTGGGACATCTCCAAGCTGAAGGGCCCGGCGAAGTGGACCAGCTACCACCTCTACGTGATCCTCGACGTCTTCAGCCGCTACGTCGTCGGCTGGACCGTGCAAGAGCGGGAGTCCGCTGCCCTCGCCGAAGCGCTTATCGCCCAGGCCTGCGAGCAGCAGGGGATCAGCCGCGGGCGGCTCACCCTGCACGCCGACCGCGGTTCGGCGATGCGCTCCAAGCCGGTGGCTTTCCTGCTCGCCGACCTCGGCGTGACCAAGACCCACTCCCGCCCCCACACCTCGAACGACAACCCCTACTCGGAGGCCCAGTTCCGCACCCTGAAGTACCGGCCGGCCTTCCCCGCCCGCTTTGACTCGATCGAGCAGGCGCGGGAGTTCTGCCGCTCCTTCTTTCGCTGGTACAACCACGAGCACCGTCACTCCGGCATCGGCCTGATGACGCCGGCGAGCGTCCACCACGGCCGTGCCAAGAAGGCCCACGCCGCCCGCCAGGCGGTGCTCACCGCCGCCTACGCGGCCAACCCCGAGCGCTTCGTGCGCAAGGCGCCGACACCGCCCACGCTGCCCGAGGCAGCGTGGATCAACAAGCCCAAGTCAGAGGAGGTTGCTCACTAAATTCGGATGACGGGTGTCTCATTTTCGTTGACAGGTACCGTGGCTTCTACTTGACCCGGCTGCCGTTCGTGGTGGCGATGGTTGCTAACCCGCTTATTAGCGTCGGCGACAAGGTTCAGTTCGCGGAGACGTTCCCTCAGCCGGATAGTGCTCCGCGCCACTACTACGTCAGCGAGATCTCCGTGGAGGGAGTAAAGCTGGTCGAGTTGGTTGCCGGCGACGAGCGAACCAGGCGTGAGATCGATCGGCCCTACGACCGCATCCTTGACGTGGGTGAAATCCACAAGCTCTTGCGGGAGCGCGACGCTTTCGCTCGTTGCAAGGACTGCAAGGGGGTAAACCTGTACTGCGGGCGCCAACATCCGGCGGCCGATCGTGTCTGATCGCCGCCACCCCGTCGCTTGCGGCAACGACTGGCGCCTCGCGAAGTTTCGGAGCGCGCGTCAAGTCTATTCCGAAACTGGCCTGGCGAGCAGCGCCCAAGAGCTCGATCGTCTCGTCGGCGAGAACGTGGCCTACACGCTCGGCTACTATCGCCGGCTCGCCTGCCTGATCGAGCCCCACTTCCGTGACAGATTGTTGCGCACGATCCAACCCATCGGCGCCGAGCGCCTGACCGGCGCCCATCGCCAGGGGCGCGGTCTTGTTCTTGTCGCCCCTCACCTGGGAGATTTCGACCTCGCTGTCGCTTGGATTGCCGCAGTGATTCGCAGCGCGCCAGTAGTGCCAGTTGCGAGTCTCAGGCGGCCACTGGCGCAGCGTGGCTACGCCATTGTCCGGCGCGCCTGCAGCTTTGACCTCGTCGACTCGCGGGAAGTCTCGCTATCCGTCCTTAGCGCCTTGCTAAGAGCGGGCCGCACTGTAATTCTGACGCTGGACCGGCGCGCTGGGGCTAGGACGCTGAAGGCCCAGCTTTTCGGCCGTCCTGCACAGCTTCCCGCTGCCTGCCTCAGCCTCGCGCGCCGCGCCGGGGCCCCGCTGCTTAGTGCCGCGACGTGGAATTACCGGGGCGACCGGGTGCTGGCTTTCGGCGAGGCGCTCGGCCCAGGAACTGCATCGGAGCAAGATCGCGATGAAGCGCTGATGCAATGCCTTGCAGCTGACGTGGAGGCAGCGATTCGAGCTGCGCCACAGCAGTGGCACATCCCGGCTCGCCTAGAGCAGCTCTCGATCACGGCGTGCGCCCCAGAAAAAGCTCTGCCGCAGGCGCACGCCCCAGCAGCGCCATTCGTTGAGCGCAAGCCTACGCACGAATCTCAATCCGGTGTCCTTTGAGGACTCCGGCCCCGTCGCTCCCGGTTGCCCCTGCAAATCGGCCGGTGCCGTTCAGGCCGATCCCGCGATTGTCACCGGTCGTCGCCAACGTCATCGTGACCTGCACCCACGGATACGACGAGCAACATCCGGAAAATGCGAACTGCGGTCCGGCTGCGAGCAGCTTCCCGGCTAGCGTTGGCTCCGGTGGATTTCGAGTTGGATCCAGGCGGGGCCGAGGTGTGGGATCAGGAGTCGACTTTTGGGATCGCGCTGCGCGAAGGCCCGCATGACGAGGCTCGCGAGATCGCCCGCGTGCTGCTCGAGGCGGGTCGCCATGACGAGGCGGATGCGCTCTGGCGGGAGCTGTGGGCGGCTGATCCGGAAGAACAGTGGACGCTGAACGCCGGCGGCCTCTCCTACCACGAGACAGACAGGGACGAGGAGGCGGTCAAGTGGCTCGGTGAAGGTCTCCGGCTCGCGCTTGCCGACGACGACCCGCTGCAGATCGTCGACCAGATGTCCGACGCGCGGCGCCTGAGCCTGAAGCGGCTCGGTCGTGAGCCGGACTCCCTTGAGCATGAGGTGGAGACGTTCCGGGCGAGGAAGGACATCGGGGGGACGATCCGGGTTGAAGCGGACCGTGCCTTGGACCGCCGGCTCGGCGTTCCGTCTCGTTCGACTTTGTCTTTGTCGTCCGAGAGTGCTACATTGCCTGCCGTGACGCTCACCGCCAAGGTCGTCAGCGGCAACGAGGTTCGGATCCCCGACCCGCATGCGGGCGAGGTGACCGTGATATCTCGCTACGGAAAGGAGCGCGCCATGCTCGTCCATCCCGACGACTTCCATCGACTCGACGAACTCGACCGGATGCTGGCCGAGGCTGCCGAGCTGCCGTCGCTCGAGCCCACCCACCAGGCTCTCCGCGCCCACCTCGAGGAGAGCACGCCGGGGGAGCCGATCACAGACCCGGCGGCGCTCGCCGAGCTTTTTGGCTAGTTGCCGCAGCCGCTCGGTCATTGCTATTGGGCGCTCGCCCCCTTCGCCCCCGCGCCCCCGTTCCAGATCTATCAGGAGGGCGCTCCGCCCAGGTCGGTCGGCTCGGTGGAGCCGTTCACCGAGGCCGCCCGCAAGGGAGCGAGCGAGTTCGCGCTGCTCACGCCGGTGAAGGCCCGTCCGGTCCTCGTCATCACCGAGGTTCTCCCCGAGCACGATGAAGTGCTGGCGCTGCGCCTGCGCCGGCTCGAGAAGCTCGCCACCGAGGCAGAGCGCGAGCGCGTGCGTGAAGGCTCCGACCCCGGTCTCTTCCACCTGAAGTCCGATCGCTTCTCGGGTCTGCCGGTCGAGAATGCGGCGATCGTCAGCTCGCTGCTGCGGTTGCCGGCGGCGGCGCTGGATCGCCGCCGCTCGCTCGGCGCTCTCGAGGATAACGAGCTGCGAGCTCTGCACGAGCGGGTCACGCGCGTCCACCGGCTGCGCCTCGACAGGCTGGTTCTCGAGCGCGCGCAGTCGCTGCTCCAGCGGGCGCAGCGCAAACGCTGATCGACGCCGTCACGCCCTCAACTCCGAATCTCAATCCGGTGTCCTTCGAGGACTCCTGCCCCGTCGCTCCCGCTCCGTCGCAGCGGTCACCCGCGGCGTTGGTGCGGGGTTAACGGTGCTGAAATAGCACCGTTACTGTTTTCGCCTCCTCAGCCGAGCCGGTAGTGCCTGCGCGTGTCGGTGAAGAGGGTGCCGAGTAACACTTTGTTAATTGGAGTGGCGAGGCGGGTGACGGGGTGTGGTTCGATTGCGATCGTCCAGGTGAAGCGGCAGGAGGTGTCAGAGGTCGGCTCGACCAGGTAGTCCTCGGCGAGGCTGCGAAACAGCGGCGCGGTCGCTTCCTCGAGGGTGAAGGAGTGACGGCGACCCTCCTCCCAGCGGAAGTAGCGCTCGCGCAGCACGGCGAGGCCGCCGAGGGCGTGCGCGGTGCGGGTGGCGCCGACGCCGAAGGGCCGCGGGGAGGTCCAGTCGACCGCCTGCAGCATCCGGCACCAGGAGAGCGGCTCGTCGCTGGTCAGATCGGCCCAGACCCGCTCCGCCGCGAGCGGGATCTCGAAGTCCTCGCGCAGGATCGTCGGCGCGGCGTCGAAGAACGCCTCGTCCACGGGGCGGGCCTTGAACCAGGGTCTGCGCACGGCGCGTAGGCTATGCGATGCGGGCTGCCGTCGCGCGGGCGCTCAGACGGCCTTGCGCTCGGCCTGGGCCACCAGCTCGGAGAGCGGCACTTCCAGCGCCGCGGCGAGCTTGTACAGGTTGCGGAAGCTGGGGTTGCGCAGGCCCCGCTCGATCTCGCTCACATAGGTTCGGTGCATCCCGGCGAGGTCGGCCAGTCCCTCCTGGGACAGGCCGTCGATTTCGCCCCGCCGCGTACGTATGGCTTCGCCTAGAGCCTTTAGAGCCGCCTCCGACACGCGCGCAGCCTTCCAGCTATTTCCAGGCGAGTCTACAGAATATAAGTAGCTTGTAGTCTGCCCTCGCAGGCGTCACACCACAGCGTACCCATTGGGGTCCTCCCGCTGTCACACGGAAGAAAACAACACTGTTGGAGATTAACCGTGTTGGTCAGGAAGGTCGCCGGGCCATGTAGACGGCCTTCGAGTGGACCAGTTCCTCCACCGGCTGCTTGGGCACCGCGTCGAATCCATGGCCGTAGACGTCGAGGCACTCGAGCCCCGCCGCCTCCAGCAGGCCCAGCACCTCGGCCTCCGGGAAGTGGCGCTGGCGGTGCACGTGCGGCGCGAAGCGCTCCGCGTCCGGCGCCTCCTCGACCTCGAAGCGCGCCTCGCTGGTCGAGCCCGGCGCCGCGTCGGCCGATCCCCGGCCGCGCCAGAGCAGGGTCCGGCCGTGCCGGCGCACCCGCTCCTCTTCGGCGAAGAAGCTGCGGTAGGTCTGCAGGCAGTTGACGTCGAACATCAGCAGCCCGCCGGGGGCCATGTTCGCCCGCATCCCGCTCAGCGCCCTGCCCAGCTCCTCCGCGCTGAGCAGGTAGTTGACGGCGTCGTCCAGCGCCCAGACGAGGTCGAACTCGCCGAAGACCGGCAGCTCCCGCATGTCCGCGACCGACAGCCGCACCGCGGCCCCGGCCTTGGCGCGGGCCAGCTCGACCATCGCGGGGGAGATGTCGCACGCGGTGACCTCCCAGCCCCGTTCGAGCATCGGCAGGAAGCTCTTCCCCGTGCCGCAGCCGACGTCGAGCAGGCGCCGCCCGCTCAACCCGTGGCCGCGGAGCTTGGGGAGGAGGTTGCCCAGCCACAGCTCGTAGTCGTGGTGGGCGGTGAAGTCGTCGTACAGGGGGGCCATCGCCTCATAGGCGCTCTCCGCCCACCGTCCCCCGGGCTGGACTGCCGCTGCTCCCTCCATGCCGCCCGTGACCGGGAGTACTTCTTAACAGTTTCATTGCTCAACTATGCTAGTCTGCCGCGCATCGTGGAGGTCAGACGTCTCGATCACCGGGGTGCTGGAGGGGCCGATCGGGCCGCGGCCTGGGACTGGGACGAGGTCCAGCGGATCTGCCTTCGATTCGCCTTCCGCTACGCGAAGGACCGGGCGGAGGCCGAAGACATCGCCCAGGACGCGGTGGTGCGCGCCTGGCGCAAACACGACACGCTGCGCGACGTGGGCGCGCTCAAGTCGTGGCTGGCGACGATCGTCCGCAACGAGGCGCTGCGCGAACTCGCCCGCAAACGGCCGCTGCCCAGCGACCTGATCGAAGTCATCCACGGCTGCGAAGACGACCGCGTCGTGGCGACCGTCGAGCGGGCGGACCTCTACGCGGCGCTGGAGCGGCTCAGCGAGCGCGACCGCCAGCTCGTGCGGCTGCGCTACGACGAGGACATGACCCAGGAGGCGATCGCCCACCGGCTCGGCGTCCCGCTGGGCACGATCAAGGTCCGGCTGCACCGGGTGCGCGCGAAGCTGCGCCGCTCGCTCGCCCCCACGGGCTAGTGACCTGAGTCGTTAATTCGCCGACAATAGGAGGCGAGGCCCTCGAGAATCTCGTCGGCGCTCTTGTGCCAGACGTAGGGTTTGGGGGCCTCGTTCCAGCCCGCGACCCAGGTTCGGATCGAG
>Ga0210085_1000660_pt1 | contig 14206 bp, 15 predicted proteins | sample China_Galinas_PW_5_FD_184866 | JGI IMG/M metagenome (GOLD analysis project Ga0210085, IMG submission 184866) | Wetland microbial communities from San Francisco Bay, California, USA, that impact long-term carbon sequestration - China_Galinas_PWC_D1... | ecosystem: Environmental > Aquatic > Marine... | reverse complement strand
GGGCCGGCCGTCAACCTCGCCGAAGGACTCGCCCTCAGCGAATTCCTCTCCACCTTCACCGGCAGCGCCCGCCGCAGTTGAACGAGCCGCTTCAGCTGCGGCGTCTGCTGGAGCGGTTGGTCGAGGCCGAGATCAGCTTCGTCCTGGTCGGCGGCCTCGCTGTGAATGCCTGGGGCTACCTGCGTGGGACCCGGGACGTCGACATCGTCCCGGATCCCGCCCGCGAGAATCTCGAGCGCCTTGCTGACCTGTTGCAGGGGCTCGGCGGGAAGGTCGAGGTCGGCGAGCGCCGCCTCGAAGGAACGGCGATTCCCACCTTCCTACGCACCGGCGACCGCACGTTGGTGGCGACGGAACTGGGAACCGTCGACGTTCTTCAGGGTCTGCCGCAGGTCCCCCGTTTCGGGGCATTGACCGAGAGCGCGGCCGAGGTGGACCTGGGCGGCATCGTCGTTCGGGTCTGCTCGCTCGACGATCTGCTGGCGATGAAGCGAGCGAGCGATCGCGCCCGTGACCGCGACGATCTCGAAGCGCTCGAAGCGGCCCGGGAAGGCGATCGGGACCGGGAGTGACGGCGCCCGGCGGTACCCTTTCGGCTTCGCATCCACAGGGGACAGGCATTCCTGCGCGGCTGCCGAACCTCTTGCCCGATGGAAACGATCACCTCCGAAGAGCCCACCGTGACCCCCGCCGACGGCGCCCAGGCGCCTGAGGGCGAGCCGGTCGTCCCCCGCCGCTCGCCGCTGCGCGCGGCGATCAAGACCGGGCGGCCGAAGGAGTGGATCAAAAACGTCTTCGTCTTCGCCGGGCTGCTCTTCTCCGGCAAGTTCGACCAGTCGCACGACGTGCTGCTGGCGGTGCTCACCTTCGCCTCCTTCTGCCTGATCTCCAGCGCCGGGTACTACGTCAACGACCTGATCGACGTCGAGCTCGACCGCAAGCACCCGAAGAAGCGCTACCGGCCGCTCGCCGCGCGCGAGCTCTCCGAGGGCGCCGCGATCGTCATCGCCCCGGTGCTGGCGGCGATCGCGATCGCGATCGGCTTCGCCACGGTCAACTGGGAGGTCGGCCTGATGGTGGTCGGCTACGGGGTCGCTCAGATGGCCTACAGCCTCGGCCTCAAGCAGGTGGTGATCATCGACGTGATGGTGCTGGCCGGCCTGTTCATCCTCCGCGTCGCCGCCGGCGCCAGCGCCGTCGACGCCCACGCCTCGGAATGGCTGATCCTCTGCACCGGCATGCTCGCCGCCTTCCTCGGCTTCACCAAGCGCCGCCAGGAGGCGGTCTCCGAGCTGCACGAAGGGACCTCGACCCGGCCGGTCCTCGAGCACTACTCGCTCCCCTTCCTCGACCAGATGGTCGCCCTGGTCACCACCGGGACCGTGATCAGCTACTCGATCTACACCGTCAACTCACCCCTGATCGGCAGCCAGATGATGCTGACGATCCCGCCCGTGGTCTACGGCATCTTCCGCTACCTCTACCTGATCTACGACCGCGCCGACGACCGCACGATGGCCCAGATGGTCGCCGGCGACCGCGGCATCCAGGCCGCCGGCGCCGCCTACGCGGTGCTCGCGTTCCTGCTGCTCTACGTGTTCAACTGACCGGGTCGCGCGGCGCCCGCCGTCGTCAGCCCAGCTCGACCCCGGGCTCGCCGCCTTCCATCAGGTAGAAGCGGGCGCGGCCGAGCTCGTCGCCGTTGACGTGGACGACGGCGGCGTGGGGGCCGGGGGAGGCGAAGGTGGCGGTGGCGCCGATCGACATCACCAGGCGCTGCTCCTGGCCCTGGGGGATGCCCGGTGGGCGGCCGGTCTCGAAGTTGGCGGTGAGGCCCTCGCCGAGCTCGACGCCGTCGGGGTCCTGGACGGTGACGACCAGCTCGTGGGGGTCGTTGGTCTCGTGCCAGGCGACGTCGATGCCGAGGCCGATGTGGAAGGACCACTCGTGGGGGAGCTCGGGGAGGCGGAGGACGTTCCAGCCGCCGCCGGTCAGGTAGAGCTTGCCGTTGACGGCCTCGCTGTAGTCGGCCAGCAGCAGGAAGCCGAGGTTCACTCCGGCCCCTCGCCCTCCGCGTAGGGGACGACCGGGAGGTCGGAGAGCAGCTCGATCTTGCCGTTGCGGGTGAACTGCAGGTCGACGGTCTCGTTCTTGCGGTAGGTGCCCCAGAGCCCCAGGTACATCGCGAGCCAGCGGCTGGTCCCGATCTTCTCCTTGACGATCGGGCGGGTGAAGGCGATCTCGGCGCCCTCGATCCCGTAGTCGGCGCCCTCGCGCTGTTCGACGCCGTTGATGAAGACGGTGAACGGCGGCTCGGCGCCGGCGGGGATCTTCACCCGGTCGCCGGCCGCGTAGCTGCCCTTGGGGATGTCGGTCTTGGAATCGCTCATCTCACTTCTCCTCCGCTTCCAGAGTTTCTCGCACGAGGTCGAACGGCGTCTCGTGGTGGGTCGGGTCGAGCTCCTCGCGGCCGACGCCGCCGCGGAAGGCCAGGAAGGTCCCGTCCCCCCGCACGTCGACCCCGGCGACCGGCTTGCGCAGCAGGCCGCGGCCGGAGATCTGCAGGCGCGCGCGGACCTGGTCGGCGGGCGCGAAGTCGCGCAGCATCGAGGCGGACCTGAGCGGCCCCTGGGCGCGGATCTCCATCGCCTGCTCGCGCATCGTCGCCACCGCCTCGCCGAGGTCGTCGAAGCCCCGGTGCGAGACGTCGGGACCGTCTCGGATCGTCAGCTTCCAGCGCGATTTGGCCATCCGCCCAGGCTATCCCCTGCGCCGCCGGTGCCTTTTGGGGGCCGTGGCCCCCAAAAGGCACCGGTCGCGAAGGAGCTAAGCGCCGCGCCGCGGGCGCTTGGGGCGCCGCGCCGGCGGGCCGATGATTTTCTCGGGCCCCTCGCGGTCGTCGATCGGCACGTAGGTGCGCTCGCGCTCGCCGGTGTAGATCTGCCGGGGCCGGGCGATTTTCGTCTCCGGGTCTTCGTGCATCTCCATCCACTGCGCGACCCAGCCCGAGGTGCGCGGGATCGTGAACAGCACGGTGAACATGTTGGCCGGGATCTCCATCGCCTCGTAGAGGATCCCCGAGTAGTAGTCGACGTTCGGGTAGAGCTTGCGCGAGGTGAAGAACTCGTCGTCGAGGGCGTGCTTCTCCAGCTCGCGGGCGATCTCGACCAGCGGGTTGTACTCGGTCGCCTCGAACACGTCGTCCATGTGCTGCTGGATGATCCGGGCGCGCGGGTCGTAGTTTTTGTAGACCCGGTGGCCGAAGCCCATCAGTTTCTCCTCGCGCTGCTTCACCTTCTCGAGGAAATCCGGGATGTTCTCCGGGGAGCCGATCCGCCGCAGCATCCGCAGCACCGCCTCGTTGGCGCCGCCGTGCAGCGGGCCGTAGAGGGCGCCGACGCCGGCGGCGACCGACGAGTAGGGATCGACGTCGGAGGAGCCGACCCCGCGCACGGCGCTGGTCGAGCAGTTCTGTTCGTGGTCGGCATGGAGGATGAAGAGGACGTCGAGCGCCCGCGAGAGGGCCTTCTTCGGGATGTGCCGGGCTTCCGTCTTCTTGAACATCATCGAGAGGAAGTTCTCGGCGTAGTTGAGCTCGTTGTCCGGGTAGGCGTAGGGGAAGCCCATGTTGTGCCGGTAGGAGAAGGCGGCGAGGGTCGGGATCTTGGCGATCAGCCGGACCGCCGACATGTAGCGCTCTTCCGGGTCGTCGATCGCCTTCGCGTCCGGGTAGAAGGTCGAGAGCGCGCCGACGCCGGCGAGCACCATCCCCATCGGGTGGGCGTCGTAGCGGAAGCCCTCGTAGAAGTGCTTGAGGTCCTCGTGGACGAAGGTGTGGTGGGTGATGTCGAAGACCCAGCGGTCCAGCTGCGGCCCGGTCGGCAGCTCGCCGAAGATCAGCAGGTAGGCGACCTCGAGGTAGGTCGAGTGCTCGCAGAGCTGCTCGATCGAGTAGCCGCGGTGTTCGAGGATGCCGGCGGTGCCGTCGATGTAGGTGACCGCCGACCGGCACGAGGCCGTGTTGGTGAAGGCCGGGTCGTAGGTCATCAGACCGAATTCGTCCTCGGTCACTTTGATCTGGCGCAGGTCCATGCTGCGCACGGTGCCGTCGCTGATCGGGAGCTCGTATGTCTTGCCGGTGCGGTTGTCGGTGACGGTCAGCGACTCGGATTTGGCGCCGTCGCTGCCCGGGGCGGTTGCGTCTGGGGTCTGCTGCTCGGTGGCCACTCGCCCTCCTTGGTCTCTCTTGCGGGGGAGGGGTGAGTATCGCAGCTTGCCGCTGCCGTCCGTCCTGCGCGCCGACGCCCCGGCCGGCTACTCGGCGGGGGTGGGGACGCCCTCGAACTGGGTCATCCCGCGCAGCGTCTCGAGGCGCTCGTCGATCTCCTCGCGGCTGAGCCGGGTGACGCGCTCGGTGCCGAACTCCTCGACGTTGAAGGAGGCCAGCACGGTGCCGTAGCCCATCGCGCGGCGCAGGTGCGTGTCGTCGAGGATGCCGTCGTGGCTGTCGAGGTAGCCGAAGAAGCCGCCGGCGAAGCTGTCGCCGGCGCCGGTCGGGTCGCGCACGTCCTCGAGCGGGAAGCCGGGCAGGGCGAAGAAGCCCTCCTCGGTGAACAGCGCCGCGCCGTACTCGCCCTGCTTGGCGACGACCGCGCGCGGACCCATGTCCATCACCGCGCGGGCGGCGCGGGCGAGGTTGGACTCGCCGGTCAGCTGGCGGATCTCGGCGTCGTTGACGACCAGGCAGTCGACCTCGGAGATCGCCGCCCGCAGCGAGTCGAGGGCGGTCTCGATCCAGAGGTTCATCGAGTCCAGGCCGCTGAAGCCGGCGCTCTCGCACTGGGAGCGGACCTGGCGCTGCAGGTCGGGCTGGATGTTGGCGAGGAAGAGCGTGTCGGCCGCGCGCGAGCGGTCGGAGAGCTTCGGCTCGAACTCGGCGAAGACGCCGAGCCGGGTGTCCTCGGTGTGGGCGACGTTGAGGTCGTACTCGTAGCGGCCGCGCCAGAAGAAGGACTCGCCGCCGGCGACCCGCTCGATCCCGTCGGTGACGATCCCACGCCCCTCCAGCACCTCGAACTCCTCGGCGCCGAAGTCCTCGCCGACCGGGCCGACGGGATGGACCTCGGTGAAGAAGCTGGCGGCGAGCGAGAAGTGCACGGCGGCTCCGCCGAGCATTCGCTCACGCTCCCCGAACGGGGTCTTGACGGCATCGAACGCGATTGATCCAACTACGGTCAGTGACATAAGGGGGCAGCACGCTAACAAGTTCCCTGCGAGACTCACGTCTACCCTGGTCGCAGGCAAACGCTGCGAGGATGCGACCAACTTTCGATCCCTGACCCCATGACCGCTTTCAAAGACCTAGGACTCTCGCCTGCGATCCAGCAGGCCCTCGACGAGCTCGGCTACGTCGAGCCCTCGCCGATCCAGGAGCAGGCGATTCCGGAGCTGCTCGCCGGCCACGACGTGATCGGCCAGGCGCAGACCGGAACCGGCAAGACCGCCGCCTTCGGGCTGCCGCTGCTGCAGTACCTCGACCCGGACAACGACGAGGTGCAGGCGGTCGTCCTCACCCCGACCCGGGAGCTCTGCATCCAGGTCACGCAGGCGCTGCGCTCCTACGCCGAGCACCTCGAGATCGAGATCGTCGCCGTCTTCGGCGGCGCCCCGATCCGCTCCCAGCAGTCGCAGCTGCGCTCCGGCGCCCACGTCGTCGTCGCCACCGTCGGCCGCATGATGGACCTGATGTCGCGCCGCTCGCTGGTCCTCACCGCGGCCCGCTACGTGGTCCTCGACGAGGCCGACGAGATGCTCGACCTGGGCTTCATCGAGGACGTCGAGAAGATCCTGCGGATGTGCCCGAGCGGGCGGCAGACGGCGCTCTTCTCGGCGACCATGCCGCCGCCGATCAAAAAGCTCGCCGAGGGCTACATGTACGACCCGACGACGATCAAAATCACGCCGAAGAAGCTCACCGTCGACGCGATCGCCCAGGCTTTCATCGAGGTCCCCGCCAAGCAGAAGGCGCAGCGCCTGGTCGAGCTGCTGAAGACCGAAGAACCCGAGCAGGCGATCATCTTCACCCGCACCAAGCTCGGCGCCTCGCGCCTGGAGAGGACGCTCAAGGACAAAGGCCTCGACGTCAAGGCGCTGCACGGCGACCTCAGCCAGGGCGTCCGCGACGGGGTGATGATCTCCTTCAAGGACCACCGCGTGAAGCTGCTCGTCGCGACCGACATCGCCGCCCGCGGGCTCGACGTCGAGCACGTCACCCACGTCATCAACTACGACGTGCCGAACTCCTCGGAGACCTACGTGCACCGGATCGGCCGCACCGGCCGCGTCGGCCGCACCGGCCGCGCGATCACCTTCGTCACCCCCGAGCAGCGCGACGAGATCGGCCGTATCGAGCGCGACGTCAACACCACGATCGGCGAGTGGGAGAGCCCCGAGGACCGGCTCGAGCACGCGCCCCGGCCGCGCCGCCGCGAGCGTCGCCGCCCCGCCGCCCCGGCCGCCGCCGAGAACGGCGCCAACGGCTCGGCCGCCGGCAACGAGGACGGCGAGGGCGAGGGCGAGGAGAAGGCCGCCGAGACGGTCAAGCTCTTCGTCAACCGCGGCGAACGCAGCGGCATCGACGAGGACGACCTGCGCTGGGCGCTGCGCGAGGGCGCCGTGCTCTCCGACGAGGCGATCCACGACGTCCGCGTCCTGCACCGCTTCTCCTTCGTCGAGGTCGACCCCGACAAGGCCGAGCGCACCGTCGAGTTCCTCGACGGCACCAAGCTCAAGGGCAAGGAAATCCGCCTGGAGATCGCCAAGAGCTGACGGCTCAGGCCGTCAGCTCGGAGATTGTCGCCAGCAGCGCGTCGAAGTCGATCGGCTTGGTGACGTAGCCGTCGATCGCGAGGTCGGTGGGGGCGTCGGCGTCGCCGGGGTTCTGGTGGGCGCTGACGATCAGGACCGGGACGTCGTGGCCGGCGCCGCGCAGCTCGCGCAGGGCGTCGATCCCGGACTTGCGCGGCATCATCGCGTCGAGCAGCAGCAGGTCGGGGAGCGGGTCCGGCCCGCGGTCGCCGACCAGGTCGGTCACCTCCTGGCCGTCGGCGGCGGTGACCACCTCGTGGCCGGCCAGCTCGAGCCGGGTGCGGAGCAGCAGGAGGATCGTCTCCGAGTCGTCGGCGACGAGGATGCGCGCCATCAGCCGGCCTCCGCGGGGGCCGGCGGGAGCTCGCCGGCCCCCGCGCCGGTGGCGACCGGGAGGCGGAAGCTGAAGGTCGAGCCGACGCCGACCTGCGAGTCGACCGCGATCGAGCCGCCGTGCAGCTCGACCAGCGATTTCGAGATCGCCAGGCCGAGGCCGGTGCCGCCGACCCGCTGGGTGAGGCCGGCGTCGCCGCGGGTGAAGCGCTCGAAGATGTGCTCGAGCTGCTCGGCGGGGATGCCGGGTCCGTTGTCCTTGACGCTCACCTCGACCAGATCGGCATCGAGCGGCGCGGCGATTACCTCGATCGTCGCCCCTTCGGGCGAGTACTCATGGGCGTTGGTAAGCAGATTCACCAAAATTTGGCGAATCCGGGCTTGCTCGGCGTCGACCCGGGGCAGGCCGGGCTCGATCCGCGCGGTCAGGCTCTGGCCGGCGCCGTCGGTCTGGGCGCGCATCGTGCGCACCACGTCGTCGATCAGCGGCGCCAGGTCGATCGGCTCGGCCTGGATCGTCAGCCGGCCGGCGTCGCTGCGGGCGAGGTCGAGCAGATCGTTGAGCAGCCGCACCAGGTGGCGGCAGTTGTCGAGGATGATCTCCACCGTCTCCGCCTGCCTGGGGGTGAGGCTGTCGCGCTCCAGCATCAGCAGCTCGGCGAACCCCTGGACCGAGGTCAGCGGGCTGCGCAGCTCGTGCGAGGCGGTGAGCACGAAATCGTCTTTGAGCCGGTCGAGCTGGTCGCGCCGGCTGGCTTCCAGCTCCAGCTCGTCGGCCATCTCGTTGAAGGCGGCGCCGAGGGTGGCGGTCTCCGAGAGCCCGCCGACCTCGACCCGGGCGCCGCGGTCGCCGGCCGCGAGCCGGCCGGCCGCGTCGACCAGCTGCTCGAGCGGGCGCCGCATCGAGGCGATCAGGCCGCTGAACAGGAGCAGGGCGCCGGTCAGGCCGGCGATCAGGCCGGCGGCGACGAGGATCGCGGTGTCGCGGGTGTCGCTGGAGATCTGGTCCTGCAGGTTCTGGCGCCGGCGCGTCTCGGCCGCCACCGTGGTGCGGTCGGCGACGGTGCCTTCGCCTGCGGCGATCGCCACCCTCGCTTCCATCTCGACCTGGTAGGAGCGGGCGATCGCGTCCTCGAAGTCCTGGCGCTGCTGGATGAAGCGGCCGACCCCGATCACCGCCATCGCGGTGAGCACCGCGAAGCCGATCGCGAAGCCGATCCGCAGCCGGTTGGCGAGCGACGGACTCAGCCGCCGCGCTTTTCGTGCATATGCTTGAGCGGCTATGGGGGACGAGGCTACAGGCCGGCTCGACGGCTCCGCGGGGGTTCCCGAGGGCATCGACGCGGCGGCGCTCGAAGCATGGTTCAAGGCCAGCGCCCGCGGCTGCGAGCCGCCGCTGGAGTTCGAGCGGATCGCCGGCGGCCTCTCCAACCTCACCTACCGCGTCGGCGACCGCGCCGGGCACCGCTGGGCGCTGCGCCGGCCGCCGCTCGGCAAGCGGCTCGGCTCCGCCCACGACATGGGGCGCGAGTTCCGCGTGGTGGCGGCGCTGGAGCCGACCCCGGTCCCGGTGCCGCCGCTGGTCGGGCTCTGCGAGGACGAGTCGGTCAACGGCGCCCCCTTCTACGCGATGGAGTTCGTCGCGGGGCCCGTGCTGCGCGGCGTCGCCGAGGTCGAGGAGCACTTCCCGGCGGAGGCCGACCGGGCCGCGATCGGCGACCGGGTCGCCGACACCCTGGCGGCGATCCACGCCGTCGACCCCGACGCGGTCGGGCTCGGCGACCTCGGCCGCAGGGAGGAATACGTGGCGCGGCAGCTGCGCCGCTGGCTGGGCCAGTGGGAGAAGTCGAAGACGCGCGAGCTGGAGGCGATCGAGCGGCTGCACGAGCGGCTCTCGGCGCGCATCCCCGAGCAGGGGCCGGCGACGATCGTGCACGGCGACTACCGGCTCGACAACATGATCCTCACCCCGGCCGGCGAGGTCGCCGCCGTGGTCGACTGGGAGCTCTGCACGCTGGGCGACCCGCTCGCCGACCTCGGCACCCTGATGGCCTACTGGCCGGACCGCTCCGAGGCGCCGGTCGCCCTCGGCCAGCCCGCCAACCTCGCCCCCGGCTTCCCCGGCAAGCGACAGCTGGCCGAGCGCTACGCCGCCGCCTCGGGCCGCGACATCTCCGACCTCGGCTTCTACACGGCGCTCGGCTACTGGAAGCTGGCGATCATCCTCGAGGGCGTCTACGCGCGCTACGCGGCCGGCGCCTACGGCAAGGCGAACGACGGGATCGAGGTCTTCGCCCGCATGGTCGAGCGGCTGGCCGCAGCGGCCGAGGCCGCCGAGGCCGGCGAGGGCTGATCCCCGCCGGCCGCCGCCGGGCGGCGCTCCCCCCGCTCAGACCATGCGGGGCGCGTGCCGGGGGTCGAGGCTGCCTTCCGCCTCGGCCTCGGCGCGCTTCGCGGCGCGGTTGACCTCGCGGCGGGCGAGGACCATCTTGTGGACCTCGTCGGGCCCGTCGGCGAGCCGCAGCATGCGGCTGAACCGCCACATCGTCGCCAGCGGGGTGTCGTCGGTCATCCCCAGCGCGCCGTGGACCTGGATCGCCCGGTCGAGCACCGCCATCACCATGTTGGCGGCGACCACCTTGATCGCCGAGATCTGCTGGCGGGCGGCGCGCTTGCCCTCGGTGTCCATCTTCCAGGCGGCGTAGAGGGTGAGCAGCCGGGCCTGGTCGATCTCCATCCGCGAGGCGGCGATCGCCTCCTGCACGAACTGCTTGTCGGCGAGCGGGCCGCCGAAGGCGTAGCGCTCGTTGGCGTGGCGGCACATCATCTCGTGGGCGCGCTCGGCGGTCCCGATCGCCCGCATGCAGTGGTGGATGCGGCCCGGGCCGAGCCGGTCCTGGGCGATCTTGAAGCCGGCGCCGCGCTCGCCGAGCAGGTTCTCCTTCGGCACCCGGCAGCCTTCGAAGCGGATTTCGCAGTGGCCGGGGCCCTCGGCGTGGCCCATCACCGAGACCGGCCGGATCAGGTTGTACCCGGGGGTGTCGGTCGGCACGCAGATCATCGAGGCGCGCGCGTAGGGCGGCGCCTCGGGGTCGGTGATCACCATCGCGATCGAGAGCTCGGCGCCGACCGCCCCGGTCGAGAACCACTTGAGGCCGTCGATCACCCACTCGTCGCCGTCCAGGGTGCCGGTCGCCTGCAGCAGGGTCGGGTCGGAGCCGGCGACCTCGGGCTCGGTCATCGAGAAGCAGGAGCGGATCCGTCCCTCCAGCAGCGGCTCCAGCCAGCGCTCGCGCTGCTCGGCGGTGCCGTGCTCGGCGAGGATCTCCATGTTGCCGGTGTCCGGCGCGGCGCAGTTGAAGGCCATCGGCGCCGCCACCGGGCTGCGCCCCATCTCCTCGCAGAGCAGGCCGTACTCCCAGTTCTTCAGGCCCGGCCCGAAGCGCTCGTCGGGCATGAACAGGTTCCACAGCCCCTGCCCCTTCGCCTTCTCGCGCAGCGCGGTGAGGTTGGCGGGGTAGGGGACACCGGGGGCGACCTCGGCGTCGATCGCCTCCATCAGCTCGCGCTCGACCGGGTAGTACTCGTCGTCGAGGAAGTCGAGGATGCGCTCGCGCAGGTCCGCTACCTCGGGGGTGGGGGTGAAGTCCATGGCTCCTCCTGGCGTCGTCTTGGGCCCCGCAACGCTAGCTCAGGTGCGGCGATACCGGGCGAAGAGCTCGCTGCCCGCCTGGAGAAGCCATGAGAGCTCCAGGTCGACAACGCCGGGCAGATCGCCCTCGAGGATCCGCGGCGCGTCGCCGCCGCTCAGCTTGGGGGCGATGGTGAGGAAGAGGTCGTCGACGGTCCCCGCGCCCTGCAGCTCGTCGTGGAGGCCGGGGCCTCCCTCGCAGAGCAGCGCCCGCACGCCCTCCTCCTCGCGCAGCCGGCGCAGGGCGGCGACGACGTCGACGAAGCGCTCGTGGCGGACCACCCGCAGCGGGGCGGCGACGTCCGGCGGCTCGGTGTCGGCCGCGGTGAAGACCAGCACCTCGCCGCCCTCCTCCTCAGTGAAAGCGGGCGCGTCCCATGGCAGGTCGAGGCGGCCGCTGACGATCGCCAGCAGCGGGTCGGGCCGCAGCCCCGCCGCCTCGCGGGCCTCGCGGTCGGCGGGCTTGGACCGCAGCCGCCCGTAGCGCTCGGCGCGCATCGTCCCGGCCCCGACCATCACCGCGTCGAAGCGGGTCCGCAGGCGCGCCAGCATCTCGGTGTCCGCGGCGGAGCCGATCTGCCCGGACACGCCCCCGATCGTCGCCCGCCCGTCCACCGTGGCGGCGAAGTTGACCGCCACGTGCGGCCGCCCCTCGAGCGCCTCCTCCCAGGGCCGGTACCCCGCGAGCTGCGCGTCGACCGTGGTCTCCGCCGGATCCGGGAGCAGCCGCCTCACCCCCGCCGGACCCCCCGGCATTCTGCAACCCCCCGGGTTACAAAAGCCATGGTGGCTTCAGGAGTAGTCGTGCCAGCCGGCGAACTCGCGGCCGGCGAACTCCTGCAGGGCCTTGACGTCCTCGCCGAAGTGGCCGCGGATCGTCTCGAGCAGGTCGTCGGGGAGCTTCGGCTTCGGCGCCGGCGGTTTCTCGGGGTCGTGGACGACCTTCTCGACGACCCAGCGCATCGACTCCGGCAGGCGGTCGAAGTTGCGGTCGAAGGAGCGGAAGCCCGGCAGCTTGATCAGCTTCTCCATGAACTGGTATTTGTCGCCCTGCTTGGCGCTCGACTTCTCCCACTCGCGGTCGAACTGCTCGGACTTGAAGCTCTCGTCGACGCCGGCGAAGGCGAACGCCTTGCGCATCGTCTCCTCGCGTTCGCCCTGCAGCTCCTCCTGGGTGATCACCTCGATCTGGGAGCGGTCGAACCGCTCCAGGTAGGGCTGCAGCTGCATCCAGTACTTGGAGCGGTTGATGTAGGAGGTGTCCGGCCGCGAGAGCACCTCGACCAGGTCGCCGGTCTGATAGCCGGCGCCGGTGGCGTGGACCCAGTGGGAGAGGATGCGCTTGATCGGGTCGCGCACCATGTAGAGCAGCCGGGCGTCGGGGCAGTGGCGCTGGATCCGCTCGGCGACGCCCTCGAAGCGGGGCAGGTTGGTGTAGTGCGGGGATGACTCGCCGCGCACCTTGAAGCGGCCGTCGAAGCGGCTGGCGTACCAGTCGAGACCGAGGTCCCAGTTGAGCTCCTCGACGAAGAAGTTGAGCTCCTTCGGCTTCGACATCTGGATGTCCGGATGCAGGCCGAGGTAGTGGTGGATGCTGGTCGTGCCGCACTTGAGCCCGCCGATGATGATCAGGTTGGGCAGCTCCGCGTGCCGCTTGCGGCGCCGCCGGAAGCGGCTCTTGCGGTCGGCCGCGTAGCGCTCGCGGGCGCGGTCGCACATCGCCACGTCGGCCGGGTCGGCGACGTTCGCGGGCGTCACGGTGTGCGTGTCGGGCTCCGGCACGAGCGGGCTAGTGTAGCTGCGATGCTGCTCGGCGACCTCCGATCGAGCTTCGAGTTCTTCTTCGAACGGGCCTCGGAGTTCTTCCAGAACCTCTCCCAGATCGGTTGGACCCCGTTCGCGCTCGCCCTGCTCTGCCTGCTGGGCATGCAGCTGGCGCGGGCCCGGGCCTGGCGCAACGTGCTGCGCGCCGCCTACCCGGAGGTGCCGATCCGGTACCTGCCGCTGAGCGCCGCCTACCTGGCCGGCGCCGGGATCAACGCGGTGATCCCGGCGCGCGCCGGCGACGTCACCAAAGTGTTCCTGGTCAAGCGGCAGATCCCCGGCTCCTCCTACCCGGCGGTCACCTCCTCCTTCCTGGTGCAGACGGTCTTCGACACCACGGTCGGGCTGCTCGTCCTCGCCTACGCGATCACCCAGGGCCTGCTGCCGCCGCTGCCGCGGATCCCCGACCTGCCCGCCTTCGAGATCTCCTACTGGGTCGAACACCCGGAGGTCTTCGCGATCGTCAACGTGGCGCTGCTGCTGGCGATTGCGATTGCGATCTTCTTCCTCCAGCACCGCGTGCGCCGCTTCTGGGCCCGCGTCCGCCAGGGCCTGGTGATCCTCACCGAGCCGCGCCGCTACCTGCGCCAGGTGGCCGCCTGGCAGGGGATCGGCTGGATCCTGCGCTTCGCCGCCTTCTGGTTCTTCCTCGACGCCTTCGGGATCGGCGGCTCGGTCGGCAAGGTGATGCTGGTGATGAGCGTGCAGGCGATCGCCAACGTGATCCCCTTCACGCCCGGCGGCGCCGGCGCCCAGCAGGCGCTGCTGGTCGCCACCCTCTCGGGCCCCTCGCGCACCGCCGTCCTCTCCTTCTCGGTCGGGACCCAGATCGCGATGGCGGCCTGGTCGGTGGTGCTCGGCTTCGCCGCGATCCTGCTCGTCTTCAAGACGGCGGACTGGCGGGGGCTGATCCGTGAGGCGGAAGAGGAGGCGGACTCAGAGGCCGCCGGGCTGCGTCCTCAGTCGCCTGAATAGCGCTGCTATTCAGGCTCCCTGCGTCCTTGCCCGACGACCTCTGAGCCTCGCCTCGGTCAGCTCGACCAGCCCGGGTAGCGCCCGGGGACGCGCCAGCGCCAGGGCGGCTCCTCGGCGGCGGGGAAGTCGTAGTGGTCGCGCCCGGGCAGGGTCTCGAGCGGGACCAGGGCGGGGTCGTCGCGGACGAGGACCCGGGTGTGGGCGGCGGCCTCGAGGTCGGCTCGCGTGGCGCGGCGGCGGACCGCCTCCCAGCCGAGGCCGGGGCGGTAGAGCCAGTAGACGATCTCGACGAAGCCGGAGTCGCGGCGGCGGTCGCGGAGCTCGGTGAAGGCGGTCGTGCGCCGGCCCGAGGCGGTCAGGTGGGCCCCGGCGTAGACGGCGCAGCTGGGGCGGCGGCAACGGCGGAAATCGACCCCGACCAGCGGCGCGCCGCCCGGGCCGGGGAGGGCGAGCGGCGCCGGGGCGAGCGCGCGGACGAGCCGCGCCAGCGGCCACCCGTAGGCGGGCACCAGCGGA
>Ga0210085_1000659_pt1 | contig 14222 bp, 11 predicted proteins | sample China_Galinas_PW_5_FD_184866 | JGI IMG/M metagenome (GOLD analysis project Ga0210085, IMG submission 184866) | Wetland microbial communities from San Francisco Bay, California, USA, that impact long-term carbon sequestration - China_Galinas_PWC_D1... | ecosystem: Environmental > Aquatic > Marine... | reverse complement strand
TTCCAATCCGGGCCCGGATGCCAAGAATCCAACCACCTTCTTTCCAAAAGGCTGCAAGACCCTGTCTGACGGCAGCAACAGCTGCATGCTGGGTCAGGATGACGGTATGGGCTTCGGCTGGCAGGATGCCAATATCTACAAGATCGGGCTCAACTATGACTACAATGACACCTGGTCATTTCGCGCCGGTTACAACTACGCCAAAGCCCCGATGCCGAAAGACCAGGTACTGTTCAACTTCCTGGCGCCGGCCGTCGTCGAACATCACGCCACGCTGGGCATGAGCTATCGGCCCAGCAAGAATACGGAATGGAGCTTCAACTATATGCATGCCTTCAGCAATACCATTAAAGGTCCGACAGCCCTTGGCCCCGTCGGTGGTCTGCCGGTCAAGGGCGAAAACGCCTCCATCGACATGCATATCAATTCCTTTGGCGTGAGTTTTGGTTATCAGATGTAGCATCGTTAGGAAAGATTCGCGGTACCGCATTCAACCTGCTGAAAACATACGCACATGGACAAGTCGTTCATGCCGGCGAATTAGCAACGAGGTTAATCATGACTAACAAGAGTAAATTGACCGCTTTCCTGCAGCCTACTCTGGCGTTACTGCTCGCGCTCTCGCCAATGACCGGCAATGCGACGACGCATACCATAAGCAATAGTAACTTTACGATGCTAACCATCTCTGGTGGCGTAGTTGGCGGTGCCACAGACGTTTCTGGAACATTCGACGACAGCAAAATATGCTCGAGCATATCCTGCACACAGATTTCCATGACGCTAGCTTCTAATCAGCCGTTTTTCGGCCTGCCCTGGACGGCGAAGGGCGTTCGGGTATTCGGTGAAGGCTCATATACTTTCGATACTGAATGTACCTTGGATGATATTACAAATGGGATAACCAATTGCGGCGGCAGCACCTTCCTTGCCTTAAATGTAGGACCCGGCGAGTTAGGGGTGCACATGCTTTTTGACTATGGAGCACCCGACAGTACAACAACCTGCGGAGTTGCTTCCTGCGATATCGATGTAGCAGTACTCTGGAACCTGAATAGTCCTTTCGGCGCCCCAATCTATGCTCCAAATGGGGAATGGGACGGCACCAGCATATTCAATCTGGCCTCCATCGATGGGAACGGTGATGGCATACGAGGCATATCGATGGTGGATGGCCCTTTTACGGGCTTCAACGCCAATTTCAACCTGGACATGGCGCCGCCATTCAACTTGAACGCGCCACCGGTGGCGAACGACGACTCGGCGGGTGTTGTTACTAATACCACGGCAATTATCAATGTCGTCGCCAATGACACGGATGCCGAGGATGGCAGCCCACCACCTGTGCCTCCCGCGGTTGTAACAATCACCTCGAATCCCACGAACGGGGGCGCCGTCAACAATACCAACGGCACGGTGACCTACACACCCAATACGGGCTATGCCGGACCCGATTCATTCCAATACACATTGACTGACAGCGGTGGAGCGGTATCCAACACGGCTACGGTCAGTATCACCGTTTCAGCATCGGCCAACAATCCACCCGTCGCAAGCGACACCACGTTGGCTACCAACGAGGATACGCCACTCGTGATCCTGGCTGACTCAGTCGCTACGGATCCGGACGGTGGCAGCCTGACCTTTGCAACCTTCGATGCGACTTCCGTGCAGGGCGGCACTATAGTTAAAACAACCACTACTGAACTTCCCTATACCCCCGCCGCGAACTTTAATGGTCAGGACTCGTTCAAGTTTTCCGTTAGCGACGGCATCGACAATTCAAACGTCGCCACGATTACTGTTACCGTCAACCCGGTAAACGATCCCGTGGTCTGTACGGATGTCAGTTTCAATGCGGATGTTGGGACGGCACTGACAATCGATGTTGCCGCTGATCTGCTGTCCACCTGCACGGACGCGGACAACGATACGATCACGCTGGACAGCGTCTCACAGCCCACACAGCCAGGCAGCATAGTCACGTATGACGGGGCGAACACGGTGACCTATACACCGGAGGCGGGATTCAGTGGTCAGGATAGTTTTACCTACACGGTAACCGATGGAACGGTATTCGATACCCGCACTGTTGCGATTGACGTTGGTAAAATATTCGGCAACTTCACCATGATCGATGCCGGTGGCAGCACGTTTGGAGGAACCAACGACATCGTTACAACATGGGATGGCACCCTGAACACCTCAGTAACATCCACGAATTTCAACATGACGATGGGTTCTGATTCAACTTACCCGTTCTTCGGCTTCCCATGGTTTGCTCACGATATTCGCGTGTTTGGGCCAGGCAGCTATGCATTTGATACCACCTGCAGCTTAGCCCAGCTTCAATCCGGTGTTGCCAACTGTGGTGGTGCCCCTAACCAGTTCCTGCAGCTGGATGTGCCTGCTGGAGAGATTGGCGCCCATGTACTCTTTGACTGGAATATCACCAAAAATATTGATGTGGCGCTGCTTTGGGAATCCAATGCCGTGTTTATCAACCCGAACCCTACCGGGGCGCTGTACCAGGGTCTCGCGGGTCCAACACCGGCGACAGACTGTTTGTATCAACTCGTCTCGCGGGACGTCGACGGCGATACGATACCGGGCGCCAAGATGATCGATGGACCATTCATCGATTTCCAGGCAAATTTCAACATCAATCTTGATCGTGGCTGTTCGCAAGGAACCGCGGTGGTTCCAGTATCCAGTGTAAAAAGCCCGAACCTTGGTAGTGGCGGATGCACGATGGTAAACTCGTTCACAATTCCCTTCAGACGCGGGGATTTGTTGGCCATCATCGGTTTTATTGCATGGCTTGGCTTGATTGTTGATCGTCGCCATAGAAGACTAAACTAATCAACTTTATGTCTGTCTTACTAAACGGCGCAGCCTGGTGGCTGCGTCGTTATTTTATATATGACCCGGCAGGTGCCGGTACTAACCTGCAGATTCAGCCTCAGCTAATCATGATTGGGTGGAGATTGGAATTTTCTGTCCTCAAGTGACTTGTTCCTGCGCACTGGAAGTCAATATACAGTCTTAACCAGTAATTTTATTGACGGACAGGAGACTATTTGATTCAATCATTAAAAGTCGGTGATCTCCCCAACGCCAATGAACTGGTAAACATATGGGACGGCGATTGCCCGAAGAGCATATATTGCCGTTCATCTCGCAAGAACCCATCAGGATCAACACAATGACTAAATCTCCGGCCGCACTTTTGGTAACTGTAATTTTGCTTTCACTTTCAATCCAAAGTACCCGGGCTGCCGAAGACGGCTCATTCGGAGACACCTACACAATCCAGCCCGGAGATCTCCTGGAAGTCTCTGTCTGGCAAGAAGAAAACCTGCAGAAGCAGGTACTGGTCAGGCCGGACGGTGGTATGTCGTTCCCGCTGGCGGGTGACATGCAGGCGGCGGGTAAATCGGTAACAGAGGTTCAGAAACTGATTACTGAACGACTCACGAAATATATCCCTGATCCGGTTGTTACTGTGTCGACACTGAAACTGGATGGTAACAAGGTCTACGTGATTGGCAAGGTGGCCCGGCCGGGAGAGTTCCAGACCAACCGTTATATGGATGTCGTGCAGGCACTGAGTATGGCGGGCGGCATGACGCCCTATGCGGCCGACAACAAGATCACGGTGCTGCGGCGCGAGAACGGGAAACAACAATCGATTCCGTTTCGTTATGGGGATATCGAGAAGGGCGAGGATCTGGAGCAGAACATTATCCTGCAGAGCGGGGATGTGGTGGTGGTGCCTTGATAAGAAAAAGTAAGAGGTAAGAAAGTGAGAAGTGAAGTGTAAAAAAAAGATCATCTAATGGCCACGGAAGCACACAGAAATACACGAAAAAATATTTCAAGGGATGATCAAAGACACTGTCTCCCATTGCAGTGAAACGCTTTCCGTCCGAGAAATCGCCTGGCTGATGCGCATCATTCATATTCCATGCCTGTCGCTGACCTTGCTGTTGGCCTTGTCGCCATTGGTGCAGGCGGCGCAATGGTCGGTCGAGCCGAGGATTTCCGCACGCTCCGGCTATAACGACAACATCCGGCTGACAACGGCTGATCATGATTCGGTGTGGGAGGCGGACGTCACCCCTGCGGTGAAATTTGGCGTTTCGACGGAGAACCAGGGGCTGTTCGGCAACGCGGATGTCTCGATCCGGCGCTTCTACGGGGGCAGTGGCGCCAACAGCAGCAGCCTGCTGGACCGGGAGGATTATCACTTCAAGGTCAACTCCTTTCAGCGTACCGAGCGCGATAATTTCGGGGCCAACATCGAGATCACCCAGGACAGCACGCTGGACTCCGAGCTGACGCAGACTGGCCAGGTGATTGGAAATCGCGCCACCCGGTTAAGCACCATCTTGAATCCCAGTTGGACGAGATTGATCGATGAAAAAACCCGGCTGGAGCTGGAATACCGGTTCAACCGGGTCGAATATTCCGATGAGGTCGGTCAGAACAATCTGGTCAACTATGATTACAATACCGTGTCTGCTTCCCTGGTTCGCAGTTTCACAGAACGTACCCAGGGGACGCTGTCAACATCCGCCAGCCGTTACAAACCGGAGACCGGCCTTAACTCCGATACCTACGCGCTCCAGGTCGGCCTTACCAGACAGCACAGCGAAACCCTGTCGACTTCATGGCTGGCGGGCTGGCGTAATACCAGGTCAGACACCCTGGTGCCTACAGGGGTTTGCTTCCCGGACGCCAGCACCAGCTTCCCGAAATGTCCTCCTGGTCCTCCTGTCAATTTCCCCGTTCAAACGGGAACTAACAAGGACGAGACCAGCAACACCGGTGCAACTTACGCGGTGAGCATCACCAAGACGCTGGAGAGAGGCAGTCTCGGCGCCTCCCTGTCTCGCATTGCCACCCCAAGCGGTGAAGGCGAACTTCTCGATACCACCCGTCTGGCGCTCACCGGTGAACACCGGTTCACGGAACTCCTACGCTCCAACCTGATGATTGAATACTACAATCGGGATACCATCGTGAATGCGTCAGGCACAGGAAATCCCGACACCAATACCCGGAATTATTTCAGGATACGACCCAGCGTTACCTGGCAATGGCAACGGGAGTGGTTCTTGTCCGGGGAATACCAGTATGCCGAGAATGAACAAACCAACGGCGATACCGCCACTCAGAATTCAGTCTATTTGACGCTCACCTACCAACCGACTAAGATATTCACTTCCCGTTAAGCCCTTATTTTCAGGGTATTTTTGAAGGCACCCGGAATACCCGCCACGCTACCTGAAGTTGGACTAGAAACGCATGACCGAACTTGCACTGGAACAGACACTGGATCTCGGCGATTACCTCGCCGCCTTCCGCCGCCGGCGGGGCATGATCGTACTGATCGCCGGAACAGTTTTCATCCTGGGACTCGTCACCGCCTTTGTCTGGCCTCCGACCTATGACTCATCCGCCACCATTCTGATCGAAGAGCAGGAAATTCCGTCGGCACTGATCCAGTCCACAGTTACCAGCTACGCCTCGGAACGTATCCAGGTCATCAGCCAGCGCGTCATGACCCGCACAAATCTTCTGAAAATCATGGATAAATACGGTCTGTACCAGAAGGAGCGCCAGCGCGAAACAACGGAAGAAGTCCTTGCCGACATGCGCGATGACATCAAACTCGAGATGATCAATGCCGACGTGATGGATCCGCGCACCGGTCGTCCCACGACGGCCACCATTGCCTTTACCGTCGGTTTTGAGGGCAAGGATCCCCAACTGGTGCAGAATGTCGCCAATGAGCTGACCACACTGTATTTGAACGAGAACCTGAGAACCCGAACCGAGAAGGCAGAGGAAACCACGTCGTTCCTGACAGAAGAGTCCAAACGACTGGGTGCGGAAATCTCCCGCCTGGAGACCGCTCTGGCGGAATTCAAGGAAAAGAACGCCAACGAGTTGCCTGAATTGAAAGACCTGAACACACAGGTTCTCGATCGCACGGAAAGGGATATCAGCGATATCGATACCCAGATCCGCACACTGGAAGAGCGCAAAATTTACCTGGAGGGTCAGCTTGCCACTCTCGATCCCTACGGTTCGAATTCGGGTCAGACCCTGAGTCCCGCCGCCAGGTTACAGCAATTGCGCACGGAATATATCGCTTATGCCAGTCGTTATTCCCCCAGCCACCCGGATGTGATCAGCCGCAAACGGGAAATCGAGGCGTTGGAGAAAGAAACCGGTATCGTCGAGAACACGTCGGAGAAGCGGGCACGGCTGGACGCCTTGCGAAAGGAACTGGTCGTTGCGGAAAAAACCTACACCGAAGAACATCCGGACGTGAAAAGCCTGAAACGCCAGATTACTTCATTGGAAGAAGAAATCCGGAACCCGCCACCCGCAGCGTCAACGAAACCCGCTCCGGCGAACCCGGACAATCCGGCCTATATCAGCCTCAAGGCTCAGGTCGAGGCCGCCGACAGCGAAATTCGATCACTTAAAACCAAGCAATCGCAGCTCGGCGACAAACTCACCGAATACGAGCAACGCCTGCAACAGACCCCCCAGGTTGAACGCGAATACCGGGGACTCGTTCGTGATCTTGATAATTCCACTCAACGCTATCAGGAAATCAAGTCCAAACAGATGTCCGCGGAGGTCGCTCAGGCCATGGAAAAGGAGCGCAAGGGCGAGAAGTTCACACTGATCGACCCCCCCATTCTGCCGGAAGAGCCCGTCAGCCCGAACCGTCCCGCCCTCATTTTCCTGTCCCTGGTCCTGGCGCTGGGGGCAGGCATCGGTTCGGCGGCCGTGGCGGAAAGCATGGATTCCGCGGTAAGGGGCGCGAAGGGTGTGATTGCCATACTCAATACGGCGCCGCTGGCGGTCATACCCTACCTTGCCAGTGATGCGGACATCGGTAGCGAGAGGAAACGACGCTGGCTCATGATTGCCGGCGTCATCACCGGCATTATCGTTATCCTGCTGTTGATTAATTTTCTCTATTCACCGCTGGATGTGCTGTGGTTCCGGGGCTTGAGGAAGATCGATACGATTGTAGGCGGTTAGGGAATGATCCACCCGCAAAACCTTGATGGCCACGGAATTACACGGAAAAACAACAACCATAAATGCTGGTGCGCACGGCGCACCCTACGGTTTGTTTTTTATATTCTGGTGTAATTCCGTGGGTTCCGTGGATTCCGTGGCCATTAAGATTTGTGTTTTGCGAACAGCGCGTGACAGCCACCGTCAGCTGGGATATAAAAGATTAGTTACCGGTAATACAGGCTCATAGGAAAGCCAGATTATGGAACGCATCAAACAGGCACTGGAAAAGGCGCGCCAGGAACGCGCGCTCAGGCAAGGCAGTGGCAGAACACCAGCGCCGACAGGCACGTCAGGGGCCGTGACCGACGGCATAGCCGCACAGACCCGGTCCATCAACCTGGATGATGCCGTGTTGCGGGAAAACCGCATCATCACCGGCCTGGAACATAGCGACTTCACCGAGGCCTACAATATCCTGCGCACGCAAATCCTGCAGCGATTCAAGGAAAACAGCTGGAATGTGCTGGCCGTGACCAGTCCGGGCAGCGGCGAAGGCAAGACGCTCACGGCCATCAATCTGGCGATCAGCATCGCCCGGGAGGTTGATTACTCCGTGCTGCTGGTCGACGCCAACCTGCGCCATCCCTGGATGCTGGAGCATTTCGGGCTGTCGCAGCTCACGGGCCTCAGCGACTACCTGACCGATGACGTACCGCTCTCGGAACTGCTGATCCAGTCCAGCCGCATCGAGCATTTAACGCTGCTGCCGGCCGGCCCGCCGCTGACCAATTCGGCGGAAATGCTCAACTCGCCCAGGATGACCGAACTGGTCAGGGAGATGAAATCCCGCTATCACAGCCGCATCATCATCTTCGACCTGCCGCCGGTCCTGACCTCGGCGGATGCGCTGGCCTTCACACCCTATGTGGATGCCGCCCTGCTGGTGATCGAGGAAGGACAGACGCAGAAGCAGGACGTCGAACGCACTGTCGAACTCCTCGACAATACCAATATCGTCGGCACAGTCCTCAACAAGGCTGAACCGAAGGCGTCCTGAGCGAGTCATACCCCCCATGTACGAGTCTTTCTACAAGCTCAGCGAAAAGCCCTTCACGCTGCTTCCGGATCCCGGGTTTCTGTTTCTTAGCAACAAGCACCGCATGGCGCTGACCCTGCTGGAATATGGCCTGATGAATCAGGCCGGCTTTACGGTCATTAGCGGCGACATCGGCACCGGCAAGACTACGCTGATCCGCCACCTGCTCGACCACATGGACCGGGAACACACCGTGGGACTCATTTCCAACACCCACCGTTCATTCGGCGAACTGCTGCAGTGGATCCTGCTGGCCTTCAACCTCGAGCACGCCAATCTGGACAAGGTCGGGATGTACCGCCGCTTCGTCGATTTCATCATCGACGAATACGCCCACAACCGACGTGTGGTGCTGATTGTCGACGAGGCCCAGAACATGGCCGCCGATACGCTCGAAGAACTGCGCATGTTGTCCAATGTCAATGCCGACAAGGACCAGGCCCTGCAGGTCATTCTGGTCGGCCAGCGTGAACTGCGTGACACCCTGCGCCGCCCCGACCTGGTCCAGTTCGCCCAGCGCATCTCGGTGGACTACCATCTCGAACCGCTGTCGGAAGAGGAAACCGTGAGCTACATTCGTCACCGGCTGGAAATCGCCGGCGGCGACCCGCTGCTGTTCGGGGACGACGCCTGCCGGGCCGTTTATCGCTACAGCAACGGCGTGCCCCGCCTCATCAACCTGCTCTGCGATACCGCGCTGGTCTATGGCTATGCCGGGCAAAGCGCACAAATCGACAGCGCCCTGGTAACCGACGTCGCACGTGAAAAACAGCAAGGAGGGATTTTTCCAACCTTTCATCCCGCGACGCCCGTTGACAAGACTTGCACCCGGCCGGATCCCGCGATGGATAACACCGATTCGGATGCTGAAACCGGGACGGTAGACGAAGTCGAGCACGTGAAGACTGCACCGTCCGTAGAGAGCGAGGCCGAACCGCACCCGATCGCGAACCGGAACACCCCCGAGACCGCCCGCGCCGACCAGGCCCCTGAGCGAGAAAGCGACCCGGACACCGAGGAAGCGAAAACTGAACCCGTAAAACAGGCCGCATCCGGATCCGCAATTCATCTGCGACAGGATAGACCTAAAAAAAAAGATTTCGCTTAGCGCTCGCCTCCGCTCACAACGATTTACTCAGGTACTTGTCCAGGCTGTTAGAAAGCTATGGGTTTGAAAGCACCCATTCGGGCCAATTAAACGAACAATTCCTCGACAGCCTTGAATTGACCCCATACGACCTGCTGATCATCGATCAGAACGAGGATATCCCCACACTGCCCCCGGCTGCCGCTGAACGTCTCAGACACTGGCATAGGCCAGTTCTGTTCAACGACTCCATGACGACCAGAGTCAGTCTGCAGCAGGGCGATACGGAATTCGGCCGGCTGCTGGTAGAGCAGATCTGCGCGTTATTGACCCCTGACGATAGCTGACGGCTGTTTCCAGGAAGGCAAAACCATGAAGTGTGTTTCCAATCCCCGTAGCGTGCGCCGTGCGCACCATGAAGGCCGCCGCATAGGGTATAGGGTGCGCGCACGGCGCACCCTACAACCATCCAAGGTCACAGGTCGCTGCTGCCTGACTCCTGGTGCGCACGGCGCACCCTACTGCCAAGTTGAGGAAAGGTTGGTATGAACAAACCAACCATACTGGTTATCGGCGGCGCCGGCTACATCGGTTCGCACATGGTGCTCGACCTGCTGCGGGCCAATTACCCGGTGATCACCCTGGACAACCTCTCGCGCGGCCACCGCGAAATGGTGTCGGGCGGCGACTTCGAGGAAGGTGATCTTGGTGATCCGGCAATTCTGGACAGGGTTTTCAGCCGGTATCCCGTCAAGGCGGTCATGCACTTCGCCGCCTGGTCGCTGGTCGGTGAATCGGTCGAGAAACCGCTCGCCTACTACCGCAACAACGTCGCCTGCACCATCACCCTGCTCGAGGCGATGCAGCGGCACGCGATCAGGCATTTCATCTTCTCCTCCACCGCCGCCGTCTATGGCGAACCACAGCAGACCCCCATCACCGAGGCGCATCCCTGTTCACCCACCAACCCGTATGGCGCCACCAAGCTCGCGGTGGAACGCCTGCTGGCGGATGTCAGCGCAGCCTCAGACCTGACCTGCAGCATCCTGCGCTACTTCAACGCCGCGGGCGCCGACGCCGACGGCGGCATCGGCGAGCGCCACCAGCCCGAAACCCACCTGATCCCCCTGGTGCTCCAGGTGGCCACGGGCGAGCGGGATGCAATCAGGATATTCGGCGAGGATTACCCCACGCCGGACGGCACCTGCCTGCGCGACTATATTCATGTCTCCGACCTCACCCGGGCGCACCTGCTGGCGCTGGAGGCTCTGCTCAATGGCGGAGGCAATACGACCTGTAATCTGGGCAACAGCAGCGGTTATTCCGTCCGGCAGGTCATCGAGGCCGCGCGGGCGATCACCGGCCATCCGATTCCGACCCGGACAGAGGAACGGCGTGCCGGCGACCCGGCGGTACTCATCGCCGATTCCAGCCGGATTCGAAACGAACTCGGATGGAAACCACGCTACGAACGCCTCGATGACATCATCCGCACGGCCTGGAGCTGGCACCGGAAAGAGGCTGGCTTGTAAATGTGAAACGTAAGAAGTGAAGAGTGAGAAGAGTGACCAAGGAAGCACACGGACTACATATCTTGCTGTTGCATAAGATTTCAGCATGAACGCAGAAATGTACCTGTATATCACGGATAGCGTGCTGTCTGCCGGTGATTCTGGAGTTCACTCCCGGTGAACTCAAGAAACAGCCCCTCTCCGGTCGAGTGTGTTGTAAAAACAATGCAGGGTGCGCCGTGCGCACCATTCGGGAGGCGTAATTCTTTCTTTGGAATGGTGCGCACGGCGCACCCTACGGTAGCACGAATGTCTTTTGCGACACCCTCCGGTGGGAGAGGGGATTTATGCAACGTTGGGGTATACTGGCACAATCGTGTTTTACGTGTATCCCTGTGGCTGTTTAGCAGAATTCAGGCTTAAGTAGTCTCCATCCATAAAGAAAATAACTCACCGAAAAGTGGCAAAGAACGCATAGTCATTTAATTTCCGTTTATGAACTTCTCTGCGTTCTTTGCGTCTCTGCGGTGAAAACAGGGTGTATGGATGAACATTAAGCAAGCGCCATCCGCACCTGTGTCATTGTTACTGGAATACCGGAAAGTTTATGCCGAATACCCTGCGCATTCTTTTCCTGCTGTGCGCCATGAGCTGGGCAGGCGTGATTTTCTACCTTTCGAGCCAGCCTGGAGCGGATATCCCGCCGCTGTTCTTCGGCGAGGATAAACTACTCCATGCCTTTGTCTTCGGGATACTCGGATTTTTCACCCTGGGCGCCATGAAGACCACGGCGGATGGTTATCGCCCGTTCCAGCCCTGGCTAGCCGTCATCCTGGTGACGGTGTATGGCGTGCTGGACGAGGTTCACCAGCATTTCGTACCCGGCCGGACTCCGGATATCTTTGACGTCATGGCCGATGCAGCAGGCGCCATGCTGGGTGTTTGGCTGTTGTATCGTTTGATCAAAGCGCGCCATCGAACACCCGCATCAACGCAGTACTGATATCCGGTGCGGTGCGCACGGCGCACCCTACACATAGCATCCGGGCCGGGGCTGGTCGGTGCGCACGGCGCACCCTACACAGTACCTTGGTCAGTAGGGTGTGCCGTGCGCACCGAATAGGCATAATTGCCGGGTGCGGCGGCCGCAGCAATAAACCACCTCGCCGCAAGCAGCGGGTATTATGTTTGCAATGTCATATTGCCAAACGTAGCAAGCTACGGGGAATTCGACCCATAGCGATTAAACAGTGAGGCAATGGAATGCCACATTACACACGCGCCCGGATACCGGGAGGAACCTACTTCTTTACTGTCACCACCCTTGAACGCAGACCTTTATTGACTCGTCATATAACCCGGCATGCGCTGCGTCATGCCATCGAAAAAACTCGCTTGACACACCCTTTTCGCATCAATGCCTGGGTATTGCTTCCGGACCATATGCACTGCCTATGGACACTGCCGGACGGTGATGATGAATTTTCCATTCGGTGGTCTATGATCAAGCGGTTTACGACACAGCAGTTGTCTATTTATCACGGGATGGCATTTCAACCCAACCATTCACGGACAATTCGCCGCGAATCTGCATTCTGGCAGCGGCGCTTCTGGGAACATCTGATTTGTGATGAGGACGATTTCCGACGGCATCTGGACTATATCCACTGGAATTCAGTCAAACATGGCTATGTAGCGAATGTTTCCGACTGGCCGTATTCGACAATTCATCAATGGATGATGTGTGGGACTTATCCAAAGGACTGGGGTAATAGTTACAAAGCACCTGGCGAATTTGACTTTGGTGAGTAGATTGAATTCGCCCGGTGCGCACGGCGCACCCTACAATGCGATGCCCGAACCCGGCCATCCGGTGCGCACGGCGCACCCTACGATGCGATGCCTGAACCGGCCGTCCGCACGGCGACACCGGACGGTGGTCAGAAACCCGGCGGGCATACCGTAGGGTGCGCCATGCGCACCGATCACGAGGTGGCTGCCTGGAGGTACCCGGACCAGTCCCGGCTGTCGTCGCCGAACACCAGGAAATAGGGATTCAGGAGAGAATCCTTGGTGTTGTACCGCAGGGGCTGCATGTCCGTGTCGGTGACATAACCGCCGGCCTGTTCAACCACGCATTGCGCTGCAGCGGTGTCCCACTCGGAGGTCGGACCCAGCCGCGGGTAAATGTCGGCGGCCCCTTCCGCGACCAGGCACAGTTTCAGGGAACTGCCCATACCGACCATTTCATGTTCCCCCAGATTTTCCAGGAAACGGTTTAGCGAATCGCCACGGTGCGAACGGCTGCCGACGACCATGACGGGACCATCCGCAAGCGCTCGCACCCGGATCGGCCGTGGTTCCTGTCCGAGTTCCTGTTTGAAGGCTCCCAGGCCACGGCAAGCGAGATAGCTCACACCGGTGACCGGCACATACACGACGCCCAGCGCCGGCACACCCCCTTCAATCAGAGCAATATTGACGGTGAATTCACCGTTGCGCTTGATAAATTCCCGGGTGCCATCCAGCGGGTCAACCAGCCAGTAGCGCTGCCAGAGCGAACGCTGGGCATAAGGCAGGCTGGCGGATTCTTCCGACAGGATGGGTACGCCGGGCGTTAACTCATTCAGCCCGGCGACAATGGCGTGGTGCGAGGCAAGATCCGCCTCGGTCAGAGGCGATTGGTCCTCTTTCTGCTCGATGGCGAAATCACTGTCATAGACTGCGAGTATCTTCTCGCCTGCCGCGTGCGCCAGTCGAGTGACAGCCTCGAGCAGAGTAGACAGATCTGCGCTGAATTCATTTGGGTTCATTTACTTTCCTTTACGGTATCTCTGAACAAGGCATTCCCGCGCAAGCGGGGGATCCTGTAACTCACTGATCCTGAGAATATTGGATTCCCGCTTTCGCGGGAATGACAAGTTGAATCAGACGTTCCTTGGCATGTCGTTGCTGTCGCCGGAGGCAATCATCAGGATCATATCTGCTAACATAGCCTCCGAGACAATTGATGTTACACAGATTATGCTCCCATGGCACGAAATCGACAGCGTGTTTCTCGATATGGACGGCACCCTGCTCGACCTGCATTTCGACAATCACTTCTGGCGGGAACTCGTACCCGCACGCTATGCCGAGGCCAACCGTCTGGAGCTGGATACGGCGAAGTCGCGGTTATATGCCAGATTCCGCGACAAGGAGGGCACTATGGAATGGTATTGCGTGGAATACTGGAGTCGCGAACTCGGGCTGGACATCGCCGGGCTCAAGGAGGAAATCGACCACCTGATCGCGGTGCACGGCCACGTTATCGAGTTTCTCGACGGCACGCGTAACACCGGCAAGCGAACCGTTCTGGTCACAAATGCGCATTCAAGAAGCCTGGCGCTGAAAATGGCGCGAACCGGCCTGCAACGACACTTCGACGCGCTCGTCTGTGCGCATGACTTCGGTTACCCGAAAGAGGATCTGCGCTTCT
>Ga0210085_1000658_pt1 | contig 14226 bp, 12 predicted proteins | sample China_Galinas_PW_5_FD_184866 | JGI IMG/M metagenome (GOLD analysis project Ga0210085, IMG submission 184866) | Wetland microbial communities from San Francisco Bay, California, USA, that impact long-term carbon sequestration - China_Galinas_PWC_D1... | ecosystem: Environmental > Aquatic > Marine... | reverse complement strand
ACAGTTTCTCCGGGCTGTACAGGCGAAGATAGGTAAACCATCCCTGCCGGGTTTGGTCTGTAATACAGTGGCGCCCACGTTGATTTTCTTGACTACGGCCCATAGAACCTTGATTTCGAGAATTGAGGCCCGGTTCGATCCAAGCTGCGGTTCAAGGTTTCAGGAACAGATCGTTCGCCAGCGCTTCGGTTTCGACCCCGCAGTCGCGCGAAGGCTCAAGACCCTTTGCCCGAGCGGCTGCGAATTCGGTTTTTGCAGCCTCCAGCTCTGCCTGGAAGGCGGGATCAGCGTGTAGCCGAGCCACGGCGGCAGCGCCCATGAATTGCCCTTCGACCACGTCGCTGTGCCAGTGGACGTTGCAGACGATTCGGCTCTCGCCGAATGCCCTGCCGCGGGCCAGAATGGCATCGGCCTGCTCCGGGGCGATTTCACTCAGTATGAGGGCCCAGGCCCATCCGATGGCTGTATGCCCGGAAGGGTAGGAGCCGTCCTTTCGCAAGAGTTCTTCTTCATCCGGTGTGCAGATGGGCGCGTTGTTCACCATGAACGGGCGCTGGCGCTGGTAGTGATTCTTGGCGCTGTAGGTGGAAAGCCCGGCATCGGCCAGGGTGCGCCGCAGCAGCATATAAATGTGCGGCGTATCGCTTTCCGTGATCGGAATGCCCAGGGCACAGGAGAAGGTGCCGGCCGCTTCCGGAAACATCAGTTCGGCGTCTGCGGCCGCAAGATCCCAGCGCGGCGTGCCACGCAGGGCCAAACTTCTGCGGCTCACCTCTTCGTCAAAAGCAAGCGCCGCCGAGCCATCGGCCGGAGGCGGCGGAATAAGCGCCAGACTGTCTGGAAGCGTCTCCGGATCCAGATATCCCGCCAGGATACCCGGGTGTATCTCAGGCACGGCGGCGGGCTTTGTAGGTCCTTCGAGACCGGCACAGCCTGGGATGATCACCATAAACGCCAAGACCAGGATGATCTGGCGCAACGCATGATTCAATCGTCGTGTTATCATCTGAAACATCTCCATGTTAGGACCCGTTGAGTTTTCTTGTTTTCTCGATCCGCAATTGCCACATGGCCTCTCCGGGAGCCAAACCATAAACAAGCTTTCGTCTCCCGCCGGTCGGGTTCCCGTTGGTGTCGCCCTTGTCGTATACGGGGAAGATCCTCACGAGTTTCCACCCCTCGATCGTGAAGGTGTCGTGGCCCATGTATCCTTCGAAATGCGCATCCCCTTCCCGCATTTCGGGGAAATGGATCATGGACAGGCTCTTGTCTTTGTTCGAAGCGAATCCCAAAACGGTGCCATAGCTGCCGGAACCCGCCCCTGTGGTGATGATGTAGATCTCGTCGAAACCGTTGCCGTCCAGATCCGCCACGAAGACATCTGAAATAGGATCTCGATCTTCGAATACTTCCCCGAAATTGTGTTCAAAGCCCTCGGTGCGGACCTCGATGGTGCTGATGCTCCCACCGACGGGGTGGGTTTGCGATACGACGATCGTCTTGCCGGTCTTTGTCCGATACGCTTTGGAAACTTCGGTCGCGCTGTCCTTGCTTTGCAAGGCGTGCACCGGACCGACCGATGAAACCGACATGGCCACAGCGAACAATACGCTCAGCGTCACCCCTCTCATTTACAATCAATCCTCCAGAGGTGGTACCATATAATTCTGGGACGGCTTAAACTTGTCGAACATATCGAATATCTGTTTCATCCCGCTCTTATCCCCCGTCAACTGCACCTTATTGGAGTCGATGGCATCGGTTAACGACGGGGCGCTCAGGTAAAGCCCGGCCCAAGTCTCCGAGTCCAATTTCAAGACAAAGTCGGATGGGCGATAGTGATCGGCCGGCACGGGCACATATTCCGCCACGCCCCGGCGTACATGCAGGGCAACGCCGAGATTGCCTTTGTCGGTGAAGACGAATTCGACCACCTTGTCCGTGTCCTCGCTTTTTTTGGGGTCAATGCGCACCCGGAAAAAGTTGACAAAGGTATCCGGCGAGGCCGCAATAATCTCCTTTGACGGCGGCAGCAGTTTAGGGTAGGTGACCTTGCCTTCCAGGGTCAGGGCTTCCGTCAGCAAAAAGGCCCTGGCGATGGAGCCGGTGGTGCGATACCCCATCTGTCTCAGCAGATCGGCTTTGAGTTGACGCACCGCTTTTTCCGTGGGGTCCAGCAGGTAGGCATATTGGATGACCTGGGCGCCCCAGGCATACTCTTTTTGCTTCAGGGCCTTTTGGGCGGCGGCAACCACCTTTTTCTTGCCGCCCATGAGTTTGACCATGCGCTGCGCTTCTTCTTTGGGGGCAATCTTGAAAAGTTTGGTCACATCCCCGTCAAACCAGCCGATGACATATTGATAGATGGCCTCCGGAAAATGGATGGTTTCACCATAGGATTGAGCGTTTTCAGGGATCTGCTGCATGTGCTCGGGAATATAAATTCTGTGGCGAATATCGGCGGGTGTCAGGCCGCCCAGAATGCCCCGAAGGGTCTGGTCGAAGGTCAGGGTCAGCTGGTCCATATAACCGGTCAGCCGCTTCATGACCTCATCCTTTCCGACAATGGCCCGGGCATGGGTATTGCTCAGGATTTCCGGCTGAAGATCGCGTATCACCTTCAGGCCGTCGCGCCAGACCAGCGGGTCACGGTACACGCCGCCGCGAAGGGTGTAGATATTCGGCGTGCCCGGCCAGAAAAAGTTGTTCATGACCAGTTTTTTTTCGGGCACATAGACCGTCAGATTGTAGTCGTCGGACGTATATTTGGTGAAGAACTGCATTTTGATCCCCAGCACGTCCAGTTCTTCTCCGTCCTTAACCGTTCTGTTCGCGGGAAGAAAGGCTGTGGGCTTGCCCAGCTCCAGCTTGCCTGCCAGGCCCGCATCGGGCCCCTCGTCGGGCAGAAAGTTATTGAATTGAATCAGTACCCGCGGCGTCATATAGGGACCCACCTCGGGAATGGCCGATGGCGATCCGCCGCCCTGCATGGAGGTCTCTACGGTCTCATTCACCTTCGGGTGGCCGATCACCAGCACGTCATCGGGATTGTCCACCAGGGCGCCCGCGCCCAGGGCATAATGGGAGTGGCTGTAGATGATCACCTTCACCGGCTTGTCACTGATCTTTTTAATGGCCTCGCGGATGTGCTGCGCCTCTTCTTTCGTGTCGCCCGTGTCATAGACAATCAGGCCGTCTTCCGCCTCGATGACGGTGGTGTTGGCCAATGAGTAGCCGCCGATACACCATACGCCGTCGGCCAGTTTTTCGGTCGTGGGTTCGAGATAAAGAATTTTTGCAGCGGTCTCCAGCACCTCTGCCCTGGCCATGGCGCCGTTGGGCGCTCTGGTCAGATTCACGTCACCCCCCATGTAAGGGGATGTTTCAAGCGCCTGAGCCTGGCAGACGAACAAGCCCGCCACGAAAACGTTAAAAACACATTTGAATACTTTTATCATTTCATATCTCCTCTAATGCCGGGGGCGCTGACACGGATCTTCCATTTTGAGACGAAGGCGGAATATCCTCGTTCTCTCTGTAACTTTCATCGGACTCTCATACCTTTCCCTACTTCACGGGCTCAATACTCGGAAACGTCCAGGTGCTGTCCAAGATCTCCTTGCGCGGCTGGCATATCCGGATCGCGTAATTCCAACCCTTGGTGATGGGCAGGTAGTTTGCGCTCTTGGGGTCTCCACCGAAACGGATGGTGTACGAGCCGTCCGCGTTGGGCTTGGCGGAGAAGTTGTTGTAGTTGTTCACGCCCCGACCGTTAGCGTCCAAGTACCCGTCGGTGTTGAAGACCGTAATGGACCAGAACGTATCCACCCGGTACGCCCGCTACCGTAAATGCGTGAGGCCTTTGCCGTCATTTTCGTCAACGCTGTCAAGAAGGATTTGAATCTTATTATTTCACCTTTTCAGCGTTGCCAGGAATCCATGTTTTCTCAAAGTACGGCTTCTCAGGGCCGTACAGGCGAAGATAAGCGAACCATCCCTTGCCCGGTTTTGTCTGCACCCAGTTTTTTTCGGGTACGTTTTCAGGAAGTTCGGGGCCAAAATAGAGGTCGAATGATCCGTCTTTGTTGGGCTTTGACCCATGAACCGATCCCACGAGCGGACGCCCCAAGTCATTTTGGATTAGGGACCGGGTTTCGTTGTCGTAGGCTGTCAGGGACCAGAACATGTTCGCCGGCACATCTTTGGGAAGACGAATCCGGTAGGTATTTTCACCACTAAGCCAATTCCCCTCTGAGTCCTGGTCGGCGCCGATATATTGAGAGCCTTGACCGGGAACCGCTACGACCATTGATTTTGCGGTGCCGATCGCCTCAAAGGCATATTTGCTGCGCTGATCGATGGCCATGTAATTCGGTGTATGGAATGTCGGATCTCCAAAAAAGATATATTTCCATTGTCTTTTTCCCGGGTAGGCATAGAGGTCCTCTTTTGGTACACGTGGTTGCCAGGCGAGGGTCTTGGCCATGGCCAGACCCACTTCAGTCGCTTCGGTCAGGATCGTTCGCATACGTTGATCCGGCTCGAAGGGACGCCCATGGGCGATACCAAGGGTTTCCAGCATGCCCAACATGGCCATGTCCTGTGAGCGGGGCGGGTTTTCATTGATGTAGCGGGCCAGGCTCTCAAAATATGCAAAGCCCTCATGGGTCAGCATATCGGCTTCTTTTCCGACCATGGAAATAAACGTCATCCGTGGCGGCTCTTTTGCTTCGGAAAGCTTGTATTGTTTGTATGTATGGATGAGCTCGACGAGCTTGGGGAAATCATCCCGGGTTTGCGGAATGGCCCGCAGATAAAACACTACGATATTGGTGTCCGACTCCACGACATGATAATGGAACTGAGGCATGGGCCCGTCATAACCGGGCGGCAGGATGAGAAATCTTCCGCCGCGGTTTTGTTCCGGCGAAAACGGGCCGCCCAGATCGCACAGGGGCTGCTGCCAGATATTGTTCATCGTTCCGAGAAGTCCTGGCGGCAGTTCCATCACCATGGGGCCATTTCGCAGATCCAGGACGCCCGACATGTAGACGGTATCCTGGTTGGCGGTAAGCACCAGTTGCTGCTGTTCCCCGGATTTATCCAAGACGAGGACCGCGCTGCTGCCGCAGCCCAGCCGGATGTGCTCGTCGGCCATTGCCCCATAGGACGCCATGGGCAAAGCCCAAAGATAGGCCTGCACCGCACGTTGGAAATCAAGTTCGTCATAAAGTTTCTGCACCGTTTCTTTTGTGGGATAGCCGCTTGTAAACTGCAGCTCTCCGATCCTGGTTTTCATGGTCTCCGCCCAACTGGATGCCGCAAACAGCGATAACAGGCAGACAGATGCGATCATGGTTGTGAATTTTTTCATGTTGATCCCTCCTCATTGGGTATTTCGTATTTTATTTAACCATTTCAATTTTCCCCGGCCGCCAGGTCTTATCGAACCAGGGTTCGAGCGGGCCATAGAGGCGCAGGAGCAAGAAGAACGCTTTCCCGGGCACCGTTTGCACCCAGTTGTTCTCCTTGCCGGCAGGCGCTTTTGGTCCGAAATAGATATCGACGGATCCATCTGCGTTCGATTCAACACCCCCGCGCTGGCTGTTGAGACTCGGGAACCGCTGGTCGGTCTGCAGCATGGACCGCGTCTGGGAATCATAGAGAACGACGGACCAGAAATCCTTGGCCGGTACGTTGGGCGGCAATCTGAGTTTATAGGTTTTTGAGCCGTCCAGATAGGCGCCGTCAGCGTCGCGACAGGCGGCAGCATACTGGGAGCCGACACCCGGCATGGCAATCGCCATGGCAGGGGTGATCGCGATCGCATTGTACATGAATTGGACGCGGGCATCCAGGTTGAGCCAGCCGTCCTTGGCCATGAATTCGTGGTTGCCGATACTGAAAGGATTGAACCAGGTGTGGTCGTCGGAATAGATGTAAGTCGCCTTATCCCGCGAGGCAAAGCTTAACGTACGGGCGATGACGGCGCCCACACGGGCGGCCTCGTCCAGGGTGTTGCGAATACGCTCATCGGGTTCAAAAGGCCGGCCTTTGATGATGCCAAGCATGGCCAAGCGTCCCCTGACCTCCGGGGAAATAGCATCGTCATGTTCTTGCTGGATCAGGGAGTCGAGTTCATGAAAAAAATCCAAGTTGTTTGCATGGATGGTATTGTGGACCTTGCCGGAGACATCCTTGAATTCCATGGCCGGGGGATTGTCCGCCTTGGCAAACGGATAGATTCGCAGGTGCTTTTCAAAACTTGCTACCGCCGGTCCGGTCTCGCCATCGACCAGGAAGCCCCGCAGCAGGAACCAGACGCCATAGGTTTTCGTATGAAAGACATGATAGCCGTCCGGAACCTGACCCTCGTAATCCGGCGGCAGTATAATGAACTTGCTGCCTTTGCCTTTGTCCGGACCGGCATTGCCGATATCGCCGATATACCGCATCCACATGTCGTCCAGAATGCCCAGGACGTTCGGCGGCAATTCAATAATCATGGGGCCGTTGGTTTTCAGGTCTAAAAAGGTGCTGGCGTAAACTGTTTCCGAATTGGCGGTGAGCCATAGTGCCTTCGAGTCCATGAGGTCCTCGAATATCGCCACCTGGTTGGCCTTGTTAATCCCCAGTTCGCGGTGCCCGTTGCGCAGTGCCACCATTGAGGCCGCCCGCATCTCGTCGAGGAAGACGTCGACGCCACGCTGGAATGCCAGGAAATCGTAAGCTTTCTGCACCGTCTCGTCGCTTGGAAAACCGTCAAAGAGTTCCAGCGTGCCGATACGTGTTTCGATCTTGTCTGGCATCGTGATGGAATCGGGGATTTCCGTCGTCATCTTCATCCGGGGTACATCGCCAGCTGCGGCCGCAGCCGCCGGACCCATCATGGCCACCAACAGGATGGCAATCTGCATCACTCGTGCCCTCTTCATCGTGCTCTCCTTCCGTGCTCGTTAACGGCCATAAGCGGTTCACCCACAGATCCCGACGGCAACCTGGCGCCCATGCATGCCCCCAGGGCGGGTGCGATGTCCAAAGTCTCAACGCTGCCGCTGATGCGACTACCCCGATCGGCCCGAAAAGCCCAAGGCCCTTTCGGATCGATGAGCCTTGCTTATCTTGATCTCCGGCAGGGTTCAAAATGGTTTGGGCAGTACAAAATTGGCCTGAAGCCGGAAACGCCACCCTTCAGGACCTGCCTCAGGTGATTCTACCCAGTAGCCAACACCGGCCTGCAAACTCACAGGCAACTTGCCCCATCTGACCAGCTTGGACACGGTAACATTGATGGGTATTGACCACTTTTCTATCTCCCAGTTATAGGTGGTTTCGGACTGCACCGATACGGTCCAGGCGCTCGGCCATGTGTAGGACGCGAACGGCTGCAAGAAGGTGTTGCTGATGTCCTGGCGGTCGCTGTCTCCGGCAAACGACCAGATGTGGTTGGCAAGTAAACCCACTGTCCACGGCCCGCGCATCGTCAGCGCAACCGCCGTCGGTCCCGCACCCCACTTCTTTGCGCCAAGCAAGGAATCCGTCGCCGTCGGCAGGAGCAAGACCGGGCCAATGCCCCAGATCAAACCGCCGGAAGTGGGCTTCTTGGGCGAAAAAAACAGGCTCAGGTTGATGTCACCCAAGCCGAACTGGGATCCCGCACCCGGAACGATATCATCCTGGTAGATCACCGGCATGATCGTTCGCGAAATCAGGTTCCACTCCTCATTCAACTGAAACGGGATCACCGGCTGGATGTTCGTTTGCAGTTTCCAGCCGTCGTCCAACGGACCGATGTCACGGTCGTAGTTCATCTGAATCGGGATCGTCATCAGGTCGGCAAGCGGATTCGACAGTTCCTGAGCGAGCTCAGCATCTCCGCTTAGCGGCTCGTTGCCCGTCCCCTTGGCCTCGGCAGACTGTGCCCACACCGGAGACACCGCTATGAAGAAAGACAGTACGAAAAAGAAAGATAGGATTCGCCGTGCGGTTTTCATTCCTTTTTCCTTGTTGTTTGATAGAACAAAACTCACTAATATTATCCTTTTCATCGCTCCCTTCTCATATTTTAAGAATTCCGGATTCCGCATTCGTAAATTCCACATACGTGAGTAATTCTTCACGCCATATTTTTATTGATAAATATCAACATCTCAGAACCTTTTAAAACCGCCATGAAAGCCCTAAAACAAGACCGTCCTGGGCGACGTCGTACAGGAAATCGCCATTTTCGTAGTCCACATCCAAATAGCGGTAGCCAATAGTTGTTGCAATATTTTGGGACCACTGGTAGCCGAGATTGGCCCAGGCGTCCCACATGAAGTCGGACCCTACATTGAACCCCCCGACGAGCATCCCGCCGCTGACGAAAAACTTCGAATCACCCAGAAACGACAAACCTTTCAAACCGACGATGGGGTCGATCCAGTCCTCCCTGTTGGAGATACTCCGGGCCGGCAGCAATGCGGCGCGCAGCGACAGCTCCGAATCGATGTTCCAATACCGTATGCCCCCGACCGCATCGACAAATGCCCGCTGCTTTTCAACCAGGCGGTATAACCCGGCCGCCGATACCATCCACGACTTTGTTCTGGAGATAGCGGAGGACCATAATATTCCGTTCGGAAGAGCGTTTTCGTCCTCGATATCCGTATAGGCGATATCCAGCAACCCTCCCCAACGCCCCTTGTGGGCCTCGCCAACGAGAAAGAGCGCAAAATTAATGTTTCCGAGGATATCGTCATAAAAATCGACGTCGATATCAGTCGGCGGAAGACCGGGTAAGGTAGCCACCGTTCCGTTCTGACCGGCCAGCCAACCGTAGAGAGTCAGTTGATATTCCCATTCATTGCTGGTACTCGATTCCGCCTGGACGGAAAAACAAGCGACCAGCAGGCAAATTATGCCGTAAATGAAAACTCTCGAGAAACCCCCGACCGAATTTTTCATGCTCCCGCCTTTACATGTGCGAATGGACCTTCCCGCAGCTACCATCTTGAAACCCGTTTTGAAAGCAAAGCACAGGAAGGTGCCTTTACGTTGGTTCATTCACGTTTTGCAAAATTTCCTCTTCAAGCTCCCGCAGAATGGCTTTGTATTCCCGCATTCGCGCCGGTGCATCTTCGTCCGAGGATCGGTTCCAGTATCGCAGCGCCTCGGCACATTGGCGATAATCCTCGCATAGAGTCTGGAAGGATTCGCTTTTTTCGAATAGCGCTTTGACCTTTTCCCTTCGATCTGGAAATCGCTCAAACAGGCTAAAAAGACTTGGCTGGATGACGGTCATGTCTAAACCTCCACCAACAAAGGGGTTCAATGAACAATTCGGGAAAACAACTGTCTGAAAAAAACCGGCCAGCAGAAAAGCAATCAGCAGTTCCGATCGGCTTGCTTAGAATGAAGGTCAGTAGGAGATTGCTTTGGATGATTGTTTGTGTAATATAATCCAAACCGTATGTGAACCTAATTTAGGATATATTATCCTAAATATTTTCCGTATCTAACTGGAATTTATAGACATAATTGAATTCAGAATTCGAGGTTTTCAAGATGACCACGGAAGATGAAACGCCCGAGGAAGACGATGTGAAGACGGATTTGACGATGTCTGCCGATCAGATTCGGAGACAACTCCGGCGGATTCTGGCCAGCCCGGAATTCAGGGCCACCGAGGCCCAGAGGGCGTTTCTGGAGTTTGTGGTGGAAAAGGTGCTCGCCGGAGAATCCGAAGAAATAAAGGGCTATACCGTCGCCACCCGGGTGTTCGGCCGACGAGAGGACTTCGATCAGGCGACGGATCCTATTGTCAGCATCCAGGCCAACAAGTTACGGCGGGCAATGGAACACTACTATTTGGTCTCGGGTAAAAAGGACCCGATCCGCATCGATATCCCGAAAGGCTCCTACGTCCCCAGCTTTACCGAACGATCCGGCGTTGCAGCTACTCCGTCTTTCGGCAGCGGGAGGCGGGTCATCACTTGGGTCGACGGTGATTGGCCTGCGGTGGTGATTCGGCCGTTTCAGAATCTTACGGGAGACCCGGACCTGGACTATCTGGCGATTGGGTTGGCGACCGAGCTGGCCATGGAAATCAACCGCTTTCAGGACATCCGGGTGCTGGTCCGCGGACCGGAGGACCGCGGGCGACGTGAGATGGATACCGGAGCCCGATTCGCCATTGACGGCAGCATTCGTAAAGATCCGGCCGCTATCAAGGTCGCCTTACAATTGATCGACCTGGCCTCGAACATCCAGATGTGGGAGGACATGCATAAATCCGACCGCGAGGCCTCACGGATCATTGCATTCCAGGAACACGTGGCGCGGATGATCGCGGCCAAAATCTGTGGAGAACTTGGAATTATCGCAAGGGCCGTGTCCATCGAGTCCAAGAACGTTCCGCCGTCCGATCTGAAAACCTATGAGGCCATGTTGCGCTACTATGCCTTCACTGCCAATTTTACCGCTGAGTCCTTCTTTAAGGCGTTTGAGGCACTCAAACTGTCTGTTGTCAGGGAACCGGAAAAAGGAATCGTTTGGTCGATGCTGGCAAGACTGTACATTACGAACTACGCCCTCGAATTGTTCGATGTGAAAACACCGGTCGACGAGGCTGTGGCTTACGCCCAAAAAGGGGTTAGGCTCGATCCGGCCAACCAGCGGGCTCGATTGATCATGGCGTACACCATGCTCCTTAAAAATGACCTGCAGCATGGATTGGCCGAGGCCGAACAGGCCATCTCTCTGAATCCGAACTCCCTGATCATGATGCCTCATCTGGGATACCTGCTGACCTTACTGGGGTATTGGGAGCGCGGACCCGAGCTGATTCGAAGGGCAATCGAGTTCAATCCTTACTACGATGTCATTGTTCACTATGCCCTATGGGTAGACTGGATCCGACGGGGAGACGACGAAAATGCCTACGCGGAAACGCTCCATTTCAAAACGCCCCTTCTGTTCTGGGACCCGCTGATGAAGGCCGCCACCCTGGGGCTGCTGGAAAGGATCGACGACGGCAAGCAGGCCGTCGAAGATTTGCTCAAACTCAAACCCGACTTTACAAATCGCGGCCGGGTGCTGATCAGGCACTACATCAAATTCGAAAATATCCTCGAACGGATGATTGAAGGTCTGAGCAAGGTCGGGCTGATCATCGTATAATATTAGATGGATAAAGAGATATGATAGCCAGAGCCTGTTACCAAAAACATTTGTCCACCTACCTTTAGCGGTAGTCTGTGAGTCTCTCCCAGTTAAAAAAATCTATACTTTCCAAGGAAGCCGGGCGATCCCCGAAGACCAATACCACCCGCAAACCATCGGTCATATAGTGAGTGCTCTCAGACGATGCGTCCGCAGCGTTCGACCGGGGACCTTCCGCCCCCTTGACATAACCGATTTTAATCAACGCCTGCGAATACGCCAGGTCCTGGGTGAGGTCGTTGCGTGATTCGTCCACGTATGGGTCCAACGGAAGCGTCACTTCTGAAGGCGTCTTTTCTGAAAAACGTCCCCCCAGGCGTGTGCTGGTTTGACCCACCCAGACCGGCTTGCCCTGGTACCGAATCGGTGTCTGCCAGAGCCGGATGGTGTGCGCCTGGGCTCTGGTGTATCCGCGGCTCAGCTTCTTCACGGAAATGTCCTGGCTGCGCCCGAAGGCATAGCGCTGGTTCAACAATTGGTATACATAGCCCCTCCGTATAAAGGCAGTGATCCAATCGTCGATAGCGCCAATAATAATGACATTGATGGGTTCGGCGGCTGAACGCTCGTCATTATCTTTAGCTACGCAACAGGGGAGCTGTTCCAGGGCTTGGCGAAGGTCGGCCTCGCTGTCCATGTTCTGCAGCTGGGCGACCGAATACATCGTAGTCAATCTTTCGAGGATAGCTTGACCTCGATCCGAATTCGGATTCGGTGCGAAAAAGGTAAAGTTCTGACTGAAATCATCGCCCAACAGGTCGACATCAATGACTTTTACCCGCTCCGACCAGCTTGTGAAAATGTACCCGGATACCTGCGATCCCGGCAGAATCAGGCTTCTTATGGGAAAATTCAACTTCAACAGGTGCTCGTCGAGCGCCGCGTTTGCATCGGCGGCAAACGCCTTGTGATAGGCAAAGGCGACTTCCAGCGGCGCATAATATTCAGGGTCGACGGCTGTCGGCAGCAATATGAGCGGACGGTCGGTGTTGTTTTCGATCGCAAGCCACAGGGCCTGGATATTCTTTTTGGGCAGGTCGATTCCGAAGATTTGCCCGGCCTCCTCGTCGCCGACAAGGGCGGCTGATGCCCGAATTCCGTTGCTTTCCTTTGTCTGCGCCCGGTCCTGTATAGGTGCCTCGTTGATTGTTACAGGCTTTTTGAAGGTTGCACAGGCGTTCACGAGCAGCGCAAAATAAATCGTCAAGCCGACAATAAAGGATCGCTTTATTTTTAGTGATTTTTTTCCCTTCACGTTTCGAATCTCCTGGACAGGTTTTTAACGCCACCTATTGGAGGCGAACCATCGAAACTCTATTCCTGTTTCGTAAAATAACCCGGTGGCATTTCCCACTCGAGAAGTTCTATTTCTGAAAGAGAGTAAGGACGGGGCTCGAAGAAAAGCACGACCCGCAATCCGTCGGTGTAGATGGGATCGCCCATAAGATTCATCTTGGGCTTCTCCCTGCTGACAAAACCAACACCTTTTACATATCCGTGCCTGGTCAGCGCCTGCGAATAGGCCATATCTTCGACAAAATAGCGCCGCGCCTCGTCAATGTCCGGGTCGATGACATGGGTCGAGATGGTCGGCGATTTTAACGTGAATTTCACTCCGATGTCCCGGCTGATCTGCCCTACAAATACCTTCTGGCCCCGATACCGGATCGGACTTAGCCAGAACCGCATGTGGTTGCGCTCGTTAACAGTACCGCGCGCTTTCTGCCAGCCGATATCCTGGGGTCTGCCGTAAACATACAAAGGGCTGATGGGCGAGTAACGGTAGGGCTCGCCCAGTAAGAACGACTTGATCGTCCGTAAAATGGCGCTTGACCAGATGACCTCCGTGGCGTGCCAGCCGCGGCGGACAAGGGCCGGCACGATATCGTTTGCATCCCCGATGATAATCAGATTGAGGGGATCGCCGTATTCGTCCCCTTTCGCATTGGTGGTACAGCAGGGAAGCTCTTCGAGCACTCGGCGCAGTTCATCGTCTTCTTCGACGTTGATGATTTCTTCGGGCGTATACAGGGTATTAAAGTCGACCATCTTAAAGTCGGCTTTGAAATCCGGGTCGGCGATGATAAATGAAAAGCTCTTGACGTCTTCACGGGAAATGAGATCGATGTCGATGGCCTTGAAACCTTCATCCAGGTTGACGAGCACGAAGCCCGCTTGCGTCGTTCCCCGCCGAAAGGGGTTTTGGAATTGCAGTTTCTGAAATTTTTCATCGCGCTCCCGGTTGGCATCATCCGAACCCGTGTGGAAAGCGAAGGCCGCCTCTGAGGGGGAATAGTAGTTGGGATCGAGGCCCGAAGGCAAAAACCAGTAAGGAGACGTGCCGTCGTTCTTAACCTCCACCCATATCGGCTGTATGTGCTTCGATGCCAGATCGACGCCGTAAATCACCTGAGCCTCGGCAATGGTCGGCACCGCCACCGTAACCGCCACATCCCCATTGACACTGCTCTTCGCCCGGTTTTTGTAGGCCGAGGGATCTGCCGGTAAAGGTTGGTTTGTCGTGCATCCATGGATGACAAATGCAATAACTGCCAATGGTAAAATACACATTTTAAACAGTTTTTTTGTCATCGATCGATTCATCACCATCTTAGCAATAATGAAGATCCGCTTGAAAAATGATCGTTCACACTATCTCAGATTCAAATCCTCTTCGACGAATCTGACAATTGCCTCTGCCAAGATTTCCCTCGGAAAGGCATTTTTGTCAACAAAAGTTGAAGCAAGGAACGCGTGCGTTCTGTTTATCGGTACGGCCACGGCCCAATGATCTGCGTTCAGGTAACCCAGCAGCATGCTGCCGGGGATCACCTGATCATAAAAGATCAGCTGACTGTCATTGCGGGAATCGACCTGGCTGAGTTTTTCGTAACTCGGTTTCAGTATTGAAGAGATATGCGCCGCATCAGGATACGTGACAATCGAGTAGTACCGGATCGAGGCTGGCAAAGGGTGGTTTGCCAGCCAGCTTTTTCGTACCTGTGGCTTGAGGCTCTCGAGAGC
>Ga0210085_1000657_pt1 | contig 14258 bp, 12 predicted proteins | sample China_Galinas_PW_5_FD_184866 | JGI IMG/M metagenome (GOLD analysis project Ga0210085, IMG submission 184866) | Wetland microbial communities from San Francisco Bay, California, USA, that impact long-term carbon sequestration - China_Galinas_PWC_D1... | ecosystem: Environmental > Aquatic > Marine... | reverse complement strand
CATTGCGTGGGTGGTGGTGATCAGCGCCTTGCCAATCATTGGAATGCTGGTTTATCTCCTGCTGGGTGAAACCAACATTGGCCACCGCCGCATTGCACGCATGAAGGAAGTAATCCGGGGTATGCCTTCCGCGCCGGTAGTCAACCCGGGTGACGAGAAAAACGTCCAGGCCCACGTCCCCGAACGCTACCAGCATTTATTTCGCAGCGGCAAATCGATTAATGGGTTTGAAGCGATCGGAGGCAATCTGGCACGTTTGATGGCCGACTCCAACGCTACCATCGACTCGATGGTGGCAGACATAGATGCCGCTTTGGACCATGTTCATCTGCTCTTTTATATCTGGATTCCCGACAACAATGGCACGAAGATGGTAGAAGCACTTAAGCGTGCCGCCTCCCGGGGCGTAAAATGCCGTGCCATGGCCGACGATCTGGGTTCGCGAACGATGATTCACTCGCAGCACTGGAAGGAAATGCGGAAGGCCGGCGTTCACGTCGCCCGTGCATTACCCATCAAAAATCCCCTGCTGCGGGCTCTGCTTGGACGAATTGATTTGCGTAATCATCGCAAAATTCTAGTGATCGATGGGTTGATCACGTATTGCGGCAGCCAGAACTGCGCTGACCCGGAATTCCTGGTCAAGGCAAAATTCGCACCGTGGGTGGATGCCGTGATTCGCTTTGAAGGACCCATCGTCCGACAGAATCAGCATCTGTTTGCCAGCGACTGGATGAGTTGCGCCGACGAGGACATCAATCCACTACTGGACTTGCCGATCAGCGCGTCTCAGACCGGTTTTCCGGCCCAAGTCATCGGCACCGGCCCAACAGTGCGGTACTCGGCCATGCCGGAGATATTTGAGTCGCTGTTTCATGCTGCCCGCGATGAACTTGTGATATCCACGCCGTACTATGTACCAGACGAGTCCATGCAAAATGCGCTCTGTGCAGCTGCTTGGCGCGGTGTTAAAACGACCGTCATCTTTCCGGCAAAAAACGATTCGTGGATTGTCGGTGCTGCCAGCCGTAGCTACTATAGCGATCTGCTGGAGGCGGGCGTTGAAATCTTTGAATACGCCGGTGGATTATTGCATACGAAGTCACTTACGGTGGACAACGAGATTACGTTGATTGGGTCCGCGAATATGGACCGGCGCAGTTTTGAGCTAAATTACGAAAACAATATTCTGTTTTACGATCCGGACCTGACTGCCGATGTTCGAGCTCGCCAACAGGAGTACATTTCCAAATCGGCCCCGGTGACTCAAGAGATGGTTGAGTCGTGGTCTTTAATCACCCGGCTTTGGAATAACACCCTCGCGATGCTGGGTCCGCTTCTGTGACGGGGTCGATCAAGAATGACGAGACAAAATTCAAAAACCAGGAACCAGGCAGCAATAACTTTTGGAATTTGTGCACTTTTGGGATATATATTGGACACGATCATTTGTGAGCCACTTGCAAAAAGGTTTTTTCACCCAAACTCGGCGTTATGTTCAAAATTTTATCCTCGGAATATCACTTATATGCCAGCGGTAAAATTTTTCCAATGCCTTGATTTTGAACGAAAATCCTCATTTTGCAAAAGGTTCATATGAAAAAAATATTTAATGAATCGTTTGAGTATTGTCACAGAGGTCTAACACGGCAAATGAGGATTCCATCTTGATAAAAAAGGATCTTCGGACTATACAACGTCTACGTTTGCAACGTTTTTTGATGGCTTTGGCCACATACGCATTAGTCACTCTGGCGACAGTGCTAGTGACATACCTTGGGCTTGGGGGAATGAGTGGCAGGCAATGGGCAACATTTATAGCGGTTGCTCTGTTTGGCAACATCCTCTTCTTTGTTCTGTTTTACACAAATGCGAATTTGCGTTTTTCAGATCCATCACTGACTAAAGAACAGATTGTCTTTTCCGCCCTATGGGGCCTGATTGCCCTGCACTCTTTGCCTGCGGCACGTCCGATTGTATTGATGTTTTACCTGCCCGCCTTTTGCTTTGGTATGCTGAGACTGACGCGACGACAGTATTTTGGTGTAACAGCTTGCGTGCTGGGACTTTACGCGGCAGTTCTAGGATTGGAGTACTTCCAAGATCGCCAGGGATTCAGAATCGATTATGAGTTATTCCTTTTCGCTCTGTTTGCAATTTTGCTTTCATGGTTTGCCTTTTTCGGTGGCTTTATCTCAAATGCCAGGCGACGCCTGCGGATGCAGAAAGAGGAAATCCAAAAGAGCAATGAAGAAATCACAATCGAAATGAAAAATCGAATACGCGCCCAGATTGAAAAAGATAATCTGATTGTTGAGCTGGAAGATGCACTGCACAAAGTTAAGACTCTGAGTGGCTTTCTCCCTATTTGCACATCATGTAAAAAGATTCGCGACGATAATGGCTATTGGAATCAGATTGAATCCTATATTCAAACCCATTCAGATGCTGACTTCAGCCACGGCATTTGTCCAGATTGTGCTAAAAAGTTTTATCCAGATATTGACTTATATGATGAAAACGAGTGATTACGAAGAAGGGTCAACGTCTTCTTTTGACTCGTTTAACCACCAAAAAAAATGCATGAGAAATCCGGGTTAGGTGTCACAATCGCTGAAGCGCAATGGTAGTAATCTTAGTGAGCCTTGCAAACGTTGCTGACACAGACCCAATAACGAATGTGAGCAGAGTGAGCAAATGGGCAGAATACCTTTTAATGTATTTATTTCTTTTAAAGCTGCTTGAAGATCCGCTATTAAATTTTACACCGTCCCCAAATACGGACGCCCCCTACTACCCGTCCCCTAGTCCCCTATCACTACGTCCCAGCCCTTATAACCAGGAACATAGATAGAAATAGTTATTGATTTGTAGTTACTACTTGCTGAGGGTATTTTTAATAGGAAAATATCAAGTGAACTGGAGAATTGCTTATTCTGGGTTATACTATATTCTCGAGAATCACCGCGCTAACCTAGAAACAATTACTCCGATTCCCAACAATTACTGAGGAATATGAGACGTACCGATATCCGGGAGAATACTCCGTAAATGAAACGCCTCTTCATTATATTTTTTGTGGTGATTGATCTTTTATTAATTCATAAGACTTCCTTTTGCAAAGAAGAAGTCTCTTTTGCTTCTGAACCATGCTATATTGACAATAACTACGTTCTCCTATACAAAATTATAAACTGGTGGAATGATGCTCTTCCTGGTGAGGATGCTGGGCTATGTGGGAGCACAATACGATGTGAAAGTAACAATCACATACGTATTGAATATAAAAATCAGACAATATCACTGCTATATTCAGGATATTTCGATGATTTGCTTTCCATTTTTAAGGAATGCAAAGAATGCTTTGGTCCATCTTATTTTGAATGTACGTGGTTGAATAATAGATATTTCGATAAAATGGATGCGTCATCAGTACCTCTCATTTCAAAAAAAATAAAAATTATACAATTCAATAATATGTCCAAAAAGCATGCTGAATTGATTCTTAATCTCCAAGGGAATATTAAATTTGAGATTGAGGGAAAAATATGCGGACTACTGTTAAAGGATGGAAAAGTAGCCTTACATCATTCTGGTGCTTTTTTAAAAAGATGCCCGTTGAGCCGACAGAATAAAGCAAATGATTCTTCAATACGTTTATCGATAGTAAATCTTACAACTGGCGAGCCGATTGCCCGATATTCTGCCGTTTTTATAAATTAGCCTAGTTTCCATCCCGAAACGAGGGATTTTCTTCTAAATCTAGGCGCGATGGCAAATTTAACCAGAGGCATATTATTAATATTCCAAGGATTAAATTTGACGGAACAACGACGAGTCAGGAGAAAAGCGCCGTTTTCGGATGGAAACTAGCCTATTATCTTGGAACGATGATGTGCATCATAGCCATTTGTTACTATTGTAAAGAAAATCAGAAGAGCTGACAACTAATATGGGGAAGGAGGAAATAACAATGGAAGTTAACAGGGTAAAGCTCATTTATTTTTCTCCCACTGGAACCACTCAAAAAGTATTGGAAAGTATTGCTGAAGGCATCGCTGCTGAAGATGTCAAGCATATTAATTTGACACTTCCAGAGGGAACTCAGCAAACTATTCCACCCTTTTCTGATGAACTCGTCATCATAGGTGCACCTGTTTACGGTGGCCGTCTGCCAGTTGATGTAATCAATCGCTTCAAAAAGCTGGAAGCAAGCAACACCTTGGCGATTCTCATCGTTGTATTTGGGAACCGGGATTTTGAAGATGCGCTGTTGGAATTAAAAAATCTTGCAATTGAGTTGGGTTTTCGTCCAGTTGCCGGTGGTGCCTTCATTGGAGAGCACTCCTATGCAACAGAGGAAATGCCCATCGCAAATGGACGTCCGGATAGTCTGGATGTAAAAAAGGCAATGGATTTTGGAGCAAAAGTTAAAGATAAAGTCACAGCGCTACTATCCCTTGATACCAAAATGGATTTAGAAATTCCCGGCAGTTTTCCATATGAGGCAAAGGGAGCGCGAAATTTGGCTGTTTCACCAGTGACCCAAAAAGACATATGCACAGTCTGTGGTACGTGTGCCAGTGTGTGTCCAACTGCAGCCATTTCAATTAATGAGAGCGTGGAAACTAAAATCGAGCTTTGCATCCGCTGTTGTGCCTGCATTAAAAACTGTCCCGAAGAGGCGAGGGTCATGAATGACGAGATGTTGAAAAATATTGCGGACTGGTTAAATCAAAATTGCAGAGTTCGAAAAGAACCTCAAGTTTTTGGGGTTGATGTGTAGGATCCAATTATGAAAAGTTTTTAATTGGCTTCCTGCTTCCCCCTATTGTCAAAGCGCTCACTCAGTAAAATTAAATACAGTTTGCAACAGGAATCGCTTACGAAACACCATTTGAAATATACAAAAACAGTCTTACTGATTTTGTTGTTTTGTCTGAAGATGAAATTTATGAGGGAATCTCATTAGCCGGGTACTACACTCATACCTTTGTCGAAGGAGCAGGAGCTTCGACAATCATGGCGGCTATCAAGTTAAAAGAGCAAATAAAAGGCAAGAAAATAGTGCTGCAATTTAGTGGATGCAATGCATCACATGATGAAATCAATACGGCACATTCGCCGAGGGGTGGGTGAATAAATGAAATCCAACATCGGCATTCAGTGGAACTCAAAAAGCGCACTTCCACTGATGCCGGATGCTACGTGGTGGATATGATGTTGAAAATTAAAATACTCACAAAAAGTTCGGAAGAATTTATTTGGGCGTTTATATCAGGATCTAAACCACTTAGAAACGAGCATGCTTTTGAATTTCAGGTCAAGTATTTCCACGGCAGATATAACGACAGAAACTGGATCTGCAGACTCAAACCCGGATTGTTTCTTACCCTGTTGGACGTAACCCCTCGCTCGGATGTCAACACTACTGTTGAATCCAGAGAGGATTGTCTGAGGTTTGTCTTTTTTCTTTCCGGCAAGGGCCGGGTTAATTATGATTTGATTGACCAACGGATCAAAAGGGATTTTGCAGACGGTCTGGTTGGACACAGCTATGTAGCTTTTTCGCCGGAAGTCGTTGGCACTACACAAACAATAGCCAAAAACCGCTTTTTGATGTTCAGCATTCACATCAGTCCTGCACGGCTGCTGGACTATTTTAACGGGAGGTTTGACTTAGGGCCGTATGAATTTCGGGATATTGTTGCCGGTTCGAATCAAACCGGATTTTTCCATACTGCCAGGATTTCCGGGCAGATGTTTGCGGCTATTGATCAAATTTTAAACTGCCCTTACTCAGGATCAATGAGGCGATTGTTCATTGAAGGCAAGGCCATGGAACTCATCACCTATAAGATCGACCAGATGATTCAAACAGGGTCGACAAAACCGGAGGCTTTTCCACTTAAATTTGATGAATACGAGCGGATTAAAAAGGCCGCCCAAATTCTGGCCGGAACCCCGGAGGCGCCACCTGGATTGTTTGACCTGGCAAAAGCTGTTGGAACCACGCATACGCAATTGAATATCGGCTTTAAAAAGATGTATGGGACAACCGCCTTTGGCTACCTGAGACAAATCCGCCTTGAAAAGGCAAAACACTTGCTGGAATCCGGCCGGTCAAATGTGACGTTGACTGCATATGAAGTCGGCTATAACAGTATCCCCTCATTTTCAAAAGCATTTTCAAATTATTTTGGAATTAACCCGGCCGCATGTATGAAAAAAACGTATTAATTGTTCATATTGAATAATTGTTTTTTCATCTCGGAAAAGACCTCATTGACTTGGTCCTGTATAGTTGTGACTAAGAGCTCGTAACTGTCATAATCAGGAGGAAGACGAGATGAAAAAACAAGTACCCAGCCATTCTGCAGGAGTTATTGCCGCACACCGTGCCATTGAGTCCTCAAAAGATGAAGATCAAAGAATCTGCTATGACCCGCTTGCCCGGGATTTTCTTCCCCCAGGATTCACGGTTTTAGGTCTGTATGACATCCCTGAACAGGAAGCACTCGCATATTTTAAAAACCTTGTCCCGGGATTTCATGAATTTTTCCTGGCGCGGACCCGGTATATTGATGATTATTTACAGGATTGCATAGACAACGGGCTTGAACAACTGGTGATTCTGGGTGCTGGATATGATTCCCGTGCCTATCGGTTTGATGCGTTGACACATCAAATCAAGGTCTTTGAGGTGGATCACCCGGCTACCCAGGAATTTAAAAAAGAAAAAGTCCTTGAGAGGTTTAAGGAATTGCCCTCTCATGTGAGCTATATCCCTGTTGATTTTATCAAGGAAGATTTTCAGACCGGCTTATTTGCCAACGGATACGACCGGCGATTGAAGACACTGTTTATATGGGAAGGGGTGACCATGTATGTGGATTCCGATACAGTGGACCAGACTCTTTCCTTTATTGTAAAAAACGTTGGGAACGGCAGCAGTCTTATTTTTGATTATACTTATCCTGAGGTGCTTGCCGGGACCTTTGAGCGAAAAGAGGCAAAAGAATGGCTTAGAATTGCGCAAAAGTCGGATGAACCGCTTCTTTTCGGTATCAGCAGGGATACTATTGAAAAGTTCCTTACAGACAGGGGATTTTCCAATGTTGTCAGCGTATCATCCGAATATTTTAATACAACCTATTTCACCGGAGTGAATCAGGACCGGGCATCAACCCCTGTACTTTCGATTGTACAAGCAAAAATAACGTTTTGATCGGGAACAGGATCCATGAGTTTGAAGATTTTTGGGGACTGTTATTAAAACTGCCCCAAGGCAAAAAAGCTATACTCTTCACCTCCACCAGGCTGGGTCTGAGGCTTGTCTGACTTTCTGCTGAAAGGATATGTTCGAATCACTCTTAAGAACGTGCGAAGTACCCGGCACACAAACACCTGTCAGGCCTGCACCGAGATTAGGCATAAAAATTGGCCAACAATACAGTTCATATTATCCTCTAAGGATCAAACGCATCGGATGAATTGGTCAAGGGCAGCCAGGTTTTCACTGACCTATTTTATCAAAAGGACATCCAGTCATCCCCTATTCTCATTTATCCCCACCCCAATCGGCTGGGGCCACCGTTCAGACCTTCAGATGGTCTGCCACCCCTGGTTTTTCTAAGCTCCCGGAGCATCAAGCTCTTTTCTGATTGCCAGGCCGAGTTGTTCCAGAGTGAATGGTTTTGGAACATAGCTGCCGGCCCCGATTCGCTGCGCCTCCCGTATCCGCTCCGATTCGGGATAACTGCTAATAATAATGGCTTTTTGCCGGGGACACATTTTTCGTATTTCCCGATAGGTCTCCAGACCGTCCATATCTTCTTCGCCCAGGATCATATCAAGAATGACGAGATGGACAGACTGCCGGCGTACTGCCGCCACAGCCTCCTTGCCGCTGGAGACGATTATGACGGTATAACCTAATCTTATCAGCATATTTCGGAGAAGATCGCGCTGTTCGGCTATGTCTTCGACAACCAGTATGGTTTCCGATCCGATATAATCTTCGAGCACAACCTTCCCCTTTTGTATATCGAGTCCTTTCTCTGTAGCCGGCAGGTAAATGGTAAGAGTGGTACCTTTTCCCTCCTGACTGACAACATCCAAATAGCCCTTATGATCCTTTACGGTGGCCCAAATGATGGTCATGCCAAGCCCCGTTCCGCTTTTTTCCGTCTTTTTTTTGGTATAGAAAGGTTCGAATATACGAGAGAGATCCTTTTCAGCTATGCCGACACCGTTATCCGCAACCGACATACAGACATATCGACCAGCGGGAATGGATTCATAGGCAATGAGGTCGGCGTTCAAATTAAGGTTGCCGGTGGTAATCTCAATACTGCCGCCTGCCGGCATAGCCTCTATTGCGTTGTGTACTAAATTCATTATCACCTTTGTAAGATGAACGTCCGATCCTTGGACATTCACCAGATCCGGGTCCAGGTTTGTTGTGATTTCCGAATTGGGATACTTTTCTCTAAGGCGATTGAACTCAGGAGAGGCCAGGTATTCACTGATGATCGAATTTAAATTACTGATACTGTCCAAATCCACATTGCGCCTGGCAAGGGTTAGGAGATCGTTGACAATAACGGCTGCCTGCCGGCCGGACTTCTGAATGGCGGAAATCTTCTTATGCAACGGGTTATTTTTCGGAATCTCGAGCAGGAGAAGGTCAGGATAGCTGACCAGGCCGCTCAGAATATTGTTCAGATCGTGGGCGATGCCTGCGGCAAGATTTCCTACGACCTCCATTTTCTGGGCTCGGATCAATCGACTTTCGAGAATTTTACGGTCGGTGATGTCCTTAATGATACCTTGGGTACCGACGAACACCTTGGGATCATTCAAATAACTGCGGTAAATGCCTTCTGCGGTAACGCTGAAGAACCGGAATCCATCGACGTCATTGTTGTCTTCCTTTGTCAAGAGTAGCCGAATCTCCAGATCGACTGTTGCCCGTTTGCCGGTTCTTCGTTCATTCAACCTGTGCCAGGCTTTACCCCGGTCCTCCGGTGCGACATAATCCCATATGGGTCTGCCGAGCAACGCTTGGGGAGCTCTAATATATCTACTAATAGCAGGGCTTATAAAAATAAAGTTCCCTCTGCTGTCCAGACGGAAAACTATATCGGGTATGGAGCGCAGGATGGATTCCAGGCTGGTTTCGCTTGATTTCAGCAAAAGCAGGGTCTCTCCCGTTTCCTGTTTTGCCTGAAGCTGGAAATATCGAAATTTGACCATGGTGAGTACAAGGAAATTGGAGAGTACCGTCAGCGCCGGTAAGAGCGGAGAAAAAAGCAGCCCGCTGCGTTGATAAACTGCGCCCGCTCCAATACACGCCACACCAGCCGCCAACGCTGATATTACCCCTGACAAACTGGTCCGGCAGAACGAAACAACCATTACCAAAATGAGAGAAAGCAGACAACTTATCGCGATTTCATACAAGGTGAAAACCGCCGTTCTTGCAGGGTGAATATCGGAAGACAGTGACTGCAAGGCAGTAGCCTGCAGATCGATAAGCGTCTGAGCCTGCGAATAAGGGGTCGGGTATTTCTGGGAAAGACCTGCGGCTGTGGAACCTACCAGAACAATTTTATGTTGGAGTTGAGAAGAGTTGATTTTCCCCTCCAGAATATCCGCTGCCGAATAGCGTCTGCTTTCGGTTGTAAATCTGGGGCCGACAATATAATTCCCGTGCAAATCCAAAGGAATATGGAGGCCGGCGAAGGAAAGTTTGTTTATTTGGAAGGTATCCGGCTCAACCGAAAGTGCTTTCTGATTGTTGAGTTTCATCAGCACGGCAAGCGGAAAGGATGGATAGAGACGGTCGTGATATTTTATCAGGAGTGGCAGCCGACGCAGAACACCATCATCGTCCGGAACCCCGTTGAGGAAACCTGCCTCCCCGGTAGCTTCGGTTAACTTTCTGTAATTACAGAGTACACTTTCTGCGCGGTAAAAATTAACTTTTTCTACTTCTCCCTTACCGATACTCGGCCTAGACAACGAAACAGGGGTAAGAAGACATGGCGGCTGACTTTTCTCATTTTTAGTGAAAAAGAACTCATATCCCAAAACAAAAGGCCCTTGCGCCAAGGTGTTGGCAAGGAACAGGTCATGATCAAGAATTTCCTGAGGAATATTGGATGTATCCAAAACATAACCAAAATCTTCGGCCAGGCTTTCCTTCCAGTTTTTTGGCGAGGTTCGGTCCTGTTCGGGAAAGAGGATGTCGACACCAATAACGGCGGCTCCACCATCTTGAATTTTCCTTAAAAGCCAGCCGAAGATATACCGGGACCAAGGCCACTGACCGATTTTTTCCAGGCTTTTCTCATCAATATCGATGGTGACGATATCAAGCTTTGGTTTGACAACCAAAGCAGTCGAAAGAATAATATCGATGGATTTATTTTGGAGAAACTGGACAATCCCGGGGTTTATAAGATAGACAGAGGAAAGGAAAAACGTCAGGATGGTGCTGGTAAACAAGAGGCTTTTCTTAAGATTTCTTTTTTCTGGATGTGGAAAAAAACTCAACAGAGATGTCAACGAAACGTTGTCCCACATTGGCTTGCAATCCGAGTAGGCATATATATCGAAAACCTGCGAATCATCTTATAACAACCTCAACCCTGCGGTTCCTTGGCTCGTGCACGTTATCTCCCGTTTTAATCAACGGATTTTCCTCCCCGTGTGACGTTGTGGAGAGAAACGCAGGAGGGACGCCTTTTTTAATCAGAAGACGACTGACTATCAGAGCCCTCTTCCGAGAGAGTTGTAAATTGTATTTTCTGTCGCCGGCGGTATCAGTATGGCCGACAACGCTGACATTTTCAGATTTTTTTTCCGTTATCGAATTAAGTATCTGCGGCAGCATCTTTAGCGATTTTGGTGTTAATTCCGTAGATTCCGAATAAAAATATAGAATAAAATGTTTCGGTTGTTCCGGTAGCGCATCCAGAACATGGGAGTACCGTTTCCGGATCTCGTTTTCCGAGAGTATTTCCGGCTTTGAGGGTTTTGATTCTTGACCGGCAATCACCGTCTCCTGATCTTTTTGCGTAATATCAAAGGTACCTGCCTTATTTGCGACGGATATTTTGCCGACATGGCCGCTGGGATCCGGCAACAGGACAACCGTCGTTTTCGGTGCGCATCCTGAAAAAATAAGGCTTAAGGAGAAAAATAATACAAAGGAAAGAAATCGGGTTACCGTTTTCATTTCTGTTCTCTTTGAGTTACGACTATGTAATTTCAGTTGATTTCCACAATCAGCTTTGTACCTCGAACACCGAGAGTGGCATCAGGGGTTTCAAGTTTGACCTTATCCGGGGCAAGTTTTGCTATCTGTCCGGTGATGAATGAAAATGTTCCTTTGAGTAATTTTACAATAAAGGAAAGGTCATGATCGAGGGGTTTGAACGCCAAATTCCCGATAGTCATCTCGCTGTTTGGACCAAGCGCAACAACCGTATCGTCCTCGAAAATCACGCCGGCACTGCTTTTATCACCGGTTCTGATTGAATCTCCCTTTCTGATCTTCATGTTGGGTACGGCTTTTATCGTATTTTGCGTAGAAGAGATAAAGACATCCCCGGACACTGATTTGATAATGCCGAACGATTCCGTCTGAGCGAAGCACTGCTTGAAACCTGCCAGGAACAAGGCCGTGAATATGGCAATACAGATAATTATTTTCATGATCTGTTCACCGAAATTGTATGCAGAGGTAAGGAAACTTTACGATATTGAGCCTATCACAAAGAATATCGAAGGGCAAGGTATAATGTTTGTGAGAATAAAGAGCGCTAAAAGATATCTTTATACGGTTATCCTACCAACGCTATTCTACTTGACAGCAGTCTTTCCCCTGCTTAATTGTATGCACACACAAAGACAAACAAAAAAAGGAGCAGAACAGTATGAACACCTTGATTATTCACGCACATCCGGAACCCAACAGTTTTAATGGCGCCCTGACTCGGACAGCCGTTTCTTATTTCAACGGCAATGGTCACACCGTGCAGGTGTCCGATCTTTATGCAATGCAATTTGATCCGGTATCAGACCGCAAGAATTTCACTACCATCAACAATCCTGCCTACTTCAAACAACAACTCGAAGAATTATATGCCACCGAACATAATGGTTTTTCGGCGGAGATTGCTGCAGAGATCGAAAAGCTTGAATGGTGTGACTTGCTTATTTTTCAATTTCCACTCTGGTGGTTCGGCTTACCGGCTATTTTAAAAGGATGGGCTGATCGTGTTCTGGTCATGGGCAGGGTATACGGTCGCGGAAAATGGTATGATACCGGTGCATTTCACGGAAAAAAAGCCATGCTCTCACTCACCACAGGTGGGGCATCAGCGACATATGGTCCAGACGACCTGCACGGAGACATAAGCAGCATTCTCTTTCCTATTAACCATGGAATACTCCGATTTACAGGTTTTGATGTGCTTCCTCCCTTCATCGCCTTTGCCCCTGCGCATATCGACGACGCAGCAAGAAAGGACTATCTACTGGAATATCGAAAACGATTGGAAGAGATTGCAACAACAAAGCCTATCCAATATCCTTCATTATCTGACTACGATCCGGAAACGTTTCAGCGCAGGGGGTGAACTTGTTCCAGACTGATAGCATTGACAAATACATTCAAGTCGAATCCATGTATAAACAATGTGGATGTGAAATGAAAATAACCACATGCTTTCATGATTAAATAGCAATTCCACCTCATTCAGTGGATTTGACAAAATGTGCAGGTTAAAGTCCGGGTGTGGAATAAGAGTTGAGATATCCACTCCGGCACCGTCTATCACCTCACCTCCTGCGGCTGCCAGCTCAGTTCTTTCCTTCTTGCCATCCTGGACCCACTGCAGTATGATTGCCGCCTTTATTCCAGATCCACATTTCAATCTACCTATGCCGCCGATCCCAAAGCCTGACAATCGCACATATCATGTCCGTAATTAAAAAAAACCCGATGTATTTCTACCTGCTGCTGCTGACTGTCTGCTCCGCTTTGGGACTGCAGCTCTGGCGAACCCTTTTTGACAATTTTTCGGTCCATGTTATCGGACTGGACGGCGACCATGTCGGACTCATCCAATCGATTCGTGAAATTCCAGGTTTTCTCTCTCTTCTTGTTGTCTATGTCCTCCTGATAATCCGGGAACACCGCCTTTCTGCGCTCTCCGTGCTGGTGCTCGGCATCGGTGTGGGAATCACCGGCCTTTTCCCCAGCTTTGGCGGAATTATCTGCACCACCCTGTTGATGAGTTTTGGTTTCCACTATTTTGAGACAACCAACCAATCCCTGACCCTGCAATACTTCGACAAACAACAGGCACCGCTGGTCTTTGGAAAACTGCGTGGGATCGCTTCCGCCAGCAATATAGCGGTCAGCGTCGTCATTTTTTTTCTTGCGTCCTTCTTAAACTATACCGATCTCTACCTGCTGTTCGGTGGCGTGATCATTGTCGCCTCGATCTGGGCATTCACCCAAAATCCCACGAACAGCAACAGCATTCAACAGCATAAGCAGATGATTTTCAGGAAGAAGTACTGGCTGTATTATTGCCTCACTTTCATGGCCGGCGCCCGTCGCCAGATATTTATCGCCTTTGCTGTCTTCCTCCTGGTGAAGAAATTCAATTATTCCGTCCAGGAAATCGCTGTCCTCTTTTTCTTGAACAACGGCATCAATTACTATCTTTCCCCCTTTATTGGCAGATGCATCAACAGGTTTGGAGAACAAAAAGTTCTTTCGATGGAATATGGGGCACTCATTTTTATATTTGTTGCCTACGCCTTTGTCGACAGCAGGCTGATAGTAGCCTTGCTCTACATCGTCGATCATATTTTTTTCAACTGTGCAATCGCCATCCGCACCTTCTTTCAGAAAATCTCCGAACCGGCCGATATCGCTCCCAGCATGGCCGTCGGGTTCACTATCAACCATATCGCCGCAGTGGTCTTACCCGCAGTCGGAGGTATGCTCTGGGCTATAGATTACCGGATTCCCTTTTTGGGCGGCGCGGTGTTGAGCTTGATTTCGTTTGTGTTGGTGCAGTGCATTCCCTGGCAGATTGCCAGGCACGACCTGGCAACCGAAGCTCATTGAGGTTCTTCCGGATTGAAGCGTCCAGGGACTGCGCCTGCAGCCGTGGTGCACAGACGATGAGGCTGCAGGACAGCGTCTGGAAGCGATGGACTTCGCCGGGTTG
>Ga0210085_1000656_pt1 | contig 14279 bp, 6 predicted proteins | sample China_Galinas_PW_5_FD_184866 | JGI IMG/M metagenome (GOLD analysis project Ga0210085, IMG submission 184866) | Wetland microbial communities from San Francisco Bay, California, USA, that impact long-term carbon sequestration - China_Galinas_PWC_D1... | ecosystem: Environmental > Aquatic > Marine... | reverse complement strand
CGGACACACTCCACCACAACCCGCCCACAACCCCGGGCGGGGGCGTCCCTTTCCCCCGGAGGGCGGGAAAGGGATCGAGGGATTGGGGGGAGATCCAGTGGACCATCCAGGTCGATCGGAGCCCATCGAGCTGTGACACCGCGAGGAGACCGCTGGAGTCGCGACCAAGCTTCCCCGCGGAGACCCGAAAGGGATCGAGGGATTGGGGGGAGATCCAGTGGACCATCCAGGTTGACCGAAGCGGCGACACCGACGACTCGGGATCCTCGACCCAGTCGTCACGAAGCCGTCCCCTTTGGACGTTTAGAAGGGCTGAGTGTTGGGAGGCGTGCTGTCCCCGACTCCCAGCGTCGCGCCGAGGGTGAGGTCCCGGATGTCGCCCAGGACGTCGAGACGAGGGGGGACGTAGGCACGCCGCCGGTGGCCCGTGGCGTCGACCGTCGGTCGCGCCGGTGAACGATCGGACAGAGGAGGGGTCCGTAGGGGTTTGGATGTCATTTGATGGTCAGTCTCTTCGGTTCGGTCGTCTTGCCGGGTCAGCCGGCGATCGGGCACAGGCTCCGATCTCGTTGGTCTCTTCGGGACGAGCCTTCGATCCGTCGGCGCCAGAGCTCGAGCGTCAGACACTGCCAGAGGACCAGTGCTCCCGCTCCGTCGACTTCGGCCGTAACCTCTTCCGGGTAAAAGCCCCGAAGCCAAGACGACCGCACGTACCGCGGCCACCAAGCCTGGGGCGAGTCTAGCAGAGCATCGACGGTCCGGCGCTCCCGCTCGGCGACGCCGCGCCGGAACAGCGGGTAGAGCGAGCTGCGCCGGCGCCGGCGCCTGACGGGCTCGGGGAGTCGACCGCGCATCGCCTGGCGCGTCAGCCACTTCGGCCAGCCCGGACGGTAGAGCTGGTGGGCCGGCACCGCCAGGGCGAGCTCGATCAGGCGGCGGTCGCGGTACGGCCGGCGAACCTCGATTCCGGCCGCCGCCGCCCGCGCCGACTCCTGGCGGACCGCCGCCGCGATCCGCGGATCGAGCACCGCCGCCGCCTGGGTCGGTCGCCGTGCCACCCGCCAGTCCGGCCAGCCCGCAGCGCCTGGGGTCCTGTCGCCGAGGCGCTCCAGCGCCTCCGGGGTCAGCCAGGGACGATCCGCCGGCGCCGCCTTGCGCCGCGGCGACGGCACGCGCAGCACCGACGCCACCGCCGTGCGCAGACCGATCCGGTCGTCAAGCCCGGCGCCGAACGCTCCCCGGGCGGCCTCGCGCGCTGCAGTGACGAAGCGCCGCTCGGACACCAGGTCCCGGAGCCAGCTCTCGGCGCCGACGTAGAGCTGGTCGCCGCACTCGCCGGTCAGCAGCACCGTGCCACCACGGCCGGCGACCGCCCGGTAAGAGCGGTCGCGCAGGCGCCGGTAGACGGCAGCGTACGGGCTTCCCATTCCCAGGTGCCGCTCGGGTGCGTCGAGGCATCCGCCCAGCGGCCAGGCGTCGTCGCCCAGGACCCAGGTCGCCTCCGCACCGAGGGCGTCGACGGTCGGCTCCATGAACTCGCGTTCGTCGGCCCGCGGTAGCTCGTCGAACACCCACGAGACGGTGTGCAAGCGCCGCCCCCGGCCGGCCAGCTCGCCGGCGGCCAGCGCGGCGACCGCGGTCGAGTCGAGACCTCCGCTCATCAGCACCGTCGGTGCCGCCCGCTCGCCCTCCCCCTCCGGCAACCGATCCCGGACCGCCTGGCCGAGCAGCTCACGGAAATGCTCCGCGTACTCCTCGTCGCGCCGATAGCGGACGGTCCCCTCTTCCGGCAAGCTCCAGTGGCGGAAGAAGCGGGGCGGGCCGGCGCCCGCCTCCGAGCTCCGCTCGGCGGCGGGGCCCAGGGCCTCGACCGGCAGGGCCATCCCCGAGCCCGGCGCGAGCTCGCGCAGATCGGCGAAGAAGGTTCGCCCCGGCGCCGCCGCCTCCATGGCGAAGAACCGCGCCACGGTCGCCTCGTCGAGGTCCCGGGAGACCTCCGGGTGATCGAGCAGCAGCTCCTCGTGGCTGGCGACCAGCAACCGGCCGGCGCTCAGGCGGTAGATCACCGAGCGGTCGCCCAGGGCGTCGCGGCCACAGACCACCCGCCGCTGGGCGGTGTCGACCAGGACGACCGCGAACGGACCCAGCAGGTGTTCGAAGCAGCTCTCGCCCCAGCGGCGGTACGCCGCGTGGACGAGCCTGGCGTCCGAGGCCGGGCCGCGCTCCGGGGACCCGCCCTGCCAGCCGCCACCGAGGTCTCGGCTGAGCGTGGCGGCGACCTCGTCGCGGTTGTCGACCCGGCCGTGGAGTGCCAGGTCGAGGCCGCGACCGGCGCACACGCCGACCCCGGCGCCGTGGAGAAGCGCCCAGCACGATCCCGTCAGCGACCCCGCGGCGGACGAAGACCACCCTCCCTCCAGTTGCAGCGGGCGGGCGAGGGCGTCCACGACGCGCTCCGGAACGGCCGAGCCGTCCCGGTGAAGGATCAGGACCAGGCCGGGCATCGACCCCCTCTTCTCGTCGGTCGTCTGCAGACGCCCACTACTGCTCCAGAGTCAGCGCCGGATCGCCGAGCAGCGTCCAGCCGAGAATCGCGTCCACCCGGTCCGGCTCGCTCGCCGCCAGGTCCTGCTTGGCAGCGGTCACCGCGTCGCCCAGGGTCATGCCGGGCTGGGTGAGGAGCGGCGCCAGGCGCCCTGACAGGGCGTCGGCCGAGGAGGTCTCGAGCAGGGTCGCCGAGCCGAGCACGGTCGCGGCGCCCTTGTCCGGCGTCAGCAGCCAGCGGTGGCCGAGGGTATTGAAGTGGGGCTCCACGTGGTACGTGTTCCAGCAGCCCCACTGCATCACGACCGTCGGGGCGCCGGCGTTGTCCAGAGCCGCCACGTCGTCGATGCCGAAGACGCCGGAGAAGGTCCAGTGGGTCAGGCCGGAGTGACCGATGAAGGTGGTGAGCGCCACCCCCTGGTCGATGTCGTGGAAGAGCTTCTGGCGCGCCCCGGCGGAGCCCAGGGTGTCGACGCCGGCCCGCTGAACGCTCCAGCCGGAGCCGAGAGCCGTGGCGAAGGCGTCCCCCGCCTGGCTGAACGAGAAGCCGGAGGCGCCGTCGCGCGTGTCGGTCACCATCAGGGCGGTGTCGCCGTAGCCGCGATCCTGGTACTGGAGAATCTTGGCGACGACCGCGTCGAGCTCGGCCCGCGTGCGCACCGGAAGGCGGCCGATCGCCAGGTCGGGAACCCGGTCGCCGTCGACGTCCGCGTACAGGGGGTCGACCGGCGCGTAGCGCACGATCGGACCGGTCGGCGCGTAGAGCGACGGGATGAAGCTCACCGAGCCCAGCCCCAACGTGTCGTGGTAGTCGTAAGTGTCCCCTCCGACCAGCAGCACGTAGTGGGTTCCCATCTGCCGGGCGGCGTAGGCGATGTAGCTGTGGATCGCCTCCGGATCGAGCACGCCGTCGGAGAAGCGATCGTAGACGTCCTGGACGTCGACCACCTTGACCGACAGGCCCTGGGCGCGGCGGGCGTCGACCAGCGGGCCGAGGCCGTCGAGGAACGCCCGGTGCGAGATGACCAGGTACTCGGCCGGCCCCCCGCTCGAGTCGGTCAAGCCTTCGGGAACGCGCAGGGCCGTGATCGCCGGGTGGGCGAGGGACGCGGCCGTGGCGACCCGGTAGGCCGCGCTCGCCGCGGAGCCCGGGAAGGTGACCGTGCCGCCGTCCGCCGACGCTTCGGCACCGGTCACCAGCTCCGGACCCGAGGCGCCGATCCGGTAGACGACGGACTCAGCGCCGGTCAGGCCGTGCACCGCGAAGAGGTCGCCGGCGGCGGTGAAGTCGAGGGCGCCGTCACGGGCTGCGAAGCTCCGCGGGTAGGTGACCGAGTAGCTCTCGAGGTCCACCACGTCCCAGGGCACGCCCCGGTCGCCGGCGAGCTCCAGGGTCAGCTCGTTGCCGCTCGCCTGTACCAGCTCGGCGGGCACGCTGGCCGTCAACCGGCCCGGCGTCTGGTCGTCCCAGACCAGGTCGCCCACCGCGACGCCGTTCCAGAGCGCCACGGCGTGGTGGTCGCCCTCCTCCGGCCAGGTGGTCACGCCCCACAGGTCGACCGCCAGGTCGACCGGGCCGGCGCCGGCCACGTAGCCGTCGAGAGCGACCGAGAACGGGTAGCTCCTGGGCGAGGTGCCGACGGCGACCATCCGGGTGTCGTACCAGGGATCGTCGCCCGGCGACGCGAAGCTGTACCGGTTGTCCCGCTCCACGGTCAGGGTCTCGCGGTAGGTCGCCGCCGGGGCGCCGCCGTGGACCTTGGAACGATCGACCGGGATGCGCACGGCACCGTGGGGATCGCGGGTCAGGTCGTAGACGTTGGTCCGGGTGTACAGGGTGTCGAGAGCCTGGCCGACGAACTCGACGAACCCGCCGGGTCCGAACGTGCCGCCGGGGGATTCGACCCGCATCGGCACCGGATGACCGCCGGTCGAAAGCGCGAGCTGGCTCGCCGGCACGCCGGAGAAGTCGAAGCCGGCGGCGAGCAGGTCCTCATAGGTGACCCGCTGGACGCCGTCGGTGTCGACCAGCAACCGCGCCGCCGGAGCCGTCGCGTCGGAGCCGCCGCTGGTCGGGCCGTTGCCCGAGTCCTTGCCGCCCTTGGCCCTGTCCAGCCGACCGGGCCCGGTGCCGAGACCGGACGCCCGCCGGGTGCTGCCGGTCGGGACCGCCACCGCGGCCTCGGCGCGAATCGCCTGCCAGTCGACCGCCTTCGGGATCGGCTGACGACCGTAGGCGCGGCCGGCGACGTAGGGACCGTGGAGCTTCGTCTTGCCGTCGAGCGCCACGTCCTCGAGCATGAAGCGCTTGGCCCCGGTCCCGGAGGCGTCGAAGGTATAGCTCTGGGGGGAGGTGGAATCGATCACCGGGGAGACGATGGGCTGGTCGTTCACCTGCCGCCAGCCGGCCGCCGTCTGGGCGTAGACGTTGAAGCCGAGGTTCGCCGCCTCGGTCGCCGTGGTCCAGCGCAGCACCGGTGCGCCGCTCGACCGGTCCACCCGCACCGACGACAGGGTGACCGGGGTGGCGGTCGCGGACGAGCTGCAGGCGACGCTCGTCTGAGCGGTCACGCTCGCGGCGGAGGGGTTCCCCAGGTCGGCCGGGTCGTTGGTCCAGTAGGTGGTGGTCGACGCGGAGATCGTATCGCTGGCGGTATTGCCCGTGTAAGTGAAGTCGTAGGACAGGGTTCCGGAGTCGCTCGGGCCGATGATGCCGGCGGTGGTGTTGCGGCTGCTCGCCGGAATCCAGGTGATCGTGCCGTTGACCGTGTCGTGGGTGTAGGTGCCGGTCCCCGCGCTGATGTTCGACACCGTCCCCTTGGACTCGTCGTAGTCGATGACGTAGAAGACGTAGCTCGCCGTTCCGCACTGCTCGCGCTCGGGCGTGGTCCCCACGGGCGTGCACGTGTTGGCGTTCGAGTAGCCGACCGAGAAGGTGCCGGTCTGGTTCTGGCTGAGCGTCATCGCCGGCGAGCTGCAGGAGAGGCCGAGGTTGGGCGCCGGAATCGTCGAGTTGACGATCTCGCAGCGGCACTTGGCCTTGGTGCCCGGCACGACCTCCGCCTCGGAGTCGCACATTGCATTGGCGCCGCCGACCTCGTCGATCTGCTGGCCCCAGGTGGCGCAGGTGGGGATCTCGACGAAGCCGTTGGAGTCGGTGTCGTCGCACGGGAAGGTCAGCGCCTGGGTGAAGCGCACGACCGTGTCGTCCCAGTTGCCGTCGCCGTCCTCGTCGCACCCGCTGTGGCCGGTCGAAAACAGGTCGCCGCAGGCGTCGCCGTCGGTGTTGAGGTAGGGGCCGTTGTCGGCGAGGCCGTCGAACGGAGCGTAGTCGTCGCGCGTCCGGGAGAGGTCGAGGGCTCCGGTGCCACAGGTGCTCACCCCCATGGTCCCGACGGGATGGAGGCTGTCGCGGGCGCAGACACCGGACTTGGCGCCGTCACCGTTGGGGTCGCCGTCGGTGGCGATGTAGAGCCCGACGTCGTAGCGGGTCTGGGCGCTCGAGTTCCGGAGCACGCCGCCCAGGAAGATGCTCACCGTGTCCGACGGGCTGACGCAGCCGTCGTCCTGGATGCCCAGGCCGACCACTACGAAGGTGACGTCGTTGGCGGTGCAGTTGTTGTTGGTGCCGGAGACGTCGTCCACACAGCCGCCGCCGGTGATGATCGCGCCCGCCGGAGCGGCGAGCAGACAGAGGGTGGTGGCGAGCCCCGCCACCGTCAGGATGCCTCGAACCTTCGAATTCATCGAGCTGCCCTCCTCTCGGGCATCTGTCCGGCCACAGGCGCCACCTCGGCCTCGATCTGGCGGACGATCTGTTCAGTGACCGTCTCCGGGTCGCGGACGAACCGCTCCTCCCCGGTCTGAAGATTGCGCACGTACCCCCGGAACGAGGGACTGTCGCTCGGCGTCTCCCGCGACTCGTACCAGACTCGAACCAGGAACGAGCCCGCGGCGCGCTCGCCGCCCGTGTGACGGCGAATCGCCGAATCGGTCTCCGAATGCTTGACTGGTGCCATCGTCTCTCTCGATCTCTTCGTCCACACCGCTTGGCGGCTCGGCCGGGGAGCTGACCGGCGGCCGGGGGCGCAAAGGAGTCAGAACGGTTTGTACCGGGTGTCGGATTTCCTCCTACGACGAACGAGGTGATTGTCCGATGAGGGCGTCAGGAGAGCGTCAGCTCGGAAAAGGCGGAGCCGTCACGGCACCGAAACCTCTGGTAATCTGGCGGGAATCCCTCGGAAACCTGGCCTTCGCGGCCCGCCGGGGGGAGCGGTCCGATGCGACGACTGGAAATTCACACCTTCGGCGGTTTCGAAGTCCGGCGCGGCGACCGGCGCCTGACCGACCTCGAGTCGCGCAAGGTCGAGGCGCTCGGCGCCTACCTGATCGCCCACCGGCACCAGGGCGTCTCGCGCGACCTGCTGGCCGCCATGGTATGGCCCGACCGACCGGACGCCTCGGCCCGTCGCAACCTCCGCCAGGCGCTCTACAACCTGCGCTCGACGATCGAGGGGGACTCGACCCGGTGCTTCGTCGTCGACGGCCGCAGCGTCCAGTTCGATCCCGACCCGGACGACTGGATCGACCTCGATCCGTTCGAGAGCATGCTCCTGGCCGAGGACGGCTCGAACGCCGCCGATCCGCGCGAGCTGGCCGGAGCGGTGCGCCTCTACCGCGGCGAGTTCCTGGCCGGAATCGTCCCACCGAGCCTGGACTACGAGGAGTGGCTCCTCGGCGAGCAGGAACGCTACCGCGAGGCGGTGCTCCGGGCCCTGCGCGAGCTGGTCGACCACGCCCTCGCCACCGGCGACTACGAGACCGGCATCCGCTACGCCCGCCGGTTGGTCAGGATCGACCCTCTCTCCGAGGAGGCCCACCGCAAGCTGATCCGGCTCTACGCCCTGTCCGGGCGCCGGGGTCGCGCCCTGGCCCACTACGAGGACCTGGTGGATCTCCTCGACCGGGAGCTCGGCGTCCAGCCGCTCGAGGAGACCACCGCCCTGTGCCGCTCGCTGCGCGACGGTGAGAGCCCGGCCGGCGACCTGCCGAACGTGCCGGAGCCTACCGGCCCGGTGCTACCGCTGGTCGGCCGCGACGAGCCTCTGGCCGCGCTGGAGGCGCCCTGGCGCGAGGTCCTGTCGGGGCGGGGCCGCCTGAGTCTCGTGGTCGGCGATGACGGCGTCGGCAAGACCCGCCTGGTCAAGACCTTCCTCCACGAGCGGGTCTCGGAGGTCGGCGCCACCGTACTCCAGGGGGCCTGGTTCGAGCTCGAGCCACCGGTGCCGTTCCGCGGACTCCACGACGCCCTCGACGACCTCCTGGCCCACGAGCTGGACGCGGTCGAGCGGCTGCTCGAGGGCGCTTCGGCCGCGGAGCTGGCCGACCTGGCGCGGTTGGTCCCGCGCCTCGCCCGCACCGAGGGAGCGCCGCGGATCCGGGTGGGCCGAGCCGGACGCTCCGGTGGGACGAGCCGTGCCGGCGGACGGCGGGCCGGCTGCGACGACACGAACGAGGACGCCCTGCGCGAGCGGATCGTCGACGCCGTCGCCCGGGCGCTGGAGCTGATCGCGGGCGGCCCGGACGACAGCGGCGTTCCGGCGATCCTGTTCCTGGAGGATCTGCACTGGGCCGACCGCTCGAGCCTGGAGCTGCTCGCGGACCTCGCCCCGCGGCTCGTCGAGCGGCCGGTCTGGGTGGTGGCGACGGTCCGTCCGGACTCGGACGCCCATCGCCGCCTGCGCGAGCTTCCGAGCACCGACAGCGTGATGCTCGATCCGCTCGGCCGCGACCACCTCCATGCGCTGTCGGAGAGCCTGGTCGGCCCGGCGGAGGCGCAGATGCTGACCGACCTGCTCGAGCGCAGGACCGGCGGCAATGCGCTGCTCGCGAGCACCCTGGTCAACCTGTTGTGGGACCTGGGCGTGGTCGAGGCGGTCGAGGACGGCGGCTGGCACCTCGCCGACGACCCGCGGGAGAGCGACCTCCCGACGGGCGGGTTCGACGAGCTCGCGCGCGCCCGGATCACCCGGCTGCCGCCGAGCGCCCGGCGGCTCCTGACCCTGGCGGCGGTGGCCGGGCCGCGCTTCGAGCCCGCCCTGCTCGGCGACATCGAGGGCGAGGAAGAGGTGGTCGTCGAAGCGGCGCTCCGCACCCTCCTCGAGCGCTGGTTCGTCCGCCTCTCGCTCGGCTACTGGGCCGACAGCCGGCGCGACCGCGACATGGTGATCTGGGCCGGCGGCGCCCGCCGCGGCACCTTCGAGTTCTCCCACGGCGCCCTTCGGCGCAGCGTCTACCGCTCCCTCGACCCGGAGCGGCGGCGCGCCCTCCACGCCAAGGTGGCCGCCGCGCTGGAGCTGAGGATCGGTCCGCCGGACCGGGTACCACCGGAGGTCCTGGCCCATCACTTCCACGAGGGGGGCGACACCGAGCGGGCGCGCCGGCTGGCCGCCGAGGCCGCCGCCTCGACGCACTCCGTCCAGGCCGCGCGAACCGTGGACGCGGAGTAGTCCGCCTCCAGCCGGCGCCGGGCCGCGGCGGCGATGCGCCGCCGGCGCTCCCGGTCGCCCCAGAGGGCGCGGATCCGCTCCACCCATTGGTCGGCCTCGTCGGCCACCACCAGGTCCTCCTCTCCGTCGGCTCCATCGGCCCGCCCGGAGGTGCCGGCGGCGGCCCAGCGGGTGGCGACCACCGGCACGCCCGCGGCCCACGCCTCCAGGACCTTGAGCGGTTGGCCGGCGCCAGCCCGCATGGGGGCGAGCGCCAGCCGCGCTCCCGCCAGGACCGCCGCCAGGTCGGGCGGATCGTCCAGGACCTCGGCGCCGGCGGCGCGCGCCTGACGGGCGAGGCTCCGCGGAACCCGGCTGCCGGCGAGGACCAGGCGCGCCTCGGGGAGCGCCGTGCGCAGGCGTGGCCAGACCCGGCGCAGCCACCAGCAGGCGCCCTCGCGGGTCGGGAAGTAGCCCAGGTTGCCGGTCAGTGCGAGGACCGGCGGAGCGTCGGAGCCCGGTTCGCCCGGCGCCGGCGCCGCGCCCGCTTCCCCGCCGGTTTGCTCGGCTCCCCTGACCGCCGTGGTCGGCTCATCGCGTTCCACCGCGACCGGCACCACTCTCAGACGCTCGGCCAGGCCGGGCGCCAGGCGGCCGGCCAGAGCGGCCCGGTCCCGCTCGGAGACCACGAGGGCGCACGCGCTTCCCGCCACCAGGCGCTCCTCGGCCCGCGCCAGCAGCCGGGACTCGAGCCACAGCCAGGGCGCCAGCCAGGGGCGGTCGAAGCGCGCCCGTCGGCCGGTCGAGAGCGCCAGGCTGTCGATCAGGTCGACCACCGTCGGGGTGCCGGCGAGGGCGCCCGCGGACGGGGCCAGGCGGACCAGTTGGAGGATCGCCACGTCGGCCGACGAGGCGTGGCGCCGAAGCGCCCGGTCCAGGTCCGGGGAGGCGAACAGGACCGCCTGGAGCGGGTTACGGCCGAGGACCGCGCCGAGCGCCGCGCCGGCCGCGCCGATCACTGTGGCCAGCGCACCGCCCGGCCTCGGTTGCCGCGACCGGCGGGGCCGCCAGGGGGGGCGGTAGGTCTCGATCGCCGCCGGAAAGCCCGCCGGGGGCGCGGGAGCGCCCGGCGGCGGCTCCGGCAGCAGGACGGTCAGGCGGTGGCGGGAGGCGAGCGCCTCGACCGCCTGGAGGGTGCGGAGCTGGTCGCCCCGCCTGGGCGGCCAGGGATAGCGCGAGACGGCGAGCAGGACGCGCAAGGCCGCAGCCGGATCAGCTCTCACACCAGCTTCAACAGGTGCCCCAGCTTGTCCCGCTTCGCCTTCAGGTACGCCTGGCTGGTCTCCGTGGGCGGGATCTCGATCGGAATCCGCTCGACGATCTCCAGCCCGTAGCCGGAGAGACCGATGAACTTGTGGGGGTTGTTGGTCATCAGGCGCATGCGGCGCACGCCGAGGTCGCGGAGGATCTGGGCGCCGATGCCGTAGTCGCGCTGGTCCGGCCGGAAGCCGAGCTTCTCGTTCGCCTCGACCGTGTCGTGGCCCTGCTCCTGGAGCTCGTAAGCCCGCAGCTTGTTGAGCAGTCCGATGCCGCGGCCCTCCTGGAGCAGGTAGAGGAGCACCCCCCGGCCCTGCTCGGCGATCGCCTCGATCGCCCCGTGGAGCTGGTGGCCGCAGTCGCATCGCTGAGAGCCGAAGATGTCCCCGGTCAGGCACTGGCTGTGGACCCGCACCAAGACCGGATCGCCGTCGTCGGCGACGTCGCCCATGACCAGGGCCAGGTGCTCTTCGCCGGTGACCTTCGAGCGGTAGGCGTAGACCTGGAAATCGCCGTAGATGGTCGGCAGCCGCGGCGAGGCGACCTGCTCGACCAGGGTCTCGGTCGACAGGCGATAGCGGATCAGGTCGGCCACAGTGATCATCTTGAGCCCGTGCTCGGCGGCGAACCGGGCCAGCTCCGGCACCCGGGCCATGGTGCCGTCGTCGTTCATCACCTCGCAGATCACTGCCGCCGGCGTCAGCCCGGCGAGGGTCGCCAGGTCGACCGACGCCTCGGTCTGCCCCGTCCGCTTGAGCACGCCGCCCCGGGTCGCCCGCAGGGGGAAGACGTGGCCGGGGCGTAGAAGGTCGTCCGGCCGGGTCGACGGGTCGACCGCCGTGCGGATGGTCGCCGCCCGATCGGCTGCCGAGATGCCCGTGGAGATCTTGCCCTTGGCCTCGATCGAGACAGTGAACGCGGTGCCGTAGGGGGAGGTGTTGTCCCGGACCATCAGCGGCAGCTCGAGCTGATCGCAGCGCTCCTCGGTCATCGACAGGCAGATCAGCCCGCGGCCGTGCTTGGCCATGAAATTGATGTGCTCCGGCGTGACCAGCTCAGCCGGAATCGACAGGTCGCCCTCGTTCTCCCGGTCCTCGTCGTCGACGATGATGACCAGGCGGCCGGCCTGAAACTCGCGAATCGCCTCCTCGATCGGGGCGAAAGGTGACGTGTCGGACATCTTCCTCGATTGTCGAGTGCAGTGAACGGCGGGACGCCGAGGATGGGGCGCACGAGCGCCGAATCCATTGTACACCGCCTGCTAGAACGGATTGCCGACCGCGATGAAGACCCGCCGGCCGAGTGCGCCCGTTCGTCAGAACGGATTGCCGACCGCGATGAAGACCCGCCAGTCGCTTTCGTCGAGCCCCGGCTCCGGATCGAGCTTGAAGGCGACACCGGCGCGCAGGGGTCCGATCGGCGTGATGTAGCGCAGCGCCAAGCCGATACCGCTCTTGAGCTCCGACGGGTCGATGTCCTGCCAGTCGGGCCAGACGTTGCCTACGTCGTAGAAGACGACCCCGGCCAGGGCCCCCCAGATCGGGAACCGATAGTCCAGGTTGACCAGCGCCAGACCGTTGCCGCCGCGGCCCTCGCCGTCGGAGAACAGGGTCTCTCCCGGGATGCCGAGGGCGTCCTTGCCGTAGGCCCGGTGGGAGTAGTCGCCGCCGGCGAACAGGCGCTCGTCGATCGGGACCTTCAGGTTCTCGGGCTCGGACGGCGCGGTGACGCCGGCCGGCAGGGTCGGGTCCTCGGTGGCGTCGGCGAGCGGCTCGATGAACCCCAGGCGGACGCTGCCGGCGACGTGGCCGAACGCCAGGTGGAAGTACCGGGTGTGCTGGAAGAAGGTCTTGATGAAGTGGGCGTCGGTGTAGCTGCCCACGGGGAAGGCGTATTGGAAGCGCAGGTTCGCGGTCCAGCCGCTGGTCGGCTCCAGGGGGTCGTTGCGCCGGTCGACGAAGAGATTCGGGATGACGCTCGAGATCCGCACGTCCTGGTCCCGGCGCTCGATCGGGTCGAGCCCCTCGAGATTGACCAGCCCCTCGTCCAGGGTCGAGTTGACGATCCGGTAGTCGACCGCCAGGGCGTAGCGCCAGTCGCCGACCTGGGAGACCGCCTCGACCTGGCTCACCGCCCGGTCGACCTGGTAGCTCGGGCGCTGCTCCGACTGGACGGCCAGGGTGTAGAGCACGGGCAGATTCCAGCGGGTGACGTTCGGCTGGTCGAAGACGGCTCGCGCCAGGCGCTCCTTCTGGCCGTAGCGCAGGTCGGTCTGGAGGGTCACCGCCCGCCCCCACAAGTTGCGGTGGGTGTAGCCGAACAGTCCCGCGAAGCCGTCGTCGGTGCCGTAGCCGACGCCGTAGCTGACCCGGTGGGTGTGCCCCTCCTCGACGCGGACGATGACGTCCCGGGTGCGCTCGGACAGGTCCGCCGGCCCGAGCTCCACCTCGACCCGCGAGAACAAGCCGAGCCCGTAGAGCCGGCGCTCGACCTCGAGCAGGCTCGAGCGGCTGACCGGCTCGCCCGGGTGGAGGTCGACGGCGCGCTCGAGCACCTCGTCGGAGGTCCGGTAGTTGCCGCGCAAGATCACCCGGTCGACCAGGGTCCGCGGGCCCTCGATCACTTCGACGGTGACGTCGACCAGCGAGCCGGCGGCGTTCCAGTCTTCCCGGGAGGAGACCTGGGCGTCGGGGAAGCCCTTCTCTTCGTAGAGCCCGCGAATGATCCTGAGCGTGTCCTCGAGCAGCAGCGGATGGAACGGACCGCCCGAGGAGAGCGGGACGCTCCGGCGCACGTCGCTCTCGTCCAGGTTCTCCAAGCCCTCGAACTCGAGGTCGACCACCTGGCGCCGGTGCCCCTCCTCGATCGGGATCACCAACTTGACGTCACGCCCGTCGATCCGGGGGTCGGGCGGGCCCACCTTGTACCCGACGTAGCCCTGGAGGGCGTAGTAGGAGCGGATGTTCGTCATGTCCTCGTCCAGGGTCGCCGTCACCAGCCGGCCGCTGCCGAGAGTGAGCAGGCGCTTCGGCGCGGTCTCCATCAGCTCGGAGAGCTTGGCGTCCGAGACCTGCTCGTTGCCTTCGAATCGCACCTCCTGGAGGGTGTAGACGGGGCCGGGGTCGATCGTGAACACCAGGCGGATCGTGTCGTCCTGGCGCTGCTCGTCCCAGGTGACGTCGACCTTCCAGTGGCCCTCCTCCTGAAAGTAGCGGCGGACCCGGTCGACCGCCTGGAGGACCAGCGCTTCGTCGTACCCTTCCTCGGACAGGAAGGGCAACAGGTCCTTCTTGCGCAGCTCCTTGCGCGAAGCGCCGACGATCTCGATCTCCACCAGTGGACCGACCCGTAGCGCGTAGTTCAGGTCGACCGTCCCGGCGGCCCCGCCCTGCTCCGGCGCTTGCTCGGACGGCTGGGCCGAGATCGTGGGCACATCGACCTCGGCCTTGCGGTACTTCTGCTCGACCAGCCACTGCTGGAGATGCTCGGCCGCGTCGCGCACGGCGTCGCGCCGGTACGGGTCGCCGGGCTTGAGCCGCAGATGGTCGATGAGTTGCTGGTCGGTGAACGGGCCGAGCTCGCCGTCGAACCGGATCCTGCCGATGGGCGAGCGCTTGCCGGAGTCGACCTCGAAGGTGATGGCGGCGAGCTTGCGCGCGTCGTCGGTCTCGACCGCGAGGTGGACGCTGGCGTCGAAGTAGCCGCGGTCTTCGTAGAGCTCCTGGAGCTGGTAGACGCTGCGCAGGATCCGGCTCTCGATCAGCGGCTGGCCCCTGGCGACCAGCAGCCGGTCTTCGAGGGTCCTGCGGTCGATGCCCAGCTCCCCGTCGAGCCGCACCGCGTCGATGCGCACCGCGGCACGGATCACGATCACCACGACCACCGGCTCCCCCGCCACGTCGATCGCGTCGATCGCGCCCGCCGGCCGGG
>Ga0210085_1000655_pt1 | contig 14283 bp, 16 predicted proteins | sample China_Galinas_PW_5_FD_184866 | JGI IMG/M metagenome (GOLD analysis project Ga0210085, IMG submission 184866) | Wetland microbial communities from San Francisco Bay, California, USA, that impact long-term carbon sequestration - China_Galinas_PWC_D1... | ecosystem: Environmental > Aquatic > Marine... | reverse complement strand
TTATCCGGGCCGGGTGCCGGGTCATTCCGCCGCCGTCCATGAACAGCCCTATCGCGGCGGCCATCTGGTGATCTGGGCGGCTCGCGAGCTTGCGGCCGATCCGTCGCTTTTGCAGTAGAATGCCGGGCTGGCCCATCCGATCCGATACCCGCATGCCTGCAGCTACACTTCCGGTCCTGACGCTGAAGAAAAACGAGGAGCGGCGTCTGCTTGCCGGCCACCTGTGGGTGTACAGCAACGAGGTCGACACGCGCAAGACAGCGCTGTCCGCGTTTGAGCCGGGCGGCGCGGTCAACATCCAGTCCGCCTCCGGCCGGAGCCTCGGAACCGGCTACATCAATCCCCATTCACTCATCTGCGCACGGCTCATGACCCGCCGTGCCGGCGCGGTATTCGACGAGGACTTCTTTGTGCAGCGGTTGCAGACGGCGCTGGCGTTGCGCGAGGTGTTCTACCGGCAGCCGTATTACCGTCTGGTGTACGGCGAGGGCGACGGCCTGCCCGGCCTGATCGTCGACCGCTACGGCGAGATACTGGTGATGCAGATCACCACGGCCGGCATGGAACGCTGCAAGGCGGAAATCCTGGGCGCGCTGCACCGCGTGCTGGACATCAAGGGCGTATTGCTGCGCAACGATACCCCGGTGCGCGAACTGGAAAAACTCGATTCCACGGTCGAGACCCTCGGTGAGGTGCCTGCCAGCGTGCAGCTCGAAGAGGGCGGGGTACGGTTCGAAGTGTCGCTGGGCGAGGGCCAGAAGACCGGCTGGTTTTTCGACCAGCGCGGCAACCGCCTGGCCATGCACAAGTATGTCGCCGGCCGGCGGGTGCTCGATGTGTTCAGCTATATCGGCGCCTGGGGTTTGCAGGCGGCGCGGGCCGGGGCCACGGAGGTCTGCTGCGTGGATGCCTCGGCACCGGCGCGGGAACTGCTGCAACGCAATGCGGCGGCCAACGGGCTGGAGGCGCGCCTGCAGGTGGAAGGCGGGGACGCCTTCGAGGTTATCGCTGCACTGCAGGCCGCGAACCGGCAATTCGATGTCGTGATGGTCGATCCACCGGCGTTTATCAAGCGGCGCAAGGACATCCCGGGCGGCGAGGGCGCGTATCACCGCCTCAATCGCCAGGCGCTGCAACTGTTGGCGCCCGGGGGGTTCCTGATATCATCCTCCTGCTCCATGCACCTGGCCGCTGAACGCCTGCAGCAGTTGCTGCTCAAGGCCGCGCGCGATTCGGGTCGGCGCCTGCAGGTTCTGGAACGGGGCTTCCAGGGCGTGGATCATCCGGTCCACCCTGCCATACCGGAAACGGCTTATCTGAAAACACTATTCTGCTGGGTATTGCCGGCCCGGGATTGATTATGCTGACTTATCCGGACATCAACCCTGTCGCCATCAGTGCTGGCCCGTTCCAGGTGCACTGGTACGGACTCATGTACCTGATCGGCTTCCTGGGGTTCTGGTGGCTCGGGAAGCTGCGCACCCGTCGCCCCGGCAGCCGCTGGCAGGCGGTGGAAATCGGCGACGTGCTGTTCTACGGCGCACTCGGCGTGGTGCTCGGCGGGCGCATCGGCTACACGCTGGTGTACAACTTCCCCGGGTTTGTCGCCGATCCCCTGGTGCTGTTTCGCATCTGGCAGGGCGGCATGTCCTTTCACGGCGGCCTGGTGGGCGTCCTGATCGCGATGTGGCTCTACGGCCGCCGCACCGGCCGGACGTTCTTTCAGGTGACGGACTTTATCGCACCGATGGTGCCGGTCGGGCTTGGCGCCGGGCGCATCGGCAATTTCATCAACGGGGAACTCTGGGGACGGCCCACCGACCTGCCCTGGGGCATGGTGTTTCCCTTCGTGGATGCCCGGCCGCGTCATCCCTCGATGCTCTACGAGGCCCTGCTCGAGGGTCTGGTGCTGTTCGTCATCCTCTGGGTTTATTCGCGCAGGCCGCGCCCTACCATGGCCGTTTCCGGGCTGTTTCTGCTGTGTTACGGGGTGTTCCGCTTCCTGGTCGAGTTCGTGCGCCAGCCCGACGCGCAGATCGGTTATCTCGCCTTCGACTGGCTGACGATGGGGCATGTGCTGTCCTTGCCCATGATCGTCCTCGGCGCCGCATTCCTTGTTTACGCCTACCGGCGTACCGATGGCGCCGTCAGCTGGTAGTTGCATTGCGGAATTATGCGTATTCACCGCAGAGACGCAAAGAACGCAGAGAAATCAAAACAAAATAATTCCTGTAAAATCATGCAACGATAGAATATTTGTATCAGGTTGTTGCCGTTAACTTCGGATGCATTTTCTCTGCGTTCTTTGCGTCTCTGCGGTGATTAATTCTGGTGTTTAAGGGATAACGGCAAACCATGAAGCAATACCTTGATCTGATGCGCCATGTGCGCGATCACGGCGTGCGTAAGGAGGACCGGACCGGGACCGGCACACTGAGCGTGTTCGGCTACCAGATGCGCTTCGACCTGTCGGAGGGCTTCCCGCTGATCACCACCAAGAAAGTGCATCTGCGCTCCATCATCCACGAACTGCTGTGGTTCCTGAGAGGCGATACCAATGTAGCCTATCTGCACGACCACAAGGTCACCATCTGGGACGAGTGGGCGGACGAGAACGGCGAGCTGGGCCCGGTCTACGGTTCCCAGTGGCGTTCCTGGGCGACGGCCGACGGTCGTCACATCGACCAGATTCGCCAGGTCATCGATCAGATCAGCAACAACCCCGATTCACGGCGCATCATCGTCAGCGCCTGGAATGTCGGAGCGATCGACAAAATGGCGCTTCCGCCCTGCCATGCCTTTTTCCAGTTCTACGTGGCCGAAGGGAAACTTTCCTGCCAGTTATACCAGCGCAGCGCTGACATCTTCCTGGGTGTCCCGTTCAATATCGCCTCCTATGCGCTGCTCACGCAGATGATGGCGCAGGTGACGGGCCTGCAGGCGGGTGATTTCGTGCATACCCTGGGCGATGCGCATCTCTATCTGAATCACCTGGAGCAGGTCGAAACGCAGCTCGCGCGCGAGCCGCGGACGCTGCCCGTCATGCGCCTCAACCCCGCGATCGACGACCTGTTTGCTTTCACCTTCGAGGATTTCGAACTGCAGCGTTACGACCCGCACCCGCACATCAAGGCGCCGGTGGCCGTGTGAGCGGTGGTGTGAAAATCGCCATCGTCGTGGCGATGGCCGACAACCGGGTCATCGGCCGCGATAACCGGCTGCCCTGGCATCTGCCGGCGGACCTCCGGCACTTCAAACAGGTGACCGTCGGCAAGCCGGTCCTGATGGGACGCAAGACCCATGAGTCGATCGGCCGTCCCCTGCCGGAACGCACCAACATCGTGGTTACCCGTGACCGGTCTTATCAGGCACCGGGGTGTATCGTGGTGCATTCCATCGAGAATGCGCTCAAGGCGGCGGGTGATCGCGAGGAGGTGATGGTGATCGGCGGCACGGATTTCTACCGGCAGCTGCTTCCGAAAGCCGATCGACTTTACCTGACGCGGGTGCATGCGGAATTCGAGGGCGATGCGCGGTTTCCGGAACTCGATGAACGTGAGTGGCGGGAGGTCGAACGAACGGACTGCGCTCCGGACGAGAACAATAACTGGCCCTACAGTTTCATTCGGCTGGAGCGCGTCACCCGGTACGATCAGGTCTAGCCGACCCGGGTTTTTGCCAACCCCGACAGGGGAGGTCGATGCGTTCGGGTTGGGTGTCGATGCGCAGGGCGGTGAGCTGGCCGCCCCATAAACATCCGGAGTCCGTCGGGAAGATGCCGGGAACATTCGTCGTGCGCAGGGAAGACCAGTGTCCGAAGATGATGTTCATCCCTGCGCTGGCGCGCCCGGGTATTTCATACCAGGGATAATAATCCTCGGGCTGGGTGCCGGGCGGACCCGAGCTTTTCAGTTCCAGTCGCCCGTTGCGGTCGCAGAAGCGCATGCGGGTAAAGCAGTTGACGATGAAGCGCAGACGGTCCCAGCCATCGAGTTCCCCTGACCATTGTCTGGGCTTGTTGCCGTACATGCGGGAGAGAAACGCCTCCAGCCCGTTCCCGCGCAGCACCGTCTCGACCTCGCCGGCGCAGCGTTGCGCCAGCTTCAGATCCCACTGCGGCGGCAGTCCGGCATGAATCATGAGGTATCCCAGCTCCCCGTCGTAATGCAGCAGGGGCTGGCGCCGCAGCCAGTCGATCAATGCTTCCCGGTCCGGCGCGGCGAGTATCGGTTCCAGGGTATCGTCATCGATATTGTCCGGGCGTATGCCGTGGGCCGCCGCCAGCAGGTGCAGATCGTGATTGCCGAGTACCATGACGGCGGCGGATCCGAGTCCCCGAACGAAACGCAGCGTTTCCAGTGACTTCGGTCCGCGGTTGACCAGATCCCCGACGAACCAGAGCCGGTCTCGTTGACGGTCGAATCGCAGGGTTGCGAGCAGCTCCAGCAACTCGTCATAGCAGCCCTGGATGTCGCCAATGGCATAGACGGCCATCTTTCGGTGAACGGCTAGTGAAGGGTGCGGGGTATGGCCAGGGTAAACGCCGGGATCTCGGCGTCGAACTGGTCGCCGTTGTCCGCGACCATCTGATAGGTGCCACGCATGCTGCCGACGGGCGTGGTGATCATGGCGCCGCTGGTGTACTGGAAGCCCTCCCCGGGATTGAGGTGGGGCTGTTCGCCGACCACACCTTCACCCTTGACTTCCTGTACGTTGCCATTGGCATCCGTGATGACCCAGTGCCGCGACAACAGCTGCGCGGCGATGATGCCTTCGTTGCGAATGGTGATGGTATAGGAAAAGACATAACGGTCGTTGTCAGGCTCCGATTGCCCTTCAATGTACCGGGTCTCGACTTCAACAGTAATGTTATGCAAGGTTTCGCTCTTCTTTCAGTGGGTGATTCAAGCAGAATTGACTAAAGGATACGCTTCCGTGATGGCGGTGACAAAAACCTGACTGACCGGTTCCGGAAAACTCGCTGGCTGGTATTTTCACCCACCGGGTGCGCTTTGTCATGCAGGATTAATGTCTGATTCAGGTCAAGATAAATTCTTTAAAAGTCTATATTATTATTATAGATTTCCTGAACAAACCAATGAGGAGAAGGATATGTACCTAAGGGATAAACAAAATGGCGATCTGGTTGAGGTGCTGGATATGACGGTCATGGTGGATCCATTCCGTGAAGAGTTACCGGGTCGCTATCATTCCGGGGAGGAACTCCAGGAGCCGACCGGATTCAGCAAGTCCACGCTGGTCTTTCCTTCCGGCGAAGCGCTCCCACGGTGCTGGGTGGACCCGAAATACAAGGAATCAAGCGTCTGAGTTACAAGAAGTTCATGGGCCAAAAGGTGCGGCCGAACCAAAGTCTGTCAAGAGGTCGCCGAAAGTGTGAGCTGGTTGGCGGAAATGAGGGGAGCATTCCGCCATTCTGAGTTCATGCCCCCTAAAAGGGGCGCTGAATTCAGGAGTGGCGGACATGATCAGAGGAAAAAGCCATCACCGCAGGCCCGACCCGCTCCTGTTGCTCACAATCGCTGTGATTCTCTGCTCAGCAATGACAACTGCTGCAACCGCTGGTGAATTATACAATTTCTTTCCGAAGTCCGTACTGGTATATCAAGCCAGGCCTCAGATTAGCGGGTTCACCGTTGCTAGCATGGGTAATAGCGGTATGGGGGTGACCGTTTCGCTGACACCCCCGAACAAACTTCCACAGGATTTCCTGGACGGCGGGGCATCGGCGCAGAACCAGGAAATGCTGTCAAACGTTTTCCTGTTTCTTCGATATCCCTGGTAGCCGTAATGCGGCGTAGTTGGCAAGGGCGGCGAACTCCCTGAGCCCAAGCATTTCGGCGCGCAGTGACGGGTCGATGCCCAGACTCCTGATGGCTTCTTCCTCGAGTATTCCCCGCAAGGCATTTCTGAGCGTCTTGCGCCTTTGTGCGAAGGCCTGCCGCACCAGCGTTTCCAGCACGGCTTCGTCGTCGATCGCAACCGGCAACGCCCGGTAGGGTTCCAGTCTAACGAAGGCTGACTCCACGCGCGGCGGTGGCTGGAAGGCCCCGGGGCCGATGGTAAACAGGCGGGTCACCCTGCACCGGTACTGCACCATCACGGAGAGGCGGCCATACTGGCGGCTGCCGGGTGCAGCAGCCAGCCGATCCACGACTTCCCTCTGCAGCATGAAGTGCATGTCACGGATGCAGCGCATTTGCGACAGAAGATGAAACAGCAATGGCGTGGAGATGTTATAGGGCAGGTTGCCGACGATACGCAGGGGTGCCGCCGTGTCGGTCAGATGGCAGAAATCAACCCGCAGGGCATCGGCGTTGTGAAGTGTCAGATCACCCGCCTCGCGGCATTGTTCACGCATGGGCTCGATCAGGTCACGATCGAGTTCGACAACCTGTAGCCGCCCGGCCGCCCGCAGCAGCGGTACGGTGATTGCGCCCTGACCCGGCCCGATCTCGACGATCGTATCGGATTCTCCCGGCCGGATCGCCGCCACGATACGCCCGATGACCGCTGGGTCATGCAGAAAGTGCTGGCCGAACCTTTTCCGTGGACGGTGAGTCAAGGGGTTATCCTGGTATTAGTTAAAATTAACAGTCGGTTAAAAGTGTTGAGTTGGATTTTATCCACGCATGACAACCAGTTAGACCCATGGTGGGTGCGATTACTACTCTCATCGATATTCGCATCGGTCTTTCTTCGAAGGAATCCTAAACGGACACTTCACTCCCTTGCTCCTCCCCCAAATCCCCCGCAATCAGCTGCATCTGCTCCAGTGCTGATTCCAGGTCCTCCACAATCTCCGCCGCAATCACGCCCGTTTCTGGCAGATTTTTGGAATCTTCCAGCGACTCATCCTTAAGCCAGAAAATATCCAGGCTCGCCTTGTCGCGGGCAACCAGCTCATCGTAGTCATACGCCTGCCAGCAGCCATCCGTATTTTACTCAGACCACGTCGCCTCGCGCTCAAATCGGCTGCTGCCCTTGGCTTTCTTACCCTTCTCTCCATTCAGCCCTTGGTAGCACGCCACAAACTCACCCAGATCTTTCCTCTGCAACGGACTTGTCTTCAGCGTGAAATGCTTATTCTTCCGCAAATCATGAATCCACAGCTGTTTGGTCCACGGCGTTTCACTGGCTTCTTTCTTGCCGAAGAACAGCACGTTCGCCTTCACGCCCTGCGCGTAAAAGAGCCCCGTGGGCAGGCGCAGCAGGGTGTGCACGTCGCACTAGTGCAGCAGTTTTCGGCGGATGGTCTCGCCCGCCTCTCCCTCGAAGAGCACTTGACGTCAGACGAACTCATTGCACTAGCTCTCTCTTCTCGTCATTCTTTCCGACACTATCTATTAGTGATCAACATCATCAAATATTGATCTTTGATCTACATGATATGGCCCCACATCACTGCCACTATAGTAATCATCATAGTCGGGCTCTTGGGGTAATTCAGAATGCAAATCCTCAATCGTACCTTGTATAGAGGATTGGGCATCATTTATGAGCTGAATAGCCGAACCATCGCTAGCCATCTCTTGGCTAAAATCGTTAAGAGCACTAACAAGCGGCTCGAAATAACTCTCCGGATCTTCCCCTGAGGGATAGTTGGACCTCCAACTATCGATATGCCACTCCAAATTTTCAACCACCTCCTTTTTAAATCTATTCATAAGAGCCTGCAACTCATCAGCTTTGAAAAGGGTTCTAACATCTGGTGCGAGGAAACCTGAATCTGGAACCTCAATTGCAAGGGTACCAATCTCCTCTCTAACCTCGATTCTTTTTTTCTCAGGAAGCAAACCTAACTCATTCAATCGAACTATCAGGTCAATATCGGCAATCGCATAGAAGTAAGATGCAACTTGTAGTGAATCAATTAGTGACTCGTTCCTCTCAATATATATCTCCAGAAATTCCTTGCTACATCGATACGCCAGGAACCTATATGCTTTTCCTTGATTCTCACGCCTTGACCGGCCGAAAGTTTCAAGCCTTTCTGAAAACAGCTCGAATCGTGAGCCGGGGATAACAACTTTCACTCCTTCCAACTCGACCTCCCCGCATGAAACTTCGCCAATAAGAGTCGAAACAGGAGTGCCCGACACATAAATATCCACAAGCTCAGGATCCTGAGATACCACTTGAGCGAAAGCATCTCTAATTGTTGGGTGCTTAAATCCCCAGTATTTACTTGAACCCTCTTGAACAAGGCTTAGCAATTAGCCGCCTAGTGCAACAAGAGCTTCGCGCACACCTGACTCAACACCGCCTAAGAGATTTATCGCCGCTTTCTCAATATTTGTAACATCTACCGGACTCGGCAACCGCCCACCCCGCACAAAAACCATTGCGATAGCGGATTTACTATTTGCATCTAATGTCTGAATAATCTCTGTTAGTAGCTCCATTGGGCGTTCGAAAAAGTTGTCGATTCCATGTGAACTTATGGTCAGCCCTGCAGTAAACAGTGGCTCACCGAGACGTCTCGCACTTTCCGGGCTAAATCGCTTGTGAGCAGCTGCAGCAGGTAGAAGAGACTTAATAGCCTTCCGAAAAGATGCTGGCTGCCCACCAAGTCGCACGTGGTTATACAAAATCTGCTCACGCTCATCACTGCTAAGGTCCTCCACCCTAATAACCACCTGAGATTCTTTTAGTAATGGGAATCCAATGCTTTAAATTCCCGCATCCTCCAATGATCACAGGATAAATCTCTCTATCCTCAAGAGTTGCTGGCAAGTGGCCAGCCCCGTGCAGTGCCTCACATGTATGTCTAATGAAAGTAATATCGCCCGCGCCCTCTACCAGGACCAAGCCCTTTGCGCCGCTAACCATACTGTCGGGAAGAACACCTAGTGATTCCGAGATAGTCTCCAATACATCATCTGTACCCGCTAGAACAACTGGCTGGTTGTCTTTTTTTTCGACAAATCGAAGACCGTCAATTGGCAACAATCCCGCCAATGCTGGAACGTGCGTTGTCACAACCACTTGGCAATTAGGTTTACCGCCCACATCGAGAAGAGCACGAATTAGCAATTCTTGATTGGTCGGGTGTTGCGATGTTTCTGGCTCCTCAATCGCGTAAATAACTGACGGGGCTTCTTCCGCCTCCATACGGCGCTCAGCTTCTGCACGAAAAAAATTCAGTAGTATTAAACGCCTAACACCACTTCCACGCTTATTAACCGGAATATCATCATCACCATCGAGACGAAAATCGAACGTCCACTTTGGAGGAGATTTAAATTGAGGCTTTAACTCAGACGCAAGCGTTGGGTCCATTTCATTTAGCTTCTCGATGGTCCTATTTGCCCTCTCGATTACCTTTTGCTGCACCTCTTGCTGAATTCTCTCTATATCGTCTGACAATTCTGCTTGTGCCAATTTAACCGCATTCTGAAGGGGGCTTTTTGCATGCGGATCCGAGTCCTTACTCTCTCTATCAGAACGAAATAATGCGAAAAGAGGTAGGGCTCTAAAAATCTTATCCTTTAGCTTTTTGGCGTCATCCGCAAAGCTATCAATTGGAAGCTCAACCACATCTTTCTGGAGGTCATCGCCAAAATGCCCCCAAATTCCGGTCCTCCATGCTGCGCATACGCGTTCGTCGGCAATAGCATCATTGTCTATGCCTAAATCCTGCCCGCGCGCCCGCAATTCGGCTATTTTCAGCAAATGCAAATCGGCGGCATTCTCATTGGAGGGATGATTCGCGATAACAAAAACAGCGGGCTTACCCGGTGAAGATTTCCTGAACTTTTTTCGTATCTCTAAATCCCCATCTGGGTTTAACAGATACTCATCTGCCAGATTAGTTGTGTTCGCATCATCTATTACTATTTCCGCTGGAAGCTCATCAAAAACACAGGTGAGAACAACATCGGCACCACCATTACCAATATTGAAGTCATCTTTTTCCAGTTTGACCTCACCCCCCTCAAAGAAAATATCTAAGGCCTCGAGAATTGACGATTTACCAGCATCATTCCTGCCCGTGATGGCTGTCATATCTGCATCAAAATGAATAGTTACGGGGTCTCGATATCCCCTAAACCCCTCTATTGTAAATGCCTTAAGCCTCATGCAGTGTGAACCTCCCCGTGGAACGGGCGGCGAGTCAGAACACGTGTGACACCTACGCCTATGCCTTCCAGCTCCTGCTTGAGTTTGCCAGTCAGATACGCTCAGTGCCACCGTCCGCCCTGCAATTTGAGCACCTTGGCCCCATTCGTGCTGGAGTTCCTGGAGTACCTGCAACGTGTGCGAGGCAATACGCCGCGCACGCGCAATGCGCGCCTGACGGCCATCAAGTCGTTCATGCATTTTGTTGAATATCGCGTTCCCAGCGGGCTCGAGCAGGTCAATCGGGTGCTCGCGATTCCCAACCAGAAGACTGACATGCGGCTGGTTGACCACCTCACTGCCGAGCAGTGCCAAGCGATCTTTGACAACCCGGCTCCACACACACGACTCGCCATACGTGATCGCGCCATGCTGCATGTCAGTGTCACCGCTGGATTGCGGGTATCGGAGCTGGTTGGTCTGCGTCTGGGTGATGTCTCGTTCGAGTCACGATACCTGAACCTCACGTGTACGGCAAAGGTCGTAAAGACCGGCTACTCACACTCTGGAGGACTGTCGCAAACTCGGTGCGTGCTTGGCTCACCGTGCGTGGCGAAGCGATGGCGCCTGAATTATTTCTCAATGCACGAGGCCAAGCAATGACACGTGCCAGCTTTGAGTATGTACTACGAAAACACGCGACCGAAGCAAGCCAGCGTTGTCCGTCACTACGAGACAAACGTATATCACCCCACGTATTGAGGCATACCTGCGCGCTTAATATCTTGCAGGCAACCGGTGACATCAGGAAAGTGGCGTTGTGGCTGGGTCACGAGAGCATCCAGACCACGGAAGACTATTTACGCGTTGATGTAACCCAGCGCATCGGAATCCTTCACGCTGCAACACCACCCCAGCTTCGTCCGGGTAAGTTCCGGCCTCCCGACCAGTTGATTGCCTCGCTTAGAGGCTGAATAATATGCGAAGTGCGTTTCCTGGTCTGTCGTTGCCAACAATGCGGGATGTCATGTCATCGGTCACCTGGATCTTCTCGTACTTCGCATATTCTTTGACTTTGCATATCCGCGATGCTTGCAGCTAAACGCCACCAGGTGTTCGGCATGGCAACTGTCACAGCGAACGCGCAAGAAACCGTGCTCGAGGCGCCCACATTTGAGGTAATCCTCGAACTCCTGCTCAACATACCCGGGCAAGGCCGTGCCCTGTGCCGCCAAGTGGGCCTTGAACGCGTCAATTGCCGTGCAAGGATAGCAGTAAACTTTCGCTGGACCACCACACCGTGCGCCGTTTTCACTGATTTTACTTTGCCTGTGGCCGGCCATCCCAGACGCGGACTGTCCGGTCAAGCCCACAGGATGCGAGCAAGTGGCCATCCGGGCTGATGGCTAATCCGTGACAGGCGCTGAAGTGTCCGCGAAGCGTCAGGATCTCCTGGCCGCTCGTACGGTCCCAGACTTTGACGGTGCCGTCCTGACTCGCTGAAAAAACACGTTCGCCATCCCGACTGAACGCGACTCCGGTGACCCCGCTCGTGTGACCCTTGAGGGTGGCCATGCGATTACCGCCCGGTATGCTCCAAACGGTCACCTCGCTGCGCAGTTTGTGCGCGCGTGAGAACACGGCCGAGCTGCCGCTGGCCGTAGCGAGGGCGGCGCCGTCCGGCGCGAACGCGACGTCCCACACCGGCTCCTCATGCTCGAGAATGCAGAGTACGTCACCGGTGGCTTGCTCCCAGACGCGCGCCGTCCTGTCCTTGCCACCCGAGGCGATGAGCCTGTCATCGGGGCTGAACGCGACAGCCATGAGTTGATCGGTGTGACCCTCCAGCCGCTTCCCACGGTAGTATTGATCTGCACTGAACTCGTCGCGATCGACCACAACGACTGCGTTGCTAGAGGCCGAGGCCAGGTAACGCCCGCAACTGCTGAACGCGACTGCACGGTTGTGCGCACAGCTCACCTTCGACGGGTGGTCGTCTGTTTCGAGATCCCAGAGCACAAGTGCATAGTCTGCGTTGGCTTCGGCGAGGTAGCGCCCGTCAGGGCTGAATGCGACGTCCATGACCCATGTCAGAAACGACTGGATCACCCGGATCTGGTCGCCGGTTTTTGCGTCCCAAATTCGCACTTTGAGGTCGCCGCCGCCCGATGCGACCTGTCTCCCGTCGCTGGAAAACCCTACGCCGTATACCGGCCCCTGGTGGCCATGCAGCACCCGGCAAGCAGCACTGCGCCGTGGATCCCAGACTTTGAAAGCGCCGTCGTCATCCCTGGAAACCAGTCGTCTGCCACCGTCGAAATATGCGATCGATCTGACGGCCTTTCGATGACCGCGCAGCCGCGTCAGCTCAACGCCGTGCGATCATGCCCGCCGGTCGCGAGGCGGGAACGACAGGGACTGAATGCGATCGCAAGCACCTCGTCGTCGTGACCGACCAGCCGCTGAAGCGCCTGACCCCTAGATGTGTGCCAGATACGGACAATGCACTGCTCGGCCGGCACCGCCTCGCTGGCGCTACCATCCTTCACACGGTCATTGCAGGCCGCGGCGACGAGTTCGCTATCGGGACTGAATGCGACGTCCCCAACGGCCTTCGTGTCGGTCGAGAAGCGATGAACTTCCTCAAGGCCCGGCCAATTCCACAGGACGATGAACGCCCGCTGCGGATAGGTCTCTTGGCAGCTTCCGGCCAGCCAGCGCGCGTCAGGGGACAGCACGAACTTGTAGCGATACGCCTCGGGGATAGGGGTAGCTCCCTGCGGTGGCGCTGTGACACTCTCCTCACTGTGCACGAGGTCAATGCGGCGCTCACCACCGTCCGTGGTCGCCAGGAGAAGAACTGTTTCACTCTCGAACCGCATCGCGACGAGTTGCAAGGGGCTGCGCTCCGCACACCAAACGCGCTTACTGCTCCCCGTGTCCCACACGCTCAGCGTCCATTTCCAGCTCTCGGCTTCGCGGATCGAGTCGATCGCCGCCAGAAACCGACCGTTCGGACTGAGAGCGAGTGCGCGTGGACTGCCGGGTACGCCCGAGACCGAAAGCACTTCTTCGCCCGAAGGCAGTGCCTGCACAAAAATGTCGTACTTCTCTTCGAGAAAGGATCCCCGATCCTTTGCCGCCACAGCCCAGACGCTACCGTCCATGCTCGCCGCGTCGACCGCATCGGTGGTCAGCGATCCTTTCGCTGAGAAGGCCCCGAACTCTCCCCCACACTGCCGAGCGAGGTGATGCCACTCCCAGTGGCGGAAGTCCGGATCGCACGATTCGAGGTTGTCCTGCGCCATTTCGAACTGATTCTCATCCAATAGGCGCTGAGCGAGAGTGATGTGATTGAAGTATGTACTGCGCTTTTGCTTCTCGAAACGCTCTCGCTCCCGCTCGCGCTCCTCGGCAGCGAATCGACTTTGCTCAACGAAGCCCGCTTCCGCATCCGTCAGCGTGTCGCCGAACTCTTCCAGCCAGCGCTGTCCCTGCACCAACCGCGCACCCTGCAGCAACACGCTCGGATCGTCGGGCAAACGTTCGCTCTCGGCCATAGCGAGATGCAGGCGGCGGCGCCACTGGAGAAAATCAATACAGTCCTCGAGCCACGAGGCCAGCCAGTTCCATACGCGGAAGAGAGACTCATGAGCCACCTCGACGACGCGCTCCGCTCCGCCACCCCGCGAGATCAGTAACCGCGAGTTGACTAGCCTCTCGAGCATCGGTTCGGCGGCATCGGGCAGCTCGTCCCAGTGAGCCTCACGACGTACCAGGCGATTGTTCTCCTCGACGCTCACGAGACGGATAAAGGCACGACGGAGCGCACGGATCTCCTCGGATTTGCCCGTAAGCTCGTCGCAACCCAGAGCGTCCCCTGCGACATTCTCCACAGCGCCCTGGACGCCGCCTATCTTTTCATAGGCCTCCATTGTCAGCCGTTCTCCCGAGCGGCACTCCTCGTAAAGCCTCTTAAGCGTGAAGGCCAGCAACGGCAATGCATCCTTCGTCCCTGCATCACGAATCAGCGCGTCGACAAGGCCGGCCTCCGGCTCCTTCAGGCCGGCACGCCGCGAGGGTACCTCAATGACCTCGGCAAACCGATTGACGGGGAGCGGATTGACGAGAAAGTCCTCGAACTCGACGCCCTGAAGTCCGTCGAGCAACTGAAAAGTCGCGAGGAAGTCCGAGCGAAGCGTG
>Ga0210085_1000654_pt1 | contig 14292 bp, 12 predicted proteins | sample China_Galinas_PW_5_FD_184866 | JGI IMG/M metagenome (GOLD analysis project Ga0210085, IMG submission 184866) | Wetland microbial communities from San Francisco Bay, California, USA, that impact long-term carbon sequestration - China_Galinas_PWC_D1... | ecosystem: Environmental > Aquatic > Marine... | reverse complement strand
GTTGTTCGCGAACGAGTCCGAGGCCAAGGGCATGGCGGACACGGACGAGCTGGATGCCGCAGTCGACTTCCTGAAGCGGAACGCCAAGCAGTTCGCCGTCACGCGCGGGCCGAAAGGCGCCCTTGTCTACGACGGCCGTGAGCTGATCGAGATCGATCCGGTGACAGTGGACGCGGTGGATACCGTAGGCGCCGGCGACATGTTCGCGGGTGCCTTCCTCTACGGGGTGACGCAGGGCTGGGACTACAGGCGCGCCGGTGATCTGGCCGCGGCAGGCGCAGCGAAGCTCGTCACCAGCCTGGGACCACGCATCAGCGCCGAGCAGACCCAAGCGGTCTTGCGGTCGTTTCAGGCATAGCCTCGGCTGGTGGGACCGCTTTGAGACTGTGAGAGTGTTTCCACGTAGGTCGGGTTAGCGTAGCGTAACCCGACGATACATGCCTTCTGAGGTTGTGCTGACATGCCCGTCTACGAGTTCTACTGCCCAGACTGCCATACGGTGTACAACTTCTTCTCCCCGCGGGTCGATACCAAGACACAGCCCGCCTGCCCGCGGTGCGCCCGTCCCGAGCTGGAGCGTCAGGCCTCCCTCTTCGCCATCTCCAAGGGACGCACGGAGAGCGAGGCCGACGAAGGGCTCCCCCCCGGGATGGACGAGGAGAAGATGATGCGCGCCTTTGCCTCCATGGCCGACGAGCTCGAGAACGTTGACGAGGAGGATCCCAAGCAGGCCGCGCGCATGATGCGACGCATGTTCGACGCGACGGGCATGAAGCTGGGTGACGGCATGGCCGAGGCCATCCGGCGGATGGAGGCGGGGGAGGACCCGGACGCGATCGAGGCCGAGATGGGGGACATCCTGGACCAGGAAGACCCCTTTGGGGGGGCGTCGGTCAACGGCCGCCTGCCGAATCTCAAGGAGCTGCGGCGCGGACTTCTGCCACCCAAGCGGGACGAGACATGGTATCCCCTCACCGCCGGCCCCGTCCCTGCCGGCCAGGAATGAAAGTGGGAACCGCCAAGGCGCCAAGTCCGCGACGCCAAGACCCGCCAAGCCTATCAACCCCACGCCTGACGGAGGCACCATGCAACCACAACAGATTGACCAGGTAATCCGGAAGCTGGAAGCTCTGCCGCCGGAGCGGGTGACGGAGGTGGAGGATTTTATCGACTTTCTCAGCCAGCGTGACAACGAGCACAAACTGGCACGAGCGGCCATGGCTGCCACGGAGCCGACGTTAAATGCCATCTGGGACAATACGGACGATGCCGAGTACGACAACCTATAACTTCGGCGACATTGTCCTGATTACCTTCCCGTTCACCAATCAGGTCGGCAGCAAGAAGCGCCCAGCGGTGGTGGTCAGTTCGGACACCTACTACCGGAAACGCCAGGATGTGATTCTGATGGCGGTTACCAGCCAAGTGCACCGACCGCCAAGCTTCGGAGAAGCTCTCATTCAAGACTGGCAGGGGGCAGGGCTACTCAAACCGTCGGCCATCAAGCCGGTGGTCTTCACCGCGGAGAAACGCATTGTCCTCAAGCGGCTGGGGCAGCTAAAGGACACGGATCAGCAAGCGGTCAGAGAGGTTATCGGCAGGATTATTGGCTGAACTAGGCGGCCTGCGCTGCGCCATTGCGGGGGCGCACCGCCGCTACACACGGATGATCAACGTTCGCTATGGACGGCGGGGCACCTCTGGCAGGAGCGATTCCACTCCTTTGTGATGGACGAGCGCTGCTTGGAGGCAGCGGCTCGATAGGTCGAGCACAATCCAGCGAGAGCAGGGCTGTGCCATTCAGTCGCCGATTGGCCATGGTCCAGCGCCCCCGCTCACCTGCGTGGCGAAGACGACGCGCTGGTTCGAGTCCGACCGTTACTCGACCTTGTTCCCGACTGGCTACAGTACTTGGAGGGAACCGATGCCGATACCCTGCATGAACAACTCGACTTGCATGCGCGCACCGGACGTCCATTGGGCAGCGACGCTTTCGTCGATGATCTTGAGGCGCGCCTGGGGCGCGTCTTGCGCCCAAAGCAGCCGGGTCCCCAGCCAGAGCATCGGGATGCCTCCACTCCCGATATGTTCTCTCGCCAACGACGGCGTTGAGTATACTGTCGCCGGAACTCTGAACTCTGCTCTGGGACTCTGTCCCGGAACTCGGAACCAGAAGACTCCCAAGAAAGGGGATAACTAAGACGTGGCTTTCTGAATCAGCCGGTTAGATGGCGGAGAGGGAGGGATTCGAACCCTCGATACGCTATTAACGTATACACGCTTTCCAGGCGTGCTCCTTAAGCCACTCGGACACCTCTCCGAAATGGTCAGACTCCGACCTTACCCGGGCAAAATCATGCCCAACGCCGGATGCGGTGCTTACGCGACCAGGCGGGCAAAGTAGAATATACGAAGAGCTAGGGGCGCGCAAATGAGTGCGCTAGCCTGAGACCCCGGAAGGGATCGCTAGGTTGTTGTTTCTAATACTTATCGTTTCCCAGACGCGGGCGCGGGGACGAGGTGATCCGGCAAGACCGGCTGCTTCTCGTCCCAAACCCAGGCAATCGGAGTCGACGTGGACCTATTCTCGCGCCCACGAGCAACCAGATGACGCGTAACAAGCCCGCACCGGTTGCCCTGGCAGATGCCGAAGATCCGCACCATTTCTATGAGCTCGCGGTGCAGTGTGCAGAGGCCGAGGTCGACTTCATCGACAAGAACTTCCGCCTGCTGCGCGGCCGCACCGCCTTGGTCCTGCGGGAAGACTTCTGCGGCACGGCGGCGGTCTGCTGCGAATGGGTCCGCAGGCGCAAACGGAACCGGGGATTCGGGGTCGATATCGATGGGGATATACTCTCCTGGGGGCGCCGGAACAACGTCTCCCGGCTGCCGCCGGAGGCGGCGCGGCGCCTGAGTCTGATCGAGGGGGATGTGCTCAGCGTTGAAGCCCCGCCACCCGATGCAGTCGCGGCCCTGAACTTCAGCTATTGGCTCATCAAGGACCGCCCGACCCTCAAGCGTTATTTCCGGCGGGTCCGGGAATCCCTAAAGGACGACGGTGTGTTCTTTCTGGACGCCTACGGGGGCTACGACTCCCACCGGGTCATCTCGGAGGAACGCAGCGTCTGGCACAACGGCCAAGCCTTCACCTATGTCTGGGAGCAGGAGCAGTTCGACCCGATCAGCCATCGGATGGTCTGCCACATCCACTTTCGGTTTCCGGACGGGTCCAGCCTCGAGCGCGCCTTCAGCTACGACTGGCGGCTGTGGACGCTACCTGAGATCCGGGAGCTCCTGCTGGAGGCCGGATTCCGTCGGGTGATCTCCTACTGGCAGGGATGGACCGCCGAGGGCACCCCCGATGGCCACTTTCGACCGGCCGAGAGAGGGCAGCCGGACGCCGGGTGGATCTGCTACCTCACGGCGGAGAAGTGAGTTCAGCCGGCGGTTGAGCCTGCCGCGGCCGAAGAGTTACTCCCTGCACAGGCTCCGACAGGCAGGCAGGGACACAAGGACCGTTCCTTGCCGTCCCTTGCATCCACGGGCCAAACTCTTAGACAGGGCCGTCCGAAGGGTTCAGAATCCTCGGCGTTTCCGCCAACTCACCACAATATCGGAGCTATGGCGCAGTACATTTGCACGATGAATCGGGTCGGCAAGGTCGTGCCCCCCAAGCGGATGATCCTCCGCGATATTTCCCTGTCGTTCTTTCCCGGCGCCAAGATCGGGGTGCTCGGCCTAAACGGCTCGGGCAAATCCACATTGCTCCGCATCATGGCGGGCGCGGATACCGATATCGAGGGTGAGGCCCGCCCACAACCTGGCATCAAGATTGGCTTCCTCTCCCAGGAGCCACAGCTCGACGCGTCCAAGGACGTTCGCGGCAATGTGGAGGAGGCCGTCGCCCACATCAAGGCGGCCCTCGCCCGTCTCGACGAGGTCTACGCGGCCTACGCGGATCCGGGCGCGGACTTGGACGTCTTGGCCAAAGAGCAGGCCGAGCTGGAGAACCTGATCCAGGCCACCGACGGTCACAACCTGGACCGGACGCTGGACCTGGCCGCGGACGCCCTGCGCCTCCCCCCCTGGGATGCCAATGTCACCACCCTCTCGGGGGGCGAGCGCCGCCGCGTCGCCCTGTGCCGCTTGCTGCTCTCGAAGCCGGACATGCTGCTGCTGGACGAGCCCACCAACCATCTGGACGCGGAGTCCGTTGCCTGGCTGGAGCACTTCCTGCGGGACTATTCGGGGACGGTCGTCGCGGTCACTCACGACCGCTATTTCCTGGACAACGTGGCAGGCTGGATCCTGGAGCTCGACCGGGGGCACGGTATCCCCTGGGAGGGCAACTATTCCTCCTGGCTGGATCAAAAGGAGAAGCGCCTGGAGCTCGAGCAGAAACAGGAGGCCGGGCGCATCAAGGCCATGAAGCACGAGCTGCAATGGGTCCGCTCGAACCCCAAGGGCCGCCACGCCAAGAGCAAGGCTCGCCTGGCCCGCTTCGAGGAGCTGCAGTCTCAGGAATTCCAGGCCCGCAACGAGACCAACGAGATCTACGTCCCGCCCGGACCCCGTCTCGGTGATCTGGTCATCGAGACGACCGGCCTGAGAAAGGCCTACGGCGATCGCCTCCTGTTCGACGGCCTCTCATTCAACCTTCCGAAGGGCGGTATCGTGGGCGTAATCGGCCCGAACGGGGCCGGCAAGACAACCCTCTTTCGTCTGATCACCGGAGCCGAGCAGCCGGATGCCGGGGAGCTGCGCATCGGCGAGACCGTTGAGATCGCCCACGTCGACCAGAGCCGTGATGCCCTGGACGGATCCAAGACGGTCTGGGAGGAGATCTCGGACGGGCTCGACAACATCGTTGTCGGCCGTTACGAGATGCCGTCCAGGGCCTATGTGAGCCGCTTCAACTTCAAGGGCGCCGACCAACAGAAACGGATCGGCGACCTCTCCGGCGGGGAGCGCAACCGGGTGCACCTCGCGAAGCTCCTGAAGCGCGGCGGTAATCTCCTGCTGCTGGACGAGCCCACCAATGACCTGGACGTGGAGACCCTGCGCGCGCTGGAGGAGGCGATTCTGGCCTTCCCCGGCTGCGTCCTGGTGATCTCCCACGACCGCTGGTTTCTGGATCGGATCGCCACCCACATGCTGGCCTTCGAAGGGGAGTCGCAGGTGACCTGGTTCGAGGGCAATTACGGGGACTACGAGGCGGATCGCCATCGGCGCCTTGGCGAGGCGGCCGACCAGCCCCACCGTATCAGGTACCGTCCCCTGGCGGGCTAGCGCCCCGGGGATAGACCCACCCGCCCCGGAGCATGCGAGCACTGGAGCAACGGACTCTCGGCAAGGCCGCCAGGCCATGGCCGGGCGGCGTCCAGGAAACCGTCCGCCGGGCGCGGATCGTAATCCTCGCCTGCGCATTGCTGGCCCTCGGGCTCCTCGGGTGGAGTACCTGGGATCATGCCCACACCGCCTTCGAGCTTCAACGGGCGTTGGGCGTCCAGGTTGCGCAAACCGCCGAAGACCGGCTGATGAACGCAGCGCGCGACATGCGTGGCCGGCTGTCCACCTTCATCCATCAAGAGACTGAGCTCCTTGACAGCGTCGCCGCGCATCCGAGCTCGAGCGAGCTGCGCGAGAGTCTGTGGTCGCTGCTGCAGCTGGTGCTACCGAGGGTCGGCTCGGCGCTGGTTCTCGACGCAAACGGCATCCGTTCCGCGCCCTTGGGCGAGCCCCTGGGACAGGACCGCGAGATCTTTCTGCGCGAGTACGCGCGGGATCGAGAAGGGCCGTTTCAGGTCAGGGGCCGAGGCTCCTCCATCGTCTTGAGCCTTGCGGCCTCTTGGCGGAGAGACGGGCAGAAGGCTGGCGCTATCCTCATCGACGTCAGCTGCGCCAAGCTCTGCGGCGCGATCGAGCGAACTGTTCCGGAAGGGCACCACTTGCGCATCCGTCCGGCAGCACTTGGGCGGCCAGACCGCGCCGCAAGGGAGGGACCGAGTCAGCCCGCGGCTGACGACGGCATACTGCTCGCGCGCGTTCCGTTGGACAGGACCGGCTGGGTTCTGGAAGACCGGCTCCGATCGGGGTACTTCGCGCGCATCATCTACCAGCGGATCGCGTTGGCGATCGGGTTAGGCGCAGTCTTCCTGGCTGCGGCACTGGCAATGTCGCGCTCGGCCGCCGGCAGGGGCCGGGCCGAGCCGCAAGAGCACGAGGACCCCCGTGAGACGGAGACCCAAGAGCAGTTACGGACTGTTATGAGCGCCACGATGGACGGCATGATTGTGACGGATCTGGAGGGACGCATCCGACTATTCAATCCCGCCGCAGAGATGATGTTTGGTCGTCTCACTGAGGACGTCCTGAATGCCAGCGCAGAGAAGCTCTTGCCGGATCTCTTCGCCGATGGATCCGGCGCCCCCCTCCTCGGCCAGGAGATGGACACGCGGGCCCCGATTGCCCGGGAAACCGTCGGTGTGCGAAAAGGCGGCAAGGATTTCCCGGTTCGGGTTTGGCTGCATGCCGTGCGCTTTGGCGGAGAACCCAGGCTGTTGATCGTCGTTCAGGACCTGACGGAGCACCTGCGCAACGAAGAGCAGCTGGCCTTTCTGGAGCAGCGGGACGTGCTGACGGGGCTCCTCAACCGAAAGGAGTTCGAGCAACGGCTGTCCGCAATGCTATCGGATGCCAACGACCAACCCGGCGCGCACCACGTGCTCTGTCATATCGACGTGGATCAGTTCAAGCTCATTAACGACACTTGCGGGTATCAGGCGGGTGACGAGCTTCTCAGGCAGCTTGCGATCCTTATCGAGGCCCGACTGGAGGAGGCCGAGCTAATCGCACGCCTTGGAGGGGATGAGTTCGCTGCCCTGCTCCTGAATCGAACCGCCGAGCAGGGACTCGAGATCTGCGAGGGATTCCGACAGACGGTGCGTGCCTTCCTGTTCACCTGGCACGACCGGTCATTCGACGTGGCCGTGAGCACAGGCCTGGTTCAGTTCACGCTCCAGAGCGACAGCCCCTCGAGCATTGTCAGCAAGGCGGACGTGGCTTGTCAGATGGCAAAGACCCGCGGCCGGGATCGCGTGCACGTCTACAGCCAGGCAGACGTGGACCTCGTTCGGCACCACGGCGACATGCGCCTGGTCTCGACCATTTCCCAGGCCCTGAGCGAAGGCCGCTTCCGGCTGTACGCACAGCCCATCTCCCCGGTGGCGCCCGGGGGTGGCAAGAGTCGGCACTTCGAGGTGCTGGTCCGTATGGTCGATGGGAGCGGAGAGCAATTGATCCCCGGCCGCTTCATTCCGGCGGCCGAACGTTACATCCTCATGCCGTCGGTGGACCGCTGGATCATCAATCGACTGTTCAGCCTCCAGGCGGAGAACCTGCGCGCCTGGCACGAGTCTGCGCCCAAGGGCTTCCTGTTTGCCGTCAACCTCTCAGGAACCTCCATCACCGACGAGGGCTTCTTGCGCTACCTAAAGCGCCAATTCATCGATTGGCGCGTTCCCCACGATGCCATCTGCTTCGAGATCACAGAGACCGCGGCGATCCGAAACCTTGCGAGCGCCAGGGCCTTCATGCAGGAGCTGAGCGCCCTGGGCTGCACCTTCGCCCTGGACGACTTCGGGACCGGACTCTCGTCTTATGGGTACCTCAAGGAGCTGCCGGTGGACTACCTCAAGATCGACGGCACCTTTGTGCGGGGCATGGCGGAAGATCCTGTGAGCTACGCCCTCGTGGAATCGATCAACCAGATCGGCCATGTTCTTGGCCTGCAGACCATCGCCGAGTGGGCGGAAGACAAGAACATCCTCAACCAGCTGCGGGCGCTGAACGTGGATTACGCTCAGGGGTTCGGGATCGGACAGGCAATCCCCGTCTGCGATTTCACCATTGCCCACGCCACTGAGCCGCTTGCGCGGGCAGACCAATCGGATGATCCCCTTCGAGACACTCAGCGAACGCATCGGAGCCTTGCTCGACCGGCTTGATGCCCTCCTCCCGGCGGCAGCGACTTACATTCTCTGGGGTAGCGCTGACGCCATGACCGTTAGCCTGAGCCAGAGGTTCCTTGGGGGAGGGGCGGCAGACGCCCCGGACACGTCACACCAGCGGGGCCCGGAGAAGCGCCAAGGCCTTCATTATCCATCAGGCAGTACAGTCTCTGTCCGCCTTACGCGATCCGATCCAGCGGCCAGCCCGGACTGTGGTGGAGTAGACGGCGCACCCCTTCCGTGTCAACCGGCGGGGAGAACCAATAACCCTGCACTTCGGGGCAATTCAGCTCTTGCAGGCGCTGGAGCTGGTCGGGTGTTTCCACCCCTTCGGCGATTACGTTCATGCCCAGCAGCCTTCCCAGCATGATGATCATCTGGACGATCGCGGCAGAATCCGGCGAGCTATTGAGATCCTTGACAAACGAACGGTCTATTTTCAGGGAGTCGTATTCGAACTTGCTGAGATAGCTGAGGGAGGAGTAGCCCGTCCCGAAATCATCGATATGCAGGCTCACCCCCAGGCGGCGCAGCCCCTCCAGCTTCGCCTTCGCGTCCTGTGCGTGATCCAGGAGCACGCTCTCCGTGATCTCGATGCACAGCTGGCAAGGTTTGAAATCGGCAGCGTCCATGAGCTCCGCAAGACGGGAGATGAAATCGGCTTGCGCGAACAGCTTGCCGGAGACGTTGACGCTGACCGAAAGCGAATGGTCAAACTTGCGCTGCCGCTCCCACTGGCGGGCACGGGCACAAACCTCCCGGATGCTCCACCACCCCATCGGCACGATCAGGCCGATCTCCTCGGCGCAAGGGATGAACTCCCCTGGCAGGATCAACCCCCGCGTTGGGTGGTGCCAACGCATCAGGGCTTCAAACCCCACCACTCTGGCCTCCGTGAGGGAGATGATCGGCTGGTAGAACATGGTCAGCTCGCCGCGGTCCATGGCCCGGCGCAGATCACCCTCCAGCTCAACTACCTCCACGACCCGTCGATACATCATCGAGTCAAACACCGCGTAGCGGGATTTTCCCTCTGCCTTCGCCCGGTACATCGCGATATCCGCGTCACGCAAGATCTCTTCGGGCGAGCGATAGGCGGTGGTCCCCACGGCGATCCCTATACTGACGGAGATGAAGATCTCCTCTCCCCCTGCAACGTACGGCTCTCGGGACAGATCGAGGATCCGATCGGCAACTTGTCTGACGTGCTGCTGGTCGCGAATGTTCGAGACGATGATGGCAAACTCGTCTCCCCCCAGGCGAGCAACCGTATCGCCTGGACGTAGCAGGCAGGAGAGGCGCTTTGAAAATGCAACCAGCAGCTCGTCGCCCACGCTATGCCCGAGACTGTCATTGACGTTCTTGAACCGGTCAAGGTCCAGGAACATGACAGCAAATGGCACCCCCCCGCGGCGACGGAGCTGCTTCAGCGCCACGGCGAGTCGGTCACGAAGCAAGACCCTATTGGGAAGCCCCGTCAAGGCATCGTGCAACGCGTCGTTGAGGAGCTTTTCCTCTGCGTTCTTGCGCACAGAAACGTCGGTTAGGGACCCTGCCATGCGCAGTACGGCGCCGTCAGCGTCACGCACGGCAAGCCCACGGCTGAGCACCCAGACATACTCGCCGCCCTTGTGGCGAATACGATACTCGTGGACAAATTGATCACAGGAGCCGCTCAGATGCGCCTGCAGGGCTTGCTCAAAGCCCGGTATGTCGTCCGGATGGATTCGGGTGAACCAAGTATCCACGCTATCTGGCAACTCGGCGTCCGAATAGCCAAGGATGCCTTTCCAGCGAGGAGAGAAATAGACATCACCCGTGAGTAGATCCCAATCCCATACGCCGTCATTGGATCCGCGCACGGCGAGCGCATAACGCTCTTCGCTCTGCAGCAGCGCCTCCTCGTAACGCTGCCGTTCTATCGCGTAGCGAATAGACCTGACCAGCACCCCCGGATCCACCTGCCGTTTGATGAGATAGTCTTGGGCCCCTTCCCGGACGGCCCTGGCAGCAAGCTCCTCATCCGCCATATTGGTCATCACGATCACCGGGACCTGGGGAGCCTGTCCGTGGAACCGCTGGAACGTCTCGATGCCGGCGCTGTCGGGCAGACAGAGATCCAGCAAGGCGACATCGAGCTCGCCCGTGAGGGCTTGCTCTAGTCCCAATGTGAGCCTATCGACGTGATGAACTACGAAGCCGGGCGACAGCCCGCCGAGCATCTCACGAATCAGCGTCGCTTCGGCCAACTGATCTTCGATGTGGAGAAGCCTAATCTGACAACCCGCCCCTGGTGCAATCATTCTCTCTCGGCACGTTCGCTGCTGCGGACTGGCTTATCGCCGGGCATCGTAAAGTAGACGGTCGAACCCTCCCCGAGATCCGACTCCACCCAAATGCGACCCCCGTGGTGCTCGACGATGCTCCGACAAATGGTAAGTCCGATGCCGGTGCCTGGCAATTCCTGTGTTTGCGGCAAACGTTGAAAGGGCTCGAAAATACGCTCACGATCCGCCGGCCCGATGCCAAGTCCGTTGTCCTTGACCGCGAAAAGCCAGTCCTGCTGGCGCTGACTGACGGAAATTTGCACCTCCGGCGCCTCCACTCCGTGGTATTTCAGCGCATTTTCGATCAAGTTCTGGAAGAGGCGGATCACTTGCGTGCGATCAGCGAGCAGCACCGGCAAATCATCCCGTCGCAAGGTCCCGCCGGTTTCCTTGAAGGTCTTTTCGAGGTTTCCCGCCGCTTCGTCGATTGCGGCCCCGAAATCGACGGGCTGAAACGGGCGCCCCCCGGCGCCGACCCGAGCGTAGCTCAAGAGGTCATCAAGCATTTCCTGCAGCTTGCGTCCGTCATCCAGGATCTGGCTAAGAAATCGCCGATCGTCCTCCTCGAGCGCCCCTGAATGACGGTCGACCATGAGCTGCGCATAGCGCGTGATGCGGCCCATCGGCGCTTGCAGCTCATGCGCAACGGTGGAGGCAAAACGTTCCCGCTCAGTGCTCACCGCGGGGGTCTGTCCGGTCTCCAAGCCCTGGCGCTCTGCTCCCCCCTTTAGGTCCGAAATATCGTCGAGGAGCCCCTCGAGTACTACCTCTTGATCACCTTCCGAAGTCCACAAGTAGAGCCTGACCCAATAGTCCAGAGCGTCTCGGCGAATCAGCCTCGCCTCCAGCCCCTGCAGTCCCTCTTGGGACATGATTGCCTGCTGTATAGCGTCCTTGGCAATGGAGTCAGCGAAGAAGGCGGCCAGCAGGTTCCCGATCACCCTTGCCACGGGCATATCGAATAGTCGAGCTACCGCTGCGTTAGCGAACACGATTCTCCCTTCTCCACTCAGAGCGAAAACCCCGACAGGGAGCCGAGAGATAAACCCAGAGGCCCTTGTGTTACTTGACAGCCGACGATCGAGCTGACGCCGGACAGCTTCCGGCAGCTGCAGATAGCCCGGCCCGGTCTTGAGCAGATATTCGTCAGGCCGCTGCTCCGGGGTCCACCGAATGGCCGCCGGGTCATATTCGGCGGTGAAGAGAATGATCGCGCAGTGAGCGTGGGTGCGCCGAACCACCCGGGCAATGTCTATGCCCTCCCCCCAGCTCAGTCTCTTTTCGGTGATGGCGATATCGAACTGCTCCCGAGCCAACCCCTCGGCAAAGTCCGTCGAGGTCTCGACTTCCCTAACGCTGATTCCAGGCAGCTCGTTTGCCAACACCAGACGCGCAAGCTGACGCTCGGCCGGATTCTCGTCCACAATGAGAATTCGGTAAGCCTCGTAATTCATGGACCCCACCAGTCATATCGCTATATCGCCCCTCTGCCGCGATGCAGGCGACTTCCATGCCAATAAGGTCGGCACGCCGCCCTGCATCGAGCGCGCGAAGAACCTGGGGCTCGACGGCCTCACGCATTGGACCGCAGCAAGGGCCTGTGCGGCTGATGCGGCGTATCTTTTCGGTTTATCTCGCCAGAAAGCCAGATCTCGGAACGGGTCTGGATTGGCGATCTTCCCACCGCATCCGTATCGGCCCGGCCGTCATGAGGGCAGGCAGCCGCAACGGTATTCCGGGCGGATGTCGCGGCTGCACGACAGTGTACGCCGCCGCCGGAGGCCGCCTCTGGAACCGTTCAAAACGGCTTGCGGCCGTCGCGTTTGGGCATGGAGAAGTGCTACGACCGTCGCAGTGTATCCTCTCGGGAAGCTTTTTCTGTGGCGGTTGGCGTCGTGGCTCAGCTGAAAACCAACGGCCGTGGCGTCAGCGCCACCCCAGAGAACCAATATGGGACAAAGTCGGTCGCTGCCGCCATGGCCGTTTCCCTCACCCCGGCCCTCTCCCAGTGGGCGAGGGTGACAAGGAGCGCGCTACGCGCGACTTTCATCGTAAGACGGGGGGCCGGTACGGGTCGGCGGGACCCTCGGCGCCACGGAGGCCGCCGTGGAGCCTGCATGGAAAGTATTTACGGCGTGTCTCGACGGCCCGTACCCGTCCCCTCGCGCACAGCTGAGGGATAGCGCTAATCGCCTCGAGGGAAGCCGGAACGATGCATCCTACTTCGAGACCTACAACCCCAGGGACCCGGCGCTGGTGGACGAGCTCATCGACTTCCTCCGCAGTCCGCAGAGGTTCAGCAGCCTGGTGAGCATCATCCCCGAGGGCGCGCGCTTGGCCCGCTCGCCTACTCAGAGGAAGAAGGCGAGGTCTTTCTCGGTCGCACCGTTACGCAGCAACGGAGAATCACGGCGCACAGGTCGTCACGGCCTAACCTGTTGGCCACCGTCCCTCTGAGCCTCGGGCAGAGTGGGCGGTACCGGAGCCCTGGCCTGGTCATCGCAAGGGTGCCAAGGCTCGAGATGCGGTTGACGAGTCGGATCGCCCAGAGACTGAGCGGCCTCCTCCATGTCAGCGCTGAGCGCTAGCTTCCAGGTGCCCTCGTAAGGATGCAAGGTCACCACAATCACCCGCTCCCTGCTTGGCTCATCGGGAGCCGCGAGTGTGCGGACGAGCACATAAGCCCGGTCCTTCTCGGGAATCGCCCCGAGCACCTTCAGATCGGTGAAATCCATCGACTGCTTCGGCATCCGGGCGGCCATGACTCGGGCCAGGTGACGCATGAAATCCACAGGAGTCGCTTTGCGCACCTGCGCCAGGGTGGCGCCATAACCGAAGGTGGCGCTAATCAGGGCCCGGCTGCCAGCCCTCGCCTGGGCATTAAACACCGGCATCAATATGGCCTTGAATCGGGCCAGCTCCTCCGGGTCCATGAAGTTCGCGTTGGCCGCAAATCCTTGCGCCTTGAGGGCCAGCAAGTAGGCCCGCGCCACATCCTCCGCAGCGGCCGCCTGGGGCTCTGGCGGCGGCGCGGCCTGTAGGGCACTGCAGAACAGGGCAAGGAGACAGAGAATAAGAGCATGGCGCATCATGGGCTGCTCCGGTCATGCCATCGGTGAGGTGACCTGCCGCATCTGCCCTCCTCGCGTCGTCATGCCCGGCAAGGCGGTGCGGACGGCGACCACAAGGGCACGGCCTCGGCCCGCATGATAGGCTTGAACCCAATTGGCCGCCAATCCTGCCCAAGCCCGCCGCCCCGTGATCCTGCTCGTTCTCGCCTCGACGTCCCCCTTTCGCAAGGTGCTTCTGGAGCGATTGGGGATCCCTTTCCGCACCGCGGCGGCGGATGTGGACGAGACCCAACGGGAGGGGGAGTCCCCCGCCGACCTCGTCGTGCGCCTTGCGGAAGCCAAGGCGCGGGCCGTCGCCGGCGACTACCCCGATGCCCTGATCATCGGCTCCGATCAGGTCGCTATCATCGACGATGCGGTCCTGGGCAAACCCGGCAGCCGGGAGCGGGCCATCGCGCAGCTTCAGCAGACATCGGGGAGGACGGTCCTCTTCTACACCGGACTCTGCCTGCTCAACGCCGCGAGCGGGGGGCTACAGCTGGCCTGCGAGCCCTTTCGGGTGCACTTCCGCGACCTGACGGAGGAGCAGATCGCCGGCTACATTGACCGCGAGCAGCCCTTCAACTGCGCCGGGAGCTTCAAATCAGAAGGGCTCGGGATTGCGCTCTTCGAGCGCTTGGAGGGAAAGGACCCGAATGCCCTCATCGGGCTGCCTCTGATCCGCCTGATCGGGATGCTCCAGGCGGAAGGGCTTGACGTGCTCACGGCGCCGCCCGCGAGCGGGGGGCTCAGCTGATGAGGTGCCGCGGCGCGTCTGAAAGGCTGTGATTGATGAGCATGCAGCCACCGGTCGGCATGGGGTGCCGACCTAGCGATCCGGGGGGG
>Ga0210085_1000653_pt1 | contig 14301 bp, 12 predicted proteins | sample China_Galinas_PW_5_FD_184866 | JGI IMG/M metagenome (GOLD analysis project Ga0210085, IMG submission 184866) | Wetland microbial communities from San Francisco Bay, California, USA, that impact long-term carbon sequestration - China_Galinas_PWC_D1... | ecosystem: Environmental > Aquatic > Marine... | reverse complement strand
TTTACCACACCAGGTTTTGATGCGGCTATTGTTAAAGAAAATTACCCTGATGCAATTCTATTCGACAAAGAATTAGAATCCTGGAAAATGCCGGAAAGGAAGGATGAGTCAGCAAAAAATAATGGTGCATACCCGAATCAAACAATTGTTTGGAAAAAACTTACATCCTTTCCCAAAACTACTTCAGGTGCAGAACCAATCGTATTGAATAATACGATATACTATGTGCCCAGCAGTTATGCTCCCCGATCAATAACATCGGATTTTTATAAATATGATATCCCTACAGATACCTGGATTCAACTGGCAAATATGCCGGCAGCAAAAGGAAATCTCGCTGTTGCTGAAGCATCGGGAAATATATACGCCATAGGCGGAGGATTTACAAAAACAAATTTTAAGTACACCCCTGAAACTGATACCTGGCAAACGCTGGATTCAATGCCAACTGCCCGGCAGCATATTGATTGCGGTGTAGTAGATAAAAAGATTTATGTAATTGGTGGGATAACCTCATTCAAAAACATCACAAAAAAGAATGAAGTTTATGATACAGAAACCAATACCTGGTCGGAAAAAGCTCCAATCCCATCGTTAAGAAATAATCCTGCAATTGTAACAAAGGATTCGCTAATTTATGTTATTGGAGGTGCCGGCTCTGAAAAGAGTATTTGGACCACAATTGCTACCGTTGAATGTTATAATACAAAAACGGATGAATGGAGCACCAAATCCGATATGCCCTTTGCATTATTTAAACCGGGCGCGGTTGTGGTAAATAATAAAATAGTTGTATTGGGTGGACAGGATGCAAGCGGGAAATCATTATCGTCCGTTTTAATTTACGATATAGAAAGTGATACCTGGGAAAAGACAACTCCTCTGCCAAAGATTAATTGTTTTGCCGGTTATGCCACTGTAGGCAATAAGATTTATGTTATAGGCGGAACCACAAGCGATCCGGACTGGACTTATTATTCAGATGTATACGAAGGTACCATAACAGATATCACAAACATGGAATAATTATGAAAACAAATATCTTAAAGATAAGTGTAATGCTTTTGTTCTGGTTTTGCGTGACAGGAATACAGGCACAAAGCACAAAAGAGTTTTCCGCTTTAAAGGGAAACTATTTAGGTCAACCTCCTCCGGGTGATGTTCCCGTGGTTTTTGCCCCCGGAATAATCTCTGTTGATAGTACAATTGAGCATGGTTCCCCAACTTTTTCTCCCGATGGCAATGAAGTATTCTGGCAGTCAAACTATCGCCAAAGTGGAAAAGAAACACAGATTTTTGGAATGACTATGTGCCGGGTTAACAACAAGTGGACGGTGCCTGAAATTTCTTTATATGATAGCGGACCGGTTTTTTCTCTGGATGGCAAACGACTCTATTTTCTTCCAATAGGAAAAAATAAAGGACAGGAAAATGGCCCTCATTTTGTAGAGAAAGGGGATAATGGCTGGAGTGAACCAATATGTATGGATCTTATCGCTCGTTTCCCCGAACTGAAATATGCACATGGTCTCTCGTTTACAAATAAGGGGACACTATATTTTTTCGGACACGCGGAAGGATTAGGGACCATGAACGATTTTGGTATTTATCGCTCAGAATTCATCAATGGAGACTATGCAAAACCGGAACTGCTTCCGTCGGGCATTAATGCTGCTGATGGCGTGCTTAACTGGACACCCTTCATTGCTCCCGATGAAAGTTATCTTTTGTTTTCTTCTAATCGACTCAATGCTCAGCAAGATCTTTTCATTTGTTTCAGACTACCTGATGGAACATGGACAGAAGCATATAATTTAGGCGAAGCAATTAATACCGATAGGGGTGAGCGATTTCCCTCTCTATCGCCGGATGGAAAATATCTGTTCTTCACACGCTGGGTCGCTCCGGGTAACGAGGATGTAATGTGGGTAAGTTCCGATATCATAAATAAGCTAAGAGAAAAAATCAAAAATGAAATAAAATGAAAAATGGAAAAGTTTTAAGAAATAATCAGTCACAACAATCCATGTAGCTTATAGCTGGTGAAATGCTGATATTAATTTTGTCCTACCGTTTTGGCTTAGCTATTCGGCTGTAAGTGTAAAATTCAGGTTTTGCTTAAATAATCAGTTATTTAATAAAATCAAGTATGTGTTATGAGCGCCCGCCCCGGTGGCTCCGTTATGCTCTATATACCAAATAACCTGAACCCGGCTTGAGCCTTCCAAATTAATCCTGTATTTTAATTATACCACAACATTACAGGAGCTTTATTTATGAAAGCAATTGTATATGAAAAATATGGTTCGCTGGATAATCTTAAATTAGAAGAAATTGAAAAGCCTTTGCCCTCAGAAGGTGAAGTGCTTGTTAAGGTCCGTGCGGCGTCTGTAAACGCGTTTGACTGGCACGTGATGAGAGCCGATCCGTTTATTATACGGCTGATGGGTTTTGGATTTTTGAAACCAAAAAATAAAATCCCCGGTGCTGACTTTGCGGGAGTGGTTGAAGCGGTCGGGGTAAATGCAAAACATTTTAAGCCTGGAGACGAAGTATTCGGTTGCGGACGCGGTAGTTTTGCCGGGTACCTGTGCATTAGTGAAAGCAAACTGGCAATTAAATCGAAAGAGCTCTCTTTCAGGGAAGCCGCCGCAATTCCTATGGCGGCACTTACTGCCCTGCAGGGACTCCGCGATTATGGACGCATTCAGAAAGGGGGAAAGGTTTTGATCGAAGGTGCGTCCGGCGGTGTCGGTACTTTCGCGGTGCAGATCGCCAAATCATTCGGCGCTGAAGTAACCGCGGTGTGCAGTACTTCAAAGGTGGAAACCGCCCGCGCAACCGGTGCCGACCATATAATTGACTACACAAAAGAAGATTTCACCAAAAGCAATCTTAAATATGACATAATTTATGCCGCAAACGGACATCATTCGATCTTCGATTACAAACGTGTATTAAACCCGAATGGAATCTGCGTAATGTCCGGGGGAGATGCATCCATATTTAAATTTTTCAAAGACATGATACTGGGACTCTGGATTTCGAAGACTACGGACAGGAAAATATTATCATTCATAGCGGATATAAACCAAAATGATCTGCTTTATTTAAATGAGCTTGTTGAAGCCGGCAAAGTAAAACCTGTTTTAGACAGAAAGTACACGTTGCCAGAATCCGCCGATGCTGTACGCTATCTTGAAGAAGGCCACGCGAAAGGAAAAGTAATAATAATGACGGAAGATGAAGAGAAAACATAACCCGTAGCCAACGCCACAGAGCTGAGTAAACTCATCGGATGTAAAGTACGAAATGACCGGCGAGCCTGATTTCAGAATGCCCGCTCCCGGTCTGGTAATGATTATGTTCTTTCTGAAATCACAACGAACTCTGTCCGGCGGAAAAACGGGTGATTCTGGATTCGGGATATCGCAGTTGTGGCAGAAGCGGACTAAATGACCGGTAAATCAACTGAGCTGATTTACACAGGCGAATGTAAACTTTCATATTAAAAAAAGGGTAATGTCCTAATTTCACTTAGAGAGTTGGTCAAATTAATTGTCATTCTGAATTTATTTCAGAATCCTATAAATAAATCGATCCTGAATCAAGTTCAGGATGACCTGATGTGAAATTAGGACATTACCAAAAAAAGAGGATAGAGATTAATACTATCAGCATATTAGGATGCGGATGGCTGGGACTTCCCCTGGCAGTAAATTTTATTAACAGGGGTTATAATGTTAAAGCTTCAACGACATCGGGAAATCGTCTGGCGGAATTATCGGCACAAAAAATAGAGCCTTACATTATCGAGCTTGAAAACCTGCCGGGTAATATTTCCGCTTTTCTTAAATCGGATACCCTGATAATTAACATCCCATCGAAGAACATAAATGGATTCAGAAACCTTGTAAAGGAAATAGAAAAGTCAGGGATAGAAAAAGTAATATTTGTCGGCTCCACTTCTATATATGAAGACAATAACAAAACCATTTATGAAGACGATGGTGAAGAATCTTCAACAAGTCCATTTTTTTCAATTGAGAACCTGCTACTGAATAGCGGAAAATTCAGAACCACTATACTTAGGTTTGGAGGATTAATTGGTTATAGCCGGAATCCGGGAAGGTTTTTTGCGAATGGAAGGCCGGTCGCGAACCCGGAAGCAAATATAAATATGATTCATCGCGATGATTGCATACAAATTATTGATCAGATCATCGAACAATCAGTATGGGGCGAAGTTTTTAATTGCTGTGCGGATACTCATCCAACAAAAAGGAAATTTTATACTTTGGCCGCAAAAAACATCGATGCCCAGGTACCTAACTTTGAAGAGTCCGCAGATAAAAAATATAAAATTATCAGCAACGAAAAAATTAAAAAATTTTTGAATTACGAATTTAAATACCCGGACTTAATGAAAATCAATTTCAGCTGAACGCGCCGGGATAGTTTCTCTCCGCGATATCGCTCCACTGCGAGATGCTTTTCTGGAATTTGCTGTATGAGTCGAAAATCTTTTTGCTCTTCGGATCTGAATTAATAATATCAGTAATAACTTCCTTCGTCATCCTTTTGAATACATCCAGAACTTCAGCGGGGAATTCCCTGAACTGAACGCCCTCCGATTTCATTTTAAAATAGTACTCGGTATTCTTCGCCTCGAACCCGGAAAGCATCATTACGTTTGAAGCGGCGGCAGCGGTTTTTATTACTTCCCTTAAATCATCGGGCAGTTCGTCGTAGGCATTTTTATTTATTAGTAATTCAAGCGGCGAGCCAGGCTCGTGCCATCCGGGGTAATAATAATATTTCGCTATTTTATTGAATCCCATAAGATAATCGTGGTAGGGGCCGACCCATTCAAGCGCGTCGATTACTCCTCTTTCCAGGTCGGTGTAAAGCTCGCCCGCCGGCGACAGAATAGATGAGGCGCCCGCTTTTGAAATTACCTTTCCGCCGAGACCGGGCATCCTGATTTTCAATCCCTTTATATCCTTAACAGAATTAATTTCTTTGTTGTACCACCCGCCCATCTGCGCGCCGGTATTTCCGCAGGGCATGGGCACAAGACCGTAAGGAGCGTACAATTCCTGCCATAGTTTTATTCCCTCGCCTTCGTAAAACCATGCATTCACTTCCTGTGCATTCATCCCGAAAGGAACACTCCCGAAAAACTGCGCAGCCGGGGATTTGCCCGCCCAGTAATATGCCGCCCCGTGGCCCATTTCAGCAACACCCTGCGAAACAGCATCAAAAGTTTCAAGCGCGGGCACAAGTTCGCCACCGCCGTAAACGTGTATTTTTAGTCTTCCGCCAGACATTTTGCCAACCCACTCTGCGAATTTATCAGCATACTCACCAAGCAAAGGGAAATGAGGAGGCCAGGTTGTGACCATTTTCCAGTCATAAGTTTTGCCGGTATTTACAGAAACATTTTTTCCTTTTTCATCTGTACTGCATCCTGCAAGAAATGTGGCACCGCTTCCGGCAGCTATGGCGGCAACAGATGCAGTTTTTAAGAACTCCCTTCTTTGAATTTTCTTCATTTTATCCTCATTAAGTTTGGCGATGATGCATAAATTATTCAAATATTCAGTTTATTAAAAATTAAAATTCAGATTTTTTCCATAATATTTCTTAAAAAAGTTAATTTTAGGTGTGAAATAAATTATATTTCATTTGGCGGGGGACTTCATTTTTTTAATTGGTCAGGTAAAAAATAAAAATTACTAAAAACATTTATAGAACTTGTCAAAATTAAAATCCAAAATAACACAAAGTAAGCATTACACTACAGTTGAGTTAAGACTTACCGATTTTTTTATAACTGTCGGTGGAATCGCTGCCTTCACCGTTATGTTTTTCAAAAATGTTTTTTTGCCTCCTTATGAATTTTCTGAGATAAGAAAACATATGGATGAGCTTGGAGTAAAAACTCTTCCGATTGTGGGTGTTACCGGGTTTATCATAGGTTTTGTGCTTGCTATGCAGAGCCAGCCGATTATGGCAAGATTTGGAGCGGAATCATTTTTACCAAGTATGGTTGCACTGTCAGTAACCAGGGAACTTGGTCCTGTGCTAACAGCACTTATTTTTGCAGGGCGGGTTAGTTCCGGTATTGGCGCTGAACTTGGATCAATGAGAGTTACAGAACAGATTGACGCAATGGAAGTTTCAGCAATAAATCCTTTTAAGTTTCTTGTAGTAACCAGGGTGCTGGCCTGTACATTTATTTTGCCGATGCTGACCGTATTTGTCGATTTTATCGCCATTTTCGGCGGGTATGTTGCAGTAGCGCTTTTACTGAATATGAATTTTCAACTATACGTAAATTCGCTACTTCCCTCACTTCTGTTTTCAGATGTACTGCCCGGGATCGCAAAAACATTTGTCTTCGGATTTATTGTCGGTATGGTAGGTTCGTACAAGGGCTATACTGCAGAGAATGGTACAGTTGGAGTTGGTAAAGCTTCTACCAGTTCGGTTGTAATGGCTTCACTTTTGATTCTGGTATTTGATACGATACTTGTAAAAATTACATTATTTTTCTGGCCTATATGATAGTAGAAATAAAAAATCTTTCCAAAGCATTTGATGATCACGTTGTGCTCGATGATGTTTCCTTAAAGATAAGAGAAGGGGAAAATTTTGTTGTATTCGGCAGGAGCGGAACAGGCAAAAGTGTACTCCTGAAATGTATTGTTGGGCTCCTGGTTCCGGATGCGGGTGAAATATTTGTTGACGGTAAAGATATATTATTGATGAAGGAAAAGGAATTAAATAAAATAAGAAAACAGATAGGGTTCCTGTTCCAGGGTTCTGCACTTTACGATTCAATGACAGTTAGAGAAAACCTGGAATTCCCGCTGATAAGGAATTTCGATTTTACAGCAGATGAAATAAATGAAAAAATAATAAAAGTTCTTGAAAAGGTTGACCTGATTGAGGCGATTGATAAAATGCCCGCCGAACTTTCAGGTGGAATGAAAAAAAGGATTGGACTTGCCAGAACAATTATTACTGAACCACAGTTAATTTTGTACGATGAGCCGACCACAGGTCTTGATCCGATTACAACAAAAGAAATCAGCCGCCTGATTGTAGATCTGCAGGAAGACTTAAATGTTACAGCAGTGGTAGTTACTCACGATTTAATTTGTGCACATATAATTGCTGACCACGCTGTTGTGTTGAAAGACGGCAAAATAAGATACGAAGGTGATTTAGATAAACTAACTGCTACCGATGATGAATTCCTTATCGATTTTTTCGACAGGGAATTTTTTGAAGAACAAAAAGGGAGTAAATAATGGCAAAGAACGCTGCCCCGGTAAGACTCGGGATATTTATTGTTTTAGGTTTTGTACTCTTTGCAGTTGGAATTTTTATGGTCGGGAAAAAAGGTGCAATCTTTGGAAGCAGTTTCAATGTTAGCGCTTATTTTTCTAATGTCCAGGGATTAAGAAACGGTGCGGTTGTGCGTTTAAATGGCATCGACGTCGGAAGTGTAAAATCGATTCAGATTGTTTCGGATACAACCGGGCGTGTCCAGGTTAAAATGTCACTTTCACAGGATATCCATAGATTTATCAGAACTGATACCAAAGCCTCAATAGAGACAGAAGGACTGGTCGGGAATAAAGTGGTCGTTTTGAAAATAGGAGGCAGCACCAGCGAAGAAGTAAGTGATGGCGGAATTATTCAGACAGAAGAACAACCAACTTTTACTGCAATTATTGCAGAGACACAGGGCGTAATAAAATACACAAAAGATATGACCAAAAGCCTGGCAGAAATAACCGAAAAAGTTAACAACGGTAAAGGTTCAATCGGTAAACTTCTGAACGATGACAGGTTGTACAGGAATGCTGCGGATCTTACAGAGCAGGCTAATGTTAGTTTAAAAGGAATCACCAAAGAATTAGAGAAAGTAACCGGTCTGTTTGATAAACTCGGGGTAGGCGTACAGGATGTGGTTAATAATGTTAACCATTCGATTGTCAGGCTTGATACAATAATGGCCGGTGTTCAGAGCGGTAAAGGCATGCTTGGTCAAATGCTTGTTGACGGAAGCAAATACGACTCAACATTCTCGGTTACTATGCAGAATATCCAGAGTACCTCAGAAGCTGCAAGACTGGCAGCTTCACGCCTCGCAGAAAACATGGAAGCTTTGAAACATAACTGGCTGTTCAAGAGTTATTTTGAAAACAGGGGCTACTGGGATAAAGCAGAGTATGAAAATGATATAAATAAAAGCCTGGATGAATTAAAACTGAAGATGAAAGAAATTAATGACAGAATTGAGGAACTAAAAAGTCTTCAGAGTGAAAAATAACAATTTTTTATATAGCCCTGATTTTATTTACTGTCATCCCGAACTAGACTCGGGAGCGGCTTTTTATATAGATTCTGAAATAAACCTGCCTGCTGGCAAAGGCAGGTTCAGAATGACAACCAGGTTATTGTTTGGAAATGATGAAATTAGGACACTACCAAATCTTCTTTTAATTTATTAAAAATTAACACCTTACGGCTGATTCATTCCTAAGATAAAAGACAGGATTATAACACCTGTTTTTACCTCTTTTGTTTCATTTTTTTTTGTAAATTGAACACTTGATTAATTTGAACCCCAAAACTCGTATTTAATATTTAATGGCTGCGACGAATAAAAAAGAAAAAAAGATAGTTATTCGCGGTGCGAGAGAGCACAATCTCAAAAACCTTACTTTCGAAATTCCGCGAAATAAGCTTGTTGTATTTACCGGCGTTAGTGGAAGCGGAAAATCATCTCTTGTTTTCGATACAATTTATGCCGAAGGACAGCGCAGGTATGTTGAAAGTCTTTCAGCATATGCGCGCCAATTCCTGGAAAGAATGAACAAGCCCGACGTTGATTATATCCAGGGAATAAGTCCCGCTGTGGCGATAGAACAAAAAACCGGCTCAAGAAATTCACGTTCCACTGTTGGAACGAGTACAGAAATTTATGATTACCTGCGCCTGCTTTTTGCAAGAGTTGGAAAAACAATTTGTTTCCAGTGTGGAAAAGAAGTTAAAAAAGATACAACTTCTTCTGTTTCTAACTGGCTGGAAGAACAGGAAGAGGGGGCAAAATTTTATCTTACCTTCCCGTTGCACGAACACAAAGGCAGAACTTTAAAAGAAGAGATTGAACTTATCAAAAAAAGAGGTTTCTTCAGGATCTATAACAATGGCAAAATGATTGATCTGAACGAAGTTAACTCTCTGCCTAAAAAGAAAAAAAGTGTAAGGGTTATTGTTGAACGTTTTAAAGTTGCTAAAGGAAAAGTAAGAGAAAAATTATCCGATTCAATCGAAGTAACTTTTAAAGAAGGTGAAAACAGGCTCGTTCTGATTAATGCTGATTCAGGTAAAGAAAAAGAATTTAACAAGTTTTATGAATGCTGCGGTATAAGGTATGAAGAACCCGAGCCGAGGTTTTTTTCATTCAATAATCCTTTTGGTGCATGCCCTGTCTGCCAGGGATTTAGCAAGACAGTTGGAATTGATATGAATCTTGTTGTTCCCAAACCCGAACTTACAATTTCGGAGGGAGCAATCGCGCCATTTCGTTCTGCAAAATACAGCACTCATTTGCGGGACCTTGTTCAAAATGCAAAGGCCTTTAATCTCCCGCTGAATATTCCGTTTCAGGATCTGACCAGTGAGCAGCTTACTCTTATCATGAAAGGTTTCGGGGATTATATCGGGATAGATAAGTTTTTTGAAAAACTGGAAAAAAAGACATACAAAATGCACGTGCGTGTGCTTTTGAGCAGGTACAGAGGTTATACTCTTTGTAAAGCCTGCAAAGGCACACGTTTAAGAAGAGAAGCCCTGCAGGTAATGGTTGGAGGGAAATCAATTTACGATGTTGTAAAACTGCCAATTGAACACTCCCTGGAATTCTTTAATAAACTGGAACTTTCAGATTATGATATGAAAGTCGGGGAAAGAGTGCTGAAGGAAATAATAAAGCGCCTGACTTTTCTCGACAACGTTGGGATTGGCTATTTGACGCTGGAGAGATTAAGCAGTACGCTTTCCGGAGGAGAAACGCAAAGAATAAATCTTGCAACTTCCCTGGGTTCTTCATTAGTAGGAACTTTATACGTTCTTGATGAACCGAGTATAGGTTTACATCCGAGAGATAATGCACGCCTGATAAATATTTTGAAAAACCTTCGCGATATCGGCAATACAGTACTGGTTGTAGAACACGATCCCGAAATGATGAAAGAAGCTGACATACTGATTGATATGGGACCAAAAGCGGGAATTGGTGGTGGTGAAATTATTGCAATGGGAAATTATGATGAAGTAATGAAAAATAAGAATTCACTCACCGGAAAATATTTGTCAGGAAAGAAAAAAATCCCTGTTCCTTCTGAAAGAGACAAAAGCAAATCGAAAGAAATTGTAATTACGGGAGCGAGCGAAAATAATTTAAAAAATATAGATGTTACAATCCCGCTGAACAAATTTGTAGTAATAACTGGTGTCAGTGGATCTGGTAAAAGCACTTTAATCCACGATGTACTTTATTCAGGATTATCAAAAAAATTGGGTGCAGCCATTTCTGAAGTTGGAAAAGTTATTGAGATTACCGGATCTGCCTATCTTGATAATGTAGAAATTGTTGATCAATCACCAATTGGAAAAACACCCCGTTCAAATCCCATAAGCTATATTAAAGCATACGAATTAATCCGCGAGTTGTTTGCATCAACTCACCAGGCACGGGCACGGGGATATAAGCCGGGATATTTTTCATTTAATGTTCCCGGCGGAAGATGTGAGACCTGTTCCGGTGATGGATTTATAAAAGTAGAAATGCAGTTCCTGGCAGATCTGTACCTGATTTGTGATGATTGCGGCGGGACTAGATTTAAAAAAGAAATTCGTGAGATTACATACAGGGGGAAAAATCTTGTAGATGTTCTTGATATGACAGTTGATGAGGCAGTCAATTTCTTTAAAGATGAAGAAAAAATAGTGAGATACATTAATTTGCTTGCTGATGTCGGACTTGGATATATAAAACTTGGTCAGCCATCAAATACTCTTTCCGGCGGTGAAGCACAAAGGATTAAACTTGCGTCTCATTTAACAAAACAGCGCGAAAGAAAACACTCATTCTTTATATTTGATGAACCTACAACCGGTTTGCATTTTGATGATATTTCTAAATTGCTGAGTTGTTTCAGGCTGCTGCTCGAAAGAAATAATTCTATAGTCATAATTGAGCATAATCTCGATATTATAAAATGTGCGGATTACATAATTGATCTTGGACCAGATGCAGGTGAAAAAGGCGGGGAAATTGTGGCTACAGGTACGCCGGAAGAAATAGCACAAAATAAGAATTCCTGGACGGGCAAATATCTGAAGGAATATTTAAAGTAATTTTAATTCTACAACTGCCTTCTCTGGCAAAAAATTCATATTTTAAGCAAGACCAATTCTACATTATTCATTATACATTCTAAATTAAAATGGCCTGGTTAATACTTTTTATAGCAGGAATTTTTGAGACAGCCTGGGCAATCGGGATGAAATATTCCGAAGGATTCACAAAATTCTGGCCCAGCGTTTTTACTGTAGTCTGCATTTTTATAAGCATGGGACTATTGGCATATTCTTTAAAATGGTTACCGGTAGGTACTGCATATGCTGTATGGACAGGAATTGGAGCGGTAGGAACAGCAATACTTGGAATAATACTTTTCGGTGAATCGAAAGAATTTATGCGTATATTTTTTATGTTTCTGATAATAGTTGGTCTTGTTGGATTGAAGATATATTCTACTAATTAAATTAATCTGAAAATGGATAAAACCCGTTGCGGATGGTCAACAAATGATCCGCTTTATATAAAATACCACGATGAAGAATGGGGAGTTCCGTGTCATAACGACAGAAAATTATTTGAAATGCTGATACTTGAAGGATTCCAGGCAGGACTAAGCTGGATTACTATTCTAAAGAAGAGAAAGAATTTCAAGAAAGCATTCGATAATTTCGATCCTAAGAAAATCATAAAATACGATTCAAGGAAAATAAATCGACTTATGAAGGATGAAGGCATTATTCGTAATAAGTTGAAAATAAATGCCGCTAAAATTAATGCAAAATGTTTTTTTGAAGTGAAGAAAGAATTCGGAAGTTTTGATAAATATATATGGCAATTTGTAAACGGGGAACTCAAAATCAATAAATTTAAGACACTGAAACAGGTTCCTGCAAAAACTGTTGAAAGTGATGCGATGAGTAAAGATTTGAAAAAACGCGGATTCAAATTTGTTGGTTCAACTATCTGTTATGCATTTATGCAGGCAACCGGAATGGTAAACGATCATGTAAAAGAATGTTTCAGGTACACGGAATTGAAATAAATTGGACTGGTTATTTTTATAATCAAAGCATATTTTAAAGTATATATCTGGAAGTAATATGATTAGCAAAGAACTACTTAACATACTCTGTTGCCCTGAAACTAAAGCAGAACTCGTACTTGATGGCAACACACTTGTCTCAACAGATAAGGACACAAGAAGGCGTTACAGGATTGAAGAAGATATTCCTATAATGCTTATTGATGAATCCGAAGAGCTCTCTGTTGAAGAATGGAAAGCTATCATGAAAAAGCACGGTAAAACTACAGGCTAAATATGGATCCAATTAATATTATTGCAGGACTAAATTTAATTGCAACATTTGGAGCTAACCTTACCGGTGCAAAGAAAGGGCTAAAATCAACTGTATCAGTTACCAGGGAAAAACCGGATACATTCCTTCAGAAAATTCCACTTGTTCTTTCTATTCTAACTCTGATTTTATTCATATTCGGCATATTCCAGGTTGGAACATTTTCTTACTATGACAACTATCAGACATTAAGGCTAGCTGGATTAATAGTCTATCTTATTTTTTCCTGGGTTCAGATTAATGCTTACAAAACACTTGGTGATAATTATTCTCAGGAAGTCCTGATTCACAAACATCATAAACTGGTTACGAAAGGGGTGTTTAAAATTATCAGGCATCCGCAGTATTTATCACAAATTCTAATGGATATTGGTGCCGGAATTGCAGTTCTTAGTTACCTGGTAGTTCCGCTGGCACTGATTGAAATCCCGATTTTAATTATGCGTGCTTCACTGGAAGACAAAATACTCGGGAAATATTTCAAAGAGGAATTCAGGAATTATAAGTCAAAAAGCGGGTTTATGATTCCATTTATTGGGTAAAAATTCTTTATTTTATAGATTAATGAAAAACAAAATTTTATTTCTTTTCATATCGCTTTTTACACTCACAGCTTTTGCGCAAAAATCTTCTACGCTTGAATTAATCAATGGCTTAAAAAGTAACAAAATTCCAGTTTATGAAAGATCAGGTACAATTTATTTCTCACTGGAATCTTTTGCAAAAGCTCTGTCGTTAAATTCTTATTATAACTCAGCTTCTGAAAAGATTGAATTAAAGTTTGATGATTATAATCTGAAATTCACTGCAAGGAATCCATTCGTAGTATTAACTTCAAACAGTGACAATAAAGTAAAAGTTTATCAGTTGCCTACTTCCACTTATTTTATTTATAACCAGATATTTGTTCCCCTGAAATATTCTATAGAACCATTGCAGATAGCACTCGATAAAAATCTTATTTTAGATAAAAACAGACATCTTGTTCTTACAACCAGGACAGAGGATACACAGACAGTAAGCAACAACAGGTATAGCAGTTATGATATTCCCGGAATTTCTATAGATGAAAAGGCTAACGGTACTTTAATCAGAGTGAAATCTTCTAAAAGGATTCCAAGTTATACGACTGACTTTAAGGACGGCGTTCTTTCTATTATTTTCAGAGATGTTCACGCTGATGTTGGTAATATCTCTGAAGAAGGTCCGGGCGGACTCGTTAAAAAGATAAAGGTTAGCAATGTGGGGAATGATACTGAGTTTCAATTCAAAGTAGGGAAAGAATATACTACCAGCGAAGTTCTGAATGCTGATAAAGGTGATGACATCCTTATTACTTTACACAATAAAGTTTTTGATAATAATGATGACAACGATAAAAATAAATTGAAGTGGAATTTTGATGTAATTGTAATTGATGCAGGCCACGGTGGTGTTGATCCCGGAACTATTGGCGTTGGTGGATTAAAGGAAAAAGATATTACTCTTGGTATTGCTTTAAAACTTGGACGTTTAATAGAAAGAAATATTAAGGATGTAAAAGTAGTTTACACCAGA